>Ga0187780_10004304_pt1 | contig 10692 bp, 4 predicted proteins | sample 1015_Q2_SP10_20__FD_132429 | JGI IMG/M metagenome (GOLD analysis project Ga0187780, IMG submission 132429) | Tropical peat soil microbial communities from peatlands in Department of Meta, Colombia - 1015_Q2_SP10_20_MG | ecosystem: Environmental > Terrestrial > Soil > Wetlands > Peat | place...
CCAGGCCTGCTGGGCGCAGCCACAGGGCCTTGTAAACAACATGGATGGAACGCTCCTCCGACCTGGCGAAGGCGAGGATTGATTGTTTGATGACCGTGAGCCATAGACTCTTGCATGCCAGTTTCGCCGGAGGAGTAATATCTGGCTGCTCCGGCGCGCCGCGGCCCAGTCCGGCGCACCTGAGCCATGATTCGCGGCAAGTCTTCGCGAAAGACGTGCCGCGAACAGAATTTCGGCAAGGCTTACGGGCCCGGAAGGTCAATCGAGGAGGAAAATTTCATGAAGAAATGGTTTGTAGGCGTGCTTGCAGTCTTCACACTCATGTTTTCACTTACCCTTCCTGCGGCTGCGCCGGCAGCTCCAGCGCCACCCAAGCCGGCCGCTTCACCGGCGCCCGAGCCGCACCCGGAAATTCGGGAGGCGATCGCCGCGCTTCAGCGGGCCAAGGAACATATGGAACACGCAGCGCATGACTTCGGCGGGCATCGCGTGGACGCGCTACACGCCACCGATGAGGCACTTCGCCAGCTTCGAATCTGCCTGCAGTACGACAAGTAGACGAACTCAGCGTGGGCTTGCGGCGTTCGCTGGACCAGTGCGGGCGCCGCGGGCCACCCGCGCATTCTTCCGCTAGAGTTTTCCCCAGAAGCCGAAAGCCACTGCTCCCACGAGAAAGAGAAACGAAACGGCGTGGTTCCACTTTACCCTTTCGCCGAGGTACACCCAGGCGAAGGCAGTGAAGACGCAGAGCGTGACGCACTCCTGAATGATCTTCAGTTGAAACGCGGTGAACTCGCCGTAGCCGATGCGGTTCGCCGGCACCTGGAAGCAGTATTCGAAGAACGCGATCATCCAGCTCACCACGATGGCCGCAAAGAGCGGAGCTTTGCGGTGTTTCAGGTGGCCGTACCAGGCGATAGTCATGAAGATGTTCGAGCAGATCAGAAGCAGAACGGTTTTCATGGCTAGGAATCCTACACGCGGACTGGAGCGGAGGTCGATACGGGAATTACTGGGGGAAACCGATGCGGCGGAGGAGATCGGCGTAGCGCGGATCGGAGCGGAGGCTGTCCCACTCCGGCCCCACCTTGAGCTCCACTAGCTGGCTGGCGTGCTCCTGGTAGGCTTTTTCAAGCCAGCGGAAGGCGTTGTCCTTGTCGCCCAAAAGCGCATAATACTCCGCCACGCTATTCGCATCGTAGCCGGGCTTTGTGGGGTTGCTGTTTTGCTCGACATACCATCGATATACGCCCTTAATTCCGGAAGCCGCATAAACTCGCCTAAGCTCTGCAGCAGCCTCGGGCCGCCCGAGGATCGTCAGAACCCTCGCCTCTGCTTCCACGAAGTTGTCGTAGTTTCCGATCGACAGGTAGCAGTTGCCCATAAGCGAGTACGCCACCACGTAGTTCGGATCGATTTGCAGCGTCCTTTGTAGTTGGGCGATTGCTTTGGGATAATCGCGCGCCCGGTCATAGACATAACCTAGCTCCATGTTCGCGAAGGTGGATGACGGGTCCAGCGCCAAGGCGCGCTGATCCTGGTCCGCGGCTTCATTGAACCGGCCCATGCGGACTAGAAGAGAAGAATACGCTTCCGGTACATTGACGAAGTTCGGGTCCAGTTCCTCGGCGCGGCGGAACTCTGATTCGGCGGCCGCAAATTTCCAGTTAAACATGTCGTAGCCAGCGAGGGCGTTGTGGGCTTCCGCGGAGCGCGGATCGAGCGCCAGCGCCTCCTCGGCCTCGGTTCGGGCCTTGGCGAATGCCGTCGCCGCCACCGACGGGGCGAAAGATCCGAGCAGAGTGTCGGCGTCCGCCAGCCCAGCGTGCGCATCCGCGTAGGTTGGGTCCTTGTCGACCGCCTTCTGAAAGTAATCCAGCGCCTTTTGAAAGTGTTCCGGGTTGAACTGATCGAATTCGTGCCGGCCAAGCAGGTAAAGTCGGTAGGCATCCGGATCCTCCACCTTGCCTTGATCCATTTGTTGTTTCTGCGCTGGAGTCAGCTTCACGCGGAGCTTGTCGGAGATGTCGCGGACGATCTCCTGCTGGAGCATGGCGACGTTGGCCGCCTTCTCGGTATATTGCTCGCCCCAGATCTGGCTGTCGTCGGCGGCATTCACCAGTTCGGCGTCGACCGAAATGGTCCCTTCCTGCTGCTCGATCTTGCCGACCAACACAGCATCCACCTTCAGGTCGCTGCCGACTTTCTGCGGGTCGGAGTTCTTGCCCGCGTAGCGCATCGCGGCGCTGCTCGACATCACTTTGAGGCCGGGCAATTGCGAAAGCGCGTCGGTAACTCCGGTGCTGATGCCATCCTGAAGAAACTCGGCGTCGGGACTCGTGCTCGAACCGGTGAAGGGCAGGACGACCAGCGATTGCACCCCCTGCCCTCGTGCGGGCAGCAGGTAGTGAGCGAGCGGAATACCTGCGGCGATCAGTATCACCGCGATGCCCGCGACGATCGACCAGTGGCGGCGCTTGACGGTCGATTGCGCAGCGGCCTGCGTGCTCCCCGTTTCCTGCGCCGAAGCGGAAACCTGCGTTTGGCTCGCAGCCGCCGGCGCCGAGCCGGCCGAGGAATGCGCAGCGCTTTTGCCGGAGTCGAGTTCTCGCTTCAGGCGCTTGAGGTCGCCGCGCAGCTCGGCCGCGCTCTGGCAACGGAGTTCGCGGTCTTTTTCGAGCGTCTTGTTGATGATTTCCTCGAGCCTGGGCGGCAGATCGGGATTCAGGCGGATGGGAGCGACGGGCGCGCGATTCAGAATCGCGTCGAAGATTACCGCCGACGTGTCCCCACGAAACGGGAGCGAACCCGTGGCCATTTCGTACAGCACCACACCGAAAGAAAAGAGATCCGTGCGGGCGTCGAGGTCCTTGCCGCGAGCCTGCTCGGGAGACATGTAGGCTACGGTGCCGAGCGTCGAGCCGGGGCTGGTGAGGTGAGCCTCGGGCGCTTCGGTGGTTGCCGTGGAGAGTGCATCCGCTGGGGGCGAAAGCGAACGAGGCTGAGCCGTTACCTTGGCGAGACCGAAGTCGAGAACCTTTGCGTGGCCGCGCTGGGTGACGAAAATGTTGGCGGGTTTGATATCGCGATGGACGATGCCGCGCGCGTGAGCCGCGTCGAGAGCATCGGCGACCTGCACGCCGAGGTCGAGAATTTCCTCGATATCGAGAGGCTTGCCGCGAATGAGCTGCTTGAGCGTTTGCCCTTCGAGCAGTTCCATGGCGATGAACGGTTTGCCATCGGCTTCGTCCACCGCATAGATCGTGCAGATGTTCGGATGATTGAGGGCGGAAGCTGCCAGCGCTTCGCGCTGGAAGCGTTCGCGAGCGGCGCCGTCGTGGGCCAACTCCTCGGGCAGAAATTTCAGCGCGACGCGGCGATGGAGTGTGAGGTCTTCGGCCTCGTAGACGACACCCATCCCACCGCCGCCGAGGCGGCCGATCGCGCGATAGTGCGAAACCACTTGGCCGGCGGTCAGATCTGCACCAGGCATGGTGCAGGGATTCTATTCTGGTTTTGCAGTGGCTCCAACAAGACTTGCGGGAGCGCGGGTCTAGCGGTTCATCGCCGTGGGCGAGGGAGGCGGCTTCGGTCCGGCGACGATTTCCTGAATGATTTTCGCGGCGAGCTTCTGGCTGGTGGTGCAGTCGGCATCGTTGATGCGGCACTGCGCGATCGTGAGGTTGCAGCCGCAGGTGCACTTTTCGGAATTCATGCGCTTGAGCGCGGCGTGTCTCTGATCCGGCGTGAGGCCTTTGAAGTCGACGCCGGGAAGCTCGGTGGCGCGGGCGGCGTTCTTCAGGAAGATCTGGCCGGTGTCTTCGAATGTCTCGATGGGTTTATCGACGTGCATGCCAAGCAACGCGCGGATTTCGTCGTCGTATACGTCCTCGGGATAGAGCCCGACGTGCTTTTGCACGATATTGCCGTTCGTATCGACGACGAAGGAAGTCGGCAGTGCGGGAACATCGCCATATTCCTGCGTGATCCGGCGGCTGCCCATGATGATCGGATAGTTGATCCCGGCGTGCTTCGCAAATGCTTTGACCGAGGATGGTGGATCGTCGTCCATCGAGACGCCGACGATTACGAGGCGATCCTTGTAGCGATTTGCAAGCTCGACCATCTCGGGGATCTCATCGCGACACGGCGGGCACCAGGTGGCCCAGAAATTCAGCACGACGACTTTCCCGCGCAGCGCCGCGGTGGAGACGACGTTGCCGTCGAGATCGTTCACGAGGAACGGTGGCACGGGCGTGGGATTGCGCGCAAAACGAATCACGCTGGCGGGATTGACTCCTTTGTCGGCGTCGCTAGTCGGATCGCCGGGAGAGGCCTTTTGTGCGCTCGCCGCGGCTGGGCGACCAGCGGCCGCCACGCGGTGCGTACGCGCGGCAACCAGTGCTACCAGCAGAAGCGCGAGCGATGCGCAAAGGGTGACGACGATTTTGGCGGAGGGTTTCATGCTCTCGGCAGCGCCTTGTCCATTATGCGGCAGAGAGAAGCGGCAGACAATGGAGGCGGGAGGAGGAATGGCCGAGAACGAATGGCGAGTGCCAATGCGGGCTCGGCTTTCCCGAATTGAGTTTCCGGCGCAATGGTGAAGGCCTGAGGGCATTCGGAAATTATTGAAAACACAGCGGATTCAGGATGGAAACAGCTGCGCGGATGGGCAGGCCGTTTGCAATGGAGCGGGCGTGGGTCGCGTTCCAACGAACCGCGACACGCTGCGATGGGAAGGAAGGGGCCCACCCGCAGGGTGGCACGGCTCGTTCCCACCTGCCTCTGAGAGGGAAGCTAGGATGGATGACCCCATGGTCCGGTCAACGCCTAGGCCGGGCCAATGGAACGCGACCTTTGGGGGCGGCTGATCCCAAGCAGCCGCCTCCTCCTTTTTTCGTCCGCCTCCCGCACCGAAGCTAGTCCGGATAGTTGCCGGGCAACCCTGCGCTCTCCTTTCACAACCAAGTACGTAACGCCGTCTAGTAACGAGAAGGGGGATGGTAAGCCCATGCACCAGCCCCAACGATTTTTCTTTGTATTCCTTCCGCTTCTGTTCTTGATTACTCCCGCAACGCGAGCCGCGGGGGCCCTTCGAGTCAACGAATCAACCACGAAGGTGCGACTGCACGACGAAGCCTTGCTCGTGTCGCTGGGCGTGCAGAATTCCGGGAAACGAGTCCGCGCTCACATCGAGATCGAGGTTCTCGACCCCAAAGGAGAGTCCCGCGGGGAGGCCGAGACGGATCAGGAAATCCCGCGGGGCGCGAGCCGCGTTCCGCTCAGCGTGAAAATTTCCGGCCTCAAGTCCACCGATCTCGATGTGGTCTTCTGGTATCGCGTGCGCTATCGGATTTCTCCGGAAGCGGGAGACACGCCTTTCGAGCCGACCAGCGGAATCATGTCCGTGTCGGAAGTCGCGCCAGAGATGTTCGAGTTACATCTTGCATACATGATGCAGGCGCGATTGGGGGCGCCGTATCGAGCGTTGGTCCGGGCGGTTCAGCCGGTTACATCACGGCCCGTGGCGGGAGTGAGACTTCAGGGAGTGCTCGACGTCAGCGACGAAGTTTCGGGGCCAACCGAGAAGGCCTCGGCGGCCACAGACTCGCGCGGATATGCGTGGCTCGAATTCTCCGTGCCTGCGACGGCGGACACGGACAACCCTGAGCTTCATGTCACGGGTCAGCTCAATGGATACTCCGCGAAGCTTGACGAAGAAAATATCGCCACCGCTCATCTGACCAAATTCCTGGTCAGCACAGACAAGCCGCTCTACCAGCCGGGGCAGACCTTGCACGCTCGAGTTCTGGCGTTCGGTCCAGATCGCCACGCGGCGGCGAATCAACCTGTCGAATTTCGGGTTATTGATCCGGAAGAGACGCTTGTGTTCCGCGCGACCATGAAAACGTCGCGGTTCGGAATTGCGAGCGCTGATTGGACGATTCCGGCGAACCAGCTCCTTGGGACGTACCGCCTGCAGGCGGACTTCGGCGAGGACAGCGACGACGGCGGCGCGATCGTCAACGTGAGGATCAGTCGCTACGAATTGCCGACGTTCGCTGTGACGGCAAAGGCTGACCGGCTCTATTACCTCCCGGGGCAGAACGCGACGGTTGACGTTCACGCCGACTACCTCTTCGGCAAGCCGGTCACACGCGGCCATGTCCGCGTCGTTCACGAGAGCAGCCGGGAGTGGGACTACCGCGAGCAGAAGTGGGACATCAATGAAGAAGAAACCTATGAAGGTGAAACCGATGCCTCCGGTCACTTCCTCGCGAAAATCGACCTCGGGAAGGAACGCCAGGGCCTCATGGATCAGGACTGGGAGCGGTTTCGTGATTATAAGTATACGGCCTACTTCATAGACCCCACGTCCGGCCGCACGGAGCAACGACGCTTTGATCTGCGGCTGACAAAAGAGCCAATCCACATCTACGTGATTGGTATCGGGAGAAACTTCAACAGCAATGTTGTGGATTTCTACCTCTCGACCTCATACGCGGACGGGGCGCGCGCTTCCTGCGAAGTAGCGATTCGAGAGACGGAAACGGGCACGCCCGGCAACGCACCGCCATCCCGCCGGCTGATACGCACTGTTCGCACGAACCGCTATGGCCTCGCCAAAGTCTTTGATCTTGTCACTCAAGGTGCGCCCGAGGGCGAACAAGTCGCTCTTACATTTCAAGCCACGGATGCAAAGGGCTTGGAAGGCACTCATACGGAAGACTTCTACTCCTACGGGGCGCCGCGCCTTCATGTGACGACCGATAGAGCGCTCTACCGCGCTGGAGACCCGATCGAGGTGAGTTTCCGGTCCGACTCGGACGAGAAGAGCGCGGAGGTGGAAGTTGTCGCCGATTCGCAGTTCATCACATCGCAGGTGGTGGCCCTGCATCATGGGCGAGGCGAAGTCACGTTTCCGCCGAACGACAAGTTTCAAGGCGAAGTGACGATCATCGCCTGCACTCTGGGGCTGCACGCTCAGGGAAGGTTCGACGAAACGGCGGCCTACGGCACACACACAGTCTTGTTTCCGCACGACACTTCTCTTCATCTGGACGTGCATATGTCGAAGGCGACCTATCGGCCAGGAGAGGAAGCGCATGCTGATTTTCATGTCGACTCTCCCGACGGAGATTCGGCGAAGAGCGCCCTGGGGCTCGTAGTGGTCGACAAGGCCGTGGAAGAGCGGGAGAGAACGGACGAAGACCTCGGCTACGATTGCGGTTTCTACGCGTTTGAGTCCTACTGGAAGAACTTTGGGCAGATTTCGGGTATCAGCCGCGACGACCTGAACAAAATCGACCTTTCGAAGCCGCTACCGGATGGACTGGAGCTTGTTGCCGAAGTTCTCCTTCAGCAAGGCGGCGACGAGCCGCTTGTAGATAAGTCAGGCGAGACGGCTGATCTTCACACACTATTTGCGTCAGTGATCGATCCTCCGCTTTCACCGGTGATTACCTCCGTGCAGGAGCAGGTTGCCAAAGACAAGCTGCCGGATGGACAAGCGGGCATTCGGCGGTTTCTCGCGACCACGCAACTGCCGAGCCTGCGCGATCCTTGGGGAACCGCGTACAGGACGACGATTCAGCCTACCGGCGATAGCTACACGGTTCAGATCGAAAGTGCGGGGCCGGACAAGACGTTCGACACGAAGGACGACTTCACAGCCGCCAGCACGAAGTGGCCTTACTTCACAGAATACGCGGTGGCGATTCAGAAGGCGGTGTTCGGCTACCACGAACGGACAGGGGGTTATGTCCGCGACGGCGCGACTTTCCGCAGCGAACTCCTCAAGAATGGTTTGGACTTCGACTCTCTGCGAGACCCGTGGGGGCACCCGTATCAGGTCGATTTCGGCATCGAGCAGCGGTTTTTCACAGTCCAGGTCATGAGCGCCGGGCCGGACGGAGTGTTTTCAACACACGATGCGCCGTCGTATGACGACGTGGTTCTCTCGCGGGTCGTGCTGGGATATTTCGACGACATCAGCTCAAGAATGAATGAAGCGCTCGACCACTACTACCAAAAGGACGATCGCTTCCCGCAGAACGAGAAAGACCTCACCGACGCATTTCGCGCGGCTGGAATCGATTGGGAGTCGTTGCGCGACCCTTGGGGACATCCCTATTACGCCACCTTCCGCCAGGAGGCGCGCTACTCCGATTCCGTCGTCGTACAAAGCTACGCCGAGTATCACGCGGGCCAGCACATGACGATTCATCCCGTGACGGCCGAGATCAACTATATCGATATTCGAAGCGCCGGTCCCGACGGCGAGGAAGGCACAGCCGATGACTTCGACGCGGCCATGTTTTCGCGAGCCGCGTACGCGGCCCCGGAGGGATCGGGAGCTCAGACTGCGAATTCGGGACCTGTGTTCTCAGGCGAATTGGGAGCTATCTCCGGCGTTGTCACCGACCCGTCGGGGGCCGTCGTGGGAGGAGCGAAGGTCTTCGCCAAACGAAGCGGCACGGAACAGAGCTACGAAGCGACCACGGACAGCGAAGGCAAATACGTGGTGCGCAACGTGAGACCGGGAACATACGAGGTGAGTATTCTGGCGCCCGGGTTCCGCGAGTCCGTTTTCACAAGCGTTCCGGTAAGTTCCTCCGCCGTGACGCAGGTGAACACAGTCCTAGAGGTAGGGACGGTCAGCGAGACGATCGTAGTGGAAGCACAAGTTGCTTCGCTTGCGACGGAAATGGCAACCACGTCAGTACGAGTCAACTCGACGACAAAGTTCGAACCCGGAAAGAATCCGGCCGCTCCACTAGCGACGCCGCGGCTGCGCCAGTATTTCCCCGAGACGCTTCTCTGGCAGCCTGAAGTCGTCACGGACTCGCACGGAACAGCGCACTTGAGCTTCCCGCTCGCGGATTCGATCACGACCTGGAAGCTCGCAGTGGTTGCCTCGACCATCGACGGGCGAATCGGCACGGCGGAAAAAGAGGTGCAGGCGTTCCAGCCGTTCTTCGCCGATCAGGATTTGCCGCAGTTTCTGACGGCCGGCGACGAGATCGGCCTCCCTATAGTCGTCCGCAACTATCTCGATCACTCCCAGTCCGTCGAGCTCAAGCTCGATTCGGACCCGTGGCTCACGGTTCTGGGCGCTCTCGTTCAGCGTGCCGATGTGGCCGCGGGCGATTCGGCGCGCCTGATTTTCCCGATGCGCGCGGAAACACCAGTGAAAAACGGGAAGCAGCGCGTGACCGCCAGCGCCAAAGGAGCAGCCGACGCGATCGAAAAGAAAACGACCGTGCGGCCGTTCGGAGAGCAGAAGACAGCGAGCACGAGCCAGATTCTCGACAGCTCGACGGCACTGTCTATCTCCATCCCCGAAAATGCATTGCCCGGCTCCGTCGAAGCGGAGCTGAAGATCTACCCGAACCTGCTGGCGCATGTTTGGGAAGCGATCGACGCGATTCTCGAAAGGCCGTACGGCTGCGGCGAGCAGACGATTTCGTCCACGTATCCCAGCATTTTGCTTTTGCGCTACGCCAAGCGCGCCGGCCGCGAAAACACTCCCGAGACCCTTAAGGCGCAGCGGTTTGCTCAACTCGGCTACGACCGGCTGCTCTCCTTCGCTACTGGGGATGGCGGTTTTTCGTATTGGGGCAGAGATGATTCGGCGGACCTTGCCTTGACTGCCTACGCCGTGATGTTCCTGCACGACGCGAAGGAAGTGATTCCTGTGGACGATTCGGTGGAACTGCATGCGCGCCAGTGGATTCTCAAGCAGATGGATCCCGACGGGCACTGGATCGCAAAGAATTACTGGAGCAAGAAGGCAGACGACCCGCGACGAAGCGCAATGCTGACCGCCTACATCGCGCACGTCCTGGCAATGACGCGGCCCGGCTCTCCGAATGCTGCCAAAAGCAGTCAGTCGCAGTCCGCAAGCCCTGATCTGACCCTCGCGCTTGCGTGGCTCGGGCGGACGACGCGCCAGCAAGATGAGCCCTACTTGATTGCGTCATACGCGCTGGCCCTGCTGGATTCGGGCGACCCGGCGAACCAGCCAGCTGCGCAAAAAGCACTGCAACAACTCCAATTTCTCGCACATGCCGAAAGCGATACCACGTATTGGTCCCTCGAAACGAACACGCCATTCTACGGATGGGGCCGTGCCGGACGCTTGGAGACGACCGCGCTCGTCCTCGAGGCTTTGGAGCGTGGGGCTGCCATGGGAATCGACCGCGCGCTCATCGACAGGGGCATTCTCTTTCTGCTGCGCAATCAGGATGAGTACGGAATCTGGTATTCGACGCAAGCGACGATCAACGTCCTGCGCGCGCTCGCTGCGTCCGTCTCGGCCACGGCGACGGGAGACGAGCGCGCCTCAGAGGCGACTGTGCTCGTCGATGGAAAGCCTGCGGCGACGATTGCCTTGCCGCCGGGCGGGGAAATCAGCGCGCCCATGGCCACCGACCTTTCGAAGTTCCTGGGCGCGGGCGATCATCGCGTCCAGGTGACGCGCCCTGACGGCGCTGAGGAGGCCTCGGTGCAGCTTGCAGCAACCTACTACGTGCCGTGGACGAGTAATGCCGCCGGCGAAAGCACGCGCCGCGAAAAGGACGCCGCCAAGGCTTTGCGGCTTTCCGTTACCTACGACAAGACGAAAGCCGCGATTGGAGATCGCATCAACTGCTCCGTCAAGGCTGAGCGCGTGGATTTTCGCGGCTACGG
>Ga0187780_10004305_pt1 | contig 10691 bp, 10 predicted proteins | sample 1015_Q2_SP10_20__FD_132429 | JGI IMG/M metagenome (GOLD analysis project Ga0187780, IMG submission 132429) | Tropical peat soil microbial communities from peatlands in Department of Meta, Colombia - 1015_Q2_SP10_20_MG | ecosystem: Environmental > Terrestrial > Soil > Wetlands > Peat | place...
GTACTGCTCGGTGCTGTCCGTGGTCAGCTCGAACATCATCTTCGAGTACTCGATCGGGAAGACGAAGTTGGACGCGTGGCCGGTCGAGCCGCCGGGGTTCGGCATCGGCCCCTTGTCCACGAGGACGAGGTCGCGCCAGCCGAGCTGGGCCAGGTGATGGACGAGGCTGTTGCCGACGATGCCGGCGCCGATGATGACGGCGCTGGCCCGTGCCGGAATGTCAGTCATGCCGATAATCCCGCCAGTAGGGGTTTGTCGATTCCAGTGCGCTCCAGCGCCGCCCGGCGCCAGTGCTCGGACTGCTGGAGCTGGTTGAACGTGAACAGGTGCAGGCCGGCCACGCCCGCGTCGGGTGCGGTGATGAGGGGGGCGGCGCGATCGAGCATCCGGTCCGGGCTGTAGCCGCCGGGCACCCAGAACCGCAGGATCCAGCTAGGGTGCCTGGTGATGAACCGGGCCGACTCCGACGCGCCGGCCACCGCGGCCATCCGGAGCAGGCGGGCACGCTCGGCAGGCCCGGCCAGCCCCACGTACAGCGGCAAGGTGACGCCGCGGGCCCTGATCCGGCCGATCCAGCGGCCGAGCGCCGCCGCGTCGAAGCACACGTTGCTGACGATGTAGCTGGCGTACTTGCGCTTGTCCCACATCGCCTGGATGGTGAGGTCGTCGTGGATCTTGGGGTGGCTCTCCGGGTAGCCGGTGATGCCGATCCGGCTGAATGGCCGGCCCAGCTCGGCCAGCCGCTCCAGCAGCGGCAGCGCGCTGTCGAACGGCCCGGCCGGGTGCGGCGCGTCGCCGCCCGGCACGAACACGTCGTCCACGCCGCACGCCGTGAGCCGGCCGACGATGTCCGTCAGGTGCGCGTCGTCGACCACGGACCGGGCCGCGAGGTGCGGGACCACCCGGTAGCCGCGGGCCGCCAGCCGCTCGGTGAGGTCGATCGTCGGCTCCAGGCCCTTGACCGGCGACGCGGTCACGGTCACCGTCATCCCGGCCGGCACCCATTCCTGCACCGCCTGTTCGGTGTCCTTGGACGGGAGCACCTCGAACCGCGGGCTCTTCAGCAGGGCATCCAGACTGCTCATCTTCGTGCCTCCCTCGCGGTGGCTCCGCTAGGTCCTGCCGGAGGCGCGCTGGATGACGGGCCGGGAGGCGGCATCGCCTCCTCAACCAGCCGCGAGAGCTCTTGCTCCAGCCGGCTGACCCCGGTATCGATCCGGGTCAGCGGGAGCCCGAACATGGCCGCCACCCGCTGCGCCTCGGCGGCCAGCGACGGCGAGGGCTGCTGCGCCAGCCAGACCAGCCGCCGGTAGTGGCCGAAGTAGTCCGGCCACAGTTCCGGGTGCTTGTCCAGCCCGAGCTCGGCCAGCACGCTACGGCGGAAGCTGCGCAGCAGGAAGTCAGTGAGCACGTAGGTGCCGGGTTCCGCCTCGAACATCGCCGCGAGGCTGCGCGGGCCGGCGAACACGTCGTAGCAGTGCAGTCCGGGCAGCCGGCGTACGCCGTACCTGGCGCACAGCTGGTCCAGCGCGCCGTAGGTGCCGCAGTCGGCGTAGGCCAGGGCGACCATGCGGCCTGAGTTCAGGGCTGATACCACGGCCCGTTCGGCCAAAATGGAGATTTTCTGCGGCCGGTTGTGCAGCAGGGCGGGCAGGGACCGTACGGCGACCGGCCAGCCGCGGCGCGTCACGATCTCGCGGACATGCCCGCTCAGCGCCCCGCAGGCGAGGATCTCGAGCTGGCGCCGGCCCGGGGGGACGGTCCTGCTAACCCGCCGCCGGGGGGAAGGGCAGCTGGTCGACGAAGCGGTCGTTGAAGCCGGCCCGGTCGGAGAGCTCGACATACCTCACCTCCTCCAGCAGCGCCAGGCCGCCCGCCCGCTCGCGCAGGCTCAGCAGCGCCATCTTCGCCCCCTCGCCGGCCACGTTGCCGGCTGACACCACGCGCTGCACCGGGACCTTGGGCACCAGGCCGATCCTGATCGCGCTGGCCGGGGAGAGGTAGCTGCCGAACGATCCGGCCAGCAGCACCTGCTTCACGTCGCCCTCGGCCAGGCCCGCTTCCTCGAGCAGGATGCGCCAGCCGGTCGCGATCGCCGCCTTGGCGAACTGCAGCTCGCGGACGTCGCGCTGGGACAGGTAGATGCTGTCCTCGGGGTCTTCGGGGTCACCGCGCCAGTGCAGCACGAAGACCCGTTCCCGACCGATGGTGGTCAGGCGCCCGGCCAGGCCGGGTGCCGTGGCCCGCGCCTCTTCCGCGGAGACGAGGCGGCCGGATTGGTCGAGCAGGCCGACCCTGACCAGGCCGGTCACCGCGTCGACCAGGCCGGAGCCGCACAGCCCCTGCGGTTCGGTGTCGCCGATCACCTTGAGTCGGAGCTCATCAGCGGTCATCGTGACCACCTCGATCGCGCCGTCGGCGGCGCGCATCCCGCACCGGATCGCGGCGCCCTCGAAGGCGGGCCCGGCCGGCGCGGCCGTGGCCAGCAGCCACTCCCGGTTGCCGAGCACGATCTCGCAGTTGGTGCCGATGTCGACGAACAGCCGGACCCTGGCGTCCCGGTCCATGCCGCTGGCCAGCAGGCCGGCCGTGATGTCGCCGCCCACGTACGCGCCGAACGCGGGGAACACCACCGCGCGGGCCCGGGGGTGGACGGTACTCGCCAGGCCCAGGTCAGCCGCGAGCGCCTCGGGAAACAGCCGGGTGGACAAGATGAAGGGCGCCATGCCGAGCGGCTCGGGGTCGATGCCGAGGACCAAGTGGGTCATCGTGGCGTTCCCCGCCAGCGCGACCTCGTACACCTCATGCGGCTGGACGCCGCCCGCCTGGCAGACCGCCTGCGCCAGCTCGCCGAGGGTTTCGGCGGCCAGCTGCTGCAGCTTGTCCAGGGCACCGGGGTCCAGCATGGTGGCGCTGATCCGGGTGATCACGTCGGCGCCGAACGGCTGCTGCTTGTTCAGCGCGGACTCCACCGCGACCGGGGTGCCGGTGGACAGGTCGAGCAGGGTCGCCACCACCGTGGTCGTGCCGAGGTCGAAGGCGATGCCGAACCGGCGCCCGGTGGTGTCGCCGGCCTCGACGGCGATCAGCACGTCGTCCACGACCACGGCGGTGACCTTGTAGTCGGCCGCGCGCAGTGTCCGGCCGAGGGTCTTCAGCACGGACAGCTCGGCTCTCGGTTCCAGGTCCTCGAGCTGCGCCAGCACCCGCTCCAGGTCGCTGGCCTGGTCGGCCAGGCTCGGGTCGGCGAGTTCCAGGTAGCGCTTCTGCACCGCCGGGCGGAGGATGACCTGCCGGCCGACGCCGACGGTGGCGGCCTTCGGGCGGGTGGTCAGCGGCGGCACCTCGACCCGGGTATCCCGCGTCGCGGCGGTGCGGCAGGCTAGCCGCCAGCCCTGCTTCAGCTCCTCCGCGGTGTAGGCCCTGATGTCCAGGCTGGTCGGCGCGGGCGGGTCGGCCTCGATCCTGACCCGGCATTTCTTGCAGGTGCCGTGGCCGCCGCAGGTCGAGTCGATCGCGATTCCGTTCCAGCTGGCCGCGTCGAACAAGGTCACGCCGTACGGAACCCGTACCGGCCGCTCATTGAAGAGCAGGTTTACCCGAACGGGCCCGTGTGCTACGTCGTCGGTAACCGTCACCGCGCATCCTCAGGCGTTCGCGCCATCCAGAAGGCCCGGCGGGCCACCGTGTCCGGCTGGGACGTTCGCGCCGTCCGGAAGGCCCGGCGGGCCACCGGCCGCTCGCACGGGCCCGAAGGACCCGTGGTCACCAGCCGGTGCCGGACGGCGCTCACGGGGCGCCCTGCTGCGCTTGTGCTTCTGCTTGCTCCCTGGCTTGCTGGGCGCGGTGGGCGGCGATCCAGGACGCGCCCCACTCGTCGCGGCTCAGCACCAGGTCGGCGGCCTTGACCGCGCGGACGATCTGCGGCGAGCGCGCGTCCATGATGGCGCTGGTCAGCCCGTGGCTGATGGCGATCGGCAGGAACGCCGCGCCGATGGAGTGCCGGTCCGGCATGCCGAACGACACGTTGGACGCCCCCAGCGTGGTGTTCACGCCAAACTCGCTCTTGATCATCGCGATGGTTTCCAGCGTCCTGGTGGGGTGCAGGGTGTCCGCGCCGACCGGCATGGCCAACGGGTCGATGACGATGTCCTCGATGGGGATCTTGTACTTCTCGGTGGCGACGTGGATGAGCTTGCGGGCCAGCTCGACCCGCCGGGCCGGATCCTCGGGGATCTCCTCCTCATCGTTCGGCAGGCCGATGACGGCGGCGCCGTACCTCTTCACCAGCGGCAGGATCGCCTCCAGCCGCTCGTCCTCGGCCGTCACCGAGTTGACCAGCGCCTTGCCCTGGTACGCGGCCAGGCCCGCCTCGAGCACCTCGATGATGGAGGAGTCGATGACCAGCGGCAGGTCGGTCAGCTCCTGGATCAGCGAGACGGCCCTCCTCATCAGGGCCGCCTCGTCGGCCAGCGGCGCGCCCATGTTCACGTCGAGCAGCATGGCCCCGCCGGCCGCCTGCTCCTTGACGTCGATCTCGAGCCGGGACAGGTCGCCGTTGCGGAGCTGCAGCTGGAAGATCTTCCTGCCGGTCGGGTTGATCCGCTCGCCGATGATGGCGAACGGCTGGTCGTCGCCGATCCGCACCGTCTTGCTCGCCGAAGACAGGATGGTATGCACTGGTCTTTCTTCCCCGCATTCGGTTGTTTCGGCTCAGGCGTTCGCCCCGACGGGGGGCTTAGGGGGGCCGTCCCCCCTGGCTGGCACGGCGCGGCGGCGCCGCAGCAGCTCCTTGGCCCGGACCACGGCCGCGGACGCGTCCGCCGCGTACCCGTCCGCCCCCACCACGTCCGCGTACTCCTGCGTGACCGGGGCGCCGCCGACCATGACGATGACCTGATCGCGCAGGCCGGACTTCTGCAGCGCGTTGATGTTCGCCTTGAACATCGGCATCGTCGTGGTCAGGAACGCGGAGAACCCGATGATGTCGGGCTTGTGCTCCCGCACCGCGTCGACGAACTTCTCCGGCGCGACCTGCACGCCGAGGTCGATGACGTGGAACCCGGCACCCTCGAACATGATGTTGACCAGGTTCTTGCCGATGTCGTGCACGTCGCCCTTGACCGTGCCCATCACGACCGTCCCGATCGTCTGGGCGCCGGTCTCGGCGAGCAGCGGGCGCAGGATCTCCAGCGCGCCGGCCATCGCCTTGCCGGCGATGAGCATCTCGGGCACGAAGAAGTCGCCGCGCTCGAACCTGGCGCCCACCTCTTCCAGCGACGGGATCAGGGCCTCGTACAGCAGCGTCTCCGGGCCGAGGCCCATGGCCAGGCCGGCGTTGGTCAGCTCGAGCACCTCAGGTCCGTTGCCGACCAGCGTCTGGTCATAGAGCTGGCCGAGCAGCTCCTCGCTCGTCACGCCGCACCCGCCTTCCGGTTCTGCCTGGCCGCCCGCTGCCGGTAGCCGAGCACCGCGGACAGGCCCGCGGCCTCCTGGGCACAGTGCCCGGCCGCTACCGTGACGCGATCCCTGGTCATCCTGGTCGTCGGAGCCGACACCGACAGCGCCGCGACCACGCCCCCGTCCAGCCCGTGCACGGGCGCCGCCACCGCGATCAGACCCGGCTCGAGTTCCTCGTCGGTCAGCGCGTACCCGCGGGCGCGCACGCCCGCCAGCTCGGCCCGCAGGGCCGCCTCGCTGGTGATGGTCTTGTCCGTGCGCCGTTCCAGCTTCTCGGCGGGAAGCTGCGCGGTGCCGTAGGCCAGCAGCACCTTGCCCAGCGCGGAGCAGTGCAGCGGGACTGACATCCCGACCCAGTTGGTGCCGCCGATCAGGTAGGTGCTGTCCACCTGGGCGATCTGCTCCACCATCCCGTTGCTGGCCACGCCGAGGTTGATCGTCTCGCCGGTCGCCTTGCCGAGCCGCTCGAGGAACGGCTGCGCCACCGCGACCAGGCCGGCCTCGGCGCCGCCGCGCCAGGCGAAGCTGACGAACATCTCGCCGGGCAGGAACCTGCCATGGTCATCGCGCCGGACCAGCCCGTTGCGTTCCAGCGCGAGCAGCAGCCGGGAGGTGGTGGACTTGGCCAGCCCGGTAGCCGCGCTCAGCTCGGTAAACGTCATCGGGTCCGCCGAGTGCACAACCTCCGTGAGCAGGCGGGCCGCCCGGTCCACGGCCTGGGTGCCGTTCTGGTTGCTCATCCGGGTTTCCGTTCTTACGAGGTTCCACTTTATGGGACCTAGTTCTACTATGTGATCGTAAGCGCCGGTTTAGTGTCGGTCAAGCGCACGTACCGCGTCCGCTGAACGCACGGAGGGACCCGGCGAGTGCTACGCAGAACCGGCCAGCGAGCCCCGGCCTGCTGAGCCCGTGCGAGCGGCCGGTACCGGTCGTGCGGCGGGCACGAGCACAGCATCTGAACAGCGCGAACGTCCGAAAGGCAGAGTAGAAGCCGATGTTCGAAAACACGATGCCGAGGTACGAGATCCTCTCCGCCGACGCGGTCGCGGTGCTGGACCGCGGCTGGCGCCGGATCGTCTCCGAGATCGGGGTGCAGTTCGCCAAGCCCGAGGCGGTCGAGCTGTTCGCCAAGGCGGGCCAGCAGGTGGACGGCGATGTGGTGCGGCTCGACCCGGAGTTCGTACTGGAACAGGTGGCGAAGGCGCCGCGCGAGTTCGACGTGCAGGCCCGCAACCCGGCCCATAACGTGCACATCGGCGGCGACCAGATGGTGTTCAGCGCGGTGTACGGCTGCCCGTTCGTGCGCGAAGGCGACGTGCGCCGGGACGCCACGCTGAACGACTTCCGCCAGCTGGCCATGCTGTCCCAGGCCTTCGACGAGCTGGACTCGGCCGGCGGGGTGATCTGCGAGCCGAACGACGCGCCGCTGGACTCCCGGCACCTGGACATGATCTACGCCCTGCAGACGCTGACCGACAAGATCTACATGGGCAACGTGGTGTCCGGGCCGAACGCGGCCGACACGATCCGGATGACCGAGATCCTGTTCGGCGGGCGGGCCGCGATCGAGCGCGTGCCGGCGACGATCTCGCTGATCAACTGCAACTCCCCGCTGCGCTGGGATGACCGGATGCTGGACGCCCAGTTCGAGTACAACCGGGCCAACCAGCCGGTCGTGCTGACGCCGTTCCTGCTGATGGGGGCGATGTCGCCGGTGACGATCCCGGCCGCGCTGGTCCAGCAGCTCGCCGAGGCGCTGTCCGGGATCGCCCTGGCCCAGCTGATCCGGCCGGGCTGCCCGGTGATCTTCGGCTCGTTCCTGTCCAACATCGACATGCAGTCGGGCTCGCCCTCGTTCGGGACGCCGGAGTCCGCGCTTGGCCTGCTGTGCACCGGGCAGCTGGCCCGGCACTACCGGCTGCCCTTCCGCACCGGCGGCGGGCTGAACTCCAGCCAGACCGCGGACGCGCAGTCCGCCTACGAGGCGCTGATGACGCTGCTGCCCACCTTCCTGGCCGGCACCAACTTCGTCATGCACGCGGCCGGCTGGCTGGAAGGCGGCCTGGTCAGCTGCTACGAGAAGTTCATCATCGACATCGAGCTGCTGCGCATGCTCCGGGTGGAGTTCACGCCGCTGGAGATCGACTCCGAATCGCTCGCGTTCGGCGCGCACGAGGAGGTCGGCCACGGCGGGCACTTCCTCGGCGCGCAGCACACGATGGAGCGGTTCCGCGAGTGCTTCTACCGCCCGCTGCTGTCCTCCACCGCCAACTTCGAGCGCTGGATCAAGCAGGGCGGCAAGGACACCGCCGGCCGGGCGGGCGATATCTGGCGCAAGAAGCTCGATGAGTTCTCGCCGCCGCCCCTGGATGACGCCATCCGGGCCGAGCTGGACGACTTCGTCCAGCGCCGTCGCCGCGACCTGGGCGACTAGCCATGAGCACCGCCTGGGGCCAGGAGTATGTGCTCACGCTCTCCTGCCCGGAAAAGCCGGGGATCGTGTCCAGCTACCTTGTCCAGCACTCAGCCAACATCCTGGCCAGCCAGCAGTGCCCTACCACCAGGCCCACGCCCGCGGCGTCAAGCTGGTCGGCGCCACCGCGCACTACGTGACGCCGGACCTGGACGAGGGGCCGATTATCGAGCAGGACGTGATCCGGGTGGACCACGCGTTCGCGCCCGAGCGCCCGGCGCAGGCCGGGCGCGACGTCGAGGCCCAGGTGCTGGCGCGCGCGGTGACCTGGCACGCGGAGCATCGGGTCCTGCTCAACGGCCAACGGACCGTAGTCTTGCAGTGACGCATCTCCGCGGCCGGGGCGTCGTGACGGCCGGTGTCCGTGACCTTCAGCTGGTCCGCGGCTCCCGCCGGGCCGACTGATCCGCGGCTCCCGGCGGATCGGCCCAGCCGAGGCGGCGGGAGATGGCGGCGGCCGCCTGCCGGACGGATCCGGCGACCGCGCCGATACGCCCGTCCGGGATGCGGAAGCTAGGACCCGACGCGCTGACCGACGCGATGACCTGTCCTTCGGCGTTGCGGACCGGTGCCGCGACGGCAGTCAGGCCCTGCTCGAGTTCGTCCACCGCGGTCGCGTAACCGTGCTGCCGCACCTCGGCCAGTACCCGGGGAAACTCGGCCAGGCTGGTGATCGTCTGGTCGGTGAAGCGGCGCAGCGGCGGCGCGAGGTGCTCGGCGACTTCCTCCGCCGGCAGGTAGGCCAGCAGGACCTTTCCGTCCGAGGTCGCGTGCAACGGGATGCGCTGCCCGGCCCAGTTGTGCGGCGACAGCGCCGCCGGCCCCGCTACCTGGTCCAGGTAGAGCGCATCGCGGCCGGACAGGATGGCCAGGTTGACGGTCTCGCCCACCTCCTTGGCCAGCGCCTGGCAGACCGGCCGGCTTTCCTGCACCACGTCCAGCCTCCGGCCGGCGGCCCCGGCCAGCCGCACGATCCCCATCCCCAGCCGGAACCTTCCGCGCGCCGTGTCCTGGGTGACGAGCTCGCGGCGGCTGAGCGCCGCGAGCAGCCGGGACGCGGTCGACTTGTGCACGCCAAGCTCGCGCGCGACCTCGGTGACCCCGGCCTCTCCGTCCCGGGCCAGGATCTCGAGGATCATCACCGCCCGGTCCACCGACTGCACCGGGCCCGAGTCCTCCCGGTCACCCGCCCCCGTCACAGCACATCCTTGTTGCCCATAACGCAACACTAGCGGCGCCGTCCATCGTCGTGGATGGTTACCTCCCCCAGAGCGGCGGTACCGATCCACGATCAGGGAAACGCCACTTCCTTGACCCGAGCTGGCCTAGGGATGCACTATTGTTGCATATTCTAAGTCTAGTTGTGTAATAAGCAACATCAGAGTGGGTCGATGAGCGCTGCGCGAGGCCGGGAGTACGTGCTCACGCTGTCCTGCCCGGACGAGCCGGGGATCGTGTACGCGGTGGCCAGCTTCCTGGTCCAGCATTCCGGGAACATCCTCGCCAGCCAGCAGTACGGGGAGAGCCCGCACGGGCGGTTCTTCATGCGGGTGCACTTCAGCGTGCCGCCGCCGGGCGTGGCGCTCGGCGGACTCGAACGCGACTTCTCCTGGGTGGCCGAGGCGTTCCACATGTCGTGGCAGCTGCGCGACACGGCTGCGCGGGCGCGCACCCTGATCATGGTCTCCCGGCTCGGCCACTGCCTGAACGACCTGCTGTTCCGCTGGAAGACCGGAGCCCTCCCGGTGGATGTCGTCGGCGTGGTCTCCAACCACCGCGACTTCGCCGGCCTGGCCGAGTCCTACCGCCTCCCGTTCCACCACATCCCGGCTACGCCGCAGACCAAGGCGGCCGCCGAGACCCGGCTGCTGGACGTGATCGACGACGCCGGCGCCGACCTCATCGTGCTCGCCCGGTACATGCAGATCCTTTCCGGCGAGGTATGCAAGCGGGTCGAAGGCCGGATGATCAACATCCACCACTCGTTCCTGCCGAGCTTCAAGGGCACCAAGCCGTACCACCAGGCCCACGCGCGCGGCGTCAAGCTCGTCGGCGCCACCGCGCACTACGTGACGCCCGACCTGGACGGGGGGCCCGTCATCGAGCAGGACGTGATCCGGGTGGACCACACGCTCTCACCCGAGTGCCTCGCGGAGACAGGCCGCGACGTCGAGGCCCAGGTGCCGCGCGCGCGGTGACCTGGCACGCGGAGCACCGGGTCCTACTCAACGACGACCGGACCGTAGTCTTCCACTGACACCTCCCGGTCCGGTGGAGCACATCATGACAATCAGCGTCTTTGACCTTTTCAAAGTGGGCATCGGCCCCTCGAGCTCGCACACGGTCGGGCCGATGAAGGCGGCCAGGATGTTCGCCGAGGGCCTGCGCGATGACGGTCTGCTGTCCCGGGTGCGGACGGTGCGCGTGTCCCTGTACGGCTCGCTGGGCCTGACCGGCAGGGGGCACGGCAGCGACAAGGCCGTCTTGCTCGGGCTCCAGGGCGAGCAGCCGGCCACCGTGGACGTCGACGCGATACCGGCTCGCCTGGATGCGATCGCCCGGAGCGGGACGCTCCGGCTGCTCGGCGAGCACGAGATCGGTTTCGTCCCGGCCGAGCACCTGGAATTCAACCGCCAGAAGAAACTCAGCTACCACCCCAACGGCATGCGCTTCGCCGCCTACGACGACCAGGGGACGCCGATCCGCGAGCGCGCCTACTACTCGGTCGGCGGCGGCTTCGTGGCCGACGAGACCGGCA
>Ga0187780_10004306_pt1 | contig 10690 bp, 10 predicted proteins | sample 1015_Q2_SP10_20__FD_132429 | JGI IMG/M metagenome (GOLD analysis project Ga0187780, IMG submission 132429) | Tropical peat soil microbial communities from peatlands in Department of Meta, Colombia - 1015_Q2_SP10_20_MG | ecosystem: Environmental > Terrestrial > Soil > Wetlands > Peat | place...
AGGCAAAATAATAGAAGTGCACAATGCCCCCTTCCCTTTTCAGCAGTTTAGCTGCTGCCCCAAGAAACGCTTGTGAATCAGCAGGCAAGTTCATTATTACTCGATCAGCAATTCCAGGTGACTTCGAAGCAAATTCTTGAGTGTCTCCCAGGTATGGAGTAACCCTATCTGCGACCTTATTCTCGAAGACATTTTCTTTTAAATATTTGTAAGCACTAGGATTCAAATCGATGGAGAATACGCGCGCGCCGAGTTGCTTCTTCGCAACAAGAATTGAATATGTGCCTACCCCCGCAAACATATCAACGACAACTTCCCCATCCTTGACTTGGCTCGCGATGCGCATACGTTCGTGTGCCAGTCTTGGATTGAAATAGACTGACGTAACGTCTAGATGAAACTTCGAAGAAAATTCCACGTGGACGGTTTCAGTGGTTCCAATACCTGTGATTACTTCAGTTCCTCGTATCCGATACTGCCCAGACGTTTTCTCAGTCTTCTGCACCACCATTCGTAAATGCGGATTTAATTTCATGAGACCGTCCGCTATGATTTTCGAGAAGGATTGCAGTTCGTCGTCAAGATCGAGAATACCAATGTCGCCCACAATGTCATATGAACGCGGAAGCTTATTGACCACATCTGAAGGGAGGCCTTCTCCTACAGCTTGGCGAAGATCTCTTGGAGTCCTTGATGAAGCTGCAAAAGTTGCGTGGAGGACTTTTGCCTCGGAAGCGCTCTTTGATACGTCAGCGAATTCGACTTTTGAAAGGTCCCGTTTGACCGGAATTACAAGGCAGCCGTCTCTTCTAATAAATTCACGAGCGTCATCAAGGAGTTGCAGTTTATTCAAAAACCGGATAATCGCCTGTGCATTTCGGTCATCAACTTCAATTCCATATCCTTTCATATTACCCAATCCTTCGCGCCGTTAGCCTTACGCAACACTAAATACTCGAACAATGGACCATCATTCATAAGATGAGGTTTTGGCTTTGGTACAATGGCGAAGGCGCGAAGAGGTAATAGGCAAAGACGTCATCGACAGTGATGCGAATAAGATCGGGAGTGCTAAAGATCTTGCTTGGTCCGAGGATGGGTTATTTGCGGTCATTGTAGAAGGCGCAGACGAAGAGGAGTCCTTCCTACCGTTTGATAATGTTGAGAAGGTTGGTGACGTGATCTTTGTTAAAGCGAAGGCATCACTGATGTCCATTCCGACGAAGATCTGCCCGATGTGTAAACACAAGAATCCCATAGAAGCCATGTTCTGTGCAAAGTGCGGTCGTACGCTTGAAGAGATTGAGAAGAATGAAAAGATTGAGAAGAAGTAATGGAACTCAATCAGCCAGTCACATTGTTGCAAAATAGTATGCTTCCCATTAGGTAATGACGCAAAGTTGCGTCCAATATGCAAGTGCAACTTTCGTATATCCTGAAGCGCCTATAATAATACGATCAACGGGAGTGTATGCGCAAAATGGGTTCAGGCAGAGATAGGCGTCTATCAACATTCTTCCTGCTCATCCTCGTCATAATTATCTTATCTAATCCGATCGGAGTTTCGAACCAATTTCAGATGGTCCCGAGCGCTTCGGCCATGACCGTCTCAGCCGCTCCTCCATCCAGTTTCAGTCTGAACGAATGGAATGTTCCCACCCCAGGTTCGGGTCCATGGGGTATCACAACCGATCAACTTGGCAATATTTGGTTCACGGAAAACGTGACAAGTAAACTCGCAACCTACTACCCTGCAAACAACACATTCATGGAATGGACTATACCAGGCGGAGGAAGTCCACGATACGTTTTTACAAAACAAGCACCGGCGGACGTCAGCGGCGGTAGGAATGTAACCCGCGTTTATTTCACGGAATATTCTTCGAACAAGGTTGGTTACTTCAATAGTTGGAATGGGACCTTCTACGAATGGCAGTTGCCTGCAGGCAGCAACCCTGCCGGCGTCTTCGTTGACGGTAACAATACTATCTGGTTCACTGAATCAGGCCGAGATGTCATTGGACGTCTTACACCTGCCACGAATCAGTTGACGGAATGGACCTTACCGGGAGCAACAGGCACGGCAGGATCGCCTTCGGTGAAACCATGGGGGATCTTCGTCCAATCCGAATTAACGGGGCTATACCACAACGTCACCGACCGATACGTTTGGTTTACGGAATTGTCCAATAACGCGATCGGAAGACTCCAGGTAACGAATAATCTTCTAATCCTTTGGGACCTGAACAGTCTCACGATTATTCCTGGACTTAACTACGGACCTATGGACATCACAGTGGATTCAAGCAACCCAGGAAACGTCATCTTCTCCGCTAGTACGGGTGATCGAATCTCAGTACTTCAGAACTGTGGCACTACTTGTACCGGTTATACTGAATATGCGCTCCCCTCTCGCACTTCAATCGCGAAATCTACGAGTGTCAGTGTTGATTCATCCCGTGGAGGAGTCTGGTTCTCTGAGTATAACACTGGAATAGTTGGGTTCGCGGACATGTCAACCCAAGGTTCGGCGGGAGCTGTTCCAACCTCAACGGCATGCGTAATGCCACCCACCTCCGGCCCCGCATGCGCAGGCCCCTCAGGATACGCCACAAGAACAGTAACTCCAATAATCACTAACAACGTGCCAGGATACTCCAGCGTTGGGAATCCACTACCCCCCACTACAGTCTCTGTTTTTCAAGGACCAATTAATGGCATCACAGAGTACAAACTGCCCGCCAACAGTTCGCGACCTAACTTTGTCACAGTCGATTATCATGGGAACGTTTGGTTCACGGAGAGTAATGTTACAGTAAACAGAATAGGTCGATTTAGTATCCCATTTGCTTTCACGCTTTCAGTGTCACCGCCTAGCCGTACTGTAAACCGCGGTCAATACGCAACGTACAACGTTAGCGTCGGTGTAACGAGCGGGTATTCTCGTGCGGTCCAGCTCTCGGTTAGTAACCCTCAAAATGTGAGCGCAAGCTTCAGTCCACCACTTGGATCCCCACCATTCTCATCAACCCTTACCCTTGGCACATCAAATTCGACTCTGCCGGGTACGTATACGATGACTATAACAGCGGCTAGTGGCAGTCTAAACCAAACATCGCACATCAGTCTAACGGTGAATCCACCCCCTCCGCCCGTCGCGTTTGATTACCGGATTTACTCCACTAACACCACCGTGGCTGTTCAACAGGGTCAGCAAGCCACATTCCAATTTCAGGTAACGCCCACGACAAGTGCTTCGCCTCAAATGGTCAATCTTACGATAGATCAGACTGGGCTTCCATCCGGAACATCAGTATCCGAATTTGCCAATACGGGTGGCACTCCACCGTTCACTTCCACGCTGACACTTCAAACGAGTGCCGATACTCCTGCCGGTACCTACGACATTTCGAACCTGATTACAGGTCTCGCTAGTACTGGAACAGCGCATCATCCCCAATCTACCCTACTCATCGTCACGGAGATTCCTCGTGACTTCAACCTCACAGCTTCCTCATACTCGGTGAATGTGATTCAAGCCTCAAGAATCGATCTGATAGTGAGTGTAACAACATCCGGACCTTTCACGGACAGCGTTAGTTTGAGCGGTAGTTTCTCACCAGCAGTCCCAGGATTGACTGTCACCTTTTCCCCGTCGACTCTAGCGACAGTACCTAACGGTGGAGTCTCACAAGCTACTATGGAGATAGTTGCAACAAGAGACACGCCCGGACAAACATATCAATTGACGGTTACCGCGACAAGCACCACGCCCTCACGCTCACATCAAATTACGATCTCCGTTCACGTATCCCCCTGTCTGATAGCAACAGCAACTTTCGGGTCCGAACTTGCTCCTCAGGTTCAGCTCCTACGCAACTTCCGTGATCAACAGGTATTGCGGACTTTCGCCGGATCCAGCTTCATGTCCGTGTTCAATTCATGGTACTACTCGTTTAGCCCAGCCGTTGCCCGGTACGAAATCGGGAATCCTGTGGCGCGTAGCACGGCTCGCGTCCTACTATATCCATTGATCGGAATTCTACAATTATCGTCACTAACGTACTCTGCACTCGCATTTCAACCCGAAGTAGCCATTCTGGCTGCAGGAATACTTGCGAGCTCGCTCATTGGCCTAGTCTACTTAGCATTACCAATGTCAGGTCTCTTCTTGCTTTGCAGAAACATGCTAAATCCAAGACGGAGAAGCAGGGTGAAGAAATCCATACTAGTCCTAATGCTTTCACTCCTAGTAGCTTACTGCCTATCAGAGTTGTTCGCTCTTGGAGTGGTAATGATGTTTGTCAGTACAGGAATCATTCTTGTATTTCTGCTGGCAGGCAGCTTGTCACTTCTTGGCATTGCCGGGCTTATACGACGTCGATAAGCCCTCACTCTTCTTTCTGATACTTTCCTGAAACCTGAACGGATACGATTTCCTCAACTCTACGCGCCGACAACCCTACCTCTTTAGCGATTTTACGAATGTCATCGAATTCCGGTTTCACTCTGACAATATTTCCAATCGAGTCGCGTGCAACCTTAACTCTTACTTCAAATGCCTTGCCGGAAATCTGAACGCTGACTGACTGAACTTCTCTGCTCAAGGTTACACGCTGCCAGAACTGTTGTCTAACGCCCAGAGTTCCAGTCTCCTCTATCATGATTCTCGACAATTTCACAGTATCTTGTGGATTGCATAACACGTGGAGAATATGTCCAGGTCTATTCTTCTTGAATAGGCCAAATGTAACCCATGCGTCCTTTGCGCCGGCTTCGATCAATTCCTGCACCGCGTGTGAAAGTATTTCTCCGGTCAAGTCATCCAGATTGGTCTCCAACACTTGCACTGTCTCCTTCGCCGTTTGCTGAGTCTCGAGTCTAGTTCCTAGGACTACTCTAAGGAAATTCGGGGAAGAATCCAAGATCATCTTTCCTGATCCATATCCCACTTTCTCAGCGGTCATTGCTGGGTAGATAGAAGAGAACTCATTTACCAGATTGGCGAGCATAGTAACTCCTGTTGGAGTAGCTAGTTCGACTGTTGTAGGACCACCCAGAATTGGAATCTGAAAACGCCTAACCATTTCCATGACTGCCGGTGCTGGGATCGATAGAGTTCCGTGAGAGAACTTCACATGTCCTCCACCAACCGCTACTGGGGTAGAGACGATGTCCCCGCCGAACAGGTTCAAAGAATCCGTAGCCGCTGCAACGCCAAAGACATCAGCCAACGTGTCTGCTGAACCCGCCTCGTGTAGATGAGTTTCGTGAACATCCGTTCCGTGAAGTTGACTTTCCACTTCAACAAGCATTCTTATGGAATTCAAAGCGAAATCCGATGCTTGTTTACTCAAATTCGAGTTTTCCGTGATCTGCTCGGTAGCACTCAGAAATTGATTTGCTGAGATTTCGTGATCTTCTTCGGAGATTTCCAGGTTAATGCTACAGGCTTTGAATCCATGAGTGAGTGCGGTTTCAGTTTTCAGATTGATGGACTTACAGCGTGAATAATGCACGGGGATGAGATGCAATATGTCTCGAATTGCTTGTATATTTGCTCCCGCGTCGATGAGTGCTGCAAGAAGCATGTCACCGGATACGCCAGAAATACTTGGGTCAATGACTGTAATCCGCTGCAAAGTGGGGCAGCACCAGCACGATACTCAACGAAAGTTGTTTCAGTCTCTGTACGCGATTGCGTCAATCTCAATAAGCATGTCGGGGGCCACGAACTTTACCTCAACCGTGGTCCTTGTAGGTGGATTGTTTTGAAAGAATGTCTTGTAGACGTCGTTAACTTTCTGAAAGTCACTTCCATTCTTCAGGAAGATTGAGATTTTCACAACATCACTCAGTGAAAGGCCAGAGGCCTCGACTATAGCCTTCACATTGTGCAAGGTTTGTCGTGTCTGCGTTTCGATGTCCAATGCCATCTTTCCCGTCTTCGGGTCTGCCGGACCCTGTCCAGCTACAAACAGGAATTGTCCAGCCCTAATTCCCTGTGAATACGGGCCCATAGGTTGAGGCGCGTTTGGAGTTCGAATGAACTGCTTAGACAACTGACATCATCCTATGAGGTTTTTCCCTCTAGATTAAAGGGTCTCCCTTCCGACAAGACTTTTGGAGGTATCTTCTCTTTCCATTTCTCAAGAAATGGGACATCCTCTGTCTTCTCCCTCAAGTCGTCTGGCAGCATGTGCGGGATTTCATCAATTATGGGATACCATCGATTACATTTCGGACACGTGATTATTCCTGAGCCAATCTCCTCTTTCTCCTCGAATACCAGTAATTCGAGCGGATAGAACTTGTCTATTGGACAGGCCAGGATATCCATCAACTTGCGTTTCAAGACAACTCAACTTTCTTGAGGAAGTAACTGGAATATACTTCTTTCGAAGCTCGTTGCAATGAAACCAAGTTCGGAAATAGACAGCACATTTCGCGTCGGCGTCGTCAGGATGATTCTCGAGGGGCATCCTGAAGAGGCGCTGCATTCCCTTGCAGTACACTACGAAGTACAAGAGCCAGATCTTCGGGTTGGAACAGTCAAGCGGCATCGAAAGGTCCTGGCAGTTTATGTCCATAAGGAGAAGCGGATCTACGTATCAAAGAGCGACCTCCTGAGAAATCCTTTCGTTATACTTCACGAGTTCTATCATCACCTCCGCGCCTCACAGACTCCGAAGAATGAGCAAGTCGAAAAACGCGCCGACTCTTTCGCTTTAACCTACATTCGAACGTTTCAACAGCATTCAAACGGCAACTGGAAACAGTGAAAGCGATTGTTTCTAGTACTAGCTCCGAACATTAGGTGATATACGGCGAGTCATTTGACGGTAGATCCTTCAGTACTAGATTACGTTGCTCACCTACCGCCAACCGCTCACGCCGTCTTCTGTTACGAGAATGTTGAAACGGTTCGCCAGGTCCTTGTATCGTACCTAAAGGGTGGTCAAGAAAGTAATGAAGCCGTATACATTCTCAGTTCTTCGCGTGAAACCTTTGACGATTTTCTACAATCTTTAAAGTTGTATGCACCGTTCGCAGAACAGCAAATCGACTGTATCGAGATGAGCAAGTTCTCTTCGAAGACGAAAGGCATTGACTACGAAACAGCAATGAACCTGGCGAAGTCCCGGATTGACGCTACCAAAAGGTTAGGGTTCAATGGGCTTCGAATCTTCGTCCTGGCCAACGACTACCTGAATTACGCAACCGCCGAGGACGTACTGAAATTCGAAAAACAGTTGGGACAGAACTTTCCTATTCCTGTTGCGGCAATATGTGGCTATGATCTTGCGGAAGCAGGAGGCAGATGGGATCAAATCCTCCTAGATCTACTGAAGGCTCATGGAGCTCATGTTTTCAAAGGCCTTGCTGGATCGGACAGGGAAGGAGTGCATTGAGTAACAGTATAGAGTTCGATGAAAAGAGAGGAGAAGTGAGGCTTCTGGGTCTACGTCAGATGGTAATGAGCATGGACGCGCTCTGTAATCATTTGGATACACTCGTTGGAAATCAGGTCGCAGAAGTCATCATAAAGAATCTTGAACTCCAGGAAGGGAAAGAAGAAGCTGAACGATTTGTTCGAAACCATCCCGATGCAAAGGTCGAAGAGTTCTTAGATTTAATGAAGAGATATGATGCCTTATCGGGTGTAGGAATTACTTCAGTCAGATTTTCCGAAAATCAGGACGGACTCGTTTTTATTGAAATACTGAACCCTTACATTAAGAGAACCTCAGGCTCATCGAAGTCTCTCCTATTCTCCTGGTGGTGTGGAGCGTTAAGTGCAATACTCCACCGAGACCTGGACTTGGAATCAATAACCTACGATGCGAGTAGTGATATTCTCAAGTGCACAATAGCACCTAGAGTAATCAAATAAGATCGTACTGAAGCCAATTTCACTCTAAACTTCGTGTCCTAGTATGAGAGGACCGCACGGTCAGTATTTTTCAATAATGTTCTTCGACGCCGAAAGTGATTCACGGCTCATGCCGAATGAATACTGAGTGTCATAGTTCTACCGGCTGTGCCTGATGTAAGGACTGCCTCGCAGATTTCCACTGCTCTCAATCCGTCGATGCCGTTCACCGAGAACGGGCTTTCATTCAATATTGATTCAGCAAAATGAGTCAGCTCAAGAGTGAGCGGTTCCTTTCCATCAAGATTCGGTGTCACAGTCCTTTCAGAGCTCTCAATTGAAACTTGTTGCGTTATGTAATCCAGTTCTGCTGTCGCGTCGCTTCCGGTAACTACCATAGTTCGTGTCTTCTTTGGGGTCAGCCAGTTTGCGTCGATGAAGGCAGTTCCTCCTTTAGAGAATTGGAGCATGATCTCCGCATAATCTTCTTTCGAATGTCGCAAGCTCCCTAACTGTGCGTAGACAGCTGAAACTTCGTCCGCGAAAATATAACGTGCCAGATCTATATCATGGATTGCCGTATCTCTAACGACTCCTACGTCTCCTATTCGCTCAGGCCAGCGTCCAACCCTCCTTGCGACGAGCAGCATTATGTTTCCCAGTGTTCCTTCGTCAACTCGTGACTTGAGGTAAGTAACGGCTGGGTTGAATCGTTCGATATGTCCTGGCATGATTCTCAACTCTTTCTTCTTGGCGAGCGAGAGTAACTCGTTGGCTTCTGCGGCCGTGTTCGTCATAGGTTTCTCGACGAGAACATGCTTCCCCGCTTCCAGTGCTCGAGTTGCCACGTCTCTGTGTGTTACTGTTGGGGTGCAAATTGTGACGGCGTCGATGTCTCTTCTGGATAGTACGCTATTGAGATCGGTTGTGTGTTCTACGTTGAATTGTGATCCTATGGTGCTCGCTGTTTTAGGGTTAGCATCACAGACGCACATGAGTTTTGTTTGGTGAAGCTGCGAGAATACCCGGGCCTGGTTTTTCCCCCAGAAGCCTGTTCCGATGACTGCGACTCGAAGTTGATTCATCTAGTCCAGAGTCCTCTTCCGGTTGCTCGATATACTAGACCTGTCTTCTCGACGCTAACTGGATCTAGAATGCCTGTGCAATCGATGATTAGTCCTTGTTTCGACATGTGTGCGGCGAGTTCAATTGTATCCATTTTCTTGAAATCGTCATGAGCCGTAGTCAAGATCACGCAATCTGCTTTTTCGATTGCTTTGCGGAGTGAGGGATCTGACTGTAATCCCATTGCGCCTAGTTCGGAGGTTGTGAAAAGAGGATCATATACTGTAACCTTCGCACCCCTCTTTTTCAAAATTCCAATTAGTTCATGCGAGGGCGAATATCGAGTTTCCTTCACGTTGGGGCGGTAGCTGACGCCGAGCACTACTATTTTCGCACGTTTCAATGATTTGCCGCATACTCGGAGGCCATCGGAAGCGAGTTTTGCAACGTGGCGTGGCATTGTGTCGTTAGTCTTGCGTGCGTCAAGTACGAGCCTAAGGTGTGCGTCTAGAGCATCCGCCTCCGTTAGCAGTAGATATGGATATACCGGCAGACAGTGACCGCCCACTCCTACTCCAGGCAGATGGAGATGTGAGTATGGTTGACTGTTCGCTGCTCGGGCCGTTTCTAGGTAATCAACTCCCACTTCCTCGCAGATCAAAGCGAACTCATTAGCCAATCCTATGTTTACATCTCGGTATATTGTCTCGAAAAGCTTGGATAACTCTGCGGTCTTGATATCTCGAACTCGTATGAGTTCACCTTTCACTATCACTGAAAGAGCCGCGCATGCAGCCTCGAGGCTGCGCTTGTCGATGGCACCTACTATCTTGGAATAACTCTGAACATCCTGAATTGCTCTTCCCCCCATCGCCCTAATGGGACTGTAAGCTAATCCGAATCCTTGACCAGCAACCAGACCTGAATACTTCTCTAAGGTTCCCTTGACTACTCGTTCAGTAACGCCGGGTCCACAAGTACTTTCGAATATGACGAGGCTTCCGGTTTTCAAATTCTTGCCAATGCTCGTACACACGTCCTCTACCGCTGAGTAATCGGCTCGCTTCTGCCGATCGATCATCGTTGGAACTACAATGAATATAACATCAGAATTCGCCGTTGCATCTTCGGTGGATGTTGTGGCACTGAATTTCCCAGCCCGAATTGCCTTTTTCAGCATCGCCGGGAGTCCTGCTTCATCGAGGGGCGGTTCGCCTTTGTTGACACGTTCTACGACCCTAGGATTCATGTCTGCGCCAATTACCGATGCACCCGCGTCAGCGTACAAACATGCCGTGGGAAGGCCCATCCATCCGAGGCCTACGACGCCAATCCTAAGCGCGCCGTTTCGTATTCTTACCGCGATCTCTCCTGGTTCAAGAGATAGCAACGCTTGCTGTGAGGACACCTATTACACCCGTAATGCGTTTTCTTCCGAAATATTTAATCGTTTTTAACTCCTCTTCAGTTAATTATGACTGCTGCCAGCAACCTACGAGAGCCTCTTCGAAGAGTCGGTCTTACTGCTTATGAGTCTGAAGCCTACCTTGCCTTACTATCAAAACGTGAGCTAACCGCGGAAGATGTTGCCAGGCAGACTTCAATTCCAATCACGCGAGTCTACGGCACATTAGAGCAATTAATGCAGAAAGGATTCGCGCGCATTATCCAGAGCAGACCGAAGAGATTTCATGCGGTTCCCCCAGTCGAGGCGAAGCGCGAGTATCTAACTCACCTTAGACAGGACTTCGA
>Ga0187780_10004307_pt1 | contig 10689 bp, 6 predicted proteins | sample 1015_Q2_SP10_20__FD_132429 | JGI IMG/M metagenome (GOLD analysis project Ga0187780, IMG submission 132429) | Tropical peat soil microbial communities from peatlands in Department of Meta, Colombia - 1015_Q2_SP10_20_MG | ecosystem: Environmental > Terrestrial > Soil > Wetlands > Peat | place...
CTGGCCTCGCATGGGGTGGAGTGTGAACCATAAATCCTCAAGGAACCTAGAGGTGTGCCGTAGCTCCATCGGATGACCGGAATAGACATAACCGTGGTCACGAGGAACAAGCCCTCACGTTCAGTCCTTCAGTCCTTCATCCAATCGCGCCCGGAATTCTACCTGGTCACTGATACCGACGAGAAGATACCACTGGTCAAGCTGCGAGGACCCAGAGTCAGATTCGGGAGGAAGGCGGCTGGGGACGGGGAGCCCATGCTGGTCTACGGCCCATATCACGTATTCGAGGCCGCCGACATGGAGCCCGACGTCGCCGCGCTCGTTCCCGCGCCCTGCTGGCAGATCGAAATGAGTTGCGCTGTCGGCTCAGAGGAGGCATGGCGCGACGGGTTGGCCTTCGCCGAGCACGTCGCGAAAGCCTGCAAGGGCGCGGTGTGGAGCGGGGAGTTGGGGGTCTCATGGCCCCCCAACATGAACCACATCACAAAGGCCGAGAGACGGGGAATCGACCTCCTCAAGCTCGAGTGGGTGGCACACAAATCAAGTAGGCCGGTCAGGTCCGGGCAGGCCTTCCTCGACGCACTGCGGCAGTTCCTCCCCGAAGTCCGGCCCACCAGATTCGGGTTGTACAACCCCCTTCAGGAGCGGCTGAGCCTGAAGGACGACAAGCCGTTCATGGACTTTTGGAAGGAATGCTTTGACCAGAACCTTGGGCACATGTCCTTCAGGTCGAATAGCCCGCTTGTGGAAGGATACGTCTTCTTTCCGAGGACATCGCATGTCGCATCGAAGACCCGTTCCTGGGCTCCGCCCGTCCGTCCGACCGAGGAGCTGGTCAAGATTACCCTAGAGTTCGACGAGAAGGCGGTCTCGGCCAGCGCCCCGCTCTGTGAGCGAATTGTCAGGCTGTTCATGGGAGTGGCCAGGCGGCTCCAGTGCTTCTACGGACGGGGCTATGTCGAGCGGAAGTTCTCCTGGTACAGAAGCGAACCGATGGAGGTGCCCCTCATAACGGAATTGTACCCCGACGCTCTCGGGTACGAATGGATGGGAATCCCTGCCGAGCCCACGTGGCTGACGTGGTTCGGCAGGCCCTACGTGCCTCTTGTGGCAAAGTCCTTAGAGAAGCTCGAGCCTACGGTTACGGAGAGCGGGATACTCATCCGCCTCGGGAGCAAGCCGGCCGACCTTCGCCAGCTCAGGAGGGCCAAGGTCAAGCTGGCGGCCGATTTGCTCGTGCAACGAGCAGAGCACGATCAGGGCGACGAGCTGATGGCGAAGCTCAAGAGGGCCGGGATGTGGTCGCCACCGTCTTTCAGGCCACGAAGTGCCGACGTGATTCCCAGGTTAGACATCTAGTCCTAACACTCCCTCCGGGAGTCTTTGCCTTCATCGAAACCGCGAACGATGTCAGCACACTTAGAATGCTAGCGTCCACGTTTCAATAGGCAATATTGGCTCACTTTCGGGTCTTGCAGGAGGCCCTAACGTAGAGAGAAGGAATCCTTCCTTATTTTTCTGTCCCAGAAAGACGTGAACAGGAAGAGCGACCCGACCAGAACCAGGGGAAACTCCCCCTGCATGCGTTACAGTTCGCCGGATGATGACTTGGGTCACGAGTAGTGCTGGGTCCTCGGGAAGTTGAAAGGGCAGCCGCCATCTGGTTATGATCCTTGTTCGGGCCTGCCGTCCAGAATTCGGCCCTGCGCCCGACCTGACGGGCAACCGAAAGAGGATTCTTACAGCAGCACTGTCCGAAATGGGCGGTACATTAGAACTTGGCCGAACGGATAATGATAGTCCATGACTGTGTCCCAGCTTCTCCTGATCCCGCTTTTGACTTCCGCCCACAGTTGGCAAGGGTAGTCTACCTCCGAGTTCAAGCTAGGCTGAACCTTCTCAAAGGCAAGAGAGCTCTTCAAGAACCAAGATGCCTTTCGCAGCATAGGCATGCTTGGAGGGTCAATCTCCGTGCTCCGGAAGAGGAACGCCAGGGCCTTCATGAACTGAGATCTGGACGATTCTCTTTGAGAGAGGGCGTCAAACGTGCGAAGACGGGAGATACGATGGTACGTGAGGAGATAAGAAAGCTGCGAGCTAAGACCCGACTTCGCGAATTGCTCGCTCGTCTGTTCCAGATAGTCTGCACAAGCATGGGAAACAGTTCGCAAGTCGGGATAGTCCTTCGCAGCCGCGGACCTTACACTCGATGCCAGGTCGGCTAGGTCCCGATGCGACCGGCCAGCGATACGGTCATGGACAGAGAGAAAGCGGTCGACCTTCAGCAATCCTTCTTTCACAAGCGTAATACTCCCTCGGACCCTGTCAACTCTGAATTCTCTGAGCAGTTGCTCCAGTGTGAAACAGGTTGTGTCGCGAACCGACCCCTCGCTGGGAACAAATGACCCGACTCCTAGGTCTTTGAGGATGTTCTGCTTTCCGTAGACGAGTTTCGCTTCTTCACTCCAGACCATCAACAGAATTGAATCGCGGGCGCGCGAAATAGACTGCGGAGTCAGTAGGGTCAATTCCGTCTTTACCGGGAGGATCTCTTCGAGTGCACTCCTTAGGCGGACGAGCCTTCTCCTTGAGCTCAGAATTGACGAGATTTCAGCAACGGCCATCAGGTCGTAGTCGCTCTTACTACTCAGTCCCTCGCCCGTTGCTCGGCTCCCGTGGAGATAGATGCATTCACATTTGACACTCGAATTCACCAGGTCCACTAATTGTCTCACCGTGTCGTCGACGCCGAGGGATTGCAGGCTTTGCAAGAGTTGCCCGCCCCATGAAGCTCCTTGCCCGCCCTCTTGAGTATTGTCGACGCTGAATTCGCGATGAGTAGATTCCGCTTCCGAATCCCTAGGAACAGCTATGAACATCACGGAAAGAGGAAAGGGTCGGGGGAGTTCAGCCTCCATTTCGAAGCATTGCAGTTGATGAACTAGCTTATTGTCGAGCCGTGATTTGTTCACACTGCCATCATGCTTAATAACGGAACTCTGAGGCGACTTCGAACGTAAAGCGTGTAAGGGTTGGGACTCGCCAAGCTTTCCAAAGTCACTGTAATTTCTCCTCGGAGTGAATACGCGGAGGTGGCGAAGTCCCTCGCACTGTTCCAAGACTTCCACCCACTTCAGGACGGAATCCCGAATTTTGACCCCGTGCTGCAGGAACTGACGGTGAAGGCGGTACGGCTCTTTGCCCTGGCCGACCAGGCCACAAAAGACCTGGACCTCGAGTTGCTCCCAGGAACCATTGACATCGTGTTCAGGGGGGTCAAAGTCCCGAAGAACAGCTTCGAGGCTGCCACCTGGGAGGAACTCCTGAACAAGGCAGAAGTCGGCCTTAATCCGATTGTCGCGGAGGTCAAGGCCCAGAAGGACCTCCTTCAGAGGGCAGTGAAGGCCGAGACGGACGCCAAGACGCTAATGGACGCCCTACAGGCGGTCTCAAAGTTCTCCGCTGACATGAGCCGAGTCTCCGGGCTGAAGCGACTGAAGGTGGTTCTCTCGGTTGTGAGCAACGAAACGGTAGAAGAGCTCCGGAACTCGCTTCCAGGTGCTGTCTTCCTGGCCCAGAAGCTCTCGGATTCGAGGAGCCTAGTGCTCGTGGCAGCCCAGAAGTCGGACGAAGCAAAAGTAGACAAGGCAATGAAGGCCCTAGACGCGAAACCTCTCGCAATTCCCCCTGGCCTCCCCCAGAGTCCAGCGGAGGCGTTTCAGCACCTTGCGAAGGACTACGAAGATGCCAAGACCGAAAGGGCTGCCGCCGAAGCCAGAATCGAGGATATCAGGGAAAGCCGCAGGACTGATCTGCTCGCCGTCAGGGAACTGACCGAGGTTGCCAGAGGCATGCTCGACGAAGCAAGGGTCTCCGGAGGTCTTGCCCGCATGGCGGTGATCTCAGGCTATATCCCGGCGAGGCGCGAGGAACAGTTCAAGGAGCTCTTCGGCAGATGGATGGTGAACGTCGAGCCTGTCAAGGAGGAGGAGCACGAGGGAAAGGTGCCTACTCTGTTGGAGAACCCGAAGGGAGTGGGAACATTCCAGCTCATCACAGCCCAACAGGGGATCGCCGGAGAGCACGAAGTTGACCCCACTCCGCTCATTGCGTTTGTGTTCCCGATCTTCTTCGGCCTGATGTTCGCCGACCTAGGTCACGGCATCGTCTTCTCACTCGTCGCCCTCCTCGTCAGGCAGCGCGGGAGGGGGGCACTCAGACAGTGGGGAACTGTCTTCCTCGTCGCGGGGGTCTCTGCCATGGTCTTCGGGATACTCTTCGGGGAATTCTTCGGCTTCTCCCTCTATACCTTCGTCCCAATCCCCCCCTTAATCGAGGTCATGCGGACTCCCTTCGAGGGAGTTCCGACAGTGGAGATTGCGAACATAGAGATGGTGATGGCTGCGTCAATCCTCATAGGGATCGCGCACCTTGCTACCGGTCTGATCCTCGACCTGTACGAAGCCCTGAGGGCAGGGGAGATTGTGGAGGTGATCGTCGGGAAGCTGCCCACCCTGACGATGTATCTGTCGGGGGTCGGCTACGGAATCGCTTTCATCGGAGCCGGATATAGCTTCAACGTTCTACAGAGCGTCAGCCAGCCGGCGCCGCTGCTGGGGATATCCAACAGCCTTCTCGGAACAGTGTCGGTTGTAATCCTCCTTCCCTCGATGCTAGGGATTCTCTTCGGCAAGGCCATCGCCATCAAAGCAGGGAAGCTCAAGGGAGAATCAATCGGGGGCGCGCTTGCAAACGGCGGACTAGAAGTGTTCGAGAGAATCTCGCAGTTCCTTTCGAATACTATCAGCTACGTCAGACTGGCAATTATGCTCCTAGTGCACGCCGTCCTTCTCCAGACACTAAGTTACCTCGCCCCTGTGACGAATCCGATCATGATTCCAGTCTGGATAGTATTCAACATGATGATACTGGCTTTTGAAGCGCTTGTCGTCTACATCCAAGACCTGAGGCTTCACATCTACGAGTTCTTCACGAAGTTCTACAGAGGTACGGGGACCCCCTTCCGGAAGATTCTACCAGACCGAATCCGCGTGGAAATCAAGTGGCACTAAGGGTAATTGGGGCGTCCAGTCGCATTCCTGAAGAGCTAGGGGATGGCGCCAGCCGCGAAGTTGATGGCTCCTTGGGGGAACAGTCCTATCCCGATGATGAGGCCCACGGCAACCGCGAAGACTACGACGAAGGAGAAAGGCTCTTTCACCCGTTCGACGCTGTCTGGATCGTCCACGTACATCCGTTTGACGACCCAGGCATAGTACCCTAGGCTGAACGCGCTGTTCAGTATCCCAGCCACCGCAAGCCAGCCGTAGGGCCCGTTGGCCACCGAGAGGAAGAGCAAGAGCTTGCTCCAGAAGCCACTGAGCGGGGGGACGCCCGCGAGAGCGAAGAGGGATATGGCCATGGTGAAGGCGGTGACGGGCATCCTCTTCGCCAGGCCGTTGTACGCCCCGAGGTCAGCCCTCTTTAGCTGCATAAGGACCAAGGCCGCGCACAGAAATGCCGCTCCTTTCATCACCGCGTGGTTGATTATGTGCAAAATCGAACCAGTCATGCCCAATGCCGCCGCGCCTGACGCCGGGGCCAGCGAGAAAGGCACAAACCCAATGAGTATGTAGCCCGCCTGCGCGATGCTTGAGTAAGCGAGGAGCCTCGTCATGCTCTTCTGAGTCAGCGCAGACACATTGCCCACGGTCATTGTCAGAAGGGCCAGTACCGCAAGGACGTTGGGGAGGGTGAAGTAGGGGTTCTGGGTCACAACGTAGAACGTGGTGAGAGCCAGGAGCACCCGTATCGCCGCGACGAAACCCGCCTTCTTGGTAGCGGCTGCGAGGATTGTCGTGACAGTGGTCGGGGCGCCTTCGTAAGCATCAGGAATCCACATGTGGAAAGGGACGATTGACATCTTGAAGCCGAAACCGGCCACGAACAGCAGGGTAGCTACCCCCGCCAGGGCAGTTGGTTGGGACCTGAAGCCGTTGACCACATCCGAAATCTGGACGCTCCCCGTGAGTCCGTAGGCGAGGCTAATCGCGTAGAGGATAATCGCCGAGGACATCGCCCCGATGATCGCGTACTTCACAGAAGCCTCGTTGGACCTCAGTTTCTTGTCAAAGCCTGCGAGGACGTAGGTGGGGAGGCTCATGAGCTCCCAGGCCACGAAGAGCATCAGCAGGTTCTGAGAGTAGGACAGTAACAACATCCCCAGAGCGGTAAAGGATAGGAGGCTGTAGTAGACCGGGGTGTTGGGCCCCTTCTGGTAGGTGACGGACGCGACGGTGACCATCAGGGTGACCCCGATGGTCACGAGGGCGAAGACCCCTCCCAGCTGGTCACCAGAAAGGAGTGACCCGAACCACGGTACCGGGGTGGGGAAGAGGGTGAACCACCCGACCAGACTCATCACCGCGCCTAGGACGACGGCCAGGACGTAACCTGCCGTTGCCTGGTTTCCGCCCTTCCTCAGTTGGAACAGGGGGAGAAGGAGCGATGACGCCCCGAGGAGGGCGACGGAGATGGTGAGTAGGTCAATCAAGCTATCCGAGCCCCCTCAAGTATTCGGCCACGGGAAGGGCCGGTGTCAGAATGAGGTAAGAGAAGACTATCAGGACAACCAACGGGACGAGGTATCCGGCGAAGGCCGCAACGTCTCCCAAGGACAGGTCGTGGACTTCCGCCGTTCCTTCGGCGTCAGACAGCACAGTCCTCTTGATCATCCAGAGGAAGTAGCCCGCCGTGATGACCGGGACAAGTATGGAAATTGCAGCTATTCCGTAGGCCGAGATGCCCGCCACGATGACCATGAACTCCGCCAGGAAGCTGGAGAACGGAGGGAGCCCCATCGCGGCCGCCGACCCGAGGACCAAGACGGCCGCGGTGCGGGGCATGGTCGTCTTCATCCCCTTCAGCAGCGGAATCTCTCTGGTCCCTGCCTGATGATGAATGTATCCCGAGAGCATGAAGAGGCTTCCCACCGCCAGACCGTGTGCGAACATCTGGAAAATTGCCCCCTCTATTCCCAGCAGGTTACCAGAAATCAGAGTCGCATAGGCGCCGAAGAGGACGAACCCCATGTGGTTTATGCTCGTGAATGCGATCATCTTCTTCAGGTCTTTCTGCAGGACTGCGGCCACGGCTCCGTAGAACATGGACACCAGACCGAGGGCCAGGAAGACCCAGGCATACTGGGCCGATGCGACTGGGAAAAGGCCTATGCTGATTCTGAGGAAGCCGTATCCTCCCATTTTCAGCAGAACCCCCGCGAGGAGGACAGAGATGGGGGCCGGAGCCTCGACGTGGGCATCTGGGAGCCAAGTATGGAAGGGAAAAAGCGGGAGCTTGACGGCGAAGCCGATGAAGGAGGCGAGGAGCGGCAGGTACTGCAAAGCGACGGGAATGTGCCCCGCCAAGGCTGGAATGTCGAAACTCGGAGTGAAACCGGGGGACAGCATCCCGAGATAGACATAGAGGAAGCCCAGCAGCATTATCGTGCTGCCAGTGTAGGTGAAGATGATGAACTTCATGGCCGCGTACTTCCTCCTCGGGCCTCCCCACACTCCGATGAAGAAGAACATCGGAATCAGCACTATTTCCCAGAAGATGTAGAACAGAATCAGATTGAGGGATGTGAAGACCCCCATTATCGCCCCTTCGAACAGGAATAGGAGAGCATAGTACTCGGGTTCGTGTGTTTCGATGAGCTTCCTAGAACCCGCGATGACCAGGACTGTCAGAAGAGACGAGATGAACAGAAGAGGAGAACTGAGCCCGTCGACTCCCAAGAAGTAGTTGAGACTGAAGGATCCGAAGCCGATCCATGAATACTTCTCCACGAAGGAGTACTGCCCTTGGGGAGGAGGGCTGGAATACACTCCCCAAAAGACGTAGGCCGAGAGCAGGAAGACCAACAACGCGATCGCTGCAGAGAAGTAGATTCCCCCCTTCCTGCTCGAATGGGTCGCGAGGTACACCAAGGGTGCCGCGCCCAGTGGGATGAAAACCAGAAGGGAAAGCACGAAACTCACGGGACTTTCACCCCGATCGCGAGAAGCAGGAGCACCAGCATCAGGATGACCCCTATGGCGAACACCTGCGCATACTGTTCCACTATGCCGGTCTGGATTCTCCGGATTGCACGAGATGCTGCCTGGCCGAGGGAGGAGATCCAGTTCACTGCGCCATCGACAACCCTCGCGTCAATCCAGTTGCCCGCCGCCGACAGCGACACCCCAAGGACCGAGCCGACGTTGTTGATCCTGAACAGCCCGTGAAGGTCGAAGGTCTCGCTCAGCCAGCGTGAGGCGGCTATCGGAGCGTCTACGAAGACCTTGTAGTAGACAGCGTTGATGTACCAGCGTTTCTCTAGGAAGGTATAGAGGCCGTGCATGAAGCCCGTCTCGCCGACGATACTGCGCGGGTCTGCACGCCGGGCGATGTAGATGAACACGGCGGTGAAGAACCCGATGGCGACGAAGAGCCCCGTCAGCCCGGTGGCTGGGACGTTGAGCGAAGGCGCGGCGGTCACCAGGCCTTGCGTTGGGTAAAGGGTCTGGACATATGTGCTGGCCGCTGCCTCCAGGGCCGCCTCGACGTTCAATGATGGGATGAACTGGCCTGCCAGCGCGGCCAACCCGATGACGACCGAAGCGACGGCGAGGAGAGCATACGGGACCCACATCACGGGGCTGGGCTCGTGGACGTGATGCCCTGCCGCTTCGACCTGTTCGAGCCTCTGGCTCTGTTTGCCGTAGAAGACGATTCCAAGCATCCTGAAAGAGTAGAATGCGGTCAGGCCGGCTGTCACCATCCCGACCGCGAAGAGGCCGTACTGGCCCGCCCCCCAGGCGACGCCGAGAACTGCATCCTTGCTCCAGAAGCCGCTAAAGGGGGGAATCCCGGAAAGTGATGCCACGGCGATTAGGAAGGCGGCAAAAGTGAGCTTCATCCTTTGTCTCATTCCTCCCATGTCGCTGATGTACTTCGAGTCGGCCGCGTGAATGAGTCCGCCGGCGGCCAAGAAGAGGCAGGCCTTGAAGATGGCGTGGCTCATCAGGTGATACAGGGCAGCCGAGAGCCCTTGGGAGAAGTCCGTGGAGAGCCCCGCGAGGCCGACGGCCAACATCATGTAGCCGATCTGCGACACAGTCGAGTAGGCGAGTATCTTCTTCAGCTCGAACCCGACCAAGGCCTGAGTTGCGGCAAGGAACGCCGTGAACGCACCTATCCAGGCGACGGTAAGGAAGAACGGCGTGATGAGTGATGGGCTCAAGGAGGGACTCAACAGGATTGCGAAATAGAAGAGTGGGGCGATTCTGGCCACTAGTACCACCCCCGCCTTCACCATGGTTGCGGCATGGATGAGGGCGGATACGGGGGCGGGGCCGGCCATCGCGTCCGGGAGCCACTCGTGGAGAGGGAACTGCGCGGACTTACCGACAGCCCCACCAAAGATTAGCAGCGCGACGGGGACCAGGAGGCCGTTTCGGGCCAGGGCTGGCAGCCAAGTCGTCGAAGTGACGAACAGCTGGTGGTAGTTGAAGGTCCCAGCGTAGTAAAAGAGAATCAGAATCCCCGCGAGCATCGCGACGTCGCCGACTCTGGTCATCACGAAGGCCTTCATGCCGGCTTGAGAGGGAGAATAGGCCTGCTCCTCCCCGAGCGCCTTGTCTCCGGGGGTCCCCACCCAGTCTTTCGTCTCATCCCTCCAGTAGTGGCCGATCAGAGCGTAGCTGCAAAGTCCAACCATTTCCCAGCCGATGAACAGGGAGAGGAGGTTGTCAGAGAGAACTATCAGCTGCATGCTGCCGATGAAGAGGCTGATGAAGAAGAAGTAGCGGGCGGTTCCGTTGTCCTCCTTCATGTACTCGACGCTGTACACGACGATGAGGAAACTCACCCAGGCGACCACGTTGGTCAGGATTGCGGTGTAAGGATCCGAGAGGACCCCCATCGACAGCCCCAAGCCGGAAATCCAGGGAACGCTCTGAGGGATAACGGAATCATACACCGACAGAGGCTGGCCCTCTAAGACGGGCAGAAGAAGCTGCAGCGCGAAGAGAGCTGAAAGAAGGGCGAATACCGGCGCGACGAAGTCCTTGACTCTGCCCGCCTTCCTCAGGGCGGCGGTGACGAGGGCGCCGACGTACGGGAGGACGAAGATCATCCACACTGCGTATGAAGGGATGGGCGCACTCATGCTTTCATCTCAGCCCCAAGTTCAGGCCGGACGCGAAGGAGTAGAGTGGTTTGAAAATCAGGTCAGGGTAGATGCCAATCACGATTGCGACGACTGTGACGGCAAGGAGAGGCAACGTCATCGTCAACGGGGCCTCCTTGGCATCGGCGAGGGACTGCGGGGAGGGGCCGAAGAATATCCTCCTCATGGGCCAGAGCGTGTAGGCGACTGTGAACAGGGTGGCGATCAGACCGAGGAACGCAACTGCTAGGTAGGAGGACGAGCCGGCGGCGCCCTGACTGAAGATTCCCGCGAACATGGTCCATTCAGCCTGGAAGCCGCTGGTGGGTGGAACTGCGGAGAGGATGAGAGCACCAAGAAGGAACAGGGTTGCCGTGAACGGCATCTTCGCTGCGAGGCCCCCCATCTCTCTGAGATCCCTGCGCCCCGTTTGCACCAGAAGTATGCCCGCGACCGAGAACATGACGAACTTGCCC
>Ga0187780_10004308_pt1 | contig 10687 bp, 9 predicted proteins | sample 1015_Q2_SP10_20__FD_132429 | JGI IMG/M metagenome (GOLD analysis project Ga0187780, IMG submission 132429) | Tropical peat soil microbial communities from peatlands in Department of Meta, Colombia - 1015_Q2_SP10_20_MG | ecosystem: Environmental > Terrestrial > Soil > Wetlands > Peat | place...
CGATCGGCTCGCCGCTGTTCGACGCGCAGCTGTTCCTGCCCGAGGGAGCGCTGATCGGCCCGATGACGTGGGCGGGCATGCTCCTGCTCGTCGAGGTCGTCTTCCCCATGCGAGGAGCCTGGCCTCGCTGGGCCCCCTACGCCGCCGGCGGCCTTGCCTCGGTCGCCCTCGGACTGCAGCAGACCGTGATCGCCGACGTCGTGGTGTTGACCGTCATCCTGCTCATCGCCGCCCCGGGGCGGTGGCGGTCGCTGGTGGCATTCTGGGGCGCGGGCCTTGCGGTGAGCGCGCTGTGGTTCCTGCCGACGGTGATCGCGTCGGGCTGGAGCGCGAGCCTCTACGCCACGGTGGGGTACTACACGGCATACGCGGGCAAGGGGCTCCCATCCACCACCGCTGAGCGGGTGCTGCACTTCACCGGCCTCGGCGCCGGGCTCGCCGCGATCTTCGCCGGAGCGGCGCTCCTCGGCCGTCGCATGCGCAATCCGTGCTGGGCGCTGTGGCTGCTCGGCGGTGTCGACCTGCTCGTCGCCGGCTCGACGCACTTCAGCTATCCCCACCTCCTCGTCCCGGCGATCCCATGGCTCGCCGCGGCGCTCGCGGCGACACCCTGGCAGCGCTGGAGCGCTGCGCTCAGGCCCACTCAAGCAGCGATCCGATGGGGTCTGGCCGTCATGACCGCCGGGCTGGCGCTCGGGTTCGCCGAGGGTTCGTACGCCGGTTCCTACTGGGTCAACTCCACCTATCGCAGCCTGACCACGTACTACACCGGTGGATACGCCGGGCTCGTGAGCAGTGGGGAGCGCGCGACGTGGCAGGCCGGCTTCTCGAGCAACATCGTGCCCGATATCCAGGTGGCGGCATGGCTGGACGCACACCACTACGCGGGATCGAAGGCGGTGCTCTGGAGCGTCGGTGACGAGTGGCTCTACCTCACCACGCCGCTGTACAGCACGCTTCCCACCGTGGGGCTGTTCAACGACGACGTCCTTCTCGGCAACAGCCGTGCGATCGGACCGTACGTCGCCCGCCACCGTCCGAGGATCGTCATCACCGACCGGCAGAGCGTGGCGCAGCGCCCGAGCATCCTTCCGGTGCTCGCCCAGTACTACGTCGCGATCTACCGCAACGGTCCGTGGGTTGTGTACGTCGAGCGAGCCGGCCTCGCGACCGCCGCGGTGTGGGATGGGCCTCGCCGGCCACCGTCAACTTCCTGACAGGACGTACAGCTCCATGTCGTTCTCGTCGAGCACCTTATCGTAGGTGTGCGTGCTGATGAACGTGCGGATGTCCTGCAGGTTCTCGATGTGGTACGGCGTGATGATGATCACCTTGGGCGGCGAGGCGTTCATCAGGGCCAGGATGTGGCCGGTGCCGTTCTCGAGCGCGAGGGTCACGTACAAGGGGCCGCTCCGCGTCGGGGGCACGAGCCCGACGTCGACGATCGGCCACGCGAGGTTCGACCAGACCATGCCGGTCGCCCCGGTGAGCCCGTGCTCGGCGATCCACTGGTCTGCCTGCTGCTCGCCGTAGGTGTCGACGCCGAAGTAGCGGTCGAACTGCACCTCCGACTCCGATCCGGTCATGTAGCTCACCGCGTTCCGGTAATACCCGACGATCCAGGGGGTGTGCCCGAAGCCCTCGGTCGGGGACCAGAAGGTGAGCACCACCGCGACGGTGAGGCCCAGAGCGGTGACCCCGCCGAGGAGCACACCACCGCGGTGCACGACCAGCGCGACGTCATCGCGGTGCCGGGACACGATCCCGGTGACGAGCATCACGACCGGCACGCTTGCCGGCAGGAGGAAGTGCTCGTAGTTGTAGCCCGGGGCGACTGCCGTGAACAGCAGCGCCATCGCCCAGATGCGCACGAGCTCGAGCCGTGGGTCGCTCGCGTTGCGCAGCAACCATGCGCTGACGAGGATCGCGAGCACCGCGGACACCCGGAACGTGAGTGTCAGCACGCGAGCCTGGATCGCGCTGTTGACGTACCCGACGTACGACGTGACGAGCGCATACCACACGTTGTGCACACCCGAGGTGATCATGAAGGGCACGATCACCACCGCTCCGAGGATCGCCACGGTCCCGCCGATGGTGAGGGTCGTTCGCCAGCGCCGGCGCACCAGGCACCAGATGAGGATCGACGCCGTGTCCGCGAGCGCGGTCTGCTGGATCAGCGCGCCACATGCGAGGAGCAGGCCGATGACGACGAGCGTTCGCGTGCGCGTCCGAGGTGCCGAGGGTCCCGCCTCGGTGCAGAGGAACCACACGACCGCGACGGTGACCGGTCCGATGAGCAGGCTCTCGGGCAGCGAAAGGTCGCCGTCGAACATCGGCGACCCGATGATCACGGCGAGGACGAGACCGCTCCAGAGGGCTGCGCGAGGCGAGTACAGCCGCGCCATCCCGACGATCGCTGCGACAAGCGCCGCCAGCCCGCTGAGCAGCGAGAAGACGTGCAACCCCGGCTCACCCGGTCCCCACAGCCACTGGCTCAGCCAGTAGATCCCGAAGAGCAGAGGAGGTTTGTTGTTCCACGCGTTGACATAGATGCCGTATCCGATGTGCGCCAGGGACACCGTCGAGGCGTATCCAGCCTCGTCCTGATACCACTGCGGCTCGATGAACGAGGGGACGCGCAGAATGACGAAGAGCGCGAGCGGCAGCACGAGGTGCAGTTGGCGTCGCATCGTCCGATTCTGGACGTCAGCAGGATCAGCGGGTCGCCGCCGGCCGGCGGGCCGTCAGCGCGCGACCGTGTCGACGACCACGCAGCAGCGCCCCGGACCCGGGTCGAGGCGCGCGCCGAGGCCGGCGATGCCGATGCCCTCGACCAGGCCTTCGACGAGCGCGACGTTCATCCCGCACGCGACGCTCCGGTGGCTCCGGGCGAGCCTGTCGAAGGGGCAGTTGCGCAGCGTGATGACCTGGCCTGCATCCTCGGGCTCGAACCCGGTGTCGCGCAGCCGCCCGAGGAGAGCGGCGCCGAGGCGCCGGCGGGACGCCCGTGGTCCACACGAGGCGCGAGCAGCGGCACCGAGGCTCGATCCATGGCCGCGCGCGATCGCCATGAGGCGGTCGCGGAGCGAGCGGTCACGCTCGGCCTCGACGGCGGCGGCCAGCAGCTCGGCGGCGAGCGCATCGTTGCGCGGCGGCACGGAGACCTGAACCGAGCGGGCGGAGCGGCTGTAGATCTTGGCCGGCCGCCCCGCGCCCGGCCCGCGCCGTCCCGCCGGCCTGCGGTAGGAGGCCTCCAGGAGGCCGGCGTCGACCAGGCGGTCGAGGTGGTAGGCGGCAAGGGCACGTGAGAAGCCCGCCATGCGGGCCGCCTGATCGCGATCCAGCCCGTCGGGGCACGCGGTGATGTGCCGGTACAGGGCCATGCGGACCGGGTCGTGCAGCGACGCGAGCGCGCCGAGGTCGTCGACAGCCGGCTGGGCCATGCCTGAATTCTAAAATAAGTGGGATTCATCGATAGAAGGAGGCCCCCGTGACAGCACCCGAACGCCGGCAGACACCCGCGACGGCATCGCTCGATCAGCTGACCGAGCGATCGGAGTTGAACGGCAGCACGCCATGGGCAGCGTCGCCCCGGCGGATCGGCGAGGCGGACTGGACCCGGTTCGAGGGGTACATGGCCGAGATCTTCGAGGCGATGGGCATGTCCATGGAGACCGCGGGCACGGCACGCACGCCGGCGCGATTCCTGCGCGCGATGTTCGATGCGACCGAGGGGTACGAGGGCGACGAGAAGCTCGTCACGGCCTTTCCCACGGAATGCCACGGCGACCCCGACTGCCGGATCAGCCAGATCGTCGAAGGGCCCATCCCCTTCTTCTCGCTCTGCGAGCACCACTCGATGCCCTTCGCCGGGCACGCGTACATCGGATACATCGCGCACGAGAACATCCTCGGGCTCTCGAAGCTCACCAGGCTGGTTCGTCTCTTCAGCCGGCGGTTCTCGCTCCAGGAGCGGATCGGACACCAGCTCGCCGACATCCTGGACGACATCCTTCAGCCCCACGGGGTCGCCGTGTATCTCGATGCGGTGCACCTGTGCACACAGATGCGCGGCGTTCGTGAGGTCGACTCGAAGACGCGCACCACGAACTGGCGCGGCGCCTATGCCGATGACCCCGAGCTCCGTCAGGCGTTCCAGGCGATGTGCGACCTGCGCGGCTCCTGACCTGAGCGCGCGCATGGGCGCGGCTCGTCAGCGGCTGATGACGTGCCGCGCGATCTCGTCGTGACGGGCGAACCAGACGTCGCCGCTCGACACGATGTGCTCCATCAGCTGCTCCAGCACGATCAACCGTGAGCGATGTCCGATGACGTGGGGATGCATCGTGAGCTGGAACAGCCCGCGGTCCGCGCGAGCGGCGTCGAACTCGTCGATCCAGATGCGCAGCAGCTCGCGCGGCGGCGTGTACGGGCGAGTCCCGGTGTACCGGTCCATGGTCAGGTACGGGGCGTCGTCGCGGATCCACTCGACCGGCACCTCCACGATGCCGGTCGGCTCGCCGCGCGCGAGCAGCTCGTAGGGCTCGTCGTCCGCCATCAGCGACGAGTCATACAGGAGCCCTGACTCGCGGATCAGATCGAGGGTGTGCTCGCTGAAGTCCCATGACGGCGTGCGAACCCCGACCGGCCGGGTGCCGCTGCACCGCTCCAGCACGTCGATGCTGCGAAGCAGCAGATCACGTTCGTCCGACCTGTCGAGGAGCGTGTTCCATTCGTGGATCCACCCGTGGAGCGCGATCTCGTGGCCGGCGGCGACACACGCCGTGATGTCATCCGGGTGCAGCAGTGCCGACACCGCGGGCACGAAGAACGTGACGGGCGCCTCGTGCCGCGCCATGAGCGCGAGGATGCGCGGCACCGCGACCCTGGATCCGTACTCGCCCTGCGACAGCTTGCCGGGCTGCGTCTCGCCGTTGCGCAGCGGGATGGTCTCGTGGTCGGAGTCGAATGACAGCGCGACAGCGACGGCTGCATCTCGCGGCCACGAGGGCGGCTTGAGGCTGCGACCGGCGCGCACTCGGTCGACATGGCCCCGCCAGCGTCTCTCGTCCCACCTCCATGCCGGGTCCTCGGACCCCTGCTGCGGCGTCGCGGGGCTCACGATCGCGAGCGGGGCGCTGCCGACGGCCGGGGGTGCCGCATGACCACGTCCGGAGGATGCCACACAGGCGGCGGCTTCGAGCCCCCAGCGGAAAGCACCAGGCATGGCGACAGCGTCAGGACCACCGGAGCGACCGCTGCCGGGTGTAACCCGCCGGCGTATACGGCCCATCGATCCGGCCTTTCGCCAGGAGGGACGTCAACGGGGCAGCGAGCGCCACCGGCATGCCGCACTCCACCGATGAATGCCGCGCGCGCCGCGTGGACGCGCGGTCGAGCCGTATGAGTCCACGTCAAGAGCACCCAGAGGTACCAGGAACGATGATCACCGTGCACAGACGACTGGCAGGCCTGCGGGGTTACGCGGCGATCCACCCGCGGGACGCGAGCTCCGCGACCTTGAGCGCAAAGCCGTCATGCTCAACGTCGGGCAGCACCTCGTCGGCCGCCGCCACCACCGCAGGGTCGGCCGTGCCGACCGCATAGGCGCGGCCGGTCACCCTGAAGATGGGCAGGTCGTTGGGCATGTCGCCGAACCCGACGGCGAGCTCCGGCGGCACACCGAGCGACGCAAGGGCACGGAGGACGCCCGTGCCCTTGTCGACGCCCGCACCGGTGATGTCGAGCACCGTCGCCCGCCCGACGTGGCTCAGCGCCGCGGTCTGCGTGGGAGCGGACATCACCTCCGCGAGGTGGCGGATGCTGCCGCCCGCGTGCCGCAGTGCCATGGTGCAGCAGGGCGATGCGGCCAGCTCGTCGGGTTCGACGCCGACGCGGACGGGTCCGCGGGGTTGATCGGGGCTCAGGCGGTCGTACTCGGCGGTCATGCGCCACAGCTCCCCGTCGTAGCCGGCAACGCCGGCGGAGTGCACGAGGGCGGTATCGACGACGAACCTGATGGTGGCGGGGGCGATCATCTCGATCCACAGGCGCGAGCGCGCGCCTCGAGACCATCCGAGCGCACCGGAGCAGCAGACCGCGAGGTCGATCGTATCGGTCGTTCCCAGCAGGAACTCCACGCCCGGCGGCGTCCGCGCCGTGGCCACCACCATCGGGATGCCCGCGGTGTGGACGGTCTCCAACGCCTCGAGCGTCGCCGGGGACATGGAGAAGTCGGAGCGAACCAGGGTGCCGTCCAGATCGGCGACGACGGCGGCGACCTTCACGCAGCGTCTGGGGAGAGGGCGCCCGGACGGGTCATACCGCGCAAGGGTACCCGGGAGGGGCTGGAGGCTCGCCGCGATCGCGTCAAGGTGCCGATGCGTAGGCTGTAACCAGGCACATGGAACGTCACGCTCGCATCAACCGGCCCGCCGCGGCGCCCGATGCGGTCCCGCACGCCGCCTCGAACCACGTCTGCATCGACTTCGTCAACAGCAGGTTCACCGACCATACCGGCGGGGGCCGCGTCTACGACCGCATCGGCCTCGACGAGTGGGCGCGCTGGTATGCCGATCGCTGCGGCATCGTCCTGGAGCGCGCACCCAGCGCGGACACGCGTCTGCGTCTGGCCGAGCTTCGCGACCTGCTCAGACCCCTGCTCGAGACGCGGCGGCAGCCCGACGCGCCCACCCTCGCCGCACTCAACGGCGTGCTCGCGCCGGCCGCGCTGGTGTGGCGGCTCTCCACCGGCTCCGTGCCCGGCCTCGTCCTGGTGTGGCGGAGGCAGGACTGGACGGCGGTCATGGCCGCAACGGTGACCTCCTACGCCCGCCTGCTCGTGTCCGGCGGGATCGAGCGCGTCAAGGTATGTGCCAATCCGGACTGCTCGCAGCTCTTCTACGACGAGACCAGGAATCGATCGCGCCGATGGTGCGAAGCCTCGGCGTGCGGCAACCTGATCAGGGTCCGCCGCCATCGCGCCCGGCGCGGGCGGTGAGGGCTTCCCGGCCGGTCAGGCCCGTTTCGCCATCGGCACATAGTCGCGTGGCCCGTGCCCGAGGTACACCTGGCGCGGTCGTGCGATCTTCTGCTCCTTGTCGAGCAGCGACTCCTCCCACTGCGACAGCCAGCCCGCGGTCCTCGCCATCGCGAAGAGGACGGGGAACATCTCCACCGGGATCCCCAGCGCCTGGTAGATGAACCCGCTGTAGAAGTCCACGTTCGGGTAGAGCTTGCGGGACACGAAGTACTCGTCCTCGAGAGCGATCTTCTCCAGCTCACGGGCGACGTCGAGCAGCGGTGAGGACCCTGTGGCCTGGAGCACCTGATCGGCCATCCGCTTGATCACCTTGGCCCGCGGGTCGTAGTTCTTGTACACGCGGTGACCGAAGCCCATGAGCCGTTCCTTGCCCGCCTTCACGCCCGTGATGAAGTCGGGCACGCGGTCGACGGATCCGATCCGCTCGATCATCCGGATCACCGCCTCGTTGGCGCCGCCGTGCAGCGGGCCGTACAGCGCCCCGATCGCCGCCGCGGTCGCCGAGTACGGATCCGGATGTGACGACCCGACCGCCCGCATCGCGTTCGTCGAGCAGTTCTGCTCGTGGTCGGCGTGAAGGATGAACAGGACGTCGAGCGCGTGCTCGATCTCCGGGACGGGCTCGTACCTGAGCTCGACCATCCTGAACATCATGTTCAGGAAGTTGCCGGCGAAGGACAGCTCGTTGTCCGGGTAGTTGTACGGGAGGCCCAGCGAGTGGCGGTACGCGAGCGCCGCGAGCGTCGGCATCTTCGCGATGAGCCGGTAGATCGAGATACGCCGCTGCTCCTCGTCGTAGATCTGGGTCGCCTGCGGGTAGAACGTCGAGAGCCCGCCGACCGTGGACAGCAGGATGCCCATCGGATGCGCGTCATGGTGGAAGCCGTCGATGAACTTCTTGATGTTCTCGTGGACCAGCGTGTGGTGAGTGATCTCGCGCTGCCACTCCGCCGCCTGCTGCGGGTTGGGCAGCTCGCCGTGGACGAGCAGGTACGCGGTCTCCAGGTAGGTGCTGTGCTCGGCGAGCTGCTCGATGGGGTATCCCCGGTAGAGAAGGACGCCGCGATCGCCGTCGATGTACGTGATCGCGCTCTTGCACGCCGCCGTGTTCATGAACGCCGGGTCGTAGAGCAGCACCCCGTGGTCGCCGTCGCTGACGGAGATGCCCTCGAAGGCGGTGGCCCGGACGGCGCCGTTCTCGATGGGCACCTCATACGTCCTGCCGGTGCGGTTGTCGGTGATCGTGAGACTGTCGGTCATCTTCTATTCCTACACCCCCCGCACCGGCTTGTACGACGCCTCCCACATCGCGCCGCGAACCTGCGCCTCGACATCCGTGAGCGGCGACCGCGCGATCCCCTCCTCCATCGCGGCCTTCGCGACCGCGACCGCGACGTGCACCGAGACCTCACGCAGACGGTCCATCGAGGGCATGATCGACGCTCCGGGCAGCCTCGTGTCGACCAGCTCCGCTACAGCCCCCGCCGCGGCCGCGAGCATCCCGTCGCTCACCCCGCTCGCCCTGCTCACGATCGTGCCCAACCCGATCCCGGGGAACACGAGCGCGTTGTTCGCCTGGCCGACGATGTACCTGGTGCCGCGGTAGGTCACCGCGGGAAACGGGCTGCCCGTGGCGACGAGCGCCCGACCCTCGCTCCAGGCGATGAGGTCGGCCGGGACCGCCTCGGAGAGCGAGGTGGGATTCGACAGCGAGCAGATGATCGGGCGCTCGGTGTGCGCCGCCATCTCCCTGACGATCTGCTCGGTGAACGCGCCCGGCGAGGCCGAGGAACCGATCAGCAGCGTGGGGTGCACCTCGCGCACCACCTCGTGCAGATGGATGCCGCGCGCGTCGCCCTCCCCGTCGCGATGCCATGCGTGGACCTCGGCCGCGGGTCGCGAGTATGGAGCCTGGAAGTCGCGCATCAGGGGGGCCATGTCGTCGACGAGCAGACCGCGCCGCCCCAGGCACCAGAACCGGCTCATCGCCTCCTCGTAGGGAAGTCCGTCGCGAACCATCGCGTCCCGGATGCTGTCGGCGATGCCGATGCCCGCCGTCCCGGCGCCGAAGATGACGACGCGCTGATCGGCGAGGCGCATCCCGGATGCCCGGCACGCGGCCATGACCGCGCCCAGGACGACCGCACCGGTTCCCTGCATGTCGTCGTTGAAGGTGCAGTGCGTGCTCCGGTACCGGTTGAGGATCCGGCGGGCATTGCTTGCGCCGAAGTCCTCCCAGTGCAGGAGCGCGTTGGGAAAGTGGGCGCTCGCCGCCCGGACGTAGGCGTCGATGAAAGCGTCGTAGCGCTCGCCGCGGACCCGGCTGTGACGGCACCCCATGTAGGCGGGGTACTCGAGCAGCTCGGCGCGGTCGGTGCCGACGTCGAGCATGAGCGGGATCACCCGCGTCGGGTCGATGCCGGCGGCGGCGGTGTACACGGCGAGCTTGCCGATAGAGATGGCGATGCCGCCGACACCCCAGTCGCCGATGCCGAGGATCTGCTCCGCGTCGGTGGCGACGAGCAGGTCGATGTCCTCGGGCCCGGCGCCGAAGTTGCGGAACGCGTCGTCGATGGCATCGGGGTCGTCGATGCTGAGGTAGAGCCCGCGGGGACGCTGGAACTCCTGGCTGTAGCGCTGGATCGCGGTGCCGACCGTGGGGGTGTAGATGATCGGCAGCATCTCCGCCAGGTGGGCGCCCAGCACGTGGTAGTAGAGCGCCTCGTTGCGGTCGTGCAGCGCGCTGAGGAACATGTATCGCGACAGGTCGTCAGAGTGATGCCCGTACTGCGTGTACGAGCGCTCCCCCTGAAGGCTCATCGTGGTGACCGCCGGGGGCAGCAGACCGGAGAGCCCGAGCTGCTCGCGCTCGGGGAGCGTGAACGCCGATCCCTTGTTGAGGAAGGGTGTCTCGAGCACCTCGAGCCCCCGCGCCGTGGTCTCGTACCCGCCGTCCTCCGATTCCCTGAAGTTGCGGCCGCGACTCGTGATGCTCACCCGGCATGCCCTCCCTGTGACGCTGCGGACGCGAGGTTTCCGTGGTGCCCGGCGCCGACGAGGTCGAGCACCGCGGTGGCGGCCGTGCCGATGGCCGCCGCCACAGGAGCGCTCACGCCCTCGCCCCACCCGAGATCCTCGGGCTCGATGCCGACGACCGTCCACCGCCGGGGCGTCCGGCCGAGGGCGCGTGCGAGCTCCACCGCCTCGAGCAGGCCGAGGCTGTGCGAGCCGTGCTCGCCGCCCGATCGCGCTGAGGCATCGCGCAGGAGCTCGTCCCCTTCGAGACACACGACGGTGCCGGGAGGGTTGCCGCTCCGGACCGTCTCCAGCACCACCGCGAGGTCGACCCCGGTCCACAGGTCGATCATCCGCGCCGGGTCGCCGTCACTCTCGACGGCGGCGACGCCCGCCGGCAGCCGCTCCGCCACCGCCTCGAGCACCAGCAGCGCCGATCCATCGTCGCGGCGATACCGGTTGCCGATGCCGATCACCAGGATCGAGGGGCTCACCCGCGGTCCACGGTGAGATCGAGGAAGTGGGTGGCGCAGGAGATGCACGGATCGTAGTTGCGGATCGCCTGTTCGCACTGCCTCGTGAGCTCGGTGTCGTCGAGGTGCAGGCGCTCCTGAACGAAGCTCCGAA
>Ga0187780_10004309_pt1 | contig 10686 bp, 8 predicted proteins | sample 1015_Q2_SP10_20__FD_132429 | JGI IMG/M metagenome (GOLD analysis project Ga0187780, IMG submission 132429) | Tropical peat soil microbial communities from peatlands in Department of Meta, Colombia - 1015_Q2_SP10_20_MG | ecosystem: Environmental > Terrestrial > Soil > Wetlands > Peat | place...
CTCCGAACGCAGCATCTCGATCAGGCCGTTGTAGAGAGCCGCGCCCTTCGGGAGGAAGAACGGCGAGGCGGGCGCCCATGGGTGGAAGACGAAGAGCTCGAGCTCCTTGCCGAGCCTGCGATGATCCCGCGCGCGGGCCTCCTCGAGACGCTTGAGATGCGCCTCGAGCTCCTTCGACGTCAGGAACGCCGCGCCGTAGATGCGCTGGAGCATCGGGTTTCTCTCATCGCCCTTCCAGTAGGCGCCGGCCGTGTGCGTCAGCTTGAAGACGCCCAGCCGTCCGGTGGACGGGACGTGGGGGCCTCGGCAAAGGTCGATGAAGTCCTTCTGCCGATAGCAGGACACGCGGGCGTCGGGAATCCCGCGGATGATCTCCACCTTCAAGGTGTCGTTCTGCTCCTCGAAGAGGCGGATCGCCTCCTCGCGGTCCATCTCCAGCCGCTCGATCGGGTTGTTCTCCGCGACGATCCGGCGCATCTCGGCCTCGATGGCGTCGAGATCCTCCTGGGTGAACGGACGCTTCGGGTTGAAGTCGTAGTAATAGCCGTTCTCGATCGCCGGACCGATGCCGATCTGCACGTCCGGAAACAGCCGTTTGACCGCGTTGGCCGTCAGATGGGCCGTCGAATGGCGATAGATGTCGACCGCTTCCGGCGACCGCGGCGTGAGAATCTCGAGGGCGGCGTCCTCCTCCACCGGCCGCGAAAGATCCACGAGCTTGCCGTCGAGCCTCGCCGCGAGCGCGTCGTGCGCCAGGCGCGGCCCGATCGACTCCGCGATCTGGCGCACGGTGCTTCCCCGCGGCACGACCTTCGTCGAGCCGTCGGGAAGTCGAACCGTCACTGTCCGCGCCAGGGCTTCCATCCTTGTTCTCCTCGTCCGCGCCGCAAAAATAAAGACGCGGGTTGCCCCGCGTCGAACTCGTCCTGGTAGGCGCTAACGGGATCGAACCGTTGACCTCTACCGTGTGAAGGTAGCGCTCTCCCAGCTGAGCTAAGCGCCTTCGCCTTGAAAACGAGGTTGGTAGGCTCGAGCGGATTTGAACCGCTGACCCCTACCGTGTCAAGGTAGTGCTCTCCCCCTGAGCTACGAGCCTGCCGAGCGTCCCGGTGTTTTCCGGGGGGCTACGGGCCGGGAGCCGCGGGGCTTTCCCGGGCAACTCTGGAGACCGCGACGTCTCCCGGGCTGCCCATCCCGACCTTCGTCCCTTGTTGAAAAAGAGCCTTCCCGCAATGCCCGGGACGGGCAATCTAGCACAAACCGTCCCGCCGCACGCGGCTCGGCCCCCGCGATCGCCGCCGCGCGCCAGTGTGATATGGGAAACGCCCTCACATGGCGGGAAAGACCCGGGACGCGCGAGCCATGAAACTCGTCATTCAGGTCCCGACCTGGAACGAAGAGGAACTGCTGCCCGCGACGCTCGCGGAGCTGCCACGCCGCCTGCCGCCCTTCGGGGAGGTCCTCATTCTCGTGATCGACGACGGCTCCTCGGACCGCTCGGCCGAGATCGCTCTGTCGGGCGCCGATCGGCTCGTGCGCCTTCCTGCCCACGCCGGGCTCGCCGCGGCCTTTCGGGCGGGGCTCGAGGCGGCGCTCGCCCTCGGCGCCGACGTCATCGTGAATCTGGACGCGGACGGCCAGTACGATCCCGCCGACATTCCCGCGCTCGTCGAGCCGATCCTCGCCGGCCGGGCCGACCTCGTGATCGGGGACCGGGGGCCCGGCACGCTCGCGCACTTCTCGCCCGGCAAGCGGTTCCTCCAGCGGCTCGGAAGCTGGGTCGTGCAACAGGCGGCCGGCATCGAAGTGCCCGACGCCGCTTCCGGATTTCGCGCGATGACGCGGGAAACGGCGCGGCGGGTCAACGTTTTCTCGCGCATGACGTACAGCCTCGAGACGATCATCCAGGCGGGGTCGAAGGGACTGCGGGTCGCCTCCGTTCCGGTGCGCGCCCGCAGGACGCCGCGGCCCTCGCGCCTCTTCCCGTCGGTGCCCTACTACGTCCTCGTTCAGGGCGCCAACATCCTTCGCATCACTGCGCTCTACAAGCCGCTCAAGCTCTTCTCGGCGGCCGCGGCCGTTTTCCTGCTCGCCGGCGCAGCGCTCGGCCTGCGGTTCCTCTACTACTTCCTCTTCACCGAGCGCGCGGCGGGGCACGTGCAGTCGCTCATTCTCGCGGCGGTTCTCGTCCTCGTCGGGGCGCTGACGTTTCTGATCGCGCTGCTCGCCGACCTCGTGTCTGTCAACCGGGTGCTCCTCGAGGAGCTCAAGCTCCGCAGCGCTGGCGCGCCGTTCGGCGCGTCCGAGGCTGCGACGGAAGGCCGACCCGGGGAGCCCGTCGAGGAGCAGACGCTCCGCTAGCGGCGCGGCGGCGGCCTGCGGGTCAGGCCCAGTCCGCCGCTTTTCGGGACATCACGGGCGCTCCCTCGAGGAGGGTCAGGATCGCCTCGGTGTTCTCGGCGACCGCGAACAGGATGCGGTCCTCGGGGTTGGCGTACTTGCTCCGGATCGCCGCCTCGAATTGCGCGAGCAGCGGGTCGAAATAGCCGTCCAGGTTGGCGATCACGATGGGCTTGCCGTGAATGCCGAGCCGCTTCCACGTGACCATCTCGAGAATTTCTTCCATCGTCCCGAATCCTCCGGGAAACGCGACGAAGGCGTCCGCGAGCTCGAACAGACGCTGCTCGCGCTCGTGCATCGTGGAAACGACCTCGAGCTCCGTGAGCCCCCGGTGAGCCTCTTCGCGGCCCTCCAGGGCCTTCGGGATCACGCCGATGACCTTGCCGCCGGCCCGAAGCACCTCTTCCGCGATAGCGCCCATGAGGCCGCGGGTCGAACCGCCATAGACCAGCGTGATGCGACGGCGGGCGAGCTCGCGCCCGAAGGAGCGGATCTCGCGCTCGGCCGGCTCGGCGCGGGCGGTGCTGCTGCCGCAGTAGACGCAGATGCGCTTGAGATCCACCGGGGCATCTTAACCGTTCGCCGCGCGGCGGCTTCCCGGCGTGTCGAGCGGCACCCCGCGGCGGCAGAGGGGGCATTCCTCGGCCGGCCACGCGGCGACGGGAACGGAGAGGAGGGACCGGACCGGAACGTCGAGCGCGCCGGCCGGCAGCCCTCGATCGACGATCGATCCGGCAGCGACGACCCTTCCGCCGGAAGCCTGGACGGCGGCGATCGCCTCGCGCGTCGACTTGCCCGTCGTGAAAACGTCTTCGACGATCGCGACAGGCTCTCCGGCCTGCAGCCGAAAGCCCCGACGCAACGTGAACTCAGCGGCCTGCCGCTCGACGAACGCGAACGGCGTCCCGAGCGCCCTCGCCGTCTCGTGCCCGATAATCAGGCCTCCGAGGGCGGGCGCCACGACGATCCGCGGCGAGAACTCCGACAGCTTCGCCGCGAGCTCGCGCCCGGCGGCCTCGGCCCGCTCGGGCCACATCAGCAGCCGCGCGCACTGCAGATAACGGTCCGAGTGAAGGCCGCTCGAGAGGCGGAAATGGCCTTCGAGCCAGGCGCCGGTGTCGACGAAGTCCTGAATCGAGATCACGCGCCAAAGATATCGGAGTCGGCGGCCGGCCGGCGCCTCCAGGCGTTCTCCCCGACCCACGGCGCCTCCCGCGTCCGGGAACGACGTCAGCCGTCGCTGTCCTTCGAAATCCGGTGGTGTTCGATCTTCTTGTAGAGGTTCGACCGCGGCGTCTGGATGATCTCGGCGGTCCGGCTGATGTTCCAGCCGTTCTCGCGCAGCTTCGCGACCAGGAACTGCCTCTCCGCGAATTCCTTGAACTCCGAGAGCGTCGCGAGCTGGGCGCTCCTGTCGGAAATCTCCGACGGCGAGACCCGGGCCTCCGGCGGTAGGTCGCGCGCGTCGATGGGATCGGCGTCGGTCATGATGAGGACCCGTTCGATCAGGTTGCGCAGCTCGCGAACGTTGCCGGGCCACGACCGGGCGCGGAGCATCTCGAGCGCGCTCTGAGCGAAGCGCCGGGGCTTGCGGTGATCGCGCGCCGAAAAGATGTGCGTGAAGTGGTCGACCAGGTCCGGGATATCCTCCGTCCGCTCGCGCAGCGGCGGCGTGCGCAGCGGCACGACGTTCAGCCGGAAGTACAGGTCCTCGCGGAATCGGCCCTCGCGGATCCAGGCCGTCAGGTCGCGGTTGGTTGCGGCCAGAACGCGCACGCTCACCTGCCGGACGCGGGCCGCGCCGACGGGCTCGACCTCGCCCACCTCGAGGACGCGCAGCACCTTGGCCTGTGCGCGCGCCGACATGTCGCCGATCTCGTCGAGAAAGATCGTTCCCCCGTCGGCTTCGACGAACTTGCCGACCTGCCGGCGGACGGCGCCCGTGAAGGATCCCTTCTCGTGGCCGAACAGCTCCGACTCGATCAGCTCCTCCGGGATCGCGGCGCAGTTGACCTGCACGAACGGCCCGCCAGCGACGCGCGAGGCGCGGTGGATTTCCCGGGCCACCAGCTCCTTTCCGGTTCCGCTCTCCCCCTGGATCAGAACGGTCGCGCCGGTCGGCGCCGCGCGCGCGACCTCCTCGCGCAGGCGCAGCATCGGCGGGCTCTGGCCGACGAGGACCGAGTCCTCCTCGAGCCGGCGGCGAAGCCGGGCGTTCTCCGCGGCGAGCGAGTCGCGCGAGAGGGCGTTGGCCAGCGAGACGAGAATGCGCTCGCGCTGCGGCGGCTTCTCGAGGAAGTCGACGGCGCCCCGGCGCGTGCATTCGACCGCGGTCGCGATGTCGCCGTGCCCGGAGATCATCAGGACCGGCGGCGCCGCCTCGCGCGCCACGATGCGGTCGAGGACCTCGAGGCCATCCATGCCGGGCATCTTGATGTCGAGCAGGACGGCCGCGACGGGATTCGCGTCGAGCTCCGCCAGGGCCGAGTGCCCGTCGGGCGCCGACGAGACCGCATACCCTTCGTACTCGAGAATCATCCGCAGCGCATCGCGGATGCCCGGATCGTCGTCGACGACGAGGATGCGCTGGCCCATGGTGTCCTCTGGCCTTTAACTTCCGCGCGCGAGGATTCCTTCCCCGAAAACGCGCGCGCCCGCCGGAGGGCGGGCGCGCAACCGGGAAATCGCGACGTCAGTCGATCTTGATCAGAGCGAAGAAGGAGACCTTGCCCTGCGGACGGTAGACGTACAGCCGCAGGTATTCGCCCTTGCGCGCGGCCTTGACGATCCGGCCGAACTCCTCGGTGGACGTGACCGTCTGGCCGTTGACCTGCGTCACGACGTCGCCGTCCGCCAGGCCGGCGTCGGCCGCCGGGGACACTTCCTTCACGTGCACGACGAGCAGCCCCAGGACGGACGATTCGAGCCCGGCCATCTGGCGCACTTGCGGCGTGAGCTCCTGGACCGACACGCCGATCTTGCCGCGGGAGTCGTCGGAGCTCGCCCTGCCCTTGTCCTCGTCTTCGCCCCCACCGGCGTCGCGCTCCGCGAGCGTGGCGTTGACGGTGATGTCTCTTCCGTCACGCACCAGGTCGAGCTTCACCTTGCTGCCCGGCGGGCGGGCGGAGACGTACCCGATGAGGTCGCGGATCTCCTTGACCTCGGTGTTGTCGACCCGCACGATCGTGTCTCCCGGCTTGACGCCGGCCTTGTCCGCCGCCTGGCCGGGCAGCACCGACTGCACGAAGGCCCCGTCCTGCGACTTGAGCTTGAAGGCCTCCGCCTTGTCGGCGTCGACGTTCTGGATGTTGATGCCGAGGTATCCGCGGACGACCTTGCCGCGCTCGCGCAGCTGGGAAAGGATGCCCTTGAGGGTGTTGATCGGCACCGCGAAGCCGATGTTCTGCGCGGGCCGATACATCGCCGTGTTGATCCCGATGACCTCTCCGCGCACGTTGATCAACGGGCCGCCCGAGTTGCCGAAATTGATGGCGGCATCCGTCTGGATGAAGTTCTCGAACGACCGGCTCGTCGTGTCGGCCGTCAGCCCCGAGCGGTCCTTGGCCGAAACGACGCCCACGGTGACCGTCTTGTCGAAGTTGAGCGGGTCGCCGATCGCCATGACCCACTCGCCGACCCGAAGCTTGTCCGAGTCGCCCAGAGGCAGCGGGTTGAGCTTCTTCTTCGCGTCGATGCGCAGCAACGCGAGGTCCGTCGCGCTGTCGTGGCCGACGACCTTCGCGGCGTACCGGTCCTTGCCGAGGCGCACCTCGATCTTGTCGGCGCCGTCGATGACGTGATTGTTCGTCACGATCTCCCCGTCTTCGGAGATCACGAAGCCGGTTCCACCCTGCAGTTCCTTGTGTTCCTCTTCCTCCCGCGGCTGCCCGCGCCGGGGCGACGGCTGGCCGAAGAAGAATTCGAACGGATCGCCTCCTCCGTCCCCGCCGAACGGATTGACCCGATAGCGCCCGGAGGGTCCCTTCACGATGTCGGTCGAGGTGATCGAGACGACCGAGGGCATCGCGTCGTCGGCGATGTCGGCGAAGGAAGGCAAGGCCAGGGTCGCTTGATGAGCCGGCGCGCTCGCGGCGCGCTGGGCTTCCGAGCGGGGCGTCAGATCGACGGACCCGGCCACGACCATTCCAAAGGTCACGGCGGCCGCGATGAGCACCGAGAAGGAGAGCGCGCGCTTGGTCGACTTCTGCATGAACTTTCTTGCTCCTCTTAGGCCAGTCTTCCGGACAAGACACCGCAACGCCGGCTCAACCCGCGGAATTCCTCCGGCGCGACGCCTGCAGGCGCTGGTGCTCGATCAGGATACAGCGATCCATCGCAACGGGGATCCCGGCCGCTTCCAGTTTCTTCGCCGACCCCGTGTCGGCGACTCCTTGCTGCATGAAGAAGAAGGAGATGCCTCCGCGCGCGATGGCGGCGGCCGCCACCGGAGCGACCTCCTCCGACCGCCGAAAAACGTTGACGATGTCGATCGTCACGGCTTCCGGGATCTCCGCCAGGCTCCGGTAGCACGTCTGTCCCAGGATCTCGGCGTGGCCGGGGTTGACGGGAACGACCCGGTACCCGGCCTCGATCAGGTAGCGCGCGATGGCGTTGGAGGGCCGGTCCGGGTCGGGGGAACAGCCGACGACCGCGATGGTCCGGGCTTGCTCGAGCGCCTGCTGGATCTGCACAGCGTCGTTCACTTCGCCGACTCCTCCGCCTCCCAGTCGCCGGTCCGATAGTTGTAAAGGAAAGTGATGGCCACGTGCTCGACGTGGTTGAGGCCGACGCTCGCCAGCAGGTCCTTGGGAAGGGGCGGCAGCGGATTGGAGCCCTCGATGGCCTTGCGGCAGCCATAGATGAAGGCAGGGTTCTTCGAGGGCCGCACGACTGCAATGTCCGTGATCGAGCCGTCGGGATGAATGGCGAAACGGATCGTGGTCTTCCAGCGGAAGGGATCCCGCGAAGGATCCCAGTGCGCCTTGATGCGGCTCAACATCGCCTGCAGGTAATCGCCCCAGTCGTACCAGCTCGTCTCGAACGAGATGGGCCCCGTATCGACGAATCCGCCGTCGGGATTGGGAAACCCCGCGCCTCCCTGCCCGCCTCCGGAGTTCTGCGCGAGCACGTCGCGGGCCGCCTGCTGCGCGACGCTGCGCAGGTCGTTGAATTCCGTCGTGGCGCCCGGGCGTGTTTGCCCCGCGGAGGGCACGCGCAGTCCGTCGAGCTCGTTTTCCGGATTGGCGCGTGCCGTCTGGGTGTCCGGCTGGGGGGCGGGCTTCTGCGGGGCCGGGCGCGCCGCCTCGAAGGGCGCCCGGACGATCGGCGAGCCGGGCTGGAGACCCTGCATCCCGGGCCGGTCGGGCACGAACGGCGACTCCGCCTTCGGCTTGGAGCGGTCGCCGCCGCTGGCGCGCCGGTCCGCGTCCGAAAGGTCCGACTTCTTGGGATTGGGCCGAGCCGCTCCGGGAGCTTCTCGAAAGACGAGCGGGATCTTCTCGTAGGGATTCTCAGGAGGAACCAGCGCGGAAAGCAGGCCCCGGCGGGGGTCTCGAGTTCCGGCAGGCGCAAAGATCAAGAGCAGGATGATCGCGACGTGAGCCGCAATCGAGAGAAGGATGGCCCGCTCGATCGGGAACCCGGGCTCGGCCTTGTGCTCGACGTCCCGCTCGAACTCGGGCACCTCGACTTCGGCCGGTTCCTCGGGCGCCTCGGCGCGGACCGCTGCCGCAACGGAGCCCGCATAGGGAAGCGCCTCGAGGCCAAAGAACGAACGACTCGCCGGTTCGCCGGCCGCCCGGGCGCCGCGAACTGGCGCCCCGCCGAGCCCGAAGAACACCGGACTCGTTGGTTCCACAGGACGCCGGGCCGCGGTCGGCCGCCGGACGGGACGGCGCCACAGGGTGGAGTTCGGGGACGGCCGCGTCGCTCCAAGGCCGAGGATGGAAGGATTCGGCGGCGGCGCGTCGGGCGCCCCGGGGATGGGCCGCATGGGCGCCAATGGCGCGGGATGCGCGGCGCCCAGGCCCAGGATCGAAGGATTCGGCGGAACCTCCGATGGTTTGCCGGCCAGGCTCCGCTTGAGCGGGCGCGTCGAGAGGCCCTCGAGACCCAGCAGCGACCGGGTCGGGGGCTCGCCGTTGGCCGATGGCGCGGGCAGCGGAAGCCGCAGGGCCGACCGATCGATCCCTCCCAGGCCGAGGATCGAATGCCTCGGATCCTCGCTCGCCGGTTTCTTTTGTTCTTCGTCGGGTTCGAACACGCAGTCCTTGGCCGTTGGGACTTTCGTCCGCATTTTGTAACGCTTCCGCGCGCCGGCCGATTTCGACTCTGATCGGGTTTTGGTTCCAGGAGCCGAACCAGTGGCCCGGGAACGACTTGCGCGCGCCCCTGCCGGCATTGCCTAAGGCCCTTTCTTTCTGATAGAAAACCGCTGCTTTCGGCTTCTGGAGGAGAAGGAAGCGGGCCTCGGCCCGCTTTTTTGTTCGACCGTGGAATTGAGCGAGGGAACGCTGAACGAAATCCGGGCGATCGCCGCGGACAAGGGTTGCCGACTGCTTGCCGTCGAGTCGGGAGGGGCCGGGAGGTTCTCCGTCCTGCGGGTCGTGCTCGAGCGGACCGACGGCTCCCCCGTCACGATCGAGGAGTGCGAGGCTGTCTCCCGGGAGATCTCTCCGTTGCTCGACGTTTCCGACGAGATCGCCCACCGCTACACGCTGGAAGTCTCCTCGGCGGGGCTCGACCGTAAGCTCTATTCGCTCGAGGACGCGAGACGATACGTCGGGCATCGTGTTCGTTTGAAAACGGAGACCGCCCTTCTGCCGCAGCTTTCCGAACCGTCCCGCGCCGCTGTCTCTCCGTCGCGCAACTTGAAGGGCGTTCTCTCCGCCGTCGACGGCGACGTCCTCACGGTCGTTGATGAGGAGAATCGCAAAACCTATAATGTCCGTTTTGCCGATATTCGGCTGGCCCGGCTCGACTTCGAGTGGCCGGACCGTAGTGGGAGAGTTTTTCCAAAATGATCATCGATCCGTCGGTGATTCGACAGGTCTCGCGCGAGAAGGACATCGATCCCGAAAAGATGTTCGGCGCGCTCGAGGAAGCCATGTCCTCCGCCGCGCGGAAGTACTACCGGGACAAGGCTGTCGTGACGACGATCGACCGCAAGACCGGCGAGATGACCGTGACGTCCCGCCGGACGGTCGTCGAGGAGCTCGACACGGAGTCCGAGGAGCCACCGCCGCAGATCCTCATCGGCGAGGCGCGCGAGCTGATCGCCAAGCAAGGCACCACGGGCGACGTCCGGGTGCTCCGGCCGGGCGCCGAAGGAGAGCCCCCCGTCGAGGTCTCGGAGGTGGCTCTGGGGGACGAGATCCGGCAACTCCGAGAGCCCGTGGGGCTCGGCCGCATCGCCGCCCAGACGGCGAAACAGGTCCTCTATCAGAAGGTGCGCGAGGCGGAGCGGGACAACATTTACAACGAGTTCTTCCCGAAGGTGGGAGAGCTCATGAGCGGCACCGTCAAGCGCTTCGAGCGCGGCGACATGGTCGTCGACCTGGGCCGAACCGAGGCGGTGATCCCGCGCGACCAGCAGTCGCGGATGGAACGCTACGGCCAGGGCGAGCGGATCCGCGCGGTCCTCCACGACGTCCACAAGAATCCGAAGGGGCCGCAGCTGATCCTGTCGCGGACCGACCCGAGGCTCCTGATCCGCCTCTTCGAGATGGAAGTGCCGGAGATCTACGACGGGACCGTCGTCATCAAGGGCGCGGTCCGCCAGCCCGGCGAGCGGGCCAAGATCGCCGTGCGCTCGCGCGAGCGCGACGTGGACCCGGTGGGCGCCTGCGTCGGGATGCGCGGAAGCCGCGTGCAGTCGATCATGCGGGAGCTGCATGGCGAGAAGATCGACGTGATCCTGTACTCCGAAGACCTGATCACGTTCGCGCAAAACGCTCTGGCCCCCGCGAAGATCACGCGGGTCTCGCCGATTCATCACGAGGACGGCGCAATGAGCCTGGACTGCGTCGTGGAGGACGACCAGCTGTCGCTCGCGATCGGCAAGAAGGGACAGAACGTCCGGCTCGCCTCCGCGCTCATCGGCATGAAGATCGAGATCAAGGGCGAATCCGAGGTCAAGGGAGAGGTCGCCGAAGCCCTCTCGCGGATGCTGCAGGCTTCGCGGCGCCGCCAGACGCCGGTGGCGGAGATCGCCGGCATCGGCGAGAAGACGGCCGAGAAGCTGGTGGAAGCCGGAGTCGCGACCCTCGGCGACCTGCTCGACAAGTC
>Ga0187780_10004310_pt1 | contig 10686 bp, 8 predicted proteins | sample 1015_Q2_SP10_20__FD_132429 | JGI IMG/M metagenome (GOLD analysis project Ga0187780, IMG submission 132429) | Tropical peat soil microbial communities from peatlands in Department of Meta, Colombia - 1015_Q2_SP10_20_MG | ecosystem: Environmental > Terrestrial > Soil > Wetlands > Peat | place...
CCGCGTGCTGCCGGGACCAGTCTTCCCGCTCGGCACACGGCGCAGACCAACGCGGGCCGCCCGCGGGAAACGGAGATGGCCAGCAGGGCCTGACACCTTAGTGGCACACCTTCTGATTGTCGATGACGAGCGATCCATCTGCGAGCTGCTGGAGATCAGTTTTCGCAAGGAGGGTCATAAGGTGGAAACCGCCACCAGCGGAGAGGCGGCCAAGAGACAGCTGGCGTCTCGCGTGTTCGACATCGTCGTTTCCGATATTTGCATGCCCGATATGGACGGCGTCGAATTGCTGCGCTACTGCAAAGAGGTTTCGCCCGCGACCGTATTTATTCTGATCACCGGCGTGCCCACGATCGACACCGCCATTGACGCTGTGAATTTTGGCGCGGACCGCTACGTCATTAAAGGCGACCGCCTGTTGGATGAGCTTCGTCCGGCCATTCAGCAGGTGGCTGAAAACCTGGCTCTCAAGAAAGAAGCGGGTTATTTGCGGCGTGAGTTACGACGCGTGACCGGTCTCGACAACATGATCGGCACCAGCCCGAAAATGCGCGCAATCTTCGAGCTGATCGTCAACGTGGCGCCGCAGCCGAGTCGTGTGCTGATCACCGGCGAAAGCGGAACGGGCAAGGAACTGGTGGCCCGGGCCATCCACGAGAATAGCTCGCGGTCGAAAGGACCGTTTATCACGATCAATTGCGGCGCGTTTCCGGAAACGCTGCTGGAGTCGGAGCTGTTTGGATACGTGAAGGGGGCTTTCACCGGCGCGACCGAAAATCGCCGGGGCCTTTTCCACGCGGCGCACAACGGCACACTGTTTATGGATGAGATCGGAAACATGAGTGTCACCATGCAGGTCAAGCTCTACCGAGTGTTGCAGGAAGGGAAGATTCGGCCGGTGGGGAGCACGGAGGAAGGGGATGTCGACGTGCGGGTGATCGCGGCAACCAACAAGGACTTGGAAAAGGAGATTACCGAAGGGCGGTTCCGCGAGGATTTGTACTACCGGCTGAGCGTGATACCGATTCATCTGCCTCCTTTACGCGAGCGCCGCGAAGATATTCCGCTGCTGGCGCGCGAGTTCCTCGGTCGGCTGGTGAAGTCGATGGGAAAGAAGGTTGAGGGAATCGAGCCCGAAGCGATGCGGCTGCTGGAGGTCTATGACTGGCCTGGCAATGTCCGCGAGCTGGAAAATACGATGGAACGCGCCGTCGCGCTCGAGGGTGGCCAGCGGATTTCCGCCGATTCGCTTCCCGACCGCATCCGCACGCAGGCGCAGCACTGGGTGGCCTCACCCACACCGCACAATGGAAACGGCGCTGTTTTGCCCGAACAGGGGATGAATCTGGAAGAGCACATCGAAAAGTTAGAACGTTCCTATCTGCTGGCGGCCCTCGAACGATCCGGGGGTGTTCGCACGCAGGCGGCCAACATTCTGGGAATGTCCTACCGCTCGTTTCGCCATTACGCCAAAAAATACGGCGTCTAGCTACGTAACGGGAGATCAAGCGTCGCTCTGGGCGCCGAGGATTCTCTGAGTGCGTCCCGGGCCCTCGGCCGGTCAATCAGACGCCGCGCGAGATGTCACACCAGCTAGACGCAAAATGTCAACCTTCCTCACGCCTCTGCGCTTGGCCCCAGGCAACCGGCCGCCGTCACGGCCCATCGCATTGAATTCATGGGGTATAATTCGTTGTATCGAAACAGTTAACCATTCGCTCACGCTTGGCACAGTCCGTGCTCGTTAACAGTGTGTACCCCGCCGGGGAGTACAAGAGTTCTGAGATGTATTCCAAGGAGAACGACCAACAATGAGAAAGAGAAACAAGGGTTTTTCACTTATCGAATTGCTGATCGTCGTGGCGATCATCTTGATCATCGCGGCTATCGCAATTCCGAACTTGATTCGCGCCAGGATCGCGGCCAACCAGTCGTCTGCGGCGGCTACGCTGCGCACCCTAGCGAGCGCTGCAGCGATGTACCAGAGCACCTACCAGGATGGCTACCCGCCGAGTATGGCCGTTTTGGGGCCTGCAGCGGCCCCGAATTGCAATACCGCCGGGCTGATTGACGCTGTTTTGGTCACCGGTGTGAAGTCCGGCTATACCTTCGCGTGGCTAGGTGGCACCGTTGCCGTTCCAGCCGCCAGCATTCCAACAGGTTGTGCGGCAGCAGGGTGGACGGACATGTTTTCAGCAACGGCTGCTCCCAATAGCACCAGCACCGGGACGCAGTACTACTGTGTTGACGCAACGAACGTAATCCGGCAGCTCAACGCCGCGATTGCCAATACAGCGGGCGGTGGTTGCACGACCGGCAACCCGATCGGAAACTAGCCGTGTGGATGGCTGGGGAGGAAGCGCGAGACTTCCTCCCTGGTTTCCTTCCGAAAGATCGCTCCCATGATCCCCAGATCAAAAGGCTTCTCGTTAATCGAACTGCTGATCGTGGTCGCGATCATCTTGATTATCGCCGCCATCGCCATACCAAGCCTGATTCGAGCAAAGATTGCAGCCAACCAAGCGTCGGCGGCTGATTCGTTGCGCACCTTAGACAGCATGGCAACGGCGTACAGCAATACATATCAAGACGGATATCCGGGGAGTCTGGCCGTGATGGCTCCGGGCAGCCCCGTGACATGCAACGCAGCTGGACTGATCGATCCCGTTTTGGCGACCGGACAGAAATCGGGCTATCAATTCACATGGCAAATAGGGGCCGTCCCCGTAACGTCCGTGCCCACCGGGTGCGCAGCGGCGGGGTATTCGGACATGTTTGGCGTGACTGCATCTCCTATTGGATTCCCGACCGGTACGGCCTACTACTGCGTCGACGGGACGGGCGTCATCCGGCACGATTCCGCTCCGATCGCGGTTACGACGGCCGGTTGTCCGGTTTCGGCCCAGCCCATCGGTGAGGACTGAACCCAGTGCCGTCTCTCAACAGGAGCAAGTGCTCTCGCTCTTTTCGTCGGAAGTTCTGACTCCGGCCATAGGGAGATAGGGGCGACGGCTGGGCGGCGCGGGTCGCGGCAGCAGCGCTGAGAATGACCCCAACCATGGGAATCTCGACTGAAACGCCCATCGCCGTCCTCGATCCCCCCGCCATCGAGCCGCAGCCGGCTGCGGGCGCCAGCGGCCGAGTACCGTCGTTTCGCCTGGCCGTTTGGCTCTTCTTGTCGTTTCTGTTCCTCTATATGCTCACCTCGACCGGGCGTGTTCGCACGGCGGATGAGTACAACACGCTGTACACAACCGAAAGCCTGGTGCTACGCGGATCGACCGCGGTTCCGCAAGCCGTCGCACTCCACAACTTCTATGGCCGCTACGATCTGAGTGGCGAGCCTCGAGCAGCGTATCCTCCGTTGCACGCGTTGCTTTCAACGCCGTGGTATGCGCTCGGGCAATACGTCCTCTCGCGGCTGCCGGGAGTGCCGGCGGAAGACAGGGACCTCGTCGTGGGCTTTTCCACCTGTCTTAGCAGCGCGCTGTTTTCAGCTCTCACGGTATCGTTTTTCTTCCTTCTTATGGTGCGCCTGGGGGTGTCGGTTTCGGCGTCGCTACTCGCGACAGCACTGCTAGGGTTCGCAACGCCGGTCTTCAGCTATTCGGGATGGCTGTTCTCCGAACCCCTCTCGGCAGCCGCCTTCACAGCCGTGGCTTTGATCCTGTTGGGGCGACCTGACGAACCGATCGCCGTACGCAGCGCCGCCTTTGCCGGCTTGATACTGGGGCTGGCAACGTGGATACGACCAACCAACGTTTTGGCGATTGCCGTGTTTGCGCTTGCCATTTTTGTGCGCGAGGGCAAGGCGGCCCTCCGTAGCGCCGTGGTGCTGTGCGCCGCCTCGGGAATGGGCGTGGCCGCGCTACTTTTTCGCAATGCGGGGTGTTTTGGCAGCCCTTTTGATTTCGGCTACCCGACGACGGCCGGTGGCGTTGCGATCGAAAACCGCTTCGACACGCCCTGGGCCACAGGCCTATATGGGTTTCTGTTGTCTCCGGGCAAGTCGCTGCTTCTCTTTGCGCCTCCGGTCCTGGTTGCCATGGCGGGGTTGCCAAGGCTCTGGAGAAGGGATCGAGGGCTGGCCGCACTGGCAGCCGCGTTTCCGTTCATCTATCTGATCTTCTATGCGCGCTATGCTCACTGGGAAGGCGGCTATTGCGTGGGTCCGCGCTATCTCGTCCCTGCGATCCCAATGCTTTGCCTGGGTCTGGGGCCGATCCTGGATGGGCGCGCAGCGAGAGCAAGGAAGCTGGCGGTTGCCTGCCTTATCGCGGGAGCAATGATTCAGCTTACCTCGCTCGCCACCAGTTTCCTGGAAGATCAAAACCCAGCGAGAGGGCGCTACTATGACGCCCACTGGCAGTATCGTCTCAGCTACTCGTTGACTGGGCAGCTGGAGCTGGCCTGGAAATATCTGACGAACGGCCAGCCCTCTCGACTCGGCTTGGGCTGGGACCGCTGGTTCGTCTTTTTGCACAGGGGGGGAATCTCCGCGGGAACACTTTGGTTTCTGGCGTTGCTCCTACTTGTGGGTCTGGGTTCAAGCGTCGCGGGGCTCGTGAGGAATTTGCGTTCGGTCTCGTAGACACTCACCCGTTCGGCCCGGTCGCCTGGCTTTCGGTTTCCTGCTAACCTTGAGGTTGATGCTGGTTGGTTATCTGTGTGCGCTTCTATTTACCGCGCTCGTGGGCGCCAGGAGCGACGTGGATTCCATACGGCGCTCTCTCGAAGACCGCTATCATCATGCCCGCACGCTGAAGGCTATCTTTTTCGAACGTTCTAGCGATGGAAACGGCGCCGTCGTGGCTGAATCAGGAACCGTTTACTTCTCGCGTCCCGGGCGCATGCGCTGGGAGTACGAGTCTCCTCAGAAAAAGCTGTTTCTGGTGGACGGCACGAACGTTTGGTTCTACATCCCTGCCGACCACACCGCGAGCCGCGCCAAGATGAAGCAGAGTTCCGACTGGCGGACACCGCTGGCGCTGCTTGCGGGGAAGGCGGATTTGGCCGAGCTCTGCCGCAAACTGGAGGTGGTGGGGCCGGGCGACCCAGAGAAGCCACTTGCGACGGGTGACTCCCTCCTACGTTGTATCCCGCGAGACAATCCGCCTCCCGATTCGGCAGGCGAGGGCGGTCGGTCTCCCTACGTGTTGCTTGAAGCCGATCCGCAAGGCCGTCTCGTGCGCGTGGTAATTCGCCAGCCGGGAAATCTAGAAACCGAGTTTCGCTTCGGGAATTGGGAGGAAAACATTCAGATTCCCGAGGTGAAATTCCACTTTGAGCCACCGCCGGGAGTCGCGGTCGTCGACGAGGAATCCTTGGCCAGTGAAATTCGCTGACGTCCCTTACTCTCGCAGGAATCCCGCTGCCTCCTGAAGAAAGAAGTCCAGCTGATCGTGGTGCAACCAATGACCGGCGTTGGCGACTCTTACCATGCGGCAGTTGCGGATCGCGCTTTTGCGCGGATCGTCCTCTGGCGGCGGTAGGAAGCTCTCGAGCCCCCAAAACAGCAGCACGGGGCACTGGATTTGGCCATAGACCTCCACGGCATCCTCCATCTGGTGTCCGTAGGGCGGAAACAGACGGACATAATTGTCGAATTTCCACACCAGGGAGCCGTCCGGTTCCCAGTTGGTGCCGTGCAAGGTAAGGTGGCGAGCGACCTCGTCCGTCAGCCGTCGGTTGGCCTGCTTCATGCGCGCTACGGCGGCCGCCAGGTTGGGATAGGTCTTGGGCTGGCGTTTCTCGGCCTTGCGGACCGATTCGATCCAGTTCCGCACCCGCTCAGAGGCAGGTCCGTGCATACGACTCTCGCGCGGAAAGCCGAGACCTTCGATCGAAATGGCGCGACGGACGCGATCGGGGTAGACACCGCAATAATGGAGAACAATGCCGCCTCCCAGCGAGTGGCCGACTAGGCGTAAGGGAAAATCGTTGATGATATCGAGCAGCGCAGAGAGATCCAGGACGTGCTCAGCGATGCTGTAGATCGCGCCGGGCGCCCAGGCGCTGTTGCCGTGACCGCGAAGATCCAGCGCGTACACATGATAGTCCTCGCGCAATACCCGGGCGACCCAATCCCAGCTGCGCGCGTGATCCAAGCCGCCATGCACGAGTACCAACGAGGGCTTGGTGTCCTGCCCGTAGTCCCAGAACTGCAGCTTCAACCGATCCGAATAGAAAAAATGAGAGACGGGTTCCATGACCTTCCTTTTCCTGAGAGCGATGACTTGCGGAATCAGGCGCGAATGTATCACAACGGCTTTCCAGGACTGACAAGGCCTTTCGGCGTTGTCACATCCTGTTCATCGGTCGTTTTCCTCCGATCCGCCTTCGCTCGGAAGGGGTATGCTAAGCTGAGTTGCGTCGGGCCCAGCAGGGCCGCCCAGTGACAACAATGGCCGAGTTTGTTTGCAAAGTCGGTGATACCTCGGGCCGGATTTTCCAGCAGAGGGAGACGGCGCAGTCCGAGGGCGAGGCTCGCCAGAGGCTTGCCGAGCGCGGATTCTACGTGTTTTCGGTGCGCAAGCATTTCGATTTGCTCTCTCGACTCGGGGCGGCGAGCGGTAGTCAGAAGATTCGCGCGCAAGACTTTCTGATATTCAACCAACAGTTCAACACGCTGATTAAGGCGGGGCTTCCGATTTTGAAGGCGCTGGATCTACTGGCCGAGCGCGCGGCGGCGCCCCTGCTTCGACCGATTCTCACCGAGGTCCGACAGCGCATCCGAGACGGGGCTTTGTTGTCGGAAGCCCTCGCGGCGCAAGGGTCGTTTCCACCGGTGTATGTCACGGTGATCGCCGCAGGCGAGCGCAGCGGTAACCTGACCGGTGTCGTCGAACAGTACATCTCCTACCTACGTGTAAGCACCGCGTTCCGAAGCGGTCTCATCACAGCCCTGATCTATCCAGCCGTGCTGGTGTCGACGGCGATCCTGGTGATCACGTACGTGGTCACCTACGCGATGCCCCGTTTCGCCGAGCTCTACCACGAGTTGGGCGTGCCCCTGCCGCTGCCGACCCAGATTCTATTGGCAGTGGCCGACCCGTTGCGAACCTACTTTCTCCTGCTGGCGACCATCGTGGCCCTGGCGGTTGTGGCGGTTTTCCTGTGGACGCGCTCTCAGGCAGGGGCTTTGGCCATCGATCGCTTCAAGCCTCGCATCCCGCTGCTCGGCGAGGTCTGGCTGAAGGCGCAGATCGCTCAATTCGCCCGTACGCTGGCGACGCTGCTGGCGGGCGGGACGCCGTTGGTTCCCGCGCTGCACACCTCCTCGTCGGCGATTAGCAGTCGACTGATTTCGACTTCGGTGGAAAGCGCCGCCGATCGCGTCAAGGAGGGCAAGTCGCTCCATGAGAGCCTGGCCGAAACGCGCCTGGTACCCGAGCTGGCGCTGGAGATGATCGAGGTCGGAGAGGCTTCTGGTGCCCTTTCGGCCATGCTGACGAGCGTAGCCGAGTTTTACGAGGAGGAGGTGGGCATACGTCTGCAGCGAACGCTCACCTGGATTCCCATCGTCATTTTGGTGTTCATGGCCACTGTGGTAGGCTTTATTCTCATCGCTCTTTATCTGCCCATGTTTTCTCTTCAGATCGGATCGGGGGGATAGGACTCTATGGCTACGACCGAGAACACCCCGACCCGGCCAGACGAGGTTGCCGAGCGCGAAACGGCGCGGCGGCTGGCGGAACGGTATCGCTGTCCGCTGATCGATTTGCGCGAGCAGCGCATTGATCCCGAACTGTTCCGCAGTATCCCAGCCGAGATGATGTTCCGCTACAACTTCGTGCCACTCGAGGCACACGACTCTACGCTGGTGATCGCCTTGGCCGATCCCAGCCAGCTGCATCTGACCGACGAGCTGTCTCTGTTGTTGCGAAAGCGGCTGCAAATCAAGGTGGCCACGGCTTCGCAGATCGATGACCTGCTGAAGCGAACCGAACAATCCCAGCGCGTACTGGATCAGGCAACAGAAGGCTTTACGCTCCAGGTGGTGAGCGAGGAAGAGGAGGGCGACGAAAATATCTCGATGGAAAAGCTCACGCGCGGCGACACCGGCGTGAGCCCCGTGGTCCGGCTCGTGGACACGGTGATCTATACGGCGCTGGAGCGTCGCGCCAGTGACATTCACATCGAGACGCGCAATTCGGAAGTCGTGGTCAAGTACCGCATCGACGGCGTTCTCCAATATGCGATGAAGCCGCTCGACAAGGATTGGCACGCTACGATTCTGTCGCGCATCAAGGTCATGAGTGAGCTCGATATTGCCGAGCGTCGCGTCCCGCAAGATGGCCGTTTTCGCGTTCGCTATCGAGGACGGGACATCGATTTCCGCGTGTCGATTATGCCGTCGGTGCACGGCGAGGACGCGGTCCTGCGGGTCCTGGATAAGGAAACGCTCAGCGAAAAGTTTCGCACTCTCAATCTGGACGTCGTCGGCTTTGATCCGGAAGAGGTCATGAAGTTCCGGCGCTACATTCACGAGCCGTACGGCATGGTTCTCGTGACCGGGCCGACCGGATCGGGTAAAACCACCACGTTGTACGCCGCCATCAACGAGATCAAGAATGACGAGGACAAGATCATCACGATTGAAGACCCCGTCGAATATCAGGTCCGCGGCATCACCCAGATCCCCGTGAACGAGAAGAAAGGGCTTACCTTTGCGCGAGGGCTCCGCTCGATCCTGCGCCACGACCCGGACAAAATTATGGTGGGCGAGATCCGTGACCAGGAAACCGCGCAGATCGCCATCAATTCGGCACTCACCGGCCACTTGGTGTTTACCACGGTCCACGCCAACAACGTGACCGATGTGATTGGTCGGTTCATCAACATGGGAGTCGAACCCTATAACTTCGTCTCGGCCCTGAACTGCATCCTGGCGCAACGGCTCGTCCGTGTCATTTGTGAGAGCTGCAAGAAGCGCTTGACCTACGCGGCGGAAACGCTCAAAGAGTCGGGACTCGAGCTGGCCACCTGGGGTGGTTTCCAGTTCTCCGAGGGCCCTGGGTGCTTGGAGTGTTCCGGCACCGGGTATCGCGGCAGGACCGCGATCACCGAACTGCTGGATCTCTCCGACGGCATTCGCGAGATGATTATTGACCGGCGCCCCACCTCAGAGATCAAGCGCGCGGCTCGCGAAGCCGGCATGACATTTCTTCGCGACTCGGGGCTCCGCAAAATACGCACCGGCGTCACAACTCTGCGTGAAATCAACAAGGTGACCTTCATTGAGTAGCCTTACGAACCCGGCAAGCCTAGGCGCCCGTTTTTTCCAGCTGGGCCCGGTTCGCCAGTTCGACCACTGGATCCATGCGATGCCCCATCCCCCGGTGGTGGTCGAGATTGCCGCTCCGCATGTAGCCGTGGCCCGATCCGGAAGCAGAGCGGGTCAGCTAGAAGGTGTAGCCATCGAAGAACTGCCGGCGGGTGCGGTGATGCCGTCGACTCTGGAAACCAACGTCGTACAACCGGAGGCGGTTCGCTCGGCGCTCCGACACATCTTTGCCCGCGTGCCGATGCATGGTGCACACGTGGCCCTGCTGGTACCGGACCTAGTCGTCCGCGTCTTCCTGTTGCCGTTCGACAATCTTCCGCGTCGGGCCCGTGAGGCGTTGCCGCTTTTGCGGTGGCGATTGAAGAAGAGTGTGCCCTTCGACGTGGAGGAGACCGCGGTCTCCTGGACACGGCAGGAGGCTCGCGAGGGCGGGTTGGAGATTGTAACGGCCGTGGCCCGTCAGAGTATTGTCCGGGAGTACGAAGCGCTGATTGAATCGTTCGGTGCTCGCGTGGGCGTCGTGCTCAGCTCGACTCTGGCTACTTTGCCCTTGCTGGAAGAACGCGGTGCAACGCTGCTGGTGCGGCTTTGCGGCAAAACGCTTACGACGGTAATCGTGCGGGGCACGAATCTGTGTTTGTATCGTTCGACGGAGATGCGGGCAGACGGGTCTGTGGAAGGGCAAGCCATGTTGGATGAAGTCTTTCCGGCCGTTGCCTATTACCAGGACTCTTGGGGCGAGACGATCGACCGCGCGCGGCTCAGTGGCTTCGGTGCGAAGCAGAACTCCATGGGCCGAACCTTGGCTCAAGAACTCCAGATTCCGGCGGGGTCGATCGGGGACGCCGTGGGAGTCGAGTCGCTGGACGGGTCGGCGAAAGATCTGATTCCCCAGGGGCTCGACGCGTTATTGGGCTGGATGGTGGACCGAAAATCATAGGAACGGACCGATGAGACTCCAACTGAACCTCGCGACCGCGCCGCAGGAGAACAATCGGCCCTTTCTGGTCGGCAGCTTGCTCGCCGGTACGCTAGGCATCCTGATCTTTTTGCTGCTGGCACGTGCCGCCTATGATTCCTGGCGTGCCAGCCGCGACCTGCGTGCCGATATTGCACGCTTGGAAAGCCAAATCCGAACCGACCGACAGCACCGCCAGGCGCTAGCGACCTACTTTCACGGCGCTGCCGCTCAAAACATCCTGGACCGTTCGGCGTTTTTGAACTCCTTGATTGACGAACGTAGCTTTCCGTGGACCAAGATCTTTACCGATCTGGAACAGACACTTCCACCTGGAGTTCGAGTCGTCAGTATTTCACCCAAGCTCGTAAACGGTCGGGCCGAGGTCACCCTGGAAGTGGGAGCCGATGGCGATTCAAGCAAGATCAAGTTTCTCGAGGCC
>Ga0187780_10004311_pt1 | contig 10683 bp, 8 predicted proteins | sample 1015_Q2_SP10_20__FD_132429 | JGI IMG/M metagenome (GOLD analysis project Ga0187780, IMG submission 132429) | Tropical peat soil microbial communities from peatlands in Department of Meta, Colombia - 1015_Q2_SP10_20_MG | ecosystem: Environmental > Terrestrial > Soil > Wetlands > Peat | place...
CCCGTCCCCGGCCGGCATCGTCCTTCGGAGCCGGGACCACCTTATGCCGCTTTGGGCGGAATGCGTCTTCGGCGCCCGGGGGTGCCGGGGAGCGCTCGCTCCCCCCCCGCAGGTCCCCGTCGTGCCGTCCGGGGGGCCCCCGCGCCGCCGGCAACAATTAAGACGCGGCGGCCCTTAGCGGCGGTCCGGCCTATCTCCGAGGGTCTACCGTCGCGGGGCCGGGGGACGCGTTCGATGAAGCGCCAGATGGTGGACATGCTCGCGGAGCTGGTGAAGATCCCGAGCGACCCGTTCTCCGACAAGCAGGAGATCCTGGACTACGTCCAGTCGTTCACCGACCAGCTGAGGATGCGGAACACGCTCTTCGGCGATGCCCAGGCCCCGGCGCTCCTCGCGGAGTTCGGCCAGGGTGGCGTCGTCCTGTCCGGCCACCTCGACACGCCGCCGATCGGCGACTACTGGAGCTTCTCGCAGAGCCAGCTGGCGTCCGGCCGGATGTACGGCCGCGGCGCGGCGGACATGAAGGGCACGGTGGTGGCGATGCTCGAGGCCGCGCAGGACCTCGTCGCCCGAAAGATCCCTGTCGTGCTCGCCTTCACGACCGACGAGGAGACGTCGATGCAGGGGGCGGTCGCCCTCGCGAAGACCCTGCCGCTCCGCCGGGCGAAGGCGGTCGTCGTCGGGGAGCCGACGGGCCTCCGGGTCGCCTACGCGGAGAAGGGGGTCCTTGACCTCGCCATCGAGACGCGTGGGAAGGCCGCGCACGGCGCGATGCCCCACCTCGGGGAGAACGCGATCGCGAAGATGATGCGGATCCTTCGCGGGCTCGAGTCGTTCAAGAGTCGCATCGCCCACCCGGAGCTCGGGACGGTCACGCTCAACATCGGGACGTTCAACGGCGGCACCCGCATCAACGTCGTCCCGAGCAAGTGCACGGCGGAGGTCGACATCCGCTTCCCGCCGCCGTACACCCCGGACCAGCTCTACCACGAGATCGAGGAACACCTGCGCCGGATCAAGACCCCGTTCACGCTGCGGCGGATCGTGACGATGCCGGCGGTCCAGATCAACCCGACCTCGGACCACGTGCGGATCCTGCAGGAGGTCGCCCAGGCGGAGACCACCGTCCTCGTCCACGCCTCCGAGGCGGTGCACTACGCCCAGGTCAACCCCCGCGTCGTGATCTTCGGCGCCGGCGAGGAGGAGCTCTCGCACCAGGCGAACGAGTACGTGAAGACCGAGGCGGTCGCCCGCGCCACCGAGGTCTACAAGAAGTACGCCCAGCGACTCGCGACGAGCCGCTCGGCGTCCTAGACCCGTCGGCCCGGCCGACCCCTGCGACCCCTGACCCTTCCCGCGCCCCCAGGGTGCGGAGTCCCGCGTCATCAAGTAAGGCGAGGCCTACGCCGGACGCGTGAAGGTCGCCCAGCTTGCGACCCGGTATCCGCCCGGTCCCGGGGGCGTGGAGCGCCACGTCGCCGAGCTGTCGGCGCAGCTGGCCGCGCGCGGCCAGGCGGTCGACGTCTTCACGAGCGACCTCTACCGGGAGTTCCCCTGGCAGCGACTGGCCCCGGACGTACCCCGGGAGGTGCGATTGCCGAGCGGAACGGTCCACCGCCTGCCGGTCTGGTCGCTCCCCGGCGCTGCCCACTACACGTTCTTCCGCGGCCTGGGCCCGGCGGTCGAGAGGTTCCGTCCCGAGATCGTGCACGCGCACACCTACGGGACGCATCAGGTGACGGTCGCCTCGCGCCTTCGGAGGAGGACGGGCCTCCCGTTCATCGTCACGGCCCACTTTCACCCGATCTGGTCGATCGAGGGGGGATGGTGGCGCCGCCGCCTGCGGTCGTTCTACGATGGCCTCCTCGCCGGGCCGACCCTGCGCGGGGCGTCCCGGCTCGTCGTACAGACCCGGGAGGAGGAGCGGCTGATCCGGTCGCTCGGGACCGACCTTCCCCCGGTGTCCGTCGTTCCCCCCGGCTACCGGCCCCTCCCGGCGCCCCCGAGCGGGGAGCGGCCGTTCTCCCGCGCCTACGGCCTCGGCACCCCGTTCCTCCTGTTCGTCGGCCGCCGGGCGTCCAACAAGGGCCTCCTCGAGCTCGTGGAAGCGTTCGCGCCGATCGCCCGGTCCGATGCCACCGCGACCCTCGTTCTGGTCGGGGAGGACGGGGGCATGGGGGCCCGGGTCGAGGCCCGGATCCAGGAGCTGGGGCTCGCGGGCCGGGTCCGCCAGGTCGGGCACGTCGCGGACGAGGCGCTGCTGGCCTCGGCGTACCGGGAGGCACGGGCCCTGGTGCTGCCGAGCGAGTACGAGGCGTTCGGCCTGGTCCTGCTCGAGGCGATGGCGCAGGGCACCCCGGTCGTGGCCTCGCGGGTCGGTGGGATCCCGGAGATCGTCGAGGACGGGAGGACGGGGCTCCTCGTCCCTCCCCGCTCGCCCGGCCCGCTCTCGGAGGCGATCCGGCGGCTCTGGGACGACCCGACGCTCGCGCACCGCCTGGGAGAGACCGCCCGGACCACGGTGGTGCCCCGGTACCGCTGGGAGGCGGTCGCGGAAGCGATCGAGACGATCTACCGGGAGGTGCTCGCCGGGTGAAGGTCGTCCACGTCACGCTGCGGTTCGATGCCCCCGGGGGCGTCGAGACGAACGTCCGCGAGCTCTCCCGTCGGCAGCGCGAGCTGGGCGACGAGGTCGAGGTGTACGCGAGCGACCTCTACGACGAGGCGAGCTGGGACCGCCGCAAGGACTACCGGCCCGTCGTCGACGGCGTTCCCGTGCGTCGGTTCACGGTCCGCCGCCACCTCGTCCCGAACCTGAACCTGCCGATGTTCGTCGGGCTGATCGACGCCCTCACCGAGAGCGGGGCGGACGTGATCCACGCCCACTCGCATCGCTACGGGCACGTCCTGCAGGCCGCGGCGGTCTCGGCGCGGACGGGAATCCCCCTCGTCATCTCCACCTCCTACCACCCGCCCGACCGGCGGGAGTCGCGACGCAACCGCCTCCTCCTCCGGCTCGACGACCACGCCTTCGGGTGGACCGCCTACCGCGTCGCCCGCGCGATCGCGGTCCAGTCCGAGCTCGAGGCCTCGCTGCTCCGGGAGTTCGCCCCTGCCGATCGCCTGCGGATCGTCCCTCCGGGGGTCGACCTGAAGGAGTGGAGCCGGCCGAGCGAGGACCGGCTCGAGGGGCTGGAGGTCCCCGACGACTACTTCCTCTTCGTCGGCCGCATCGCCTCGAACAAGGGGCTTCCCCACCTGGTCGAGGCCCTCGCCGCGCTCGAGCCGTCGGAGCGCCGTCCGCTCGTCCTCATGGGGTCGGACTGGGGGGAGCGCGCTCGCCTGGAGGAGCGGGCGGGGGCCCTCGGCGTCCGGGAGGCGCTCCGGTTCCTCGGTCATGTTCCGGACCGTCGGGGATACCGGGCGGTGATCCGCCGGGCGAGGGCGCTCGTGCTCCCCTCCGAGTGGGAGGCGTACGGGTTCGTCCTGCTCGAGGCGATGGCGGCCGGCACGCCGATCGTGGCGACCTCGGTCGGAGCGGTCCCCGAGGTCCTTGGGCACGGTCGGCTGGGGGCGCTCGTCCCCTACGGGGACGTGCCGGCCCTCGCGGCGGCGCTGCGCTCGGTAGTGCAGGACCCGGCGGCCGCGGGGAGCAAGGCGCGGGCCGGGAACGAGCACGTCGCCCAGCTCGACTGGTCCGTGTCCGCGCAACGGTTCCGGGACCTCTACCGAGAGGTCGCCCGGAGCTGACGGCGGCGACGGTCGAGTCGGATCAGCTCGTCGCCGACATGGTCGAGGTCGCTGCGGGCCTCGCCGGCCCGGAAGCGGGCGACCGCCTTCATGAATCGGCCGATCAACGCGAGCCACACGGTCGCCTCCGGGGGGACGACGGACGCCCGCGCCCGGCAGGGCGGTTCCCTGCCAGTTCGGTCGCGCGGTCGTTCGCCATCGGGGACGCGCCCCCACAGCCGGCCCGGGTCAAAGGGGTTCCGGGCCCGGGCACGGTAATGAGCGCGAGCGCCCGTCCGCCGCCGGTGGCGAGCGCTCCGGTAGGTCCGGCCCGGTGCCGGCGGTCGGGGAGGATCCCCCCGGCCCGGACGGCGGGACCGCCCTCCACGGACCGGACGTGAGGATCGCCCAGGTCGCGCTCCGCTTCGACTCGCCGGGGGGCGTGGAGACGACGGTCCTGGAGCTCTCGCGCCGGCTCCGGGCCGCCGGGGATGATGTCCAGGTCTACGCGAGCGACCTCGAGGACGAGGCGGCCTGGCGTCGCGGGCCGAGCTTCCGCGCGGTGGTCGACGGCGTCCCGGTGCACCGGTTCCCCGCCCGCAAACAGCTCCTGCCCGGGGTGACGCTCCCGACCCTGGTCGGCCTCATGGACGCGCTCGCGGAGAGCGGGGTCGACCTCATCCACGCCCACTCGCACCGCTACGGGCATGTCCTCGAGGCGGCCGCCGTCGCGAGGGCACGGGGAATCCCGCTCGTCGTCTCGACCCACTACCACCCGCCCGACCCGTTCGAGCCCCGCTGGAAGAAGCTCCTGCTCCGGGCCGAGGATGTCGGCTTCGGTTGGACCGCCTACCGCAGGGCCGGCGCGCTCGTCGTGGAGTCCGAGCTCGAGGCCCGGCTCGTCGGCGAGTTCGCCCCGGCGGGGCGGATCCGGGTCATCCCTCCGGGGGTCGACCTCTCCGAGTGGGAGCGAGAGGGCGTCGAGCCCGGCCCTCCGCTCCCCGAGCGCTACCTCCTCTTCGCGGGTCGGATCGCCTCCAACAAGGGCCTGCCGCTCCTCTTCGAGGCGCTCGCGCTCCTGCCGGGACCTGAGCGCCCTCCGCTCGTGCTGATGGGCCCCCCCTGGGGAGAGACCGAGGCGCTCGAACGGAGGGCGCGCGAGCTCGGCATCGCCGGTCAGCTGACGTGGCTCGGTGCGGTGGCCGACCGCGCGACGTACCGGGGCGTGCTGCGCCGCGCGCACGCGCTGGTCCTGCCGTCGGCCTGGGAGGCGTTCGGGCTCGTCCTCCTCGATGCGATGGCGGCCGGGGTCCCGATCGTCGCCACCTCGGTGGGAGCCGTCCCGGAGGTGCTGGAGGGGGGGCGGTGCGGCCGGCTCGTCCCGTACGGGGACCCGAGGGCGCTCGCCGCCGCGCTGCAGGAGCTCCGCCGGGACGCGGAAGGGACGGCCGCGCGGAGGCTGCGGGCCTTCGAGCGCGTCCGCGGCCTCGACTGGGCTACGTCCGTCGAGCGGACCCGGAGCGTCTACCGGGAGCTCGTCCGCTGACCTTCGTCGCGGGAGGCGAGGGCGGCGCGCCTCCGAACTGTCGGCCCACCTCAGCGACGATCGCAAGCCCCCGGCGGAGGTCGTCGCGTGACGCGGCGAAGGAAAGCCTCAGGTGCGAGGCCCCGAGCGACCCGAACGCGTCGCCCGGGGTGGTGATGACCCCCCGGGACAGGAGGGTGCCGGCCAGCTCGGTCGACGGGACGGGCCAGGTGAACCGGGGGAACGCGTAGAACGCGCCGGCCGGCGGGACGGTAACGAGTCCCGGGATGGCGTTCAAGGTCCGCATCACGAGCTCCCGCCTCTCGCGGAACTCCTCGACCATCCGCTGCGTGGGCTCGGAGGAGGCGAGCCCGGCGAGGACCGCCACCTGCGCCGGCGTCGGCGGGCAGGCCATGATGTGGTAGTGGAGCTTGTTGATCTCGACGGCGAGGGTCCGGGGGGCGACGACGAAGCCGATACGCCAGCCCGTCGTCGCGAGCATCTTCGAGAACGAGTTGACGACGATCGCGCGATCGCTCCGCCCCCAGAACGACACCGCCGGCCCGTCGTAGACGATCTCCTCGTACACCTCGTCCGACACGATCGTGAGGTCGTGGCGGTCGGCGAACGAACAGAGCCGGTCGACCGTCGCCTTCGGGAAGACCGCGCCGGTCGGGTTGGAGGGGCTGTTGACGACGATCGCCCGGGTCCGGGCACTGACCAGTCCCTCCAGCTCGTCCAGGTCGGGCTGGTAGCCGCGGGCCGGCGACAGGCTGTACGGCACGGGGACCGCGCCCGCCAGCCGTGCGTGCGGCGAATACAGGACGAAGCCGGGGTTGGGAACGAGGACCTCGTCGTCGTTGTCGTACAGGGCGAGGGCCGTCGCCATCAACGCCTCGGTGCCGCTGCCCGTGACCAGCACGTTGTCGCGGCTGGTGGCCGGGTCCTTGGCACGGTAGCGCTCCGCCAGGCGCTCGCGCAGCTCGGGGATCCCTGCGGAGGGTCCGTAGTGGTTCCGGCCCTCGCGTACGGCGCGGCACAGCGCGTCGATCACGGCCGGAGGAGGGTCGAAGTCGGGCTCCCCCAGCCCGAGGTTGATCGAGCGGGGCGGAGCCGCCTCGAACATCTTGCGGATGCCGGAGATCTCGACCTCCCGGGCCCGCTGCGCCACCATCGCCCGCGAACGCCGAACGCGCCTCTTTATCGTTGCTGGCTCAGCCCCGTCCGGTGGCGGGGCCGTATCGGCGAGGAAGGGTGGAAGCGGGGGCCCGCGCAAGGGCCTTCTATCCCGTCGGTTCCTTCGGGCGGGGGCCGGAACACGTCGGTCATCGTGGTCGTCGGGGCTCAGTTCGGCGACGAGGCGAAGGGGAAGATCTGCGACTACCTCTCCGCCGGCGCGCGCTACGTGGTCCGGACGGGCGGCGGGCCGAACGCCGGTCACTCGATCCACCTCGCCGAGGGAACGGTCGTGCTCCACCAGCTCGCCTGTGGCGTTCTCCGGGCGGGGACGGCCGGCGTGAGCGGGCCGGGGATGGTGATCCAGCCGATCAAGCTCGACGAGGAGATCGTCGAGCTCGAGCGGCGGGGCCTGCTCCGGGGCGAGGTCGTCGTCTCGGACAAGGCGCACGCGCTCTTGCCGGTCCACGAGGCCGAGGACGCCTGGGAGGACGAGCTACGGGGCCGGACCCGGCCCGGGTCCGCCCTCGGAACGACCCGCACGGGGATCGGGCCGGCCTATGCTGACCGGGCCGCCCGGTTCGGGATCCGGATCGCCGACCTCCTGCGCCCGGCCGTGCTGCGCGAACAGCTCGAGCTGCTCTACGCGACCAAGTCCCATCTCGCGAACCTCCCGCCGGCCGACGAGCTCGCCGCCCGGCTGGGGGAGGTGGGGACGCGCCTCGCGCCGTACATCCGCGCGACAGAGCCGATGCTCTGGGACGCGCTCGTCCGCGGCGAGACCGTCCTACTCGAGGGGGCCCAGAGCGCGCTGCTCGACGTCGACTTCGGCACGTACCCGTTCGTGACCAGCTCGCACCCGACGAGCGCCGGCGCCCTCGTCGGCAGCGGGCTCCCTCCGACCGAGGTCTCCGAGATCATCGGCGTGACGAAGGCCTACGCCACCCGGGTCGGGAGCGGCCCGTTCCCGACCGAGGAGGCCGGCGAGACCGGAGAGTTCCTTCGCCGGGTCGGCGGGGAGCGCGGGGCCACGACGGGACGGCCCCGACGCTGCGGCTGGCTCGACCTCGTTCTCCTGCGGTATGCGGCCCGCCTGAACGGCTTCACGTCGCTCGCGGTGACGAAGGTCGACGTCCTCGGGGGGCTGGACGAGGTTCCGGTCTGCAACCAGTACGTGATGCCGGACGGCTCGACCGTGCACAACCTCCTTCCGACGAACGCCGACGACCTGGCGAAGGCCCAGCCGGTCTACGAACGGCTCGAGGGATGGCCTGAGTTCCACGAGCGCTCGAAGGAGCGCCTGCGCCACGAGGGCGGGCATGCCCTGCCCGGCTCGTTGCGCCGCTTCCTCGAGCACGTCGCGGCCGAGGTCGGCGTCCCGGTCGAGTACGTCGGCTACGGTCCCCGCCGCGAGGAGACCCTCCGCTTGGAACCGGCGGCGGGGGCGACGCGCCGGACGTCCCTGACCGCCTGGAACGGCTAGGCCTTCGTGCTCGTCGACGACCTCTACCTCTACGCCGCCTTCGGGGCCGGGTGGCTCGTCGGCCGCATCTGGCCCTCCCGCCACCCTTGGTTCGCCCGCGCCACGCTCGCCTCGGTCGCGGCGCTCCTCCTGCTGCTCGGGGCCTCGTTCCGGTCGATCGAGCCGGCGGCGATCGCCGAGGTGTTCCCCCTGGCCGCGGCGTTCACGGCGCTCGTGCTCGCCACCACCGCCGTGATCGGCCTCGCCTTCCAGCGACGGAAGGGGGTCCCACCGGCCGGGGAGGCGGGGTCCGGGCCCCGCGGACGGGCGGGCTTCCCGACGAGCCTCCTGCTCGTCGCGGCGCTGTTCGTGGGGTACGGGATCGGGCGGGTGACCGTTGTCCCGACCGGCCTGCTCATCCCGATCGCCCTCGCCGCGCTCCTCGCCCTGGTCGGCTACGGCATCGACCTGACCAGAGAGGGCCTCCGGAGGGCTTGGGCTCCGGTCTCGAGCGCGGCCTCGGGGGCGGTCCTCGCGGCGGTCGCCTTTGTCGCGCTAGGCCGCCTCACCGCGACCGCCTCGTTCGCGACCTCCCTCGCGTTCGGCTGGTACAGCCTGGCGGGTCCTCTCGTCGCCGCCCGCCTGGGGGCGACGTTGGGACTGTTCACGTTCCTAGCCAACTTCCTGCGGGAGCTCACCGTGATGCTCCTTGCCCCGTACCTAGGTCGGCGGCTCGGTGGAGAGGGGCTCTCGGCCCTCGGAGGCGCGACCTCGATGGACACGAACCTCTACTTCATCGTACGCTACGCCGACCCGAGGGGCGGGACGCTCGCGCTGACGACCGGCCTGACGCTCACCATCGCCGCCAGCCTTCTGGTGCCGCTCGTCCTTGCGCTGTGAACGTTTATGCGACCGGGAGGCTCCACGCCGCGCGGGCTCGTAGTCCAGCGGTGAAGACGTCGCTCTCACACAGCGAAGACCGCCGGTTCGAATCCGGCCGAGCCCACTTCGTACGGGGGGACATCGCCCGCACCCGAACCCAGCCTTCCCCAAGGGATGCCACCCCAAGATCTGCCCATCCGGTGCGTCCCCTCACGCTGGCCTACGCGTTCGACCGGGCGCCGCAGGGAAACCGAGCTGCGCGGGGAGCTCAAGACGAACTGTGCCCCGCCTTCGCCTACAGTTTCCTAGACTGCTGATCCTCGAGCGCGGACAGATATAGGATAGTTCCATCAGGGTTGTGGGAGGCTACCCAGTATGGCTGGTTCTACAACGCAAGGGTCTGACAGCGCGTCGGCCCACGGGAAGAACGTTACCATATCGGTTTCGGCGATCATCGCGTCGATCTGGGCTGGACTATGGGGATTCAACTGGGCCGCAAGCCACCTGCAATCCGGCCAACTGTTCCTCGCCATCATCGTGGGCCTGGGCGTGGGGACAGGGTTGACGGCCTACCTGATCTACAAGGCATTCGAAGTGACCCTGGCTCTGATCCAGCTCCCGGGTGACAACGACATTACAGTCAAGGCGATGGTGGCTGCGCCGCCGTCCCCCGGTCGACCCTGAGGGTCACGGGCCGACCTCAGGATTCGTGCTAGCACCCACCCATCCACGCGAGGGACGAGCCCCCTGCACAGAACCTGTGGGGGCGCCGCTTCACGGGACGACCCTGGTTGGGTACTGAGATCCCGACGACCTTCCCCCGGGAAGTCCTACGCCGAAGACGCCGGCGCGACCGGGGACGTCCGCGCGACCATCGCACCCGGGTGGCGCCACCAGTAGGCCAAGATGACCGCGACGAGCACCGCGCGGGCGTAGATCGAGGCGCCCATCATCCACGAGGTAACGGCTAGCGTGAAGCTACCGCCCTCGAAGAACGTCACGACCTGGTTCCCGAGCAGGCCGAGCTGTCCCTCGATCCAGGGGCCGAGGTTCTGATGGAACCCGAAGAGGAGGTTCCCGACAAAGTAGTACCCGACGTCGTTCATCAACGAGACCATCAACCCAAGACTGAGGGCGAGGGGCCACGATTCCCACCCCTCGAACACCATCACGACCGCGAACGGTGCCATGTACGTGATGATCAGCCAGATCCCGTAGGCCGGGACGCTCTTTCCGTACAGATCGATCCAGTTGATCAGGATCAGGCCGTAGAACGCCGAGAACAGGATCAGCTTCAGCAGCACGAACTGGCGCGGGTCGGTCGGGTGGAGCCCCGTGACGACCGTTTCGACACCGGTGACGAGCAGGACGATCCCGACCAGGATGGCGAAGCTCGCGAGGGCCAACCCTTGGAACGACACGGCGATCACGACGAGGAGAAGGATCAGAGCGCCGGTGCTGAGCAAGGAGCCCCGCAGCCAGGCCGGCGTGGTGAGGCGCACGGCTTGGAACATCCTTCCAAGGCCCAGCAGGACGAGGACGGAGGCGAGGACGAACGCCGCCGCGGTCGCGGCGAGGTTCGGGTCCAGCACGGCGAAGGCGGTGAGCGCGCAGCCGAGAAGACCCAGGCCGACCAGCCCCCACCCGTTGAGGGCCCGACGCCAGTGGGGAGGCTTCCGCAGGTGCAGCCAGTTCTCGGTAAGGACGCGTCCGCCGGCGAGGAGGGTCTGGGCCGAGATCAGGACGACCGTCTCTCCCAGCAGCAGCAGGAGACCGCGGATCGAGCCCTCGAGCGTCGCCAGGACGACCACCGCGAAGCCTACGGAGAACAGGCCCAGGAAGACCTGGGCGGCCCGTCCCACATCACCGGAGAGCTGAGCCCGACGCGCCTGCTCCGAGCGAGGCGCCG
>Ga0187780_10004312_pt1 | contig 10682 bp, 6 predicted proteins | sample 1015_Q2_SP10_20__FD_132429 | JGI IMG/M metagenome (GOLD analysis project Ga0187780, IMG submission 132429) | Tropical peat soil microbial communities from peatlands in Department of Meta, Colombia - 1015_Q2_SP10_20_MG | ecosystem: Environmental > Terrestrial > Soil > Wetlands > Peat | place...
CACAAGTAAGGGGGAACCATGACGCAGCGTATGAATTTCGGCTGTTTCCCCACTATCCGGTCCTGCTCCTGTTCTACGATGCCGTTCCGGATGAGAACTTTCCTGCCCAGTGCAAGCTGCTGCTGGACGAAACCGCTCCGAAATATCTGGACATTGAGTCAATTGTTGTTCTGGGCGAGGAATTGGCAGGAAGAATAACCGCCGTCTGAACGCAAAGTGCACGGAGCGCGACGCAATGGCCATTATGCCTCCATGTCTGTTCCCTTCGCACTGCTCCATGCACGCAAGCGGCATCATGAAACACGGAGAGCCAAAAAAGTTTGGCTCATTTTATTCCTCTCCCCTGCTCCCCGACATCTGCCCACGGCGCATGGCATAGATCAGATACTCCACGTTCCCATCCTGCCCGGTAATCGGCGATGGGATGACGCCCTTCACATCAAACCCCTGTTCACGAACGAACGCGACGATCCGGGTTACCGCTTCCGTGCGCGCCACTTCGTCCCGTACGATCCCTCCCTTGCCCACCTGGCCCTTCCCCACTTCGAACTGCGGCTTGATGAGCGCGATCATCTCTGCATCAAGTTTGAGAAATTTCAGGACGGCAGGAATGACCTTTTCGAGGGATATGAACGAAACGTCAGCGACTGCGATATCAATAGGATCGGGCAGAAGCGCGGGCTCGATCCCGCGTATGTTCGTACGCTCAATAGTGACAACACGGGAATCCTGTCGGAGCTTCCACGCCATCTGGCCGTAGCCCACGTCAACGGCGTAGACCTTCTTTACCCCGTGCTGGAGCAGACAATCCGTGAACCCTCCGGTCGATGCACCTACGTCCAGGGCGATCTTGTCCTCCACCGTGATTCGAAACTCTTTTAGCGCCGCTTCAAGCTTGAGACCTCCTCTGCTCACGAAAGGAGGCGTCTCGCCAATGATGCGCAGTGCAGCGTCTTCCTCCACGAGCGTACCGGCCTTTTCCTGTTTTTGACCGTTCACGAGAACTTGTCCTGCAAAAATCAAGACCTGCGCCCTTTCCCGGCTCTCTGCCAGACCCCGGTCGACGAGAAGCCGGTCGAGGCGTAATCTACCGGTTCTTTTTGTCTTTTTCTCGGGCATCATGCGCTATTCGTGCTACCGTGATCAAAGAATATCTGGATCCATTCCCGAAAGGAATGCTCCTCCCATTGCAGCATGAAATCCATCCTTGTCCGGGTCGGGGCGGGGATTTTTTGCGAACTCCACGGGCCGGCGCAGCGGCCAAGGGCATTTTTGCGGCCAGAAAAGGAGGTGAAGGATGAACGCGGGACACTGTGTCGTGGATATGATGCGACTTCCGGAAAACTGCAGAGTGAAAAGAAGGTCGGCTCCGTCATGCGTAATTATTCTTTTCTTTTTGCATCGATATGACAATATACAAAAAAAGGCGCTAAGAAATCTCTTAGCGCCTTTCCTATTTCCCTTTCAGCGTCCCTTCGCATCCATCATCTTAAGAACAGCGAACGGTGCCAGTGCCTTGAGCCGGGACCGCATTACGAAATCCCTTACCGTCGCATAAATGCCGTCCGCGTCCAAGCCGTACTTCTGCCTGAGCACGCCCTGCGACCCGTGTTCGATATACTCGTCAGGAAGGCCGATGCGCAATGTCTTTACCCCGCTCATGAGGGATGCGTCCAGACATTCGAGCACAGCGCTGCCGAACCCGCCGAGGAGCGCATGTTCCTCCGCGGTCACGATCCTGCACGTTTTCTTCGCCAAAGCAAGAATGAGTTCAGCATCAAGGGGTTTAACGAAACGTGCATTCACCACCGCAGCAGTGATTCCGTCGGCTGCAAGCCGCTTGGCGGCAGCGAGCGACGGATAGACCATACTTCCGATGGCTATGATCGCGACATCGTTCCCGTCCATCATCAGCTCGGCTTTGCCGATGTCGAGCTTCTTCAATTCCTGGTCCATTGGAACACCGTACCCTGTACCGCGCGGATAACGCACGGCCGTGGGACCTGGATGCTCGACTGCGGTCCTGATCATGTGCTGGAGCTCGTTCTCGTCCTTCGGAGCCATCACGACCATGTTTGGCACATGGCGGAGGTACGCGATATCGAATGCTCCGTGGTGAGTGGGACCGTCCTCGCCCACAAGCCCGGCGCGGTCGAGCGCAAGTGTTACAGGCAAATTCTGAAGGCAGAGGTCGTGCACTATCTGGTCGTAGGCGCGCTGGGTAAATGTGGAATAGATGGCGGCCACGGGGTGCAGCCCTTCCACCGCGAGCCCGCACGCGAACGTAACGCCGTGGGACTCGGCAATCCCTACATCGAAGAACCGGTCGGGGAACTGAGCTGCGAACTTGTCCAGCCCTGTCCCGTCCGACATGGCGGCCGATATGGCAACGATTCTGCTGTTGTCCGTTGCCAGTTTCATCATGGTCTGCCCAAAGACCTCGGTATAGCTCAACACCTGGGATTTCCTGCCTACCTTGCCCGTCTCCCGGTCGAAGGGAGGCGTGCCGTGATATTGCGACGGATCGCACTCCGCAAATTTGCAGCCTTTTCCCTTCTTGGTTATCACATGCACGAGGACCGGCCAGCTGTAATTTTTAATGTTCTGAAAGGTCCCGAGCAGATGGTGGATATTATGCCCGTCAATAGGCCCGATGTATTGGAACCCGAGGTCTTCAAACAGCATGCCGGGGACCATCAGCCCCTTGATGGAATCCTCCGCCTTCTTTGCAAAGTTGAACATGGATTCGCCGACCCTGGGAATGCCCTGGAGGAAGTTTTTTGTCTCCTTACGAAGCCTGGTGTAGAAATTGCCGGTCATCAGCCGGCTGAGGTACGAAGAAAGAGCGCCGACATTTGGGGAGATCGACATCTCGTTGTCGTTCAGGATCACAACCAGATTTTTTTTCAGGTGTCCGGCCTGGTTCAACCCCTCAAAAGCGAGCCCTGCGGAGATTGAGCCGTCCCCGATCACGGCAATTACCTTGAAGTCTTCGCCCTTGATGTCCCGCGCCGCAATCATTCCCAGCGCCGCCGAAATCGATGTGCTCGCATGCCCGACATCAAAATGGTCGAAGAGGCTCTCTTCCCTCTTGGGAAACCCGCTTATGCCCCCGTGCTGGCGGAGCGTGGAAAACTGGGATCGCCTGCCCGTGAGGATCTTATGCGCGTACGTCTGATGCCCCACATCCCACACGATGCGGTCGTTAGGAGTGTCAAAGGCATAGTGAAGGGCGATCGTCAGGTCGACTACGCCGAGGCTCGGGGCAAGATGTCCTCCGGTCCTTGACACGACATCGATGATTTCCTGCCTGATCTCGGAAGCGAGTTCCGGAAGCTCCTCCTCGGGAATTTCCCGCAGGTCATTGACGGAATGTATCTTGTCGATTATCATAGCGTACCTCGTAACGGATTAGTGTCCAGCAGCCAGGGTCGCGAATATCCGATTGCCGCACGAAAATTCCCGACCCTAAACCTGATTTAGTGTCCTCTGTTTATTATGTACGTCGCCAGCTCCCTGAGCGGGTCGGCCTTTCGGTCAAAATCCTTCAGCGCTGTAATGGCCTGGTCCGCGACTTCCCTCGCCCGCCGCCGGGATTCCTCAAGTCCGAAGAAGCTCGGATATGTCTTTTTACCTTTTTCCAGGTCGCTCCCGACATCCTTGCCAAGTTCTTCCTGCTTCCCGGTAATATCGAGGATATCGTCGGCGATCTGAAACGCCAGCCCCACCATTTCCCCGTACCTCGTCATCGAAGCCATCTGACGGGGTCCCGCCTTCGCATAGATGGCCCCCACCCTTACAGAGGCGCGGATGAGAGCGCCTGTCTTGTGCGTATGGATATATTCGAGGGTCGGTAAATCGATCTCTTTGCCCTCGGACTCGATATCAACGACCTGTCCGCCCACCATGCCGAACGCTCCAGAGGCGGTTGAGATCTCCCTGATAATCGCAAGCATCCTGTTCGACGAAATGGATTTCAGGCGGCGTGGATCGGACAGGACTTCGAAGGCCATCGTGAGCAGGCCGTCGCCGGCCAGAATGGCTATGGCCTCACCATATGCCTTGTGGCACGTCGGTCTGCCTCGCCTGAAATCGTCGTCGTCCATGGCTGGAAGATCGTCATGAATCAGCGAGTAGGTATGTATAAGCTCCAGAGATCCGGCGATGGGGAGCAGATCTGCTGTCTTCACGCCGAACGCTTCTGCAGCAGCAATTGCCAGGATGGGCCTGACCCGTTTGCCGCCGGCAAACAGGCTGTATCGCATGGCCTCATGGACCGGGGCTGGAAAGGTTTTCGCAGGCGGTACAAGTCTTTCGAGCTCTTTGTCTACGATGTCTTTTTTCTTGGACAAGAATCCTTTGATTTCCATGCCTGCGGGACTAGTCCCCCTCTTTCTCTTCAAAGGGTTGAGCTGTGACCGTGCCGTTCTTGCTTTTCAGCAGAATTTCCACCCGTCTCTCAGCCTCCTCCAGCCGCTTATTGCAGAGGCGGGAAAGCTTTATGCCTTCTTCGAACAGTTTGAGCGACTGCTCCAGCGGAAGGTCGCCTGTCTCAAGTTTCTTCACGATCTCTTCGAGCCGAGCGAGCGCAGCCTCGAACTTTTTTTCCGCCATACGGTTGACTGCTCCGATTATTCAGGCAGGCTGGGAGAATTTGAAGCTGAATGTAATTATATCCGGAACATACGGGTAAATCAAGATAAATGCTGTATATTCAGCAAAAAGTACCAAATTCCCAGCGCCAAGACTCATAATTCTGTCGTCAAGGAGTTAAAATATATCGTCCGGAAGTCTTATATCGGAACATGTTCGGGATCTGGAGCCTGTTGCTCTTAAATTGCACCTTAATATTCCTTCCATAGCTCCAGTCCCGTTCTCGAGACGCGGAATCCGACCTGTTTGAGAGCCTCCACATAGGGGGTCCGCATAACAGGTTCTCCGTTTACTGTTTCGATGCTGATCTTCTGCATAGGGTTGAACTCACGGCTCATCAGGTCCTTGAAAAGGCTTACGTAATCGGACAGACGGGAGTCGTCAGGCGGTACAAGGATTTCAAGATTTTTCCCGAGGCGCTTGGAAACCATCGCCAGCCTGCTCCCGCGGTAGACCAGATGCGTGGAGGGTATGCGCGGAGGAAGGCCCTGCAGTGAGACGAGCCCAAGACCACAAAGCGACGCAGGGCCGGCTGCATTGACCCAGAAAACAGTATCCTCGGGAAAGGGGTCCCTGAGCATCCGAAAGGCCTCGTGAGAGATAAATTGGGGGCCGGGAATATCCTGGAAGAAATAACCTGACAGGATCTCGCCCGAGAGCTCCATCAGGCGTATGGACCTGAACAATGCCCGCCACTGCAGAGGCGGCAGTTCGTTCGCCAAAAGCTCGCGAAACAGGATCCCCCAGCGTCTCAGCAATTGACGGACGCGGTCCTTCATCAGCTCCTCTTCTTCCAGGACATCCCGTGCTTCGGCATGCGAATCTATCCGGCGCCAGTGGCCCTCCAGGGGCCTCGAGACCTTCCAGCGGTCGAAGCCTGACCGGCGGGAGGTTAACCGAACGTCCCCGGCGAAGTCCTGTGCCGTGAACCCCGTCATGACCCCCTTTCGGATCGGCCCGAACGTATCGCTGGTGATCCTCCCCTTCCATGCCTGCTGCCAGATCCTCTCCGTAGCCTCAACACTGCCGATATTCGAAAAATCCGCTATCTCCAGAAAACTGTATCTGCCGCGCCTGTCGGGGATCAAATGCTCGAGTTCTGATGAGGCCCCAGGGGGTTCATCCTCTCCAGATGGCCGAAAAAGTTCGAGGTCCTGACTGAAGGCCAGACTGATTCGCCGCTCGCCGCAGCCGAACCAGACGAGATCGCTGGACATCATGAGACTGTCGAGCCACGCGCTCCGATATGGCTGCATCCGCGCCGGGAGGAGATACTCTTCCCATGCTCCCGCGCGGGCAGGCCATCCGAAAAGCTGTTCGAGCCGCTGCTGCAGGTCATCCATTGACGCACCCCTCGGGGTGATGCCCTGGAAGGCAGCTAAAAACAGCGGGAGCTGCTCCAGGGGGAGCGCCTGGAAGGAAGGCTGTCGATATCTGCGCCCCATGCGCAAAAGCAACTCGAGATTTTCACTGTCGCAGATCTCTAGCGCCCGACTCTCTTCGCCGAACCGGTCCATGACCAGATCCTGCGCTTCGATCAGCGGTTCGATCGCTTCATCGAGGCGCTCCTCGGTGACGCCGAGGAGGTGTCGAACGCTCTCTTTTTCTGCCGGGCCATAGAAGGCCAGCCAAGTCGAAAGGAAGGCGGAGAGGTCGTACTCCTCAGGCGGAGCGACGGCCTCGGGTGTATCTTTGAGAAAGGCCCTGACGCGGCGCTTCAGTGCCGCTTCATTCTCCTCGCGGGAAACCGGCTCAATCAAAACGTCGTCAAGGAGCAGGCGGAAGGCGACGAGCACCTTGGGAAGCGCCTCAAGACTGCTGAGGAGTGGATGCCTGACTCCAGGCCAGGAGATCCAGACGACCTTTTTCGAGATATCACCGAGCCAGGCTGCTCCGTCTGCTCCGTAATCACGCCTTATCGCTGCGGCCAGTTCCTTCCATTCGGGCTCAGTAATGAGAAGCCGTTCCTTAAACCAGTCGAGCAAATCCTGGCTCGATCCCGGCGGATATCCTGCCGCGGTGCGTTTGAGCTTTTCATCGAGAATGCGCATAACCTCTGAAGGAATTTTCGGACGCAGGTGCGAAGAAAAAAGGAGCTCCTTGATGAGATCAGGCCGGAGAGCGGACTCCCTCGCAAGCAGCGGAGTATCGTCTTCGTACATATATTGATTCGTCTGTTTCCAGACAAGATGGCCGGCAAAGGGCGAGGCGGCACGGGTCACAGTCGATGTGACAGTGATAGTGCCGGTACGGAGCTCATCGAGGACCAGCTTGAGGTTCTCTAGGTCGAACTCGTCCTCAAGGCAGGTACGCCAGGTCTCGATCAAAACGGGAAAGTCCTCGTAGGATCGAACCGCCTCGAGGAGTTGCTTGGCCCTGAGCCTGATGAGCCACAGAGGCGTCCTTCGCTTGAATCCCGACTTGGGAAGAAGAAGCGCCCGTTCTGCATTCTCGCGGAACCGGGCGCCGAAGAACCCTGTCTGCTCGAGTTTTTTTCGAAGGGCGGCCTCGACGTTCTCCGGCGTCACAAGACTGAGGATGTCACCGGATGGCGCCTCACGGGGAAGCATGACGAGGATTGAGTCGTCGGTCACGATGGTGTCGAGCGGCGTTCCCGCCTGTTCCTCCCAAACCCTTGAAAGTGCGAGCGCAAAAGGCCGGTTCACCTTGCCGCCCCAGAATGTGTGAAGGATCACTTGTCGGCGATCCCCGCGGGAGGCAGGCTCCTCAACGTACTCGACCAGCAGATGGTGGCGGCCGGGAAGGTTCTCTCCCGTGGCCTCCTTCTGGAGCTTAAGGAAGGAGATGAGTTCATCGGCCGCAGCATCTTCCAGAAGATGGGTTTTCATGAGCTGCGGTTGCAAATCAGGGGAATCGAGCCGCCTGTCCACCTCTTCGAGGAAGATGCCGATCCTTTCGGAAAGATGGAAGTCGCGGTCCTGCTCTTCGGCACGCCAGAAGGGGAAGATTCCGGTGGCCGAGCGCGCTGGCACCACCTCGACATCGTTATGGGTGATCTTTTCGATGCGCCAGAGCTGGGAGCCAAGGGTGAAGGTTTCGCCAATAGAACGCTCCCACACGAATTCTTCGTCCAGTTCGCCGATCTTGGCATGTGTGTCCTTCAGCCGCAGATCGAAGTAGCCCCGCTCCGGTATGGTCCCGCCTGAAGTGTAGATGAGATAGGCCGCCTCGCTGCGGGCCTGGATGGTGTTGTCGATGCGATCGAGTGAAACGCGGGCCTTCAACTCTCGCAGACGCGTGTCCGCGTACCGGCCCGCAAGCATCTCGATCACCAGGTCAAAATGCTTTCGAGGGAGGTCCCGATAGGGATGGCTGGTTTTGATGAACGCATACAGCTCGTCAATGTCCCAACGTTCCATCGCCGTCATCGAGAGAATGACCTGCGCCAGCACATCGAGAGGCGCCTCCACCTGCCTGGTCTCCTCAATATCCTGCTCCAAAACCGCCCGTGCCATCACCGCTGCGTCGATACAGTCCATGCCGTGCGTCGGGAAGAGCAGCCCCTTGCTCTTCTCCCCCACGGAATGGCCGGAACGCCCGATGCGCTGCAGGGTCGATGAGACGGATCGGGGCGTCTGGATCAGGACAACCTCGTCAAGGCTCCCGATGTCGATACCGAGCTCAAGTGAGTTCGTGGCAACAATTGCTTTAAGCTCGCCGCTCTTGAGCTTCTTTTCCACGGCGAGCCGAATCTCTCGCGACAGCGATCCGTGATGCGCATAGGCAAGCTCGTTCGGCTCTGCTTCATTGATGAGGCGCGTAACCTTCTCGGTGGTCCTGCGGCTGTTGGCGAAGAGGAGCGTGGATGTGTGTTCGTGGATGATCTTTTTGAACGCTTGGGTCAGCGCGGGCCACACTGAATCCGCTGAGGGCATTTCACCGACGCCCCTCTCCCGCTGGGACGGGGTATCAGCCTGGAGAGCGGACGGGAAAGAGACACTGAGCTCGTACGTCTTCGCCTCGCGGGACCTGATGATCGAGACGGAACGTCTCTCATAATGGCTCGCTGCGCCCTTGCCGGTCCGCTTGAACCCGCCAACGAAGGAGGCCACGCGGTCAGCAGGATTGATCGTGGCAGAAAGGGCGATCCGCTGGAAATCGCCGGAGAGCGGCACGAGGCGGTCTATGGCCGTTATGAGATGAGTTCCCCGCTTGGTCCCCGTGACGGCATGAATTTCATCGAGGATGACCGTAGCGATGCCGGTGAGAAGCGCCCTGCCGCTCCGGCTGCTGAGCAGAAGATTGACCGACTCGGGCGTGGTGATGAGGATTTCCGGCGGCCTGCGGGCCATCTTCCGACGTTCTTCGCACGGCGTATCTCCGCTCCGGGTCAGCACATTGATCTCCGGGAAGGGGATCCCGGCCTGTGAGAAATAATTCCGCAGCTCTCCCAAGGGTCTAAGAAGGTTCCTCTGGACATCGTTGTTCAGAGCCTTGAGCGGAGAGACATAGAGCACGCGCACCTTTCCCCGAGGCCAGGCGCCGATGATGAGCTGGTTCATGCCCCACAAAAAAGCCGCAAGGGTCTTGCCACTCCCCGTAGGCGCCGTCACGAGCACGTGCATGCCTTTTGCGATTTCAGGCCAGGCTTTTATCTGGATGTCGGTGGGCGTCCCGACTTTTTCTGAAAACCAGCGTTGAATGATGGGGTGGAAAAATGAGAGGCTGGACGCTATCATGACTTACTTCCTCTATTAGAAACCATAGTCCGCGGGGGAAGAAAAAACAAGGGAGGGGCGACACGCTCTCGAATTACACAGCCGAACAACATCCGTTCGAACAGTTCGCTTGCTTCTTCACTGCGCTCCGTCTCTCATGACTTCCTCGCACAAAGAACCACGGGCGCCCACATCACCAGCCCTTTCTGGCGGCTCGGCGCATTCGCTCCAGAGCCTCCTCGAGGCGGACGTCCGGTACCGTGAGCGAGAGACGGAAATATCCCTCACCGTATTGTCCGTACGCGGCACCTGGCGTCACCAGTACGCCGGCTTCTTCCAGGAGCTTCGAGGCGAACTCCAGCGAGGACCGGCCGGCGGGTACTGGGAGCCATAAGTAGAAGGTACCCGCGCCGGCATTCACCGTGACGCCCATCTCTGAGAAAGCCCGCAACACTGTTTCCCGCCGCCGCCGGTAGATGGCGAGCATGTTCTCGATGTCCTGATCGCCCTTATCCATGGCCGTGACGCCAGCCAGCTGGATGGCATTGAACACGCCGGAAGCCACATTCTCGCTGAATTTGCACATTGCCTGAATGATCTTGCTGCTGCCGACAGCCATGCCGATTCGCCACCCGGTCATGTTGTAGGCCTTACTCAATGAGTTGAGTTCCACGCTGATGTCTTTGGCACCGGGGATTTGCAGCAGGCTCAGCTTTCGGTCCCTGGAAAAAACGATCTCGCCGTAAGGATTGTCAAGCACCAGCAGGATGCGCCTCTCTGTTGCCCAGGCAACCAGCCGGGCGACAAATTGCCTGTCGGCGCATGCGCCTGTGGGATTGTTCGGATAGTTGAGGAAGAATGCCTTTGTCCTCCGGCACACCTTTTCCGGGATGTCCTCGAACGCAGGCAGAAAGCCATTCGCCGCCAGAAGGGGTACCTCGTAGACCTCCGCCCCGGCCATGAGCGCGTTTGCCCGGTATGCCGGGTAACCTGGGTTCGTGACCAGTACGACATCGCCGGGATTAACGAGCGCCATGATGAAATGATGGATGCCCTCCTTCACGCCGCTGAGGGCCAGCACTTCCGTCTCCGGGTCCAGCGTCACCCCATACCTTCTCCCATACCATCGCGCAACCGCCTCCCGGAAGACCAGCATTCCTTTATGCTCATCCGTCGGATATTGATGGTTGGCCGGATCCAGCGCCGCTGCTCTGAGCGTTTCAACGATGTATGCAGGCGTTGGCTCAACCGGGTCTCCGATAGCGAGGGAGATAAGATCGATGCCGTTCGCTTCAGCCTGTCTGATCTTGTCGCGAAGCTGCGTGAACAGGTACGGGGGAAGACTCTTCA
>Ga0187780_10004313_pt1 | contig 10676 bp, 7 predicted proteins | sample 1015_Q2_SP10_20__FD_132429 | JGI IMG/M metagenome (GOLD analysis project Ga0187780, IMG submission 132429) | Tropical peat soil microbial communities from peatlands in Department of Meta, Colombia - 1015_Q2_SP10_20_MG | ecosystem: Environmental > Terrestrial > Soil > Wetlands > Peat | place...
CAGTTGAGAGGTCCCACCGGCGCCGGATGGCACCCGGACGCCCAGGCCCTGCGACTCACTGGAGTCGTTCCTCGGGTGGCGCGTCCTTGACGCTCAGCGACAGCTAGGCCTCGGCATCGAGCTGCGTGCGGATGCAGCCGTTCGGGCAGCGAGCCGCCTCGAGCGGAGCCGTGGCCAGAACGCGAGGCTCGTGCTCCCGCTGAAAGGGGCGACTGCGGCGCAGCTCGGCACCGCAGCTCTTGCAGACGAGGACGGCGACTCGGAGACAGCTCACGGCGCGCTCCTCTCCCGTCATCCCGGCGGATGACGGCACTCCTGAAACCCGCGGCTCGGCGGCGGCACCTCTGGCGTGCCGCCACGGAGCATGTTGTCGGCACCTCCCTCACTCCGTCACCGGGCGGGCCGGATGGCGGCCGATCCGACCGGGTGACAAGGAGTCCTCCCCCATGCGTCGTGGGCACGAGGTAGGCTTGGCTGTGGTCCGGGAGGGGGAGGCATGGCTTCGGATCGTCCTGTCTGGGTGTCGCTGTCCGGTGCGCTCCTGCTCTGCGCCGTGCATGCATCTGCGCAGCAGGGCACACGCCGAACGTTCGGACCGCTCACCGTCACCGTCCCGCCGGGGTGGATCGAGCAGGCGACCAAGGATGGACCGCGCCTCATCACTCCCGATTCGACCCAGCAGGCCTACTTTGCGGTCCTCATCTTCCCTGCCCGGCAGACCGCGGATGACCTCCGGACGCACCACACGCTGCTCTGGAACCGGCTGCTCACCATGGGCACTCCGGTGGGGCCAACGCAGAACGGCACGCTCGGCCGCTTCATCTGGTCCTCCGTCCAGTTCCGGACGGCGGCGGGCCAGAGCCAGTGGGTGCGCACCTACAGCACCAAGGTCGGCTCCACCTACCAGGCGATCGGCGTCGACTGCACGTCGCCCGTTCTCCTGTCGAAGCATCTTCCCGAGGTGGACGCGATGCTCGCCCACGCGGTCCTCGACGAGGGGGCGCACCCCGCGCCGGCGCCGGCGACCTCGACGCCAGCCGGGCCGGCCGGACCGAAGGGCATGACCTCGAAGATCCCGACGCTGCCCGCCAGGGACGTCAAGGTCGTCGAGGCCTATCTGCAGAGCGCCATCCAGCAGCGCTTCAGCGTCGGCTCGGGGGTGAAGCAGTCGGCCGTGGCCGAGGACATCCTCCTCTTCGAGAACGGCATCGCCTACCGTGCCGAGGTGCTCGCCTCGGGAGCGATCGACTCGACGGTGAATGCCTACGGCTACGCCACGGTGGACGTGGCGGACATGAAGGATCCGCCGGGCCGGCAGTTCGGACGCTGGAAGGAGGACCGCGAGGCCGGCACGGTCACCATCACCTGGTTCGGTGGCAAATCCGTCAACTACCGGCGGAAGGGCAAGGACCTGGTGCTCGAGGGAGGCTCGGTCACGCGCCGCGAGTCGATGGACGGGCTCCGCCTCGAGGGCCGCTTCGAGGGAAAGATGTTCATCGGCCCGCCCATCCGGCTCGTCCTCCACAAGGACGGGCGCTTCGAGGAGGAGCTCCTGGTCAACGTGCTCGGCGGCTCGATCATCGATCCGGCCTTCCCCGAGAAGGGGTCGGGGAAGTACGAGGTCTCCAAGTGGACCCTCATCCTGCGCTTCCCCGATGGGACCGTCCGTACCGCCAATCTCAAGTACGACCCGGCCAAACCGGACGCGCTGCTCCTCCACACCACCGAGCTGAAGCGGACGGGCTGAGCCCCGGGGCGCGCACCGGACCGGGCGGCTCGGGGCTGGTCCCATGAAGACGCTGGTCATCGGAGCGGGTGTCATCGGGAGCTTCAACGCTGCCCGTCTGAAGGATGGAGGCGCCGAGGTCACCCTGCTTGCAAGAGGACTCCGGCTGGCCGACCTCCGTGTGCACGGAGTCGTGCTGGAGCACGCGCGTACCGGGAAGCAGACCACCACCCGGGTACCCCTGGCAGAGCAGCTCGGGCCCCACGACGTGTACGACCTGGCCATCGTTGCGGTGCGTCGCAATCAGGTTGCCTCGGTGCTCCCGATGCTGGCGGCGAACCGGCGCATCCCGAGCGTCCTGTTCGTAGGGAACAACGCGGCCGGCCCCGGCGACATGGTCGAGGCGCTGGGACGGGACCGGGTGCTCCTGGGGATGGGGAACGCTGGAGGCGAGCGACAGGGGCACGTCGTCCGCTACGTCTGGTGGCGGTGGGCTCCCCTCTGGTTCGGCGAGCTCGACGGCGCGACGACACCGCGCACGGACGCGATCGTCAGGCTCTACCGGAGCGCCGGCCTGAGAGCGCGGACGGTGACGGACATCGATGCCCATCTCAAGACGCACGCCGCGGGGCTGCCCGCCCTGGCCGGAGCCGTCTACCGGGCGGGAGGCGACATCCGGCGACTCGCTCACATGCCGGAGGTGGTCAGGCTCTTCGTGGAGGCCTATCGCGAGGCGCTCCACGCCGTCCGCGCCAGCGGCACCCCCCTGCGCCCGGCCGTCAATGGGCTCCTCGAGCGAATCCCTCCGTCGATTCTCACGTTTGGATGGAGACGGTTCCTCGACTCCCGCCTGGCCGTCGTCGGGGGTGAGCGCCACATCGACGCCGCGCCCGACGAGATGAAGGAGCTCGCCGATGAGCTCCGCGCCCTCTTCCGGAAGACCCGGCTGCCCTCCCCCGCCAGCGATGTCCTCTTTGGCGAGGTCGACGAACGATTTCGAACGTGGAACCCGGGCGCCGAGGCTGCAAAGCTCACGATGCACGACACGCCCGGGGTCTCCTTCCCTCCTCGGATGTGAGGCGTCGAGGGGCCGCGATGACAAGAACCCCACGTCTCTTCCTGTACCTGGCCCTCAGCGGCATTTCAGCAGGCAGTCGTGCTCAGTCCCCGGCTCCAGCACGTCCCTCGCCTCCCCTCCATCGGATCGGGCTCTCCTCGCTCTGCGTGACCAACGGAGAGGTGACGGAGAGTCCCGGGGGCCGCCTGATGATCGACACGCCGAGCTCCCGGGCCGTCGTCCCCGGGTCGTCCTCGGCGGCCGCCGAGATTCGCTTTCGCTACCTGGGGCCCAGCCAGGGCTCGAAGCCGCTCGCCTCCGGCGAAATGCGGCGGCAGATCGGCCTCAAGCTGCGAGCCCAGGACAGCTGCAATCTGCTCTATGCCATGTGGCACATCGAGCCCGACTCGCGCCTGGCCGTGTCGGTGAAGCGAAACCCCGGCCAGAGTCAGCACGCGGAGTGTGGAGCGCGGGGTTACGTGAACATCAAACCGGCGCGAAGCGTGACCATGCCTCGCATCCAGGTGAACGAGTGGCACACGCTGCGCGCGGAGCTCCAGGGCACCCAGCTCACGGTGGTCGCCGATGGCCACGCCGTCTGGGAGGGAACGGTGGGAACCGCGATCTTCGAGTTCGACGGCCCGCCGGGGTTTCGCACCGACAACGCACGCTGCGAGCTGGAGTACCTCGCCGGCGGAGAGGGGCCGCCGGTACGTGCCTGTCGTCCGTCGCCGGGTGACTAGGGAACGGCGGCGCCGCCGATCACGAACCCTACCCTCGCAGTTCCGACGCGAACTCGGCGAAGGCCCGGTCGATGGAGCGGGCGAGGATCACCTCGAGCGACTCCGAGGGCTGATGGGAGAGCCTCCAGAGGATCCGGAGCAGCACCCGACCCGCCGGGTCCTTCTTCTGGCCCAACCATGCATCGATTCCGACACTGCCCACCTCGACTGCCATGCGCATTTCGATTTCCTAGCTGGAGAAGAAGGTCTTCGACGAAGTGACCCGCTCCGGCTGGTTCGATGCGCCGCGAGGCGCGGGAGCGCGGGGCCATTCATGACTGGAGCTCCATCGAATTCAGCAGGGCAGCTAATCCGGGGTGAGGTCAGCGTCTGGGCGCCAGTGCGGTCGGTTCGCGACGTCTGCTGTGGAACGCACAGAACTGGCTCCCCGGACCGGCCCGACTGCGCTCCTCGACTCCGAGAAGGTGGCAAGTCCGCGTTGCGTGAGTGGCACGCGGACTCGCCCGCCTCGTGGCGCCCGGCTACTCCTCCCAGGCTCCGAAGAGCGCGTTCATGACCTTGGACGTCTGGTCGCAGGCATGGTTGAGGCACTGCAAGCCGAAGCCCGCCTCCAGGGTCCTGAGCAACGAGTAGTGGTCGTAGAAGCGCTCGTCCACGCGCCCGTTCGGCGCGTAGTTGGTCTCGACCAGGAAGACCACCCGATTGGCGGCATTCGAGTAGTCGTTCTCGTCCCAGGTCAGGACGATGACGTTGCGTCCGTGCCGCCAGGCACGCGAGGCCTTGATGCCGTTGACCAGCTTGGCGACCTGAGCGTCTCCCTGGGCGATGAGCAGGTCGCTCTCGGCCGTCGTGCTCGAGCTGCAGATCGGCGTCCCGCCGGACACGAAACCGTGCATGTCGTGACACTGATTGGGCACGATGAAGGAGAGGTTGGGGGCATCGGACTTCAGATCCGCCCAGAGGCCTTCGGGGCCGTCGAAGTCCTGGACCTGGTCGAGGCTCAATCCCTCCTGGTCTCCGACCTCGATGGCCTTGAAGTAGGCGAAGGGGTTGTGCTTCACGGCGTAGAGCTTCTGGATCGGGCCGGGCGCAAAGACCGACGACGGGCTCAGGCTGGAGTAGGCGCCGTCGGCATAGTTCACCCCGAAGACCCCGGGCTGAACGGTGGGCAGGCTCTCCTGGTAGGTCTTCCAGCGCTTGTGCGCCGCCACCAGCTGGTCGGCGATCGACTTGGGCGTGAAGTACGCCGACGGATAGTCGTAGAGCGCGCAGTTGTTCGGGGCCGGCGTCCCGCTGATCGTCACCTGTCCGTTGCACTGGCTGGAGCTCGTCGCCGTGGCCACCACCGCATTGTCCAGGCCCCCGATGGCGATCGGCGTCACCGCATTCTTGCAACCGGTGCTCCCTGGCGCGTTGTCCACGCACCCCAGGTTCACCCAGCTCGGCCAGTAGTCGTCGGAGACGCCGAAGTTCGAGCCGCCGACGATCTCCAGGTAGTTGGGAGCGCTCGGATGTCCGACGGCGAAGTAGTTCGTCGCGCGATTTGCCACCTTGGCATATGCGTTGATGAACGGAGCGTTCGGATTGCCGAGGATGTCGGTGTCCGTCTGGTTCTCCATGATGATGAAGAACACGTGATCCAGGTGTCCGAAGCGACTGCGGGGCTCTTCACGCTCCGTGGCGCTGACGGTTCCACTGGCCGCAACCATCGCCGCGGCGAGCAAGGCAAGCTTCTGGTTCATGCTGTCCCCTCCGGGGAAGAGTGGGCGGCGAGGGTCGCCCCGGGGGATGGCGAGCGAATGACCGCTCAGCAAACAACTGGCAGCCGAAGTGTGGAGGAGCGGTGCCGGGGGCTGGCCTAGCTGACGACGAGGATCTCCACCCGGCGGTTGACGGCCCGCCCGTCCTCGGTGTCGTTGGGAGCGAGCGGTTGCTCGGCGCCCCAGCCCTTGGTGGTGATGCGCGCTCCGTCGGCGCCGTACTTCTGCATCAGGACCTTCTTCACGCTGTCCGCCCGCCGCTGAGACAGGTCCTTGTTCTTCTGCGCGTCACCGGTCGAGTCGGTGTGCCCGGCGATCTGGATCTTGAGCGCCGCCTCCGTCTTCATCAAATCGGCGACGGCGGCGAGCAGCGGCCAGTCGGTTCCCTGGAGCACGTCCGACCCCGAGGCGAAGATCAGATCGTGGGCAGGGAGCGAGCCGCAGGCCTTGAGCTCCTCGCCGTAGGGGTAGGGAGATTCCGGGCCGCCATTCGGTGAGCTGCGATCGAGCACCCGCTTCCGGATCTCCCCGCTGGCCAGGAACTCCGAGCCCTCGAGCCTCGTCGCGGTGCCCTGGCTGGTCACCACCGCCACCACCGGAGCCGAGCAAGGTCCGGTGTTCCCACCCCTGAAGTCGAGCCGGTAGAAGATGGTCAACCGGCCCTGCTGCCAGTCACCGCGGACCAGGTAGCCGCCGTTGTCCCTCCCCCAGACCGAGCTGCCGTCCTGGTGGAGCAGGAGATCCATCCCGCCCGAGAAGTTGGTGCCCCAGGTACCGGTGACGTTGACCGCGACGGGCGCCTTCGCCGCCGGCTTCGTCGGAGCCGCGGCCAGAGCTGCCGAGCCAGCGAGGGACAGGGCCGCGGCCACGAGAGTGAATCGGTCCATCCGGGCCACCTCCGCGAACGGACTAGGGCACAGTCATCCAGCGCGGGCAAGACGAGCGTGCCCTCGCGTCCTCCCTGCGACGAGACGTCGCGGATCCTGACCGGTCATGCACTCGGCTTGCACGGGCGGACTCGGGCTCTCCCGCCCGCGAAGCGTTCTCCCCGCTTGGCGACGGGGGTACGCTGCCTCGCCGGAGGTCTCGCCATGACCCGATCGGTCCGCTGGGCCGTGCTCGCCACCGCCGTCCTGGTCGCCGCTGCACTCGTCCCCCTGGCCGCCGCCCGGGCCGATGACCTTCCGGTGTGGCCTCCCCAGCCGGCACAGCCCGATGCCGGGCAGCGCGAGACGACCGCCCAGGCCTGCGAGCGCTGCGCGAGAAACCGCTCGTCCTGCAAGAGGGCCTGCGCCGGGCCGGAAGGCCGCGACATCCCGAGCGACTACTGCCTCGACCAGTGCGACAACAGCTACTGGCGCTGTGTCCCCGCCGGCCACGATTGCAGCTGAGGCTCGGGGAGCCACCGGGTGGCCTCCCCCGTGCCACCTGGCCTCGCAGCGCTCGGGTTACTGGATGGCACCGCTGGTCACGACCCCGGAGGGGCTCGTCCCCGTCCCCGTCGCCGCACCCAGGCTGGTCAGCGCCCCGGTTCCCGTGTTGATGGAATAGCCGGAGACGGTGCTGGCGCCGAAGTTCGCCACGTAGGCGAATCCACCCGAGGGATCGACAGCAACGCAGCTGGGGCCCGTTCCGGCGCCCGTCGTCGTGCCGAGGCTGGTCAGCACACCCGTGGTGTTGAAGCTGAAGCGCGAGACGTCGTTGGACCCGCGGTTGGCCACGTACGCGAAGGCCGCCGTCGGGTGGATGACGATGGAGCTCGGTGACGTCCCCGCGCCGGTGTTCGCTCCCACACTGGTCAGGGCGCCGCTCGTGCCGCTGATCCGGTACGCGGAGACGTCGCCCGAGGTGGCATTGGCGACGAAGGCGAGCTTGCCGTTGGGATCGACGGCCACGGCGCTGGGGCCCGTCCCGGCCGCCACGTTGGCCCCGACGCTCGTCAGCGCGCCCGAGTTGGGATCGATGGTGTAGCCGGAGACGTCGTTCGTCCCCGAGTTCGCGACGTAGGCGAACCGGCCCGACGGGTCGACGGTCACCGAGACCGGGGCCGTGCCGGCCGCCGTGGTCCCGATGCTGCTCAGGACCCCGGTGGTCTGGTTGATCGAGTAGCTGGAAACGTTGTTCGACGTCTTGTTGGCCACGTAGGCGAAGCGGCCCGACGGGTCGACGGCTACCGCACCGGGCGCCGTCCCGGCGGCGATCGTCGCTCCGACGCTGGTCAGGGCTCCGGTGGTCCCATTGATCGTGTACCCGGAGACGTCGTTGCTGGTCGCATTCGCCACGTAGGCAAATCGACCGAACGGGTCGACGGTCACACCGCCAGGTGCCGTGCCGGCAGCCACGGCCGTCCCCACGGCGGTGAGCGCTCCGGTGCCCGCGTTGACGGTGAAGGCCGAGACCGTGTTCGCGGCGGAGTTGGCGACGTAGGCGAACTTCGGCACGTACTTGACCTCGGCCACGCCCTGGGCAACCGCAATGGAGAGCGAGTCCGACCGCGCGGACATCGTCTGGAACGCCGTCAGGCTACCGTTGCTCGAGTTGATGGTGAAGACGGAGACGTCATTCGATCCGGAGTTGGCCACGAAGGCATACTTGCCCTGGGTATCGATGGAGATGGAGGCCGGATTCGTCCCTCCCGGCGTGGTCGAGCCCAGGCTGGTGAGCACCCCGGTGGTGGCGTTGATGCTGAACCCGGAGATGTCGTTCGTGCTGAAGTTGGCCACGTACAGGAACTGACCCGTCGGCTCGACCCGCAGCGACTCCGGGGTCGTTCCGGCCGCAACGTTCGCGCCGACGCTGGTCAGGGCCCCGGTGGTCGCGTTGATCGTGTATGCGGAGATGTCATTCGTAGTTTGATTCGCCACATAAAGGAATTTCCCGGTGGGGTCGCAGGTGATGGCATAGGGCGTGGTTCCGGCGGTGACGGCTGCTCCCAGACTGGTGATGGCCCCGGTCGTGGTGTTGATCGTGTAGGCCGAGACGGAGCCCGGGGGGACGCCCCCGTTCTGATTGGCGACGTACAGGAACTTCCCCGAGGGGTGGACGACCAGCGCGCCTGGATTGGTGCCCGCGGCAACGGTGGCGCCGACGCTGGTGAGAGTCCCGGTGCTGGCGTTGATGGTGAACGCCGAGACATCGTTCGAGTCGAAGTTCGACACGTAGGCGAACTTGCTCGACGGATCCACGGTGACCGCGAAGGGCCGCGACCCGGCGGTCACCGGTCCGCCGGCGCTGGTCAGCATCCCGGTGCTGGCGTTGATCGTGTACTGGGAGAGGTTCCCCGACGCGATGTTCGTCACGTAGGCGAACTTGCCCGAGGGATCGACCGCCACCCAGCGCGGGTTGGTCCCCGTCACCACGTAGCCGTTGGCGCGCATCAGGCCGGTGGCCGAGTCCACCGTGTACACGGAAAGGGTGTTGTCGTTGAAGTTGGCCACGTAGGCGAAGCGCGCCTGGGGTACGTCGTTGACGGTGATGACGACGCCGACGGTCGTGCTCCCGCCGGTGTTGGTCGCGGTCACGGTGTAGGTCGCCGTGGCGGTGACCGCCGTCGGCGTTCCGCTGATGACGCCGGTGGTCGTGCTCAGCGTCAGACCCGCCGGCAGCGCAGGCGCCACGGCGTAGGACACCACCGCCCCGCCGCTGCTGCTCGGGTTGTTCGGCGCGATGGCCGTGCCCTTCGTGTAGACCGCGGGGTTGTTCGAGTAGGTGAGGTTCGTCGGCGGGATGTCCTTGACGGTGATGCTCAGGCTGGCGGTGGCGGTCCCTCCGGTGTTCGTCCCGGTGACGACGTAGGTCGCCGTGGCCGCCACTGCCGTCGGCGTCCCGGTGATGACCCCGGTGCTGGCGTTGAGCGTCAGGCCGGCCGGCAGCGTCGGCGACACCGAGTACGACACGATCGTCCCGCCGCTGTTGGTCGGCGTGTTCGCCGCGATGGCGGTGCCCTTGGTGTAGCTGGCTGGATTCGCCGAGTAGGTCAGGTTGAGCGGCGCGGCGTCGTTGACGGTGATGCTCAGGTTGGCGGTCGTGCTCCCGCCGGTGTTGCTGCCGGTGACGACGTAGGTCGCCGTGGGCGTCACCGCGGTCGGCGTCCCGGTGATGACCCCGGTGCCGGCGTTGAGCGTCAGGCCGGCCGGCAGCGCCGGCGACACCGAGTAGGAGGTGATGGTGCCTCCGTTGTTGGCCGGATTGTTCGGCGTGATGAGGACGTTCTTCGTGTACACGGCCGGGTTGCTCGAATAGGTCAGGCTGGTCGGTGGACCGTCGTTGACGGTGATGACCAGGTTGACGGTCACGCTCCCGCCGGTGTTGGTCCCGGTGACGACGTAGGTGGCCGTGGCGGTGACCGTGGTCGGCGTCCCGGTGATGGCCCCGGTGCTGGGGCTCAGGATCAGGCCCGCGGGCAGGGCGGGCGCCACGGTGTAGGAGACGATCGTGCCGCCGGCGTTGCTCGGGTTGTTCGCGGTGATCGGCGTGTTCCGCACGTACACGGCCGGGTTGGTGGAGTACGCGAGGTTGGTCGGCCTGGCGTCGTTGACGGTGATGACCAGGCTCGCCGTCGTGCTGCCTCCGGTGTTGCTCGCCGTCACGACGTACGTCCCGGTGGCAGCGACCACGGTCGGGGTGCCGGTGATGACGCCGGTTCCAGCGGCCAGGGTCAGGCCGGCGGGCAAGGCGGGGGCCACCGTGTAGAGCACCACCGCTCCGCCGGTGCTGGTCGGGCCGTTCGCGGCGATGGCCGTTCCCTTGGTGTAGGTGGCCGGATTCACCGCGTAGGCCAGGTTCGCCGGCGCCACGTCGTTGACGGTGATGACGACCCCGGCCGTCGTGCTCCCCCCGGTGTTGGTCGCCGTCACCGTGTACGTGGCCATCGCGGTGATCGCCGTCGGCGTGCCGCTGATGACCCCGGTGCCCGCGTTCAGGCTCAGCCCGGCCGGAAGCGTCGGGGAGACCGAGTACGAGACCACCGTCCCACCCCCGTTGCTCGGCGTGTTCGGCGTGATGGCCACCGTGCGCGTGTAGGTCGCGGGGTTGGTGGAATAGGTCAGGTTGGTCGGCGCGGCGTCCTTGACGGTGATGCTCAGGCCGACCGTCGTGCTCCCGCCGGTGTTCGTCGCGGTCACCGTGTAGGTCGCCGTGGCGGTGATCGCCGTCGGCGTCCCGGTGATGACGCCGGTGAGCTGGTCGAGGCTGAGGCCCGCTGGCAGCGCCGGCGAGACAGTGTAGGAACCCGGCGCCCCGCCCGTGTGGCTCGGCGTGTTGGCGGTGATGGCCACGCCCTTGGTGTAGGTCGCCGGGTTCGACGAGTAGGTCAGGTTCGCCGGCGGCAGGTCGTTCACGGTGATGCTCAGGCTTGCCGTGGCGGTTCCCCCGGTGTTGGTCGCCGTCAC
>Ga0187780_10004314_pt1 | contig 10676 bp, 8 predicted proteins | sample 1015_Q2_SP10_20__FD_132429 | JGI IMG/M metagenome (GOLD analysis project Ga0187780, IMG submission 132429) | Tropical peat soil microbial communities from peatlands in Department of Meta, Colombia - 1015_Q2_SP10_20_MG | ecosystem: Environmental > Terrestrial > Soil > Wetlands > Peat | place...
AGGAGTGTAAACGCCAATTTTCGTGGGCGTTTATCAGGCGGGACAGTCGTGTCGGAATAGACCCGTTGGACTTGCTTCGCTTCCTCAACTTGACATCGAGGAGCCTATACCCTTGAACGGTAAGAAAAAGGTCACCGACGACCAGGCAGGCGAGTTAACACTTGAGGCTACTCAGACCCTGCGGCCCCTTCGTCCACCAGGGCGCCTTGTCCCATCGTGCGGTATCGGGGTGACATCTTCAATTCGGCCTATTCGAAAGCCGGCTCTTGCAAGCATACGGATTGCAGCTTGCGCTCCGGGACCTGGGGTACGCGCCTTGTGCCCGCCAGGTGCTCTCACTCTGATGTGCAACGATGTTATGCCTCTGTCCTTTGCGACTCGGGCAGCTGCAGCGGCTGCCTGCATCGCTGCGTATGGCGATCCCTGTAATCGATCTGCCTTTACATGCTGGCCGCCTGCACTGCGTGAGATCGTCTCAGCACCGCTAAGGTCAGTTATATGGACCAGCGTATTGTTAAATGAGGAGTAGATGTTTGCGATGCCCCAGCGTTGTGGAGCTTTCTTTTCCGACACGTGCTTATCCTCTAGTTAGTACTCGGAGTGGGAACACTTTTGGTCGCCATATTTAACCTTCGTCGATGGATTGATGTGTGAGAACGAGTTGGTAGCGAATTTCCGAATCCGAGCAGCCAACGTTGATGATCTCGCGAAGATTTGTGAAATAGAAGATGTTTCGTTCTCGCGTGATCCATATCCAGCGTTTCTATTTGAACGTCTGATTAATGATGAGAATTCGCTCTTTTACGTGGTAACAGTTGAAAATGACGAGGTCATTGGATATTTGGTTTCGAAGATAGAAGATCATGCAGCTCATCTACTAAGTCTGGCCATACTGCCTGCCCAGCGAAGGTCAGGGGCAGCAACTCGACTCTTGGAAGAATTGGTTGCGGAGGTGAGTCGAATGGGGATAAATGAAATCAGGCTCGAGGTGAAGCCTGATAACAGGGCTGCAATCCAACTCTACACTCAATTCCAGTTTGGTGAAGAGGCTCTAATCTCCGAATATTACTCGGATGGTTCGCCGGCACTCTTCATGAGGAAAGTTATCGAATGAATTGTCGAATTTTCGTGGTTGACGTCGGTGAGGATAGGACCCAAGGAAAGCCATCCTTGAGGGTGTGGGGAGTGGACAATAATGGCAAAAGGATTCTCGTCGTTCTTAATCGGGTGACTCCTTACTTTTACTTCGTACCTGAAGGTGATGATGTTCTAACTGCTATTCAAAATTCGATTTCTAAAGAGTTCTCGGGCCTTCGCGTGACTGTCGAATCTAGAAATCGACTTGGAAGGCGAGTCAAAGTGCTGAAAATATCCTGCCCAGATTACAAGTCGATGGACGAATGTGCCAAATACCTTCGAAAGAAAGCGACCGCAAGCGAACTGTTCGAGGATGATCTCCGGTTATCCGTCAGGTACTCTACGGATCTCGATCTTGTTCCAAGTAGTTGGGTTGAAGTTGATGCTGAATCAGTGGACTTGAATCAGATAAGTGCGGATCGAACGTACGTTGCGTCGTCGGACCCTATTCGAATAGAGCTTGAGAAACCCGTCCTTCGAATGTTAGCGTTCAACATTCTGACGGTTGGCACGAAGGGTTCAGCTAAGCCTGATCGTGATCCGATCCGCGCAATCGCAGTTGTTACCGATGATTCGCACCCTGAGCTGAAACTTGGCGAAAGCGACGATAAACAACTCCTAACTTGGTTCATACGAAAGGTCAGATCTGTCGATCCGGACATTCTGTTTGGTTTCAACAGTAATCGCGTGCAGTGGCCCTACTTGCTGGAACGATGCAAGGTGAATAAGATTAAGCTGGATGTGGGCAGAGACTTGAGTGAACCCCACACCTCGTCGTACGGTCATACTTCAATCGTAGGAAGGGCAAGCCTGGACCTTCTCGACTACGCAAACGGAATCGTCGACTTGAAGGTCAAAGATTTGAACAGTCTTGCCGCATACCTACAGGTGTCCTCTGCGGAAGGTCTCGAGCCCATAGATGATCTAGAATTGCCTTCTTTGTGGGCAGAGGAGGATGGACGCGGAAAACTGACTCGAAATGCGACTGGGAGAGCGTTGACGTGCTTTGAACTAGGGAGGTTGGCGTTGCTCTACGCAATTCAGCTCTCTGCGTTGACACGGTTACCTCTAGATCAAGTTATGACTGCCGCGGTTGGATTCCGAGTCGACTCGTACCTGCTCAGACTCGCCCACCTGAAGGAAGAGCTGATTCCACGCCGCAACGAACAGCCATTCTCTCCGTACCGGGGAGCAATCGTTCTTGAGCCTCAGCCCGGCTTGCATGAGAATATCGTTGTCCTAGACTTCACGTCCATGTACCCAAGCCTCATGAGAAAATATAATCTCTCACCAGACACTCTTGTCGCCCCCAACGAGAAAATCTCAAACGGACAAACCTTTGTAATCCCGGAGGTGAACCACCGATTCCGCAAGAGTCCTGACGGCCTCTACCGTCTCGCCATTTCCGAGCTATTGGATGAGCGTGCTTCAATACGGGCAGAATTATCGAAGCTTGATTCAAGAACCGGAAGATACAAAGAACTTGCAGAACGAGAAAAAGCAGTCAAGGTCATCACAAATGCATGCTACGGTTATGCCGGCTGGTTGGGTGCACGATGGTATGTCAAGGAAGTCGCTGAATCAGCAACAGCTCTCGGAAGGCAAACTATCACTCAGACCGTGTCTAAAGCCACGGAATTAGGGCTCCAGGTAATTTACGGAGACACTGATTCGATCTTTGTCCATAATCAGCCAGAGAAGATTAAACGTCTTCTTGAATGGGCTAAGCGCGAACTTGGTTTAGAAGTAAGGCCAGAACGAGTCTATACGCGTGTTCTGTTTACTGAGGCGATGAAACGTTACGCTGGGTTAACTGATGACGGTTCAGTTGACGTGGTTGGTTTGGAGGTAGTAAGGGGTGACTGGTCGGAAGTCGCACGGTACGTTCAATCAGAGGTTTTGGTGAGTGTTCTGCGAAATCGTTCGATAGACGAGGCCGTTGGGAAGGTCAAGTTCACTATTCAGAAATTAAAACGAGGTGAAGTGCCGATTTTGGATTTGGCGATTCGGAAGAGTTTGACAAAATCTGTTGACGACTACGCGGTCCGTGCACCGCACGTGGAGGTTGCGAAGAAACTTCTGAAGGAAGGATGGGATCTGCGCCCGGGCGATCAAGTGACGTACGTTATTGTTAAGGGACGTGGAAGATTGTATGAGAAGGCTGAGCCCTATACGCGTGTCTCGCCGAGTCAGGTCGATGTTGAGTACTATGTTGCGAATCAGATTATGCCTGCCGCGATGAGAGTTCTCTCAGTTCTGGGGGTTAAGGAGGCGCAGCTGGAAAATTAAGGTGCACCAGCCACTTCGGGGAGTGTCATGATTCGAACTGTTCCTGGTCTTCGGGTAAGTTCTGCGATTCGGTCACCGACAATCAACTTCACTCCGTGCTCTTCAGCCAAGTCTACAACCCGTTGGGTAACGACTCCGTCGAATACGATGGTCTCAACTCCCTGAAATCCACCGTTGTCCGGGGATAATGCTAGTTTACTGGCGAGTTCGCTTACGGGTAGGCGACCCATTTCGTTGTGGCCCTGATCTAGAACAACTCCTTCAAGTGTTCCTCGTAATTCCTTTGCTTTCGCCACCAAGTTGGCGGGAAGCTGGACGGGTGGAGGTCTCTGAACTATTTGTGGTTCAACCCGTTGAGGGATTTGACGTGGTTGTGATTGCTCCGGCCTTCCGGTCTCGACAGGGACTTTTTCGCGTAAGCACTTCATAATCTCTTTTGGAGTAAGTTCCTCCACCTCTTTGCCAAGGGTTGCTCGGGTTACATAGTCGACTGGGGCTACCTGCATTAGTTCCTTCAAGATCAGGTCTCCTCCACGGTCACCGTCTAGGAAGGCTGTTGTTTCCTTCGTCTTACAGATGTCGATGATCGTTTGAGGTATCTTTGTGCCTTCGATTCCGATTGCGTTGCGAATTCCGCATCTTAGAAGGAGTACAACATCTGCTCTTCCTTCAACAAGTATTATCGATGGGCTACTCCCTACGTCAGGACCTGAGGGTAGATGATCTGGCCCGTATGATGCGACGTCTGAGCCGCGAATGATTCCGGAAACTTGTTTGACCATTTCATCAGTACTAGGCGACTCTTCGACTACCCAAGTTCGCAGTATGTCTTTTGCTTTGTCAAGGATCTGACGTCGCTTGTCTTCTCGGATATCGGCGACTTTGTCCAACGTCACTTTAGCTAAACATGGGCCGATCCGGTCTACGCTCTGTATCGCTGCGGCGATGATCGCTGTAGACGTCTTGTCAAGGCTTGAGGGTATCGTTATTGTTCCGTATGTTCGATCCTGTCTCGACTCGAGCTGAATCTCTATTCTGCCAATTCTGCCGGATTTTTGAAGCTCCCGTAAGTCAAGCTCTGGCCCGAACAGCCCCTCGGTTTGGCCGAAGATTGCGCCTATTACGTCAGGTTTCTCGACTACGCCCTCTACATCGAAGCGGGCGACTACCATATACTTCGTTGTTGAATATTGTGAATTTGTTCCCAATTAGGAATGATCCTCCGTTTGTGCTCACGTTGCTGTCCACGACGACAATCTGACTGTACATGAGCATCTGGACTGTACTTTCTAGAATTCTGCATATAAACGCTGTGTACTGTACTCCTGAGAGTCACTCGAAAGTATATTATCCGACGGAAATTGTCAATGCTGGTTCTGGAGAAGAACGCAGTTGACAAAGATAGGAATTAACGGTTTCGGACGAATTGGTCGTTGCTTCTATCGTGCTGCAACTCAAAAGGGTCTTGACATAGTTGTCGTGAATGATATCACAGATTCGAAAACTCTCGCCCACCTTCTGAAATATGATTCAGTCTTCGGGAAACTCCCGGAAACCGTTAGCGTTACCCCCGACGGTTTTTCCGTCGGTGGAAAAGCCGTTAACGTCCTGGCTGTCAGGGAACCTGCCCAGATACCTTGGTCAAAGTTCAATGTGGACATAGTTCTTGAATCAACCGGTCTCTTCACCAATCGTGATGCTGCAGCAAAACATATGGCGGGTGGCGCAAAGAAAGTTCTGATTTCCGCTCCTGCAAAGAACCCTGACATAACTATCGTTCCTGGAATTAACCTTGACAAATATGATTCTAAGACTCACCATGTAGTATCTCTGGCTTCCTGCACTACGAACTGCGTAACCCCATTGGTCAAAGTTTTGCATGATGCATGTAAGATCAAGCATGCATTCATGACGACGGCACATGCATACACGAATGATCAGCGAATACTTGACTTGCCGCACAAGGACCTGAGGCGCGCTAGGGCGGCGGCTGTATCCATAATCCCTACGTCAACTGGGGCTGCTATTGCGGTTACGGAAGTGCTTCCATCGTTGAAGGGGAAACTAGACGGGGTTGCGCTTCGAGTTCCCGTTCCTGACGGATCAATAGTGGACCTTGTCGCCGAAGTGGAGAAGAGCTCGACTGTTGACGCAGTCAACTCTGCTTTCAAGTCAGCCGCGGCGGGTCAGATGAAGGGTGTTGTAGAATATTCGGATGAACCGTTAGTGTCCGCAGACATTATCGGTAATCCTCATTCTGTTGTTTTCGATTCCTTGTCGACCATGGTACTTGATAACAGCATGGTCAAGGTTTTTGGATGGTACGATAACGAGTGGGGTTATTCGAATAGATTAGTAGATATGGTTCTGAGGATGGCGCAGAATCTATAATCTAACGCTCGAAAGGTCTCGTGATATTACGCCTGGTCGGATTGTTCGCTTCATAACGGAGTTTTTCCAAATATGTTGGCAGTTCCTCGATACTTCGAACATGAGACCTAGTCAGTTCACGAAGATTCTTCCATAGTACCAGGTTTACATGCAAGCTGTTAGCGTTGAGAGTTCGCGTCAGCTTCTTTGCTAGGGAGACCCCTTCACGGTCGAAGTCTGTTAAGATCACGACTCTTTTTGCTTGTTCAAGCGTTTCAGCGAATCCCAAAACGTTTTGTCTGCTGCTTTGTATACAATGGACGGGTCCAGTGATGCCCATTTTTCTGAGCGATTCGCGATCCTTCTGCCCCTCAACGATGATTGCCGAACCGTTGGAAGATTCAAAGGCAACCTGGTCAAGTAGCTGTTGAAATCGTTCCAACCTTACCGCAGGTGGGGCCCGCATCTCTGATAAGCTACCTTGTGATTTGCATCTGTTCCATTTTTCGAAGTAAGTCAGGGTGCTTCGCGAATTCTGTTCGTACGGGTTCCAGGATCTTTGTTAAGCTTGACGCAACGCCTGCCTTTAGGTCTGCTGGATGAATCTTTCCTTCTCGGTAGTGAGCTTCTAGTTCGTCGATGTTTGTGAAAGTAGTGGGGCCTCCATATTTCTCGGGTCGATCAATATGGAGGGAACCGGTCCACGGGAACGAGACGTATCGAGCTAGTTCGATTATGCTGTTGTTCAAGTCCTTCGGTGGACAGTAGGCTTTCTGAATTTTGCCCTTGATGATGTCAGGTTGGTCGTGAATCAGCACGCTGCTTTCTGGAACACTCTTGGACATCTTGGATGAGATTTGTGTGTTAAGCTCTGAATTTTCGTCAAATTTACCAAAATCCATCTTCTTCGCTCCGGCCAGTCCTACGATGAGGTGAGTGTGAACGCAGGTTGGTTTGAGCCATCCCAGTTTGTCCGCAACGTCTCTTGCGAGGGCATGAGCTTTCCGCTGGTCCATGCCTGCGCAGGCAACATCGAGCTTCAGTTCGAAGATGTCGGCGGCTTGCATGCTCGGGTAGAAGGTGGCTGCTGCTTCCATGTCTTTGCTATTTGATTCTCTGCCCATGATCGGTAAGGCTCTCCAGATGCGGCTAACGTTCACTGATTTAGCTATACGGATCACTCGTTCCCAGTACTCGCGTCTTGATGCGAGGTCGGATGCCCACGAATATGTTGCTTGATTAGGCGGTATGCCGAGCGCAGTGAAACATTGTATGAAATATTCGCCGCACGTTCTTATGCTCTCCATGTTCCCGCCAAGCTTGTTATTAATCCAGGAATGCCAGTCTGCGATGAATACGTTAAAGTCGAAGCCTGCGTTTATCATGTCTAGGATTTTTCTCCCGCAAACTAGACCCATTCCGATGTGCATAAGTCCGCTTGCCTCAAACCCCCAGTAGGCTCGAGGGTGCGTTGTGGTTTCTAGGATGTTTCTGAGTTCTTCATGGGTTATTACTTCCTCTGTACCTCGTTCCACGAGTTGCAGTCGATTCTCCAGATCCAATTACCGTCTGTTCTCCATCCGTATCTCGTAGTCGCCTATGTTATCGAAGTGCCTGCTATTCTACTTTCGCTGGTTTGGATTCGCCGCGGAGACAGATCGTTATCTATCTCCTGTAGCCCACAACACTAACACGCTAACTTCATGGAAGGGCTTCGCCCCACTCAGTTGGCTCTCTCGGAGGTGGGCTGCTGTGACGCCTCTCCAGCGCTTGACTTCTTGCTGGTGAATAGTTGACTGAGATCCAATTCCATTGCGGTCACGGGGTTTTCGAGTTTCCAATTCTCGATCACTTGTGGATGAACCTCACCTATCGATCCAACCTCGTTCTGATTCACTATTACACTCCCTACTCGTCCTTGTAGAAAGCTGGGGTTGCTTGTGGGTCTCAGGTTGAAATTGAATCCTAGGTTCAGCATTAGAGTTTCCAGAATGGATTTCATCTCAGTGAAGTTTGCGTGTGCGTGTGTGGAGACACAGCCCAATTTGCGGATATCCATCGGCTGTTCCTTCGCCCATACTGTGCAATCGCCTATCTCGAATAGGTTTTGTGGATACTGTACGTGGGAGTTGTTTGACAAGAATTCCAGCAAGCTTGGAAGTAGTTCAGGACGTAGGCACGTTAAGGTTATGACTTTGGGGTTGCTGATCTCCACTATTCGTGTCTCCGGTTTATTCATCTTGGAGAACAATCGTTCCTGGTTGGTCATCATGAACGTCAGCACTTCTTGGAACCCGAACCCTACCATAAGTCCCCTTACTCTGTCCGAGTAGTCTTCTAGAGGCGACAGGCCACCGATAGTGAGGTCTGAGGGCCATTTGGGTTCAATTTTATTTAATCCGTAAGCAATCGCAACATCCTCGATAACATCGTTGGGGTGTAGTATGTCAAGTCGATAGCAGGGAATAGTTACTGTTAACGTCTTGGAGTTAAGTCGCCTAGCGTCATATCGGGCTACTCTTAGCAGCTTGATAATTCGCGAGGGGATCAATTCGAATCCTATGATCTCTTTAACCTGTTGGATCGGTAGCCGAATGGTTCTGATTCTCAGGTCCGGTGTTATCGCAGGTTTTGAATTTGCGTTCTTGTAGCGTATTCGCGCAGGAAACAGTGTTCCGCCTCTGTCTGCGAGGGTGGTTGCGAGAATCGTTAAGCAGTTCAACACGGTTTTCATGTTTGTGCCGGTAATTTCCACGAGTATATTCTTGGTCTCTGGTACTATCCTCCCTAAGTCATTGGAGTTTATGATTGGGGGGAAGGAAAGGACTTGATGTTTCGCGTCCATTAAAATCGGTAGTTTTTCTCGGTTGGTGAGGATTTGGCCATACTCGATCCCCTTCGGATGTTTTTGAAGTATTTCCCGTAGAGACATTGGATCTGTTCCTTGTAGCGGAATGAACCTTACCTCGTCAGGTTCTGCGACTCCATATCGTAGCGGTGGAGTGATGAGATCGAAGTCGTAGAATCCGATTGAGGAACGTTTTCGTTTTCGTCCGTAGCTTTGGTCTAACTTTTCTTGGAGTTGGATTATTCCACGAATTATCTCATCACTTAACTTGACCCCTCGAGCGACGACGCAGGCTATGTATGGTCTGATATCTGTGAGCTCTTTGTCGACAGATATGTCCGTGGCAATCTTACTTGAAATATCATACTTCTTCAGACCTGTTTCTAACCCCAGAACTCCTCGCAGGGCACGTGCTATTCCTTCCGTGCTCCATGTATCTGGCCGATTTGTGTCGACGTTCTCAATCTGTAATTCAGCATCGTCCCTCAGCGAAGACATTGCCTCGTCCCCGATGACGAGATTTGAGGTTTCACATTTGATTGAGTAGAAGAGTTCGTTTAACTGTTCCTCATTGCGGGGTAGTTGTTTCCCTACTAATTGTTCAAGATCTGCCAGATTTGATGTGATAGAGACCATGACTATGCTGCCCTCTGTTTTCTGATCCATTCGAGATCTTGGGTGAACAATTTGCGAATATCATCCAGTCCTGCATGCATCATGAATAGGCGGTCAACGCCAATCCCCCACGCGAGGACTGGTACCTTGATGCCAAGTGGGAGCGTGAGTTCTGGTCTGAAGATTCCGGAGCCGCCGAACTCTAACCATCCGTAACCTTTCTTGTATGCTTGGAGTTCAACGCTTGGTTCGGTGAATGGGAAGTAATCGGGTTTGAACCTAACTTTATCAGCTCCCGCGATCTCGACCGCAAACCGTTGGAGTACGCCGAGGAGGTCGCGGAGCGACAGGTTGGGTCCTACGACGATTCCTTCAACCTGATTGAACTCGGTAAGATGCGTGCGGTCGACTGGGTCTGGCCTGAAGCATCGGACGACTGAAAAGTATTTTCCAGGTATTTTGAGATCTTCACTGACCAACGTTCGAGCGCTAATCGCGGTTCCCTGGCTTCGCAGTATCATCTTCAACGCTTCGGATCGCGAATATTTGTAGCCCCAGCCTGTTGACCCTGTCCTCCATCCGTTTTCGTGTGTCTTCGCAACCGGTTCTAGGAACCGTTCATATTCTCCTAATTTGCCAAGGCGTTCGGTTTGTATGAGGTATAGGTCGTGGATTTCGCGGGCAGGGTGATCTTGCGGCATGAACAGAGCGTCGCAGTTGAAGAACATTAATTCCACAGTTGGGCCCGTCATCTCTTCGAATCCCAGAGCGACAAGCTTCGTCTTTAAATCGTCAAGGAACTGGCGATACGGTTGTCTCTTGCCTGGCCAAGTGGGTGTGACCGGTGCTTCAAGGTTATATTTCCGGAAAGTCACGGTCTGCCATCGGTGCGTAGTTATCAGTTCCGATGTGAGTTGGCTGACTTCAGCGGGAACTGTGATTCCTTGATGTACGACCTGCCATCCCTGAGAGGTTAGCTCAATGTAACGTTTGGTATGTTTCTTGCTGGCTAGCAAACGTCTTCGTTTCAGTGTTTCGAGGTCACTCCGAAGGTCTGCGGGTAGTTCGTCAACGTTGTATTCGGGCTTCGAGGCTATCAGTTCAAGAGTTTTCTCGAGCTTACTCTTGTCAGGTATCGAATTGGCCTTAAGCACAACCTTGTTGAGCTGGGTTGAAACGTCGCACCAATGGGAATTCTTAATCCGACCAAGAACGATGGGGGCAAGGGAGGGTTCGATGTCAGCGCGCTTTAAGGCCTGTTCTAGCAACGTCTCTCCACCCAGATCCATCACGGCCTGCAGCAGTCTTCTCTCAGGCAAACCGCGCTTTGCATAATCTATTCCTTCGTCTGTGAGGCGCAGCGTCACTTGGTCAGACTCTGACACTTTCACTAACTGTCTTTCTTGGAGGGCAGCCA
>Ga0187780_10004316_pt1 | contig 10673 bp, 9 predicted proteins | sample 1015_Q2_SP10_20__FD_132429 | JGI IMG/M metagenome (GOLD analysis project Ga0187780, IMG submission 132429) | Tropical peat soil microbial communities from peatlands in Department of Meta, Colombia - 1015_Q2_SP10_20_MG | ecosystem: Environmental > Terrestrial > Soil > Wetlands > Peat | place...
GCATCGAGAATCAGCCCATGGATGTAGACCTCGCGGAAGGGCACTTCGCGCATGAAGTGCAGCCCCATCATCAGCATGCGCGCGACCCAGAAAAAGATGATGTCGAAGCCGGTGACGAGCACGTCGGTCGGGTAATAGCGCTGCAGCGCGCGCGTGCGCTCGGGCCAGCCCAGGGTCGAGAACGGCCACAGCGCCGAGGAAAACCAGGTGTCGAGCACGTCGGGGTCGCGCCGTAGATCGGCGTCGCGGCCGTAATGCTTCGCCGCCGCTGCTTGCGCCTCGGCCTCGGTCTCCTCGACGAAGACCGCGCCGTCGGGCCCGTACCAGGCCGGAATCTGATGGCCCCACCAGATCTGGCGCGAGACGCACCAGGGCTGGATGTTGCGCATCCACTCGAAGAAAGTGTTCTCCCAGCTCTTCGGCACGAATTGCGTGCGGCCGCTCTCGACCGCCGCGACCGCGGCTTTCGCGAGCTCGCCGGCATTGACGTACCATTGGTCGGTGAGCCAGGGCTCGACCACCACGCCCGAGCGGTCGCCGTAAGGGATCATCACCTGGCGATCCTCGATCTTCTCGACGAGACCCATCGCCTCGAGCTCCGCGATGATCGCCTTGCGCGCGGCGAACCGGTCGAGCCCGCGATACTTCGCCGGCGCCTCTTCGTTGAGCTTCGCGTCCTTGTCGAAGATGTTGATCATCGGCAGGTTGTGGCGGCGCCCGATCTCGAAATCGTTGAAGTCATGCGCCGGCGTGACCTTGACCGCGCCGCTGCCCGCCGCCGGATCGGCGTGCTCGTCGCCGAGGATCGGGATGCGCCGGTTGGCGAGCGGCAGGATCGCGTGCTTGCCGATACGGTGCTGGTAGCGCTCATCCTCCGGATTTACCGCGACGCCGGTGTCGCCGAGCATGGTCTCGGGCCGCGTCGTGGCCACGGTGATGAAGCCCGTGCCGTCCTCGAGCGGGTATTTCAAGTACCACAGCGAGCCCTTGGTCTCGCGGCTCTCGACCTCGAGGTCGGAGACCGCGGTGTGGAGCTTCGGGTCCCAGTTGACGAGCCGCTTGTCGCGATAGAGCAGGCCCTCGCGATGGAGCTGCACGAAGACCCGCCGAACCGCTGCGGAGAGCCCGTCATCCATGGTGAAGCGCTCGCGGCTCCAATCCGGCGAGGCGCCGAGCGAGCGCAGCTGGCGCGTGATCGTGCCGCCGGATTCCGCCTTCCACTGCCACACGCGCTCGATGAATCTCTCGCGGCCGAGCTGGTGCCGGTCGAGGCCTCCGGCTTCGAGCTGGCGCTCGACCACCATCTGGGTCGCGATGCCGGCATGGTCCGTGCCCGGCTGCCACAGCGCGTCGCGCCCGCGCATGCGCTGGTAGCGGATCAGGATGTCCTGCAGCGTGAAGGTGAGCGCGTGGCCCATATGCAGGCTGCCCGTGACATTGGGCGGCGGCATCATGATCGTGTAGGGCCGCTTGTTGCTTTCGGGATCGGCCGCGAAAGCGCCCGATTTCTCCCAGGCCGCGTAGATTCGGGCCTGCACGTCGTCGGGATCGAAAGTCTTGTCGAGCATAGCCGAGCTCAAACCGGCTCGAGCGCGAAAGCGGCGCTTAGCGGCGCTTCACGTCGAGGGCGAGGCGGCCGATCTCTTCGCGCACGGCCCGTTCGACGAGCTGCGGCAGGTTCTCGTCGAGCCAAGCCTTGAGCACGGGGCGCAGGAGCTCGAGCGTGATGTCTTCAAGCGTGCGATCGGACTGTCCCATGGGAAGGCTTTCGATTGCGGGAGCGGGATGACTGCGGGAAAGGAGCTCGCTCATCGCGGCGACCGAGGCCGCGGCGGCGCTGTCGGAGATCAGACGGCGGCCGAATTCGAGCGTCGGCGCGGCCTGAGGCGCAGCGCGCTCGGACGCTGCGGCCGGCTCGGGCGTCCCCGCGCGCGCGGGCTCATGCTCGATCTCGCGCAACGACGGTGCCGCGGGCTCGATACGCGGCGCCGGATACTCGGCCGGAGCTGCCTCGCCATGCTTCTCCTCGACCGGATCGTCGCCCGAGACCTCGTCGGTCAGGATGAGCACATCCTCCTCGGCGCGCTGCGGCGCGGCGGGCGCAGCAGCAGAGGCCGGCGCGACCGCCGCAGGCGCCTCGCCTTCCTCGGAGATGATGCGCCGGATGGAGGCGAGAATTTCCTCCATCGAGGGCTCATGTTGGTCCTTCGCGTCCGACATGACTTCGGGCCTCGGCTGATGCGATCGATACTACGGGAAACCGGCGTGAAAGGCCAGCGGATGAGCCGCGCGCGAGACTCGGGGTTACTGGCCGTCGTCCGCGTGCAGGCCGAGGAGTTTGTTGCGCACCGAGCGGTAATGGATGTCGGCGTCGTAGAGCGGCACGTCGAGCTTGAGATCGACGGCGGTGAGGTTCCCAACCTGCGAGGTGAGGTTGAACTCGGCGACCGAGAGGTCGTGTTGGGCCTTCACCAGCGAGACCTGGTCGGAGAAGAGCTCCTGCTGCGCGTTCAGCACGTCGAGCACGGTGCGCGCGCCGACCTGCTGCTGCTGCGTCACGCCGTCCAAGGCAATCTGCGCCGCGCGGATGGTCGATTGCAGCGAGGTGATACTCGCGCGCGCCGACTGGATCGTCTCCCAGGCCTGCGTCGCGGTCTGCACGGACTGGCGCCGGGTTTCATCGGTCGCCCCCTTCGCCTTCCCCACGTTCTCGATCGCCTGGCGGCTCTGCGACCAGATGTTGCCGCCTTCGTAGAGCGGCAGGTTGAGCTGGGCGAGCACCGAGCGGTTGGTGGTCTCGCGCCCGTTGATCAGCGTCTCCTGGAGACGCTGGACGTTGCCGACGATCGAGATGCTCGGCAGGAGCTGGGCCTCGACCTGCGCCACGTTGTCGCGCGCCGCGACCTCGCTGAACTGCGCGGCCACGATGTTGGGATTCTTGGTGGCGGCAAGCGTCAGCGCCTCATCGCGGGTCGCCGGAATGAAGGGATGCAGCGTCGGCTGCACGAGATCGACCGGCGGGTGGCCCACGGCGAGCGTGTAGTTGGAGCGGCTCACTTCGAGCGTGCCCTGGTCCTGCTGCCGCGTCGCGGTCGCGGCGGCCAGGCGCGATTCCGCCTGCGCCACGTCGGTGCGCGTTACCTGGCCGACGCGGAACTGGTCGTTCGTCGCCTCGAGCTGGCGTCCCAGCACCGCCTCGTTGTTGCGGTCGAGCTCGACCACCTGCTGATTCTGAAGCACGTCGAAATAGGACTGGACCGCGGCCATGAACGCCGTGCTCTCGACGGCGACGAGCTTCGCGCGCTCGCTCTGCACCAGATCCTCGGCCTGCGCCGTCTTCGCGATTGTGCCACCGCCATTGTAGACGGGCTGGGTTAAGGTGAGGCTGTAAGTGTGGGGCTGGAAGGTCTGATGCGCCGGCGCGTTGGGCGGCGCGGGCGGCGTGTTCTCGGACTCCTCGTCGCCGATGGCCCCGGTGAAGGTCACGGTCGGCCGCCAGCCCGACAGGGCCTGCGGCACGCCTTCATCGACCGAACGCAGATTGGCGCGCTCGCCGAGGATGTTCGGGTTGTTGAGATAGGTCGAGATGAGCGCTTGCTCGAGCGTCTCCGCGCGCGCGCCGGCGCTCGCGACGGTGGCGAGAGCGATGGCGGCGGTGAAGAGAGGGCGATACATCCACGCTTCCCGCTTCAGAAGACGAAGCTCGGAACGGGCTCGAAGCCGGGCAGAAGCCCGGTCGAGGCATCGAACACGGCACGCCGCGACAGCACGCCCTCGGCCCGCGTCACGACCACGGCCTCGCCCGCGGCGCCGGCGACGCTATGCCCGTTACGCGTGACGCCGACGATGCGCCCGCCTTCCGCGAGCTGGCCGGCGATCGCCGGCGGTATCTCCGCCATGGCGCCGTTGACGAGGATGACGTCGTAAGGTGAGTCCTGCGGCCAGCCCGCGTCGAGCTTGCCCTCGACGAGGCGCGCGCCGAGGCCGAACTCCGCGAGATGCGCGCGCGCCTCGGCCGCAAGCCGCGGATCGCTCTCGAGCGCGATGACGTGCGCCGAGAGGCGCGAAAGGATCGCGGTCGCGTAGCCCGTGGCGCAACCGATCTCGAGCACCTTGTCGTCGTCATCGATCGCCGCGAGCTGCAGCAGGCGCGCCAGCACCATCGGCTCCATCAGCGAGCGGCCGTGGCCCAGCGGAAGATCGTCGTCGACATAGGCGATGCCGCGGAGCGCCGCCGGGACGAAACGCTCGCGCGGCACGGCGAGAAAGCCGCTCAGGACGCGCTCGTCGGTGACCTTGTTGGTGCGCAACTGGCACTCGACCATATTGAGACGGGCGGCAGCGTAATCAACCATGGTTGACAAGACGTGAAGAAGCGGGCCCGTGTGTGCAGCGCATTGTTTTCGGCTCGAATTCTTATATCGCGCGCGGCGAAGCCTGACAATCCGCTCCTTCGCGGCGCTCGCGCATTCCGCGCGAAGCTATGGACGCCCTTTTTGCGGCAGCCTATATCTCGGCCGCGACTCCGGCCGGATGGCAGAGTGGCTATGCAGAGGACTGCAAATCCTCGTACAGCGGTTCGATTCCGCTTCCGGCCTCCACCCCGATAAAGGGCAGCGGCGTGAACCAAGCGTGCCGCATTCCGTCGAAACTCGTTAGTCAGCGGCGACGATCGCGAGGAGGTTGAGTTGAGTCCTTCCAACCTTGTGCCGGTCTGCATTCCCGTGGTGCCGCGCCTCCTGCGCGTGTGCACGATGGTCGCGCCGCCGGTTGCGGCGATGATCGCGGTCGGAACCTTCGCGGCCGTGTTGCTGCTCAATCTAAGGCGGCGTTCCTGAGACCGTACCGGCGCCGGACTATTCGGGCGGCGCCTCGTAGAGCCGGCACCAGCCGCGCGGGCTGACATCGCCCACCACGACCGAGCAGGATTGCGGCGGCTGGAACTTCGTGCATTCGCTGCATTGCTGCCCGTTGTTCGGCGTGTCCTGGTAATTGGCGTCCTGCTGCGACAGTTTCGGCTCCGTTTGCTGGGCATGTGTCCTTCCCCGCGCGCCCAGCGCCAGCACGCCGGCCGCGCCCGCGGCGATCAAGCGGCGCCGCGCAATCCTTCGAGTCTCGCCCACGCTATCGCCTCCGCACCCCGCTGCGCCTGCGATCTACCGAGAATGGCGCGGAATGTCGATTGAGCCGATCGCGATTCCGGCAGCTATCTACGGCGCGATCCTTATGCATTCGCCGGGCTCGAGCGCGCAAAGACGGCCGGCGTCGCCGCCACGCGCCGGAAGCCCAAGGCTTGCAGGCCGGCCGCCATCGCGGCGTCATCCGGATGATCGCTGACGATGAGCCAAGCCTCGGCGTTGCGCATCAGCGCCTGTTCGACCGCGCCGCGCGCCCAATCCGAGCCGCTCGCGATGACGAGATCGAATTCGCGCCCGCTGATATCGTCGTCTCGTCGCGCGATCCGGATCCTGCGCTCGAGGCCGACCGCGGCGATCGCCAAAGGCGCAGCTCTTTCCCATTCGCCATCAGCACGGCCGTCGATCATGACGTCGATGCGCGCGAGATCAGAAATATCCGTCACGACGCGCAGATCAACACCGCGCAGAACGAGGGTGCGGACAAGCTCCCACTGGAGGTGGAGTTCCTGGACGACCTCGTAGATCCGGATGCGTGCGATGAGCTCGGCGCGGTTCGACGCAGGAAGGCCGAGGCGGCGATCGCGACGAAGATCGAGCTCGGCGCGAATGGCGCCCGTCGCGAGCAGTGCGTGAAAACCGGCCAAGGCCCGTTCGGGCGAAACGCTCGCCTCGTAGCGCTCCTGTCCCGCTTGCGCGATCGCGCGGCAAAGCGGCGCATCGGCGAGATAGGCGCGGCTCTTGGCGATGCAATCCGCGACGCTGTCATAGGTCGCGAGGTGTTCGCCGTCTGCAAGGAGGAGATCGAGCCCGGCCTCGGGGCTGAGCCGGTCGGTGAGCAGAAAGCCGCCGCTCTGCAAAATCTCGAAGAGCCGCAGATTGAGATCGCCGTTGAGGCTGCAATTGAGACTCACCTGGCTGCGGCGATGGATCTCCCGCGTGCGCTGATTGCTGGCCGTGCCGACCTGGATGGGAAGCCCCGCCTGCTTCAAGGCCTCGCAGAGCGCGGTCCGGCGCGGATGGAATTTTCCGGTCTGGCCGACAAAGCTCATGGGAATGTCGATCGGCATCCCCGGTGAAAGCGCAACCCGCTGCACGTTGAAGCCGGGCAACCAGCATACGCGCTCGAGTCCGGCCTCGGAAAAGAAATGCGCGTGCTGCCGCGTGAAGACCACGATCGACGCGGCGAAGGGCTCGCTTGAGGCATAGCCCATCAGACTCTGGAGGGGCCGCGGAAAATGATGCGTGTCGCCAATGATCAGCACCGCGGGGCAGTTCAGCGCCGCGAGATTCCGCGGCCGGTTGGTGCTCGTTGCGTCGGTGCACACGACGAAGAGATCGGGCCGCCAGCCCGCCGGCAATTTGGCGAGCAAATCCGCGATGTCGTAATCGCCGACGGGCGTCTTGATGCCGTTTGGCGCGGCGCCGGGACCGGCTTCCGGCAGGAACGGGCCGCCATAGATCTGGTCCGGCGCCAGAAGCGGCGGCGCGCCCTGCGTCGTCATAAAGAGAACCCGTGGCGAGATGGGCATCGCTCGTCTTGCTCTCGATCGCCGCGCCGCGAGGACTCCGCGCCAAGCTTGCGCGATTTTCGGGCGATCATAGCAGAGGCGCGAGCGGCCGGACTCTTGGATATGGCGCGGTCACCGCGGCTTTGTTATAAGCCGCCGTGCCGGCGACCACGACGCCCGAATTTTCCGGGGTAGCTCAGCGGTAGAGCAATCGGCTGTTAACCGATCGGTCCTCGGTTCGAATCCGAGCCCCGGAGCCATCGACGGCCAAGGGGTTAAGCCGGAACTTCCGGCTTGGCCCCTTGAGCTTTCGAGGGCGCGTCACGCGCCGGTGGGGCTGGGATCTATTCCGACCGGCCGGGCGCTCAGCGCTTCGACGGGCTCCTTCTCTTTGCGCGAGCGCGTCCGCGGCTCTTCCTGCGGCACGCGCTGGCCGAGCTAGACCGCATCGGGGCGACGCAATTCCTTTGCGAGGCGGTCGGACAGGCGCAAGGCCAAGGCAATCAGCGTGATGGTCGGGAAGTTCCCGCCGGCTGTCGGAAATACCGAACTGCCGCTCACGTAAAGATTCTCCATCCCGTGAACCCGGCAGTTGCGATCGACGACGCCCAATTTCGGCGAATCATGCATGCGGGTCGTTCCCATGTGATGCCACGTGCCTTCCTCGGAAAAGGTCGTAGGCCACGCACCGCCTCGAGCCGGCAGATCAAGGGCAACATCGGCAACGCCAGCGCGGCTCATTTCCTCCGCGATAAGAGCGCAAGTCCGGTCAACGGTTTGCGTGACCAGAGAATCCGAAAGCCACCGGCTGCCATCAAGGCTGACACTGTCTCGGAGAAATGTGTCGCAACTTTGTGGCGCAAGGCTGTGACAAAGCTGTGCAGTGAGCCCGCCGAAGCAGGGCTGAATCGAGCGCGAAGCGGGGCTAGGTGAAGGAAGGCGAGAGATCGGCTTCGGGCGAGACTGCCTATTGCGCTGACTTGCGCAGTTGCTCGACGAGCGCGCCTACCGCGATCAGCTCCGGAAATGAATCCTCGCGCTGCGGCGTGATGTAATTGGCGCCCGCCATCGGCATCTCGTCGGGATCCGTCGCCGACGGGATGTCGTGTCGCCGGCTCGCCATGTCGAGCGCCTTGGCGATCTCGTATTGCACCTGCTTCGTCAGCATCCAATTGACGAAGACCCGTGCCGCATTGGGATGAGGTCGGCGGTTTATCATGTAAAGGCAATTGCCGCCGATGCTCTCATAAGCCACAGCGGGAGAATTCCCGAAGCTGCGGATATCGCTCTTGCCCACGGCGCCGGCCTCGACATAGGGAGCGATCAAGGACCGCACCGGCGGTCCCAAGCCGAAGAGCGCCGTCCCTCGCGCCATCGCCTCGACGACGGATTGCTGCTGCGGGTAGAAGACCACTTTCTGGTCGACGATCAGCTTCCTCAAGCCATCATCGCCGAGCGCTGCGCGGATCAAAGGACCGATCGCCTGTCCGCCGCCGGCGAGCGACGGGTCGTGCCACGCGGCCTTGCCGACAAATTGCGGTTCGAGCATAGCCTTGAGGCCGAGACGCTCGACCAGCGCGGGCGGAACCAGCTTCGCGTTGTAGTAACCGGGCTGGAGATAGGCCGACATCGCGAAGACGTATTTGCGCTGCGCATCGACGAGCGCCTGGTCCCAGCCGCCCCACACCGCCGCGTCATTCACCTCGGGCAGAACGAGCTCGGGCAGGAAGGGGTCGAGCGCATTATCCTGCTCCAAAAGGAAGGCGGAGGTTGCGCCCGAGGCGCCGAGATCCCACAGGTACTTGCCGACCTGACGCTCGGTGCGGATGCGCGCCACGAACTGCTCCGTCGGGAGCACCGAAAGGTTGACCGTGATCTTGGGATAGGCCTTGGGAAATTCGCGCAGGATGTAGTCGCGCCAGACCTGGTTGGGCTGCGAATTGATGACCACGGTGCCTTCCTGCTCCGCGGCGGCGACGATTTTCTGCCACGCCGCGTTTCCCTCCTCCCCCGACGCCGAACCCACCCACAGCGCCGCGCCCAATATGGCGAGAGCCGCCCGCTCGAGCTTCCTCATGGTATCCCCCGTCAGTTGCCGAGCGCCGGCCACAACGATGCGGGACGCTTCCAGTCGCGCGGTTTCTCGCCCGCGGCAAAGGCGGTGAGTTCGAGCTTCCACAGTCGCCTAAGCAGCGCGATGGCGCGGTCGGTCTGGCCCAGCATCTCCTTATGCTCGCGCGTCGCCATCGGATACATGCTTGCCATCACGGCACAGTCCTGGACGTTGGTGAGCTGGCCGCCGACGATCTCCGGCTTCGCCTTCAACGTCTGAAAGTCGAGCGTGCCGCTGAGCAAGTCCCTCGCGTAACCGGCGGCGGTGCCGACCGGCTGATTGATCCGTGCATCGACTTTCCTGAGGAAGGCCGCATCGTCCTTCTTGGCGAAGGGATAAGCGCGAAAGTCGAACCGGATGTGGGACTCATCGTCGACGGGAATGCGCCAAGAGCGCGCGAAATTCCCCATCGCCGGGTCGTTGCCCGGAGGCCCCGCCCATTCATGGGTGTTGGGCATGACGAAGTACATGCTGTCGTAATGGAACTCATCCGACAGGCCGGGGACGTGAACGCTGATGCCGTAGTCTGTCTGGTCGACGTTCACCGCTTTCGGCGTCTTGTAGTGGAAGTGCCAGTGCAGGAATTCGGTGTGCGCGTAGTCGACTGCGTTCTCGAGCTGCGTCCAGTAATTGGCCGGCCACACATCGATCGTCAGCGCGGTGAAGAAGCGGTCGTTCTCGAATTCTGGCGAACGCGGGAAGGCCGGCGGATCGTGATCGCCGAGATAGGCGAAGACGAGGCCGAGATATTCCTCGACCGGATAGGTGCGGATCTTCACCTGGTCGCAGAACGGCCTCGGCTCCGCCGGCTGTCGCACGCAAGCGCCCGTGGCGCCGTCATAGGCCCAGCCGTGATATGCGCACTGGATCTGGTTGCCGACGACCCAGCCGAGCGAAAGCTTCGCGCCGCGATGGGGACAGCGCGGCTGCACCAGCCGCGCCTTGCCGTCCTGGCCGCGGTAGATCGCGAAGTCTTCGCAAAAGACTGTGACTGGCTTGGCCTCGCCGACCTTCACGTCCTCGGAGCGGAAGACCGGCTGCCAGAAGGACCGCAGGTAACGTCCGGCGATTGTGTCGGGTCCGGTGCGAAGAAAATCGCGGAATGTGATTTCGGGAACGGCGTTCATGGCTTGCCCTCTTCCCCATGGGAGCGGCCGCGAGCTTAGCGAAGGCGTCAAACTCTCAGAAACCGCTGAATCGGAAAGCTAAGATTTCCAAATCATCCGGCGCGGCGCGCCGGGACGTCCAACGTGAGGCCCTTGAGGTGGCCCGCCACGAAGTCGAGAAACAGCCGCACATTGACCGGCAAATGCGGGCTGCGCGGGTAGCAGGCGCGCAGGATGCGGTCGAAGGCCAGCTCCTTGCGGAAGAGCGCCGTGAGCCCGCCGGCACGGACATCCTCGTAGACGGTGTAGACTGGAAGCAGCGCGACGCCATGGCCTCGCATCAGCGCCTCATAAAGGGCGGCGCTGCTGTTCGAGGCGAGGCTTCCCTGCACCGTGATCTCGTAACGCCCGCTCGCGTCCTTGAACCCCCAGCGGTCGACGAGCTGGCCGTTCTCGTAATAGAGCAGACAGGCATGGCGCTCGAGATCGCGCGGCGTTTGCGGCGCGCCGTGACGACGCAGATAGTCGGGCGCAGCGCAGATCGCGTAGTGGCAGGTGCCAAGCTCGCGATAGCCGACGGTCTTGTCGGTCGTCTCCTCGCTGTTGATAAAGACGTCCACTTCCTGCGTGATGACGCTCGGCCCATGCGTATGGGTGATGAGATCGATCGCGAGCTCGGGATACCGTTGCTGGAATTGCGGGATCAGGGGCGCGATCAGCTTGATCCCGAGGCCTGTCGAGGCGTGGACGCGTAGCTTGCCGCCCGGCGCGCTGTAGAGGCTCTCGACCGCTTGCGTTGCGCCTTCGA
>Ga0187780_10004317_pt1 | contig 10672 bp, 7 predicted proteins | sample 1015_Q2_SP10_20__FD_132429 | JGI IMG/M metagenome (GOLD analysis project Ga0187780, IMG submission 132429) | Tropical peat soil microbial communities from peatlands in Department of Meta, Colombia - 1015_Q2_SP10_20_MG | ecosystem: Environmental > Terrestrial > Soil > Wetlands > Peat | place...
CTCTTTTGTTCCCGCGTGTGTCCGCGGAACAGGCAACCCCAGGCACCGCTGCCCAGCCCTTCCGCTATTACGTTATCGCGAGAGCGAGACTCTGGGACGATAAGACCATACGCATATGGGGGGCGAGCAACCTGCCGGCCGGTGCCGTCGTCGTAATCTACATCTCAGATTTTCTCGGTCAGGGCAGCTCAGTCCTAAACGACGAGGTGGTCTCGAGCGTGGGCGAAGATGGACTTTTCTACGCAGAGGTTCACGCCAAGGGAACTTTGGTCTTTCGTTACAGTCATGTGTGTCAGATATCCTTTGCTCCGAACGACCCGAGACAGCCTCCTAGCGTAGTGCGATTAGTGGGACGGCATGGCGAACACCTCGGACGCGCGGATACTAACCCTGAAATCGACGGCAATTCGCGAATTACTACTCTGGAATTGAGTACGGTAGTTGGCAGCTAATCCCCAAACGCCCGGCAGCTGCGCCATTTTTGCAGTTATTGGCAGTTTCGGAGCGGTTTAGGGTCGAAATCTGCTTGAGTTCGAACGAATTATGTTGCCCCTTGGGCTCACGCCCAGTAGGTGCGGTCGAGGGTGCGGTACTGAATGGCTTCGCTGAGGTGTTTCGGCGCGATCATCGCTGTGCCTTCGAGATCGGCGATAGTGCGGGAGACCTTCAGGATGCGGTCGTGGGCGCGGGCGGAAAGCCCGAGGCGTTGGATGGCATTCTCGAGCAATTTTTCGCCCTCCGCCGAGATGGCGCAGTGCTTGCGGAGCAGCTTGGGCGGCATCTGGGCGTTGGCGTAGAGATTCTTTTCGCCCTTATAGCGTTCGAGCTGAATCTGGCGGGCCCGCAGGACGCGCTCGCGAACGCTCGCCGAGCTTTCCGCGTCGCTCTCTCCACGCAGTTCCTTGTATTTGACGGCGGGCACTTCGATGTGGATATCAATGCGATCCAGCAGCGGGCCGGAGATTCTGGAGACGTAGCGTTGAATCTGCGGGGGCGAGCAGTGGCACTGGCGCGTGGGGTCGCCGAAGAAGCCGCAGGGACACGGGTTCATCGCCGCCGCCAGCATGAAGCGGGAAGGGAAGCTGATGGAGAGGGCAGCGCGAGCGATGGTCACGCAGCCGTCTTCAAGCGGCTGGCGCATCACCTCGAGGACGTTGCGCTGAAACTCGGGCAGTTCATCCAGGAAGAGCACGCCGTTGTGCCCTAAGGAAACTTCGCCCGGCCTCGGCACCGCGCCGCCGCCGATCAGTCCTGCGTCGCTGATGGTGTGGTGCGGCGAGCGGAAGGGACGCGTGCCGATCAGTCCCCGGGCGTCTTCGAGCAACCCTGCGACGCTATGAATGCGGGTGGTCTCGATGGCTTCTTCGAGTGACATGGGCGGGAGGACTGTGGGAATCCGCTTGGCCAACATGGTCTTGCCGGCGCCGGGCGGGCCAATGAGCAGGATGTTGTGGCTTCCCGCGCAGGCCACCTCCAGGGCGCGCTTGGCGGCCATTTGGCCCCGCACATCGCGCAGGTCCACAGCATATTGGCTGGCCTCCGCCAGCATTTCAGCAGCATTGACCTCGACGGGGCGGGATGATTCCGGCGAATTGATAACGTCGGCGGCCTGCGGCAGCGACTTCACCGCGTAGACCTGCACTCCCTCGACCACGGCCGCCTCGCGGGCATTCGCCACCGGCACCACTAAGTTCCGTATGCCCTGCTCGCGCGCGGCGAGCGCCGCCGAGAGCGCCCCGCGCACCGGCCGGACGCCGCCGTCGAGCGACAATTCGCCCAGGAAGACGTAATCGCTGGGAATCTTTCCGAAGAAGACGCCCTGGCAGCCGAGTACGCCCAGCGCCATAGGCAAGTCGAACGCAGAGCCTTCCTTGCGAATATCGGCGGGCGCGAGGTTGATGGTCACGGCCTGCTGCGAAGGAAAATCAAAGCCGCAGTTGCGCAGCGCCGATTTGATGCGCTCGCGGCTCTCTTTGACGGCAATGTCGGGAAGGCCCACCACGTTGAAGCTGCCCTGAAAACTTGGGCTGACGTCTACCTCGACCTCTACAAGGTACGCATCAATCCCAAACACCGCCGCGCTGAAAGCTTTGAAGAGCATCCCGGGGCAGGGCCTCCGCCTTGAGGCGCAGAGCGTAACTCAAAACAGTACTTCACGCTAGTGATACTCCCAGTTCCACTCGGGCGGGTTGGCCTGCGCCAACTTGTGGTCCGGCCAGGAGAACGCCAAGGAAAAAAGTCCTTCTTCGGTCAGGCGTCGGAGAGCGATTCGTCGAAGCCCGGGCCTTCTTTCTTCTCCTGCTTTTCGAGCTCGGAAGCCTCGAGGATTTTGCCGCAGTCGAGACATTCCACGAACTCGGCTTCCTGGTCGCGGGCGATCAGGCGCGTATGCGGGTGGGAGCAGGCGGGATTCGGCATGGCAGCCACGTCGTCAAATACTCCGTGAAGTATAACACTCGCCGGACGCGGACCCGAGACGCGGACGTCGCGCGGCCCTAGTTGACAAAAGCGCCGATTGCATTTATCAGTCTGGTTGCCTCACGAAGGGAGGCAGATTTCTTTTTTGGCCCAAGGGCAAAACGCGCAGTCGAGAATGGGCGCCATGCTTTTCTACGCCATGGTGTTGCTGCTGGTGTACGCGCTGTATCGCGTTTTCGAGCCGTTTCTGGCCCCGTTAGCGTGGGCTGTGGTGATTGTGGTGGTTTCCCACCCTGTTTACGCTCGGCTGGCCCGTCGCTGGACTGCTTCGAAGGCGGCGCTCGTGAGCACCATCGGCGTGACGCTGATTCTGATTGTGCCGGCGTTGCTGGTGGCCTTCGCGTTTGTCCGGCAGGGAGTGGAGGCCGTGCAGTCGGTCCAGGCCGAGGCGGCCGCCGGTCATTTCGCCTGGTTAAACCGCTTGTGGGTCCACTGGCAGGAGCGCTTCCCGGCGGTTCACTCGGTGGATTTGCCGGCTGCGCTGCGCAGCTACGGCGAACAGGCTGTGCGATTTTTCGCCGAGCGGCTCACGGCCATTGTTCGGCAGACCGCCGGATTCCTGCTGGACCTTGCCATGATGATTTTGGCTATGTTCTACCTCTATCGCGATGGCCATTCGATAGTCGAGCAGCTACGCCAATTGCTGCCTTTGCCCGTACGCGAGCGGGACCGTCTGCTTCGGACCGCGCAGGAAATGACATTTGCCACGGCCGCTTCGAGTCTTGCGGCGGCCGTGGTCCACGGGGTTCTGGGCGGCGCGGCTCTCGCGGTAGCCGGCGTGAGCGCGCCACTCTTCTGGGGCGTGATGATGGGCTTTCTATCGCTCGTCCCGTTCTTTGGCGCTGCGCTGATCTGGCTTCCCGCTTCAATTGGACTCGCGCTCGAAGGCCACGTGGCTCGCGGAATCTTGCTGGCGGCCTTTTGTGCCGTGGTGGTGGGGATGGTGGATAACGTCGTGCGGCCCTGGTTCATCAGCGGGCGCTCCCGGGTGAGCGGGCTGCTGGTCTTTATCGGCGTGCTGGGAGGGATTAGCGCGTTCGGGATGCTGGGCGTGGTTCTCGGGCCGATTATCGTGGCGATGGCCGCGACGCTTCTGGAGCTGTATGGGCGCGGCGCGCCGGATGGAAACACGCCGCCCTCAACAATTGGGAAGAACGGCGGCGCCGTGCTAGAGTAACGCCCCTCGAAGCATCGCTGATAGGCGGATGGCCAAGAACTCCAAATCGAAACACGCGTCGCTCCCCCCGGAAAAACTGCGGTGGCGTTGCGATCCTGCGCTCATTCCCTTCGCCACAACCGCGGAGGCCCAGCCTCTCGCCGCCGACATCATGCAGGACCGCGCCATGCGCGCGCTGCGCATGGGCGTGGAAATGCACGCCTCGGGTTATAACCTGTTCGTCTGCGGTCTTTCGGGAACCAGCCGCGGTGGAATGATCGTGCGCATGATCGAGGAGATGCACCCGCCGGTCGAGCCCGCTCCGGACCGCTGCTATGTCAACAATTTCAAGAACACCGACCGGCCGCGCCTGCTGACGTTGCCCCGCGGATCGGCGAACGCCTTCAAGAAGGACGTGGAATCGGGCATTGATTTTCTGCGCCGACGCATCCCCCAGGTCTTCGAGGGCGACCCCTTCCAGCGCCAGAAGACGCGCATCGTAGAGCGATACACCCAGCGCGAGAAGGAGGTCATGGACGAGTTCACACGGCGCATCGCCCGCGAGCAGTTCGCCTTGGGCCGCATGCAGGTGGGCGGCGTGGCGCTGCCGGAGATTTTCCCGGTGCTGGACGGGCAGATGGTCCCCGTCGAAGAAATCCCCAAGATGGTGCAAGAAGGCAAGCTGGAACAAAAGGCCGCCGAAGAGATCGAGCGGAAATACGACCAGTTCCGGCAGGAATTCACGGTCGTGTACCGCAGGACCCTGGCGCTCTCGCGGGAACTGGCGAGCGAGATGAGCTACCTCGAACAGGAAGCGGCCTCCGTGCTGGTGGACGGCGTGATCGAGGAGCTGAAGGAAAAATACGCCGGCCCGCAGATTTCCGAATATCTCGAAGAAGTGCGGCACCACGTGCTCGACAGCCTCGACGCCTTCAAGGAGCGCGAAGGCGAAGAGGAACAGCCGCCTGCCGAAGGCCCGGTAAGCCCCCGGCTGGAGCGCACGGATCGCGATCCTTTTCGCGTCTACGGCGTGAACGTAATCCTGGCGCACGGGGAAAATGAGAAATGCCCGGTGATTTTCGAGACCAGCCCCACGTACGCCAATCTTTTCGGCACCGTACACCGCAGCTACGACACCCGCGGCGGCTGGAGCTCCGATTTCATGGACCTGCGCGGCGGCTCGCTGCTGCGCGCCGACGGGGGATTTCTGGTGATGTACGCGCTCGACGCGTTCACCGAAAGCAACGTATGGCGCACGCTGAAGCGCACGCTCAATCACGGCAAGCTCGAAATCCAGCCCGTGGACGCGTTTTTTCCGTTCAGCCCTTCGTCGCTCAAGCCCGAGCCGATTGACATCCACGTGAAGATCGTTCTCATCGGCGACCGCGACATCTATGAACTCCTCTACAACTACGAGGACGACTTCAAGAAAATTTTCAAGGTGCACGTCGAATTCGACGAGGAAATGAACTGGAGCGACGAAGTGCTGCGCCAGTACGGAGCGCGCCTCCGCAAGCTGGCCGAGGACGAAAAGCTGCTGCACTTCGACCGCACCGCTGTGGCGGCCATCCTCGAACACGGCGTCCGCGTGGCGGGGCGGCGCGGAAAGATCACGGCGCGGTTTTTCCACTTGGCGGATCTGGCCCGCGAGGCTTCCTACCTCGCGCGCTCCGCCGGCAACCCACTGGTCACCTGCGGACATGTGCACCAGGCCCTGGATGCGAAGATCGAGCGGCACAACCTGGTGGAAACGAAAATCCGCGAGATGATCGAGCAGAATCTGCTCTTCATTGACACCATGGGCGCGCGCACGGGCCAGGTGAACGGCCTGAGCGTGGCCGAAATCGGCGGCTACGCCTTCGGCAAGCCGGTGCGCATCACGGCCTCGGTCGCGCTCGGGAAAGTGGGCATTATCAACATCGAGCGGGAGTCCAACCTGAGCGGGCGCCTCCACGACAAGGGCGTGCAGATCATCGCCGGATACTTGCGCCGCGCCTTCGCCCAGGACAAGCCGCTCTCGCTCTCGGCCAGCATTTGCTTCGAGCAGTCCTACTCCGGCGTGGACGGCGATAGCGCCAGCTCCACCGAAGTCTATGCCCTGCTCTCGGCGCTCGCCGATCTTCCCATCCGCCAGGACCTGGCCGTGACCGGCTCAGCGAACCAGCAGGGGGACATTCAGCCCATCGGCGGCGTCAACCAGAAGATTGAGGGTTTCTACGACGTCTGCCGGATCAAGGGATTGACCGGAACGCAGGGCGTGCTCATCCCGGCCGACAACGTGGAGGATCTGATGTTGCGGGAAGATGTGGTAGAGGCCATCGCGCAGGGCCGCTTTCACATCTATCCTGTGGCCACCATCGCGCAAGGCATCGAAATTCTCACCGGTGTCCACGCGGGCCAGCGCAATTCGTCCTCCCGCTTCGAACCGAGAAGCATCTTTGCCAAGGTAGACGCCCGTCTGCGGCGCATGGCATCCACCCTCCGGCGGTTCGAATAGGCGCGCGGGTATAGCGGGACGGAGCCGGGTTAAAGCAGGCGGCGCAGCCGGAGCGTGACCGTGATCGTCTGGCCGTGGCGCTCCAGAAGCAGCTTGTGCTGGCGGCCAGGCTCGCGAAATAGGGCGCGCACCTCGGCGAGCGAAAGATCGGCGGCGGGCTCATCGTCAATCCCGGCGATAATGTCGCTCGGCTGAATGCCAGCGCTGGCGCCTGGCCCGCCGCGCCGCACCGCGACCACTTCGAGCCGTTTCAGTCCCGGGCCGCCAGCCAAGAGCGAAATTCCGCTCATGTCCCCCACATCGTCCTCGCGGAAGTTCACGTTGCCTTCGAGAATCATCCGCCGGCGCGAATAATCGAAGACCACCGTAAAGCGCCGCAGCATCCCTCCGCCGATTCTTCCGGCCACCTGAGGGTCGTCATCCGCATGTGAGTCGGGCGCAGTAAATTCCGTGACAGGAGCGGACACATCGTAGCCCCCCATCTCGAAAAGCTTTAGCCGCGCCAGAGCGAAATCTTCCTCGCCTTCCCCGGACTCGCCGGCGGTAGTCGCCCTCACGTGCGGCGCATGCAGGCCGTGCGCCTTGGCGTAACGGCCGGATATGACGACGGACGCGTCGAGCGTGGTGTCCACGACGAAATTGGCTTCTAGTTTCTTCCCGCTCGCCGAAGTGAATTTGACTGGCACGACAGGCATCCCCCCCGAAAAAGTGAGAGGAAGGATCGCGCCGTGGCCTGCATATTGGTAGTCGGCCGGATCGTAGAGCCGGACCGTGTGGCGCGCATAGTCGAGCTCCACGACGATTTTGCCCAGAAAGTCCTGACCGAGCGCGCCCTCGTAGGGGCGGCCGACCTCCGCGGCGAAGTTCTTTCGGGCCGCGGCTGGAAGTCCCGGCAGTCGCATCTGCACACCAGCCAATTCCAGTAAGACTCCGAGTCCAGGGGTCAGGCCGAGCTCCGCTGCACGTTCCGGGTCGACGGACGAAACGGGAGCGGTCGAGTCGAGCACAAACAGAGAGGGCTGGCTCTCGTTCACGCGCAGTGGCACGAAGACAAGATTGCCGATAAATTGGGCGGGAATCTCAGCCGCATTACCGCCAAAGGCAAAGCGGACATCGGACGCGGACGGCGGGGGCGTATTCGCTTGCGCGTGAGAAACGGGACACGCTGTTGCCGCGAGTATGAGCAACATCAGCAGCTGCATCACCATCGCCACCGTCTCGAATGCTGCATGCCTACTCATTCTCAAGCTCTGCAAGTGCTGTCTCCCTCTCCCCCGCCGCGCTTCGGCGTGCGTGGCGCGGCCTATCAAGCTGGCACGACGCAGGCTAGTTTGCAAGGAGCGTGTTCCGCGCGTGCGAATGATATTCCCCAGCGGACCCTTGGCTGGCCCAAAGTTTCAGTCACAGGGCAGGCGAGTTGTAACCCGCCGATCGAGGGCGGCGTTTCCCTCGCGCGCTTGCGGCCGGCTGCTTTTTCTCCAATACCGTGGCCAATTGGTCCAGAAACCCCACTTGCCCTTTTAGAATCTTGGCGCGCGCGTCCTCCAGCGAAAACCAATCGCCGCGGTCAATTTCGGGAAACTCCTGCCGCTTTCCTGACTTCGGCGGCCATTCCATCGAAAAGAGATTGCTGCACAGCTTCGCGGGGTCGCAATCGCCCTCGATGGCCCAGGCCGTGACCAGTTTTCCACCGGGCTGCCGCAGGTCCGCCAGGGGAATCGGCTGGCCCTGCGGACTCACACCCGTCTCTTCTTCAAATTCCCGCTGGGCGGCATTGAGTGGGTCTTCGCCCTCAGCGTACTCGCCCTTGGGAATAGACCATGCGCCCGTGTCTTTCTTCGCCCAGAACGGACCTCCCGGGTGGACCAGAAACACTTCTACGCGGCGACCGCGCCTTCGAAACATCAACAAGCCGGCGCTGTGCTTGGCCATGGTGAATATTTTGCATCAGGGCGCGGCAAAATGCTGCGCAGCTTTCTTTCGCAAGCTGTCATAAGTCTTGCGCTCCGCTGCGTCCTATGAGAGCGTATTGGACAATTCATTTTCACAGAACTACATGGAGGTGGTGTGATGAGCACAGGAGTCCGTATTTCCGAAAGTGACCTCGCCAAGGCCCGCCGCGTTGATTTTTCAAGGGCCGAGGGCTTGCGAGGCTTTCCTCCGTTCCGGGCCGAATGCGACATCGAGGATTGCGAAGTCGTGGGCGTCATTCCGGAAGAAATTGACGGCGCATTTTACCGTGTGGGCCCCGATTTCCAGTATCCCCCCGCCCCGGGCAACATCCCCTTTGACGGCGACGGCCATCTCAGCATGTTCCGCATCGCCAACGGGCAGGCTTCGTTCAAGTGCCGCTACGTCCGCACGCAGCGGTACAAGGCGCAGCGCGCCGCGCACCGGAGGCTCTTCGGTGTGTACCGCAATCCGTTCTCGGACGATCCCAGCGTCGCCAAGGTGAGCCGCGGCACCGCCAATACCCACGTTGTGTTCCACCACGGGAAACTTTTCTGCCTGAAAGAGGACAGCCCGCCCGTGGCCGTGAATCCCTTGACGCTCGAAACCGTGGACGACTACTACACCTTCGGCGGCAAGCTGACGAGCCTTACGTTCACGGCGCATCCGAAGTTCGATCCGCTCACGGGCGAAATGCTCGGTTTCGGCTATGAGGCCAAGGGCCTAGCCACGGATGATCTCGCCGTGTACGCGATGGATGCAAAAGGGAACATCACCTGGGAGGCGTGGATTAAGGTTCCCTATGTCGGCATGGTCCACGATTTCGCCGTCACCCAGAAATACATCGCCTTCCTCATCATTCCCATGGCCACCAACGTCGAGCGCATGAAGCAGGGCTACGTCCACTACGCCTGGGATTCCAGCCTGCCCACCTGGTTCGGCGTGATGCTCCGCGGCGGCGACGGCAAGGATATCCGCTGGTTCAAAGGACCGGAACGCTGCGCCACACACGTCATGGGCGCGTTTTGCGATGGGGACAAGTTCTACGCCGACATGGACATGGCGATGAAGAACCAGTTTCCCTTTTTCCCCAACCTTCACGGCGAGCCGTTTGATGCCCCGTCGCTGAACGGCCGGATAACGCGCCTCTCGGTGGACCTGTCGAAGAAAAACATCAGCGACTACAGCATGGAAGTTCTTTATCCGCACCTGGGCATATTGCCGCGCCAGGACGACCGCTATCAAACAATTCCCTACCGTCACGGCTACATGCCCACGACGGACGCAACCAAGCCGCTTGACCCGAGGCTCCACAATCTTCCTTTCCGGCCCACCAACTGCTACACGCATTTCGACCACGGCACGCGGCAGACCTCTACGTTCTTCGTTGGGGACGACGCAGGGTTGCAGGAGGCGTGTTTCGTTCCACGGCGCAAGGGCGCGCCGGAAGGTGACGGGTATCTGGTGGGCGTGGCCAACCGGCTGCTGGAGGCCGGGCGGGCCGATCTGGTCATCGTGGACACCCAGCACATGGAGGATGAACCTGTAGCTACCGTGAAGCTGCCGTTCCGCAGTCCCAGCCAGGTGCACGGTTCCTGGGTGCCGGCCGACCAACTTCCGAAGGGATAGAAGGGCCTAGTAAAACCGCCAGAAGCGGATAGCGAGGCTGAACTCGCCTCGCAGAGGAATGTGCAGCGAGGGGTTGCTGCTTCCGCCCGCCTCGCGCGATTTGTCACCCGCGAATGGGTCGTAATTACGAGCCCGGCGGCGCGGCCGTGGGTGACTTGGGCGTGCTCAGGTAACCCTTGGCCTCATTCGCAGCGAGGTCGAATACCACGATTTCGTACGGAGCCCGCGCTCCCCGCACGTAGAATTGCACCGGCTCGCCGACGGTCTTGTCCTTCTTCTCGATGGTCTTGTCGTCAGCGACGACGTTCATCGTGTACTTGTAGCGCTTGGCATCGACCTTTCGCAGGTTGACCTGGATGGGACCTACGCGCTGCGGGCCCTTGGTCTTGCCCAGCGTGAACTCGAAGATATCGCGCTGGCCCAGGCGCTTGAGTTCTTCCACCTCATCGTGGTTGCGCGCGATCAGGCCACTCTGGACGCCGAGATCGCCGATCGCGGTTTGAAGCTTCCCTTTGGTGGCCTCCAGGTCCGCACGGGTAGAGGCGATGTCGCTCTGCGCGCCGCTCAGTTGCGCGGTGACCTGGCCGAACTTTGTCGTCGTCTCCGACTGCACCGCGCCGATCTGCTGGCGGAGCTGCACGTCGCTTTGCTGCTGTTCCTTGCGGGCGGTCTGGGCGAGGCTACGGGCGCGCGCCAGCTCGTCTTCCGTCAGGCCGAGTTTCTGCGAGGTGACATCGAGTTGGCCTTTCAGATCCGCAACGCGCGCATTGGTCTTGTCCACTTCAGCGGCCAGGGCTTGCGCCTTCGCCTTCGCGTCGTCCTGCACCTGGCGCAGGGATTCCTTCTGCGCGTAATTCGCATAGAGCAGATAAGCAACAAGGGCAAAAGCTACCACGAACAACGCAATAACCCAGCGCGGCAGCGCGGCTGCCTCGGCGCTAGGGGGTGTGCTTGGCGTCGAA
>Ga0187780_10004318_pt1 | contig 10672 bp, 11 predicted proteins | sample 1015_Q2_SP10_20__FD_132429 | JGI IMG/M metagenome (GOLD analysis project Ga0187780, IMG submission 132429) | Tropical peat soil microbial communities from peatlands in Department of Meta, Colombia - 1015_Q2_SP10_20_MG | ecosystem: Environmental > Terrestrial > Soil > Wetlands > Peat | place...
CCCCCCATGCCTGTCTGAAGGTCACGGAGAGGTCCCTGACGCTGAGGAGCTCCTCCTGCGCTGTCAAGTTCCCTACGCCTCCTTCAGGACTGTCTCCACGCCGTAGGCGATGAATGCCAACCCCGTCGAAAGAATCGCGATGCTCAGGCCTGGAATCAGGAACCACCACCACGCGCCGGCGAACACCGCGTTGGCGTCGTTCGCGAAGGAAATCATTGCGCCCCAGGTGAACGCCGACGACGGGCCAACTCCTATGAAGTCAAGTGAGGCCTCGGTCAGAATAGCTCCGATCACGGAGAACAACGAAAGCGCCATCACCAACGGCATGATGTGCCTCAGCATGTCTCGGAACATGATGTAGCGCTTCGGTACTCCGCTCAAGCGGGCGACCTCAATATAGGGGGATTCCTTCAGAGAAAGGACATCCGATCGTGTAACACGTGCCGTAGCCGGCCATGAGAGGAAGGCGATGAGGGCGGCCGTGAGGACTATCGTGGGCCTGACAAATGCGGCGATGGTAATGAGCATAGGCAACGCCGGCAGGGTAAGAATAACGTCCGTGAAGCGCATCAACGGTTCGTCTGTGAGCGAAATGTATCCCGCTGTCAGCCCGATCACGACGCCTATGCCCATGGCGATGAGTGCCGAGAGGAATCCGACGAGAAGTGTTGAGCGCGCTCCGAATATCCATTGGCTGAAGACGTCCTGGCCGACGAAGGTCGTTCCGAAGGGGAACTGGACGCTCGGCGGGGAGTAGTCAGGCCCGACGGGCTGGAGTGGATCGTGGGGGAGGTAGATCAGACCCACGAAAGCAACGACTACGAAGAAAATCGATATCGCTGTCCCAGCCACGAAGTAGCGGTTCCTCCGGAGACTTTGTGTCATGGTGGGAGGTTGGACGCTCAAGTGTAGGACACCCTCGGGTCGAGAATCGGATAGAGGAGGTCGGCGGCAAGGTTGCTGAGCAGAACGACCAGTGTCGTAACGTAAAGGGCGGCCTGTACGACAGGATAGTCCTCATTGAAAATCGCAGTCGCGATGAGAGTGCCCATCCCGGGGTAAGAGAAGGTGAATTCTACCGTGAATATCCCCCCTATCAGGAAGCCGATGCTAAGGAACAGATTCGTGAGGGACGGGAGAATTGAGTTTCTCAGCACTCTCCCGTAGAAGGTTCTCCCACTCAATCCCTGGGCTTTGGAGACGTTAACGAAATCGCTGGAGAGCACTTCGAGGGTGACCCCGCGCACGACGAGGGCATGGGATGGCAGAGTGACGATGATTATGACGGCCGTGGGGAGAATCATGTGCCTGATGACGCCGAACAACGTAGGGGTCACGTCGTACGCTCCTGACGGAGGCAGAACCCCCAGATCTATCGAGAAGACGATGATGAATATCAGCCCGAGCCAGAACGGCGGGACCGTGTTCAGGAAGTAGAGGAACGGCTGCAATACTCTGTCCATGAGCTTGTCCTTGCGCATGGCCATGCGAATCCCGAGGAAAATCCCACACACCCAAGAAATAACCTGGGACGTGCCGAGAAGCACGAGCGTCCACGTCAGCGCATAGGTGACCAGGAACCAGGCACTTGTTGGGTAGTAGAGGAAGGACTGTCCAAAGTTAGGAGTGAATGAAAGTATCTGCTGGACATAATGGAGAAACTGGGCGTAGTATGGAAGGTTGAGTCCGTACAGACTCTGAATCCTCGCGATGAGGGCGGCCTGGTTCACCCCAGGATGCTCCCTCTCTAGCTGTTGGACGAATATCTGGACGAAGTTGCCGGGCATCAAGTGTGGGAGTATGAAATTCAGCGCAAGAACGACAAAAAGTACAAGGAACAGATTGATTATCCTCTTAGCAAGGTACCGCTTCGTGTACTTCCGGGCAAGGGATCGGAGGAAACCTCCCTCCGCCATGGCTGAGGCACTAGGGTTTCTCACTGTTTATCCTTTCCCCAAAGGGGCGATTTCCTAAAGCGCGTCACATCCTTTTTACAATAACCGGCGCAGACGGTCTGAATGGTACGAGCCAGCAGCAATTTCCCGTGCGGGATTGTGGAAGGCTTCTACGGAAGGCCATGGTCCCATTCAGACAGGCTCGCCATGATTCGGTTTCTTGGCGATAACGGCTTTACCGCCTACGTCTATGCCGCCAAGGACGATGCGCACATCCGGTCGAGGTGGCGGGACGTCTATCCCGGCGGATACCTGGAAAAACTCAGGGAACTCATCGCGGCCGCATCACAATCCTCGGTGGATTTCGTCTTTACACTGAGTCCCGGTCTGAATCTCTGCTATTCCAGCGCCGGAGACAGACAGATTCTCTGGGACAGGCTGAGGTCGGTCGTTGGCCTGGGTTGCGACTGGGTCGGGGTCCTCCTTGATGACATACCCACCAAATTGGCGCGAGCCAGGGATAGGAAGGCGTTCTCGAGCCTCGGCGAGGCTCATGTCGCTCTGCTGAACAGTACCCTAGATGAACTCGAAAAGAGCGGGAACATCCGGCTTCTCTGCTGCCCGACTTACTACGCAAACGAGTATCTGGGGGAAAAAGCTTCCGAAAACAAGTACCTTGAACAAATCGGGGAAGGGCTGGATCCCAGGATTGACGTATTCTGGTCGGGAAGGCACGTGGTGTCTGTCAGAATAGCCGAGGAGGACGTCCGAGAGTTCGAGGAGGTCATCGAACGGAAGCCACTCCTGTGGGACAATTATCCAGTGAATGACTACTATAGGACTGGGGCAAAGTGGGACAGGCCGAGGCTGAACATGGGGCCGTTCATGGGCCGAGAGCCAGACATCATCAGGCATCTGGCCGGTTATTTCTCCAACCCGATGAACGAACCGGAGGCGTCGAAGATCCCCTTGCTCACACTTTCCGATTACCTCGACGACCCCTTTGGGTACTCGCCGGAGCAATCGTTCGAGCGGGTTGTAGGTAGATTTCTCTCGAATGAGAAAAGCCGCCAGGAGATACGTCTAATGATAGAATGCTCGAAGGCGAATCCCCTCGATTCCGGCGAGGTTCAAGGACTCGCGGACCTCGTTCGACGCTGGTCTGCGGGTGAGGATGGGTCAGCTGGAAAGGAATTGTCGAAGGAACTCGAGTCGAGGCTTGAAGTCTACTTTGGACTCAGGAGGAAACTCACGAACGTGGAGAATCGCAAGTTCCTGTCAGAATTCGAACCTGTGCTGGATAAGGTGCATGTGTTGGCGGGACTCGGGCTGAGCTGCCTTCGACTCGCTCAGCAGAGGCGGTCCGGTTCTCTTTCTAAGAAAGAAGCGAGGATGCTGGAAACAAGGATTCGCAAGGAAATGAAGCAGGTTCGCGTCAACAGGACCCAGGCACTGGGTGAGGTCGCTTTCGTACTGCGCAGACGTGCTCACGGGGAGGCCGACAAGTGTTCCGCTTCAGAACTAGGACTCCCCCTTGCGGAACGAGAATCACCCGTGATTGAACTCTATAACCGGATGATGCGCAAAGTAGTCGTTAAAGCCGCAATGTAGTAGGTCGAGCGAACTTCGGAGAGCCGTTGGACTGTATACGCATAGTGTGCCTCCCTGAATGTTCCTCAACGGTTTGAGCCCGGAATACCAGGCTCAAATCCCGGCCGGGGCAGAGTCCAAGCTCAGATTGAACTCTGTTCGACGAATAGAGGTTGATTCAACGAACATGGTACCGACCAGGCCGATTTTCCAGGTGGAATCAACCACAAGAGAAACTGCGTATGTTTCTAGTTTTTCGCCTTGTTGCTTTCTCGCTGAGCGGACTTGCGGAGTCTGTTCAGTTCTGCGATTTTCTCCTTGAACTCTCTTTTCTTCTTCTTGTTTCCTTGTGTACGCGCTTGGTCGTATAGCTTCTTCAGTTTCTCTTCCTCTGCATCGTAATCAGACAACACTGGAGACGATGTTGTAGTGCCATAGTTATGCCTTTAAATGTGCGTCCGCAGAATTGGACGTGATTCTCGCAGTCGGGCGGATCACAATTCCTACCCTTTAACTAGGCCTCCACAAACCCATTCCCTACCGATTCGAACATCGGTGGGATGTGTGAAAAGTAAATGAGTTTCGGACAACGAGGATATGGCAATCGAGGAGGATTCGGAAGGGGTTCCGGGTCCTTCAACAAGCCAGTCGAAGTAGGCAAGGAGTACAGCGTCAATATTTCTGACACCAGCAGACGTGGCGAAGGCATTGCCAAAATCGACGGATTTGTGGTCTTTGTCCCTGGTACTAAGCAAGGCCAGAATGTGAGGATAAAGGTCACGAGGGTCTCGGAGAGATTTGCCTCTGGAGAGGTCGTGGAGGGTTCTGCGGCACCCGCCTCTGAGCCTGCTGGTAAGACAAGTAGCTAGCCGGAATCAGGCTCCGATGAATGAACATTGGTTGATCCAAAAGGGTCAACCATCTCACTTCTTTCATTTTGTGTTACGGTTGTGTTCAGATGCCGAGGGATTGCCTGAGGCTCTTGTACCTGTTCCTAATGGTTACCTCGGTCACCCGAGCTGCTTCTGCCACCTCTTTCTGGGTCTTTCCCTCTCCCTCTAGGGTACAGGCAACATAGAGAGCTGAAGCCGCCAAACCCATGGGGTCCTTGCCCGCGGATATCCTCGCCTCCCGTGCCATGAGCAAAATCTCACGGGCCCTCCTCTGCGTCTTTTCTGTCAATCTTGCCCTGGAGGCAATTGCAGAGACGCATCTCGCCGGGTCGGTGACTGGCATCCTGAGATCCATCTCTCTATGAAGTAGTCTGTAGGATCTCGCCAAGTCCTTCTTCTTGACATTACTGACTGCGGCGACATCTTTCAGACTCCTCGGGATGTCCCCGTCGCGGCAGGCAGCGTACAGTGAGGCTGCAATCATCGCGGCGATGGACCTCCCTCTTACAAGGCCTCTCTCAAGCGCCTTGCGGTAGAAGTATGCAGCCCTCTCGGTTACGGACGCAGAAATCGCAAGCCTTTCCGAAAGTCTTCGCAGCTCAGAGAATGCCTGCCTCAAATTTCTGTCCGCAGACTCATGGACCTGACTTCTCCTGTCCCATGTCCTCAGCCTCTCGACCGTGGATTTCATCGACCCTGACAATGACCTTCCTGCAGCATCCCTGTTGGCCGCGCCTATCTCCGTGGCTAGCCCCATGTCGTGCATTGCAATTGAAGTGGGCGTTCCGGTCCTGCTGCGATCCTTCTCTCCATCTTCGGAGAAACGTCTCCACTCGGGTCCAGACTGAACGATTTTATCCTTCAACACGAGACCACAACTCCCGCAGCATTGCTCTCCTCCGGTCCCATCGGACAAGATGAGGCGCTTCCCACACCTAGGGCACCTGTCCAATGCCCTCTCTTGCTTCAGGAGCCTCGAGTAGCTCGTCTCGTAGGACATCTTGACTTACCTCCTGAAGTTCAATCCGGCTGAATCCATTTTCCTAACACAGTCCTCGCACCGGAGTCCCGCGGGCGTTCGGTGCAGAAGGCGAACAGCCCCACATCCCGGGCACGGTCTCGACAAAGTTCGTTGCTGCGGGAGAAGTTCTTCCAAGGGTTCATCGTCGCCTTGAGCGTCTTCCGAGCTGCTCTTGGTTACTCATTTGAGCGCAGACAGGGCGCACGAGTTTGTTATCTGTTCCGTCAGGTGTGAGTCTTATTCTGTGCGTCACGAACGCCTCAAACTTGTCCTGATACACGATTCATTCTATTGCTTCTCTCTATTAAGCGTAGGCAAAGGCCTATACTGCGCGGGAATGGCGCTGCTCCGCATTGAACCAGGGGGAAGGTGCGGGGCAGGGTGGGTCGGAGGCGATATTGGACTTGTTCAGCCAGGCCTGGCTCAGGTATTGGGACGCCTACGTCGCCCTTCAGGACCAGCTGTACGAAACACTCCGAGCCGCGAGAGAGGTCCAGTGGCTTGCCGCCACCGACGAGGGGAAGCTTAGCGAAATCAATAGGCTGCAGAGGGAACTATTCGCGTCCGTTCCTCGACGTCTTGACTACACACCTCTCGGTCAAGTCTCACGAGACCTTGACAGCGCGCCTAGCAAGATTGAGGAGCTGGATGCCGCGCTTTCATCGGAAGACGAAGCGTGCAAGAAGTTGGAGGCAGAGATTGCGCTTCTGAAGACGCGAACCCAAGCCATGAAGGAGGCTTTTCAGGTTCTTCGGCGATGAGAATCGGTAGTCCGTTTTTGTCCGGTCTTAATCGTCCTCCCGAGTGTTGACGCGCGGGTTTCGGGAAGTCTTCGATTTGCTATGGCTCGATTCCAACTTCGGAGTGAATGTAACCGGCCTCAGAGTGAGTGCATGCTGGATGCTTGCACAGGGAATGGAACTTGCCTGGTAACGAGCCCCGTCTGAATTGCACCTTCGACGCATCGTTCTCGCCACAGGTGCAGCGTGTGCCGGATGACGTTGCCGAGGTCTCACATGGGGTTGCCATTAGCCGCCGCCTAGGAGGAAGACGGATCTGTCCGTCCACCGTTGATCTAACAGACTCAGTTAATCACGAACGCGTCCAAAGAGGACCTGGCCTCATCGAAAAACCTGTGGGGAGATCGGCAACGTCTGCATTCGTTTGACTCCCACCCCTGAGTTTTCTCCCGTCGAACGCGTTCAGCCCGCTACACCCCCATCACGAAGTAGGCAGATTTCAGTTGTTCCACTCCATCGAGTTTCCTTAAGCCTCTTTCCAGCTCCAGGATGTCACCGTACCTGCCGCGAACTGTTGTTATGTCGAGGCAACGCTCCTTGTCGAGATGCACGTGCGTAGTTGAGGCAATGACGGAGATGTATTCATGTCCGATTTCAGTAATGTCGTGGTCAATCTCTCGTTTCGAGTGATCATACAATAGGAGAATCCCGCCGACAACCAAGCTCTCAGGGTCAGACTTCAGCTCATGGTCTCCTATCGTACCTCTGATTACATTTTGTAGCGCCTTCGACCGCTCCTCGTAGCCCATCAGGCGCCAAACACTATCAAACTCTTTCAGCAGCTTGGGCTGAACAGAGAAGCTGACTCTAGAAACTTTCTCTTGGTGGCTTCTTTTTGCCAAGTGCGACCACGACGATGAAGGGCAAGGGGGATCCTATTCAGTATTACTACAGCAGCTTTCTTTGGTGTCGAGTAATACCGGACACAACAGAAGTAGTACTTAATAGCGAACCGCAATGGACGTCTCTCAGCGCAGATGGCAGAATCCACCACTCAATTGGGTGCCTCGAACCTCTCTGTCTCCAGCGCGGAGAAAGTTCGAATCGGCACGGTCTACGGCGCGATAGCTGCCATAACTGTGCTGTCGATGATTGCCGCCACCATCCTTGGTCGCATATCCCCGGTTCTGAACGGGTTGGGAATCGTGGCCTACGTCCTTGGGCTGCGCCACGGCGTCGACGCCGACCACATAGCTGCCATCGACAACACCACAAGGAAGCTGATGCAGCAGGGCAAGCCGAGGTTTACTGTGGGAACATGGTTCTCCCTGGGTCATTCCACAATAGTGGTCGGTCTGATTGCCGTCATAGTCTTCGTGACGAGGAGCGTCATCGGGCAGATCCCGGCGCTCCAGAACATGGGGGACGTCGTCGGCACCCTGGTCTCCGGTGCCTTCCTGTTCATCATAGGGTTCATCAACCTACTGATCGTCTTCGGCGTCTACCATCTGTTCAAGCAGGCGAGGGCGGGGACGATGAAGGAAGAGGAGCTCGAGGAGTACATGCAGAAGCGCGGGTTCCTGAATCTGCTGTTCCGACCGCTGTTCAAGTTCGTGAACGACGCATGGCAGATCTATCCGATAGGCGTCCTTTTCGGCCTGGGCTTTGACACTGCGAGCGAAGTCGCACTGATTGCCATAAGTGTTGGCATTGGGGTCTCCTCAACTATCCCGCTCTGGCAGATTCTCGTACTGCCTTTGCTGTTCACATGCGGGATGGTCCTGACGGACACTACGGACGGCGTTACGATGAGGTTTGCCTACGGCTGGGCGTTCCTGACCCCCCTGAAGAAAATCTACTACAACCTGACCGTGACCGTGATGTCTGTGCTCGTGGCTTTCGTCATTGGTGGGATAGAGCTGGTCCAAGTACTAGGCATCGAGTTCAACCTGAGTTCCGGTTTCTGGAACTGGCTGGAGAACCTCGACTTTGAGACGATGGGGTTCGCGATAGTCGCCATCTTCGTGATAACGTGGGCTTCTGCATACGGTGTCTGGAGATACAAGAAGTATGACCAGAATCCCTCACCGTTCATTCGCTCTTTCGAAGGGCCGTAGGAAAATCAGAAGGCTGAAGGTGCTACTTGACGGCCACCACCTGATAGGTCGTTTGAACTATCATGTTTGAATGTGCACCTTGATTTGCGCTCTAAACCAGTGGAATCCCGCCAAGTTCGAATTGTATTCGGGTTCAATTTCCATCCCGGCATGCCGAGCCGGCTTAGGCTTCGGTGTCAGTCAATCTGAGGGCGCCGGATAAGTCTAAATGGAAAACAGAGGAGAGCCATTCTCGCGTGGTGGAACAACAAATCCGTTACTGTACCTCCAAAGACGGCACAAGCATAGCCTATGCCGCTACGGGACAGGGATATCCCGTCGTGAAGGTTGCCAACTGGCTTGGGCATCTTCAGTTTGATTTGCAGGGCATTTGGAATCATTGGATAACTGAGTTGTCAAAGGACAATCTCCTCATCAGGTACGACCAACGCGGATGCGGCCTCTCTGATCGGACAGCTCGGAATCTCTCCTTCGATGATTACATCGACGACTTAGAGACGGTGATCGATACTGCTGGTTTGGAGCGGTTTGCCCTTCTGGGCATGTCGCACGGCGGTTCAGTAAGCATCGCCTATGCTGTACGTCATCCCGAAAGAGTTTCGCACCTGATCCTCTATGGTGCTTTCGCTCGAGGCTGGTCCAGGCTTGGCTTGCCTCCCCAGAAAGTGGAGGAGATGGAGGCAATATCAAAACTGATTGGCTTGGGGTGGGGGCGTGACAACCCCGCTTTCCGTCAGCTCTTTACTTCGGGGTTCATGCCAGAAGCGACAGCCGAAGAGATGCGAGGCTTCAATGAGTATCAGAGAGTATCGGTCTCCCCGGAGAATGCGATGCGAATCTGGAAGCTAATCGGCGATACCGATGTTCTCGATTTGCTTCCGAAAGTAACCACGCCTACGATCGTCTTTCACGCCAGAGGCGATCAGCAGATAACCTTCCGAAACGGAGCTCAGCTCGCCGCCTTGATCAAGGGAGCACGCTTTGTTCCCCTTGAAAGTAGAAACCACATCCTTCTTGAAGGCGAGGGTGCCTGGAATGAATTTCTGCGTGAATATCGTCGCTTTCTCGGGGTGAACGAAAAGGCCGAAGAACCACCCCTTTTGACGGGGATGTCGACGGGGGTACCGCTCCTTGATAGTTTACTGAAAGGGTATCCTAGCAGGTCCGCCATCCTAGTCATCGGCCCTTCGGGGAGTGCGAAACAATCATTGTTGTATCGTTTCATTCATGATGGGCTAGTTCGAGGAGATACCTGTCTCTATGTAAGTAGGCTGTCCACCAAGGAAGTTCTCGAAGACGCGAAGGGATTCGGGATTGACATGGACGAGAAGCGTCTGTACTGGCTCTCAAGAGACAGTGACCAAGCCAGATTTGATTTGAGCGACCTCGCAGGTCTGTCGTTCAGCATCAAAGAGATTCTTCGGCAGAACGCCAATCACAGGATCCGCATTGCGCTAGACATCATCTCCTCTGTTCTGATGATTAGTCAGGCCGAGATAACCTATAGGTTCCTCACCCAGCTCTTCCATGAGACGAAGCAGTATGACGCTGTGCTGCTTGCGACCCTTGAGGAAACCATGCACAAGCCCGAGGTCTTGGCTTCAATGGAGCAGGTCTTCGACGGTGTTGTTGCGTTCAAGTTGCCTACCGAGGGCTCAGCTAGGCGACCAACTTTCTTGCAGGTTAAGAAAATGAGAGGCACGCCATATTCACTAGAAATACAATGGGAAATAGAGAGAACTCCCCCATAGTACCGCACAATGCGAACAGCGACGGCGGTTGGTCAACTCAACTGATCCTTCTGGCCTGAATGGCAACGTTACTAAGATTGAGGCCTGACACCCGGGAAGACCAATCGCAAAGGTCTCCATTTGGTTGCACCAGTCCCGGCCGGGGCAGTCTATTGCGCAAAACGACTCTAAGTCTTGCTCGCCACCTGTGAACGGCCTTTCCGAAAGCAGATCGGTAGGATGCCTGGCGGAGTCGACCGCTCATGTCGCACGCAGTGCTCGACTTGACTTCGGTTTCATACAGGGTTCATGGATTCCGATCGTCGACAGGTGGACCCGCAACGATTGGTATGGGCGCTACAGACTCAGGAGTTCTGGCACAGGACCTCCTCCAACCTGCCCGGGGGTCCTGCTTGCATCGGGGCGCCGAGTCTCTCGTTCCGCTTCACTCATTCAGGAAGAACGATTGAGATTCTTCCAAGACCCAGAGGATAGTACACGCGCGCTTGTTTTCTAGGCGTTCTGGAGTCAGGCCACGTTTTCGGGCTTCAGCCCGTTCTTGATCAGCAGTTGACGGTACCTCGGGTCCTTCCTCAGCCCAGCGAACAACGGGGAGAACCTAATCCCCATCGGGATCAGGCTATGCGCATCTACTGCCTTGTTCAGCCACTCGAACGCCAGGTCAA
>Ga0187780_10004319_pt1 | contig 10672 bp, 9 predicted proteins | sample 1015_Q2_SP10_20__FD_132429 | JGI IMG/M metagenome (GOLD analysis project Ga0187780, IMG submission 132429) | Tropical peat soil microbial communities from peatlands in Department of Meta, Colombia - 1015_Q2_SP10_20_MG | ecosystem: Environmental > Terrestrial > Soil > Wetlands > Peat | place...
AGACCGTATTGGCGCAGCAATTTAACGAATCGCATCAACCGCCACCTCGCTGCGTTCGTTTTTGGCGTAGCGCACTGGCCGCAACTGTGCCAAGGCCGAGAAGCTGCCCTTTACCCACTGGTCGTAGATACCCGTGGCGCTGCGGCGCGCATTGACCTCATGCAATTCGATAGCCTTTTCCTCAAAGGGAAAGGCCTGCTCCTCAAGCATCACGTTGTACTGCTCGACCTCGTCCTTCGACAGCCCTTTGGGGCGCTGCGAAGAAAGCAACGCCCGCCCAAAGTCCTGGTACAGCTCGGCGGTGTGAAAGGTTGCCGCGGTCGCAACGTCGGCAACCCCGTAATCAGCCGCGACCGCGTACGCCTTTAGCGCGTCCTCCATTTTCGCCTTTTTGAGTTTGAGCTGCTTTTTAAGCGGCTCCACAAGCTGAACCTTCTTGTATTCCTCATTCACGGGCTCGGCCAGAGCCAAAGCAGCAGTCGCCGCCAGGTAGCGAGTCCTGTTCGTGCGGCCCGATCCGCCTGCTTGGTCGGCCTGCAGCATCTCTCGCATCCAAGGCAAAGCAAGTGCGGCTCCGCCCTCTTCCTTGGCGATGCGCGCAAGGCGATATCGCGCTTCCATCGCCGGTTCGAGCGGTTCCGGATGCTGCCGCACATAATGTTCGTATGCCTTTGCGGCTGCCGAACGGGCTCCGGCCTTCTCATAGAGTTCGGCTGCCTGCCATAGCGCTGCGGCCGCAAGCTGCGGCTCCTTCTTCAGCCCCGAGAGGCGTTCGTATTCGCCAGCTGCTGCGGCCCATTGACCGCTTTCCGAGTACACAACCGCTAGCTTTTCGCTGATTTCATTTTGCAGGGGATGGTTTGGATACCGCTGGCGAAAATCCTCAAGCGTACGTGCGGCCTTTGGCCAATCCTTCAGGCCAATAAGCACCGCAGCCGCGTCGAACTGCGCCGTAGCCCGCACGGGCGAATCGGGAGCGAGTGCGCCGACGCGCTGAAAATGATCCACCGCTTCGCGCAGACGTCCTTCGGCACGGGCCTGCTCGCCTTGCTTGTAAACGGCAGCGGCAAGACGCTCCGTGAGTGCACCTCGTCCCGGGTCCGTCTGTGGCGTGAGCGCGAGGACTTCGGTATACCCATGCTCGGCCTGATCGAATTTCCCGCTCTCAAAGGACGAATGCGCAATGACAGTCCAGGCGACCCGTTGCTGGGCCGCTGCGGCGGGCGGCTTGAGTTTCAACACGAGCTGCGCAGTGGCCATCGCGCGGTCGAGCTGGTGCAGCCCGTAAAGTTTCTCGGCTGCGTTGGTAAGCACCGGCCCGGTTCGGGGGTCGGCCGCGAATGTCGCCCCAAAACGAAGCGCACTTTCGATGCTTGCTCGCTGGATCCGATCGCGATCACCGGCGTTGGTGGTGCGCTTTTCCTGCTCCGCGTACGCGAGCAGCGCTGCGTAACCCGCGTCGGCGCTCTTGGCGTGCGGTGGGTATTGGTAGGCGGCCTTTTCGTACTCCGGAGCGGCCTCTGCGTAGCGGCTGTCCTCAAAGAGCAGCTCCGCAAGGAGAAAATTAGCTTGCGCCGCCTGCGGGTCGGAGGGGAAAGCCTGTAGGAATTCGCGGTACCAGTGCACGGCGGCCTGATAGTCCTCGCTTTTCTTGCTTTTCTGCGCTGCGGCGTGATAGTAGCGAGTAAGTTCTCCCAGGTACGTCTTGACCAAGGGTCGAGTCCGTTCCCAGGCCGGTGCATTGGCACGGCGAAATTCGCCGTTCACACCATAGCGCTCCACGTATTCCTTCTTAGCCCCCAACGCCATGCTCTCGAAACCGCCCCGCTGGTAGATATCAATCACCCTTGCTTGCAGCATCGGCGCCTGGGCATTTAGCGGATTGCGGCGGGCAAAAGCGCTAAACGTATCGGCTGCATCCTTGATCCGTTCCTGCTTCATGTACAGCTCGCCTAACTGCTCGTAGACGCGAAACTCGTAGTCGTGGCGAGAGGCCACGCGCACGTATTCCGGAATCGATTCGGCACCCTGCAGGTTCTCCAAACACAAGCTAACCACGCGGAATGTGTCCTCGACGAGTTCCCGATCGGCCCGCGTCAGGCCGGGCAGCTCCTCAAGCTTGCCCTCACCTTCTTTACCGATGAGCTTTAGATCCAGGACACCAAAAAACGAATGCAACGCTTCTTCCAGGCGCCCCTGTTTGTAGAGCGACCAACCCTGCATATAAAGGGAGCGTTCGTAGTACGCACTGCGCGTCGCGCTGTGCAGCACGGTCGCGTAGGCCTCTTCGGCCGCAACGTAACTGCGCGTGGAAAACAGCAATTCGCCGCGGCGAAAATTCGCCTCGTCGAGATATTTCGTATTGGGATATTGCTGCACCAGTTGCGTGAGCGCGCGCAGCGCCGCCTCCAGATCACCTCCTTGTTCGTAGGCGCGCGCCAGCTGATACAGGACGCGGTCGTTGTTCGGATCTTGGGGATATGTCTTGAGAAAGTCCCGGTACTGGGATACGGCGCGCTCGTAATTCGGACCGCCACTTGCCGACGCACCGGTGCCAGTGGCGCTGCGGGTGTCGGCGCTGTCCATCTCCAGATCCCCGAGCCGGCGCAGCGCTTCGGGCCGCTGGGGATCGTGCGGGGCCGACTTTAAATAGTCGCGGTAGGCCTGCATCGTGGTTTCATCGCTGGTGGCGATGTCCTTGCTCTCGGGCAGCAGGTAGGTGCGGCCCTCCAGGCTCTTAAGAGTCGGCGGCGGTTGGGGCGCGGGTTTGCTTGCGCACCCGCACAGCGCCGCCACCACGAGCAGCAAGAGGCTACTGCTCCGTCGCATTCTCAGGTACCTTTGCAAGTCGAGCGCGATCGTAGATTTGCGCCACGGCGAACCGCGCCTGAGTGCCGTAGAGCGCGAGCCGCTCCTTTTGCGCTTGCAGCTCCGCCACCGCCATTTCTTGCACGGCGCCGCGTTGCAATCCGAGCAACTCCTCGACACGCGGAATCAGCGCCCGGATCCGTTGCTCGAGCGCGGTGATCCGCACAGCAAACTGGTCAAAGTGTGCCGGCTCCTCTTTTTGGGCGCGCGTCAGATCGGCATCTAGCAAGCGCGCTCGCGCCAAATCCGCTGTGAGCTGGGCTAGGTCCTTCTTGGCATCCCACAGTCGCGTCGGAAATTCTTGCGCCAGCTGCCAGCTCAGCGCCCCGGCCACGCGCCGATACCGCTCGTGCGCCACATCGCTCTGGGCATCGTTGCGCTCGCGCTCAAGCGTGGCACGCGCCCGGTCCAAACGCACGAGAAGCGCCCGCTCTTTGGCGTCGGCAAAGGCCAACCCGTCGGCCTGTCCTTCCGCTAGCGCAAGTTCCCCCTTGAGCGAGTCGCGGCGTTGCTCGAGCTTGCTGATCCCGACATTACGCGCCGCTTCTTGCACCTGTGGCAAGCGCTCGGCAAAGGCTTGGCGCCGGTTCGCCAGCATATCCTTCATCACGCCTAGGTTGCCTTGCCAATCGCGCAAGTTTTTCGCCAAAAACTGCAGGTCGCGATAGCTCTTAAATGCCTCCTGGAACTCATGCAGCGCCAGCACTTCCACGAGGTGGCGAGCATGGGGCAAATCCGGCAGCTTGTCGATATTCCAGAACCAACCCATCTCTTCGCCTGGATTGCTGGCAAGCAAGCCATCGAGCAGTTTGCCGCTTCGGATCGCCGCGATCGATTCATCCAGGCTGACATTTTCGTGATCAAATGTGCTGATCGCATCGCGGTACTGTTCCAGCGCCTGGGAATACGCTCCCATCTCAGCCAGAGCATACGGCACGGCGAGCTTGGCTTCGAGCACGGCTGCGTCGCTCGCATCGCGGCCAGTGAGTTCCGACCACGGCACAAGCGCATCGGAAGGTCGACTTAACGCATCGGCCGCCCAGCCAAAACCCAACAGAGCCTTGTTGGCGAGCATTCCCGAGAGTCGCACGCGCTCAAGATAAACTCGGGCCCGGTCCGGATGCTTGTCCTGCAATGCCGTAAATCCCAAAGCGACGTTGGCCTTGTCGCGAAGACTGAGAAATTCCTCGCTTGCGGCGGGCCCAACACCAATCGCATCGAGCACCTGGCTGCCCTCGGCGACCTGGCCGCTCTTGATCAATGCGATGCCAAGGTTATAGCGGGCGTACAGGGCCGCTTTGCCTTCGGTCGCGAGGGGCTTTAGCGACTGTGACGCGCCCGCATAGTCGCCGCGCGCCATCAGTACATTGGCGCGCAACAGCCAACGATCCTCCTCCTGATCTGCGGGCAGGCGACCTTTGATCCGATCTAACGCGTCTTGGGCTTCAGCCAAAAATCCCCGTTGATAGCGAATCTTGGCCAGGTAGTACCACGCACGATCGCGAACTGAGGGCGGTGCGCCTTTCTCGATGAGTCGAGCGAACACTTCGGCCGCTTCCCGATGCAATCCGTATGACAGGTACAGCCCGCCACGCAACACTTCGGCTTCGTCGGCGTGGTGCGCAACGCGCCCAAAGTGCTGCGACACCATGAGAGTCGTAAGCGCCGTAAAATAGCGTTCCTGATAAAAGTAAAAGAGGCTGTCGCCAAAGTGCGGATCTTTTACCGCATGTCGCGACCAGCCGCCCTCCTCGGCCGAGGAAGCGACCGCGCTGCCCCAGGCTAGGACCCCAGCGAGAGCAAGCGCCGTGCAGCCGGCCAAGCGCCGGAGCGCGCAACGAAGGAGTAGGGTTTTTCGCATCAGCGCTTACTGCCAGACTTTCACTGCAAACTCGGGCTGAATCTTGCCCGCCGAGTCGGTAATCTGCAGCTCGATGTACTTGGGGTCCGTGCTTTTGTCGAACTTGACGGTCGCGCCACGTCGATAGTCGCGGTCGTACGGACCCTTGCCCGTGAAAAACGCAACCAGCTCGTGGGAACCGCTGCGCAGGTTGCCCACATAAAGTCGTTGAACACCGCCACGGTGCAGCGCCTGAACTTCCGAAGGCGTGTACAGGTAATTGGCCACCTCCTTGTCGTCGAGCTTCACCTGCACCGAATCGAGTGCAAATAGCTTGCCGACGTCCATCGATACGAACAACGCGACCTGGGTATTCGCAGGGAATAACAACTCCTCTTCGAGCACTAGCAAGTCGCGATTTAGTTGTATCACCTCATTCTTAGTGTCCTGAATTCGGGTGTCGAGGTCACTGACTTCTGGTTTGCCGGGCGCAGCCGACTCCTCGGCGGCCGCCGAGGGCAGCGCCAGCGCCGCAAAGGTAAGCGCCAGTGCGGCGGTAAACAAAGTGCATCGTCGATTGATCACGGCGTCTCCTTCGTCAAAACGTTGCCGTCAGGAACAACTCCACCACGTTGGCATCGAACGAATACAGTTTGCCCGTGCGTATGTCGGTGAAATCATCGTAGTGAAAACGCATCCATTCGTAGGCTGCGGTGAACTTAATCTCGTAGCGCCCCGGTTCGCGTACGATGGAATACGAACCTTTGGCACCCAAGCCAAGGTCATTGAATGTGCTCAGCTGGCGATTGCGCGACATATACGTCTCTTCGGTTGCGAAATCGTCGCTGTAAAAGATCGCGTGGCTTTGGGAATAGTGTCGCACGAATCCGTCGAGCAACCAGCGCTTAGCAACGTACTGGCTGTAACCCACCTCCTCGGTACCGGCACGAATATCCCAGGTGTCCCAAAAGTAGCGGTACTGGGCGTGCACCGCGCCTTGTGCACCAACGCTTCCGGTAATGCGAAGCGTTGCTGCGCGGCTCGTGCGGGTGCCTGGATCGACCTCCGGTACTGCTGCGCCAAAAACCCGCGCGACACGATAGGGGCTTTGGAGATATCCCTCGTCGGCTATCGCCTCTGTATTTAGGCTGACCAACCAGCGCGGCGTCAATATCTGCGTTGCCCCCAGGCGGTATTGCCAGTGATTTGCGGGCTGCGAGAAACTCGGATCATTGTGCTTTTCCACCGTATCCCAGCCCTTCGAATACCCAAGGCTCACCGTCGTCATGCCTCCAAAGAAGTCCTGTGCCACATCGATACTTGCGCTGTCTGCGATGTAATCAGGCTCCCGGCTGGTGCTTGCGGTAAGGCTGATTAGCGCGTCGCGATAGACGTAGTCCAGGCCTACCCCGGTCTCTACCCGTGTCTCTTTGTATGGACTGGCCGTCGTGACAACGTCGATCGAAGCGTTGCTCACCATGTCGACGTAATTGAAGGCCGAAAGCGAAACGACGTCCTCAAGACTCTTGCGCACCAGTATGGCCGGTCCGTTGGCGACGACCCCACCCCCGATAAACGAGTGATACATCGCATCGGCCCGGTCGCCCGGCAGGTCCACGGCTTCGGCGTTCGCCGTCGCAAGTACGCCGCCGAGCAAGCCGCCCACGCGCGCCGCACCGCGATACAACGGTCCGAGGCAGTCGGCCGCGGGCAGCTGCGTCGTTTCTGGCAGCTCCGTATGCGACTTGGCCGCGACGCGATCACGACGCAGCGCAACCGGCAGTAAACGCGGCAGCACGCCGGCCCAGCGGCGGACGCAGCGCACCGGGCGACTAATTGCATCCACAGCCGCCCCCCTGGATGCCGGTTGCGCCCCGCGCCCCTTCCCGTACGTCGTAGACGTGTTCGTGGTGTTTGTCGGCCAGCGCGTCGCGCGAGGATTGCATGATGGGGTCGGCAAGGCGTTCGCGCTCGTACGGCTTGACCCACGGCTCGATACCGCAGCCGCCCAACAGCAGGGCACTCAGTAACGACAAAGAAATAATGCGATGAAGCTTCATTCGCGCAGCAACTCCGTGATCTGCTTTTCGTACGTGTCCTCAAAACCGTCCTTATAGCCAAGGTGCACGTAGCGCACGCGTCCGTCCCGGTCAATCAGCACGGTTGAAGGCATGGTGCTCAAGTCATACAGACGGCTCACCCGTTGCTTGCTGTCAAAAAGAACCGGGAAATGAACTCCCAGCTTGGTGAAGACACCGATCGCATTGCGCTGGTCCTCGTCGACATTGACTCCAAGCAAAACAAACCCCGCCGAGCGATATTTCTCGTAGAGGCGATTAAGGTGCGGCATTTCCCGGCGGCACGGGCCGCACCACGTGGCCCAGAAGTTCAGCATCACCACCTGGCCGCGCTGCTCCTGTAATCGCAGGTTCGGTCCGGCCGCGCTGGGCAGCGTGAAATCCGGTGCTCGCTGACTTACCAAAGCCGCATCCGCGCCCGCGCTCGCCAGCGTGACGAGCAACGCCAAAGCAATACGTGCAGTCCGTCTGTGCATTGTCTGCATACCTATTCCCGACGCTATCAGCATAGTGACCAACCGATTCACAAGATTTAGAAAAAGAACGTCACTCCCGCCGTCAACTCCATGTTCTGGGTGTCCTTACGCAGACCCAAGATGTCCAAGGAGAAGGCGTGATCGCGCAAGTCGACCTGCAGCGCCACCCAGTCGGCCAGAAATACGCGCGTGCCCAAGCCCACGTTGATGGTCTCGTGGCTGGCGTTGTCAAACTTGGTGATACCGAGGCCAGCGATGATGTACAGAGAGGCAACCTTGGCGTGGCTGCGTCCGATAAAGAACTCTCCCGGCAGGATGTTGTAGCCGGCGGAAAGGTCGTAATAGCGCAGCGTCATTTCGGGAGCAGGAAAGATGCCCCCGGGCAGGAACTGCCGGTAGGTCGCATCCGAGACCTTCGTTTGCCCGTATACACCCTCGACGAAGATATCCTCGGTGATGACGTAGCCCAATCGCGCACCACCGATTGCATTGGTGCCGAAATCCTCGGTGTTATAGGCGCCGCCGAAAACTCCGAACTCAAAATTATTCGATGGAATGTGCGGAACCTTCACTTGCCGTCTTTCCACTTGAGGTTCGATGACCTGATCATTGGCTGGCGCCGGAGCCGGTAGCTGAGTGGGCACCGGACTTGTTGGTGGGGCAGGTTGCTCTGTCGGCTGGGGACTTGGCGGCGCCGTTGCCGGTTCGACCGCCGCCGGCGACATCGGCTCGCTTTGCGTCGGAGCAACAGGCGCCGTCGCGGTGTCGGTCGGCGGTGTGCTTTTTTGTTCCGTTGCAGGCGCGGGCAGTTCGCTACGCGTTGGCTCATCGGCGGCGCGCACCAAAGGTGCGCAAACACCGAGCAAAAAGACCGCTAGCGAAATCGCGAGAACTGGTATGCGCATGGGTAGCTCGAAAACGCCTAAAAGAAAAAGGAAAGGCCAGCAGTAATAGCCCGATACTGCTGGGTCTGACTGTTGGAAATGAAGGCGGTGTATGCGCTCCAGTCACAACGCACGATCAAGCGGTCTGTGACGTGGAAGCGCAACCCGATCATCGCGTCCGCCATGTCCGAATGCGCAGGAAGCGCGCTGATCAGGCTCGCGCTGGGAGTGTAGTAAATGCGTCCGACACCGATGCCGAAAAAAGGCTCCAATCTGCGATCCGACCAGGGCTGGGCGAGCAAATTGACATGCCAAAAGTTCGTGCCCGAATAGCGACCTTCCACTTGACCCGCCGTAGCCTCCAGCGCCAGCGTATCGATAAGACTGTATGTCGCCCAGAGTTTGAGCATGGGATCGGAGTCAAAGTGTCCCCATCCCGCACCAAACTCCAGACGGCGACGCAAGTAGTCGTCAAGCAAAACATCACGGAACGTTTTCTTGCTACCGGCCTCGGTCAGCGTGCTTTCAAGCTGCCTACGGTCAACCCATCCTTCCTGTCCCCCCGCCGCGCGCACCTTGAACCAATCGGCGTGTCGCAGCTCGATCTCGATCCATCCGCCGCGCTCGACGACATAAAAAATGGGAAAGCCCCGCCCGGGCCCGGTGCGCAGTTCGGCGTACGGGTCCGTCACCTGAACGCGCTCCGCGGAGTCGTCCGCGGCATGGGCCGTCGCGCCTAGCGACATCACCAGCGACACTGCAACCATTCGTATCAGTGCGCCGCGCCAAAAACACCATCTCATCACCCAACGCATCATCAGAAATGCTGGCAACCGCCGCCCGCAAGAAAAAGAGCGCTGGCCGCCTGGCTAAATTCATCCTGGCCTGCGGGCATGGGATTGGAGATCCAATACTGCATCTGCTGCACGTTCGCATCCTGGGCATTGGCAAAAATCAATCCACCGCCGTGCAAAACGCCACGCAACAAAGGCTTATTGATGAGCAGACTCTGCGTCGGATTACCGACAATGACCACCCCGGTTGTCGAGATGAAATTCTTGTAGATATCCGAGGCCTGGATTTGTGCTGTTGACTCGTTCAGGATCCAGGGCGTACTTGCAGCAGCCGTTGGAATTGTTGTTGCGGTGGGAACGATGCGAAATGCGGCACCGCGTCCCGTTGCATCGTTATGGCAACCGGAGCTGGAGCAGGTGTTGGTTGTTGCACCCCCATTTAGTGGGTTGGGCAGCGCTGCCAGGAAGATCGGGAAAATGCACTGCTGAAAATAAGCGAAGGAGAGACTTTGCCCTCCCCCGGCTGATCCCTCCGCCACGCTGGGCGGGTTGTCGAGCGGATCGCCCGATCCTCCGCACCCGCCCAGTCCGATCAAGAAGGTGGCTGCAAGCAAAATCTTCCGTATCGGTCGTTGTACAAATTTCATCATGGTCACGGACAGCCCGTCTTGATCCAGTTTGCGATCGTGGTGTAGTTGGCGCTGCCAAGGGGCAATACCGCTACGTTCTGCCCAGTTGCCCCGGTCGGATGCGGAATCGTCGAGGGTTTACTCAACAGGTAATTGGACGGATCGGCCGGGTTACATGTATCGGAAATCATCGTCAGCGTGTTGTTGTAGTCTCCCGTGGGTTCGCCCGTCAGGACGAACTTATTGTCGACAAACGATGTGCCGGGAGGCACGGTCGTGTTGCTGCCTCGGGCCATATGGCAGTTGGCAGCACAGGTCGAGAGCAAGATCGGGTACACGCTTGAGGTGAAGACAGCCTGGCTCAGCGAAGAGATCTGAGTCACGTTGGCCCCGGTCGCGCTGACAAAAGGATCGTTGTAATACTTACCGCCAAGATCGATCCACTCGGCAACCAGGCGTTTTTCCGAAGCGTTGAGCATCTTAGAGTGATCGGGTACCGACGCCGTAATGGCAGGCGTCGGATACGTGGTCTGGGCATCGCCACTGGACATCAGCGCCTGGCCAGCCAGAATTTCGACGAGTCGGCTCGATCGCGCCAAGCCCGTTACCTGGCTTTCGCTCGCGCTCGTGAAAACAAGCGCTGGACCGGTTTCGACGACCTGCACCCCGTCTCGGACGATCAATACGGGATTGCCGTTCGCGTCGAGTACCGGCGGACCTGTCATCAGGTTCTCGTAGGAAACCATGCGGCCTGTTCCAGCGATGGAATTTGTCAGATTCAGGTTCGCGTCGTTGGAGTTATGGCAGCTTGTGCAAGTCGCATTGACGCCATTGACAGTGCGGGCAGTCGACCAGATGGGTTGGATATGGTCCGGGTAATTAATTACGATCGGCACGCCCGCGCCCGATGTCGGAGCCAACGTGGTTAGCTGCGAGTAGTCAAGTTGGATCGTTGGGCGCGGCGCGTATCCGGCAGCCGCCCACACGTCGGTGTAGCTCATAGTGGGCTGCAAGGTGAACACCGGGTTGTTCACGACCGTCGTTCCAGGCACGGTGGCGGCCACGTAGTTTGCGTGGGTCAGGGCCATCGTGTCGCCCGTTTG
>Ga0187780_10004322_pt1 | contig 10670 bp, 8 predicted proteins | sample 1015_Q2_SP10_20__FD_132429 | JGI IMG/M metagenome (GOLD analysis project Ga0187780, IMG submission 132429) | Tropical peat soil microbial communities from peatlands in Department of Meta, Colombia - 1015_Q2_SP10_20_MG | ecosystem: Environmental > Terrestrial > Soil > Wetlands > Peat | place...
GAGATTCCGTCCGTCTGCGCGGACCTCCAGTGGATACCGATCTCCCAAGTGCGTCGCGTCCGTCGGGGCCAAGGTGAGTCGAGCGATGAGCTGTCCGTGGCGAACCTGCACCTCTGCGGCGCTCAACCCCGGGTCGTGTGCACGCGCCACGTCCGGTGCGAGCCATAGACCGATCAAGGCCAAGCCGACGAACCGCCTCACCTCGAACCTCGCTTTCTCTGCAGGTGAACTTCCCTCGCGAAGTCATTGCCCCCTCCCTCGCCATGCAAGGGAGAGGGCAGACTTCTTGTTCCCGATGGCCTTGGTTACGGATGCAGGTGGTTGCGACCGTTCTGGGGCGTCGACTCGTACGGAAAGACCGTGCTGTAGTTCATGTCATTTGCATCCACTCCGTCTCCGAAGGGACCACGGATGACGGGGGGCAGCACACGCAGGTCGCTGCTCAGCGCGGTGACCGCAATGTCTGTGACGTCATCGCCGAAGCGCCGGCCATTCGGCCAACCGCCCGGGATGAAACCTCCGTTGTGAAACGGATCTTGAATCGCGCTCTTCAGGACGTCGCCACCGAAAATGCTGAGCCGCTTGAATCCGGTCATCGGATCGTCCCCCCCCGTGCCCGTCAATCGTGCACCAGGGGTCGAAAGATCCACCTTGATGAGATCCGGGATGAAAATCCCGGCGATGTCCGTGCGGCCGGTGGTGATGCTGGGGAGCGTGCCGTGGAAGACCCGCGCATTGATGAACGTCGCGAGTTCAGGGTTGAGAGCATACTTCGCGAAGAGTTGCCGATCTCGGGTCGGACTCGTCCGGCTGTACTCGTCTTTGTCGACGATCGCGACCAGACCCTCGTTGAACAACGGGTTGCCCTGCCGTCCCACTTGGACCCAACTTCCGCCTTCCTTATCGCCCTCGCCGTCCTCCGCGCGAAGGACGGGGACCCTTCTGCGGCTCGTGGTGGCGTACACCCCGGCGATTTGCTGGTCTCCTCCGAGTTCATTGAGAGGGATGGCGAGGGCCATCAGGTGGATGTTGAATCCGCCCTGAGAATCCTTCCCCGGATTGCGCAGGTTGAAGAGGTCAAAGATGGACAAGATGTCGGCGTAGAATCCGTCGTCTCGTTGGCCGGCGAACGCGGTGTATCCACTGCTGAGCGGAGCGATTGCTTCGCTGGTGTAGCGGTCCAGGTCTGCTGCATTCCGCACGCCGCCTTTTGCAGGCTGCTCGCCATCGTCGTTCTGATTGTAAAACGGGGTTGCGATGCCCTCGTTGTTCGGAGGCACGATGCCGCTTCCCAGCAGCGTTGCTTGTTCTCCTCGGCGATGATCTACCTTGGTTACGGTATAGGTCTGCACGAGGTTTTGGTTCGCATCACCCACATGCTCCACTACGCCAAGGTACGACTGCAAAATTGTGTTCTCGTCCTTGAAGGCTGTTTTGAATCGAAACTGGTAACTGACCGAGGCACGTCCTGCGCTCAGGTCTGTGCCTGTGGCAACGTGAATCTGGTACAGGACATTGTCATCGAAGTTGTACTTGTTCGGTCCGATTCCCGGCTCCTCGAAGGGATACACCCCAAGGGCCACAACCAGCTCTTTGGGGCCTTCTTGGTCGACAAAGGCATACACATCCGTTGTGTTGGCTGACGGATCACGCGTAATTAAGGGCGCATCCATGTGACTCGAGGCCAGTGCCGAACTGCAGACGAACGCCATCGAAGCGATGGACGCTCCGGCGCAAACCGCACGAAATCTCCTGCTCATGATCTCTTACCCTCCTGCTTCCTTGGTTGTGCTTGTTGCGAGAGCGGATCCGAATTTGTCCCGAGCGCAGCGAGTTGGCGCTCAAGTTGAGCTCGCTCCGAGGGCCACAGCATGGTCTGTAGGGCTCGAGCCTTGAGGAGCCACGTACGCGCGGCGCGCGTTTGCCCGGAACGAGCCGAGATCACGCCCGCATGAAGAAAGAGACGCGCGTCTTGTGTGCCTTCTGCGAGGGCAGATTGCATTTCGCGCTGGGCTTCGACGAGATTGCCGGCGGCCGCCTGTGCCCAGGCGAGGGTATCGAACGTGAAGACGTCAGCCCGAGTATGAAGCTCCTGTGCCGCCAAGCGCAGCGCCGTAGGCGTGTCTCGCTCCATCGTCGCGAGGTAAAGCGCGTAGGTCCTTGGATCATCCGCAGCGCCGCGCGCGAAGAGTTGCGTTTGGACCGCATCGGCGTCTGCCGTGCGGCCGGATGCCCGCAGCGCTTCGATGAGCGCCCACTGGTACTCAGGCAAGGGATTCGACTGGGCCGCCCGACGAAGGGGATCGATCGACCCTGTTGCGTCGCCCTCGGCGAGCCGAAGGCGTCCTTGCGCCAGCAGGGCGGGCGGATAGCCGGGCTCCAGCGCCAGCGCCGCCTGAATGAGTGCAGAGGCTCGATGCGGGTCCCCTGCCTGCAGACGGTACGAGGCGAGCCGTACGCGGGCCCACGCAGAGGATTCCGGGTCGTCCGAGTCGCCCGCTCCGGCCACCATTTCCATGAGCTGCGTTGCGCCCCGGAGATCTCCCTTGAGCCAGCGCATGTGCGCGGCGCGACTGTAGGCCTCGGGTGTAGGCTTTTGATCGATCATCTTCTGATAGGCGTCGACTGCGAGGGCAAGTTTGCCTTGCTCCATCAGTGCATCGCCTAAGAGGCCGTAGTCGAAGGACCGGCCGCGCAGCCTGACGAGTTCGCGTGCGACGGCTTCGGCTTCTTTGAAGTGGTGAAGGCTGTCCAACACGTGGCCGCTCAGCAGCATCGTTTCCGCACGATGCGGTTGGCGTGCCTCCATGCACAATGCGCACTGCTGGGCCAGCTTGTAGTAGCCGGCGTCGAAGGTCTTCCTCGCCTTCGCTACAAGCAGCCAACCAACCCGTTCCAATTCGATGATCGAATTCGGCGATGCGCGAGCCTGCTCTTGGAGCTGCGCAATCCTCTTGTCGAGGGTGGCATCGCCTGTGAGAGGAGTGAGCGCGATCTCGCACGGGCGGGAAGCTGCAGGCAGAGCGTGCTCGCTCCCGCGGGTGCAACCCCCGAGGATGGAGAGCCCGCCGAAGAAGATCCAGGGAAGTCTCCGGTTGCCGATGGGCCCGAGCATGTCCCTTCTTACGGGGCAAGCCCGCGCTTTGGATGTGATTGGTTTAGGGTTGCGCCCGACCTATCGCACAGGCTGGCAGTGAGACGTGCATCCCGGAGACGGAGATTCGCTGTATGCTGCACTCATGACCTGCGGAGCTTGCGGGCACGCCAATCGGGGGGAGGCGCGCTTCTGCGAGGGGTGCGGCGCCCCGCTCGCCCGGGTCTGCACGAGTTGCGGCGCTGAAGTGCGGGCGAGCGCGCGCTTTTGCGACGCCTGCGGACACCCCACAGCTTCCTCGAGCTCGTCGAGCGACGCAGCCGCGCCGCAGAGCTACACGCCGGCGCATCTGGCACAGCGTGTCCTGCGGCAGCGCTCGTCGCTTGAGGGTGAGCGCAAGCAGGTGGCTGTACTTTTCGCCGACGTCATCGGCTTCACCCCGATCTCCGAGCGCACGGACCCTGAGCAGATGCACGCGATCATGGAGCGATTCTTCGACGTGCTTCTGGCGGAGGTTCACCGGCTCGAGGGGACGGTGAACCAATTCACGGGCGACGGAATCATGGCTCTTTTCGGCGCGCCGCTCGCCCTCGAGGATGCTCCGCGATGTGCGGTGAAGGCAGCCTTGGCGATGCAACAGGGGGTGGAACGCCTGCGCCAAGAGCTTCTCGAATCTACGGGTCTCGACTTCCGCATGCGCATTGGCATCCACTGCGGGCTCGTCGTGGTCGGAAAGATCGGCAACGACCTGCGCATGGACTATACGGCCGTGGGCGACACGACGAACCTTGCGGCTCGTCTCCAAACCCTTGCCCCAGCGGGTTCGATCCTCATCTCCGAGGCCACCCACCGCCTTGTGACCGGCTATTTCGAGACTCGGGACTGCGGGGAGCTCACGGTCAAGGGCCGGTCGGCTCCCGTGCGGGCGTTCGAGGTACTCGCCGACCGGGCCGAACGCCGCCGCATCGATGTTCTGAGCGACGTGGGTCTGACCCCGCTCACAGGCCGTGATCGCGAGCTCGCCGCATTGCGCGAGGCCTTCGCGGCCGCCTCGACCGGTCAAGGACAGGTTGTGTTCCTCGTGGGGGATGCGGGGCTCGGCAAGTCGCGTCTTTTGTTTGAGTTCCGCCGCGAACTGGAGGATCAGCCCCACCTCTGGTTTGAGGGTCGCTGCGCTTCGTACGGCAGGGCGACGGCGTTCCTACCCATCATCGATGGGCTCCGCCGCTACTTCCGAATCGACGACCGCGACGACGAGGCGCAGGCGATCCGCAAGGTGGAGGAGGGGATCCAGGCGCTTGGTGGGAACCTCGCGTGGACCTTGCCCTTCATTCGGCAGCTCCTCGCGCTCCCGATGGGCGACGAGGCCGCCGCGGCCCTCGACGCCGCGAGTCGGCGCGCGCAGAGCTTTGGGGCCCTGAAGGCGATCGCCCTGCAAGGAGCACAGCTCCGCCCGCTGGTCTTGGTCGTTGAAGATCTGCACTGGATCGACCCCGCCTCGGAGGAGTTCCTGACGTTTCTCGGGGACGCGATGCCCACGACGCGCGCGCTTCTCATTTGTTCGCACCGCCCGGGCTACCCGCACCCCTTCGGAGACCGCAGCTACCACCTGCGCGTGACGTTGCGACCGCTCTCTTCGGCGGAGATGGCGGGGATGACGACGGCATTGCTCGGCGGGGTGGATCTTCCGGACAAGGTGCGCGATCTCGTCGAGCGGAAGGCCGAGGGCAATCCGTTCTTCATCGAAGAGGTCACCAAGTCCCTTCTCGAACAGGGTGCGCTGCGCACGGATGCCGGCCGCCTGGTGCTCGACCGGGCGCCCCAGGAACTCGCAGTGCCCGACACCATTCAAGGCGTCCTGGCAGCGCGCATCGACCGTCTCCCCGACGCGCCGAAGCGTGCGATGCAAATCGCCTCCGTGATCGGACGCGAATTTGCGCTCCGCCTGCTCGAGCGCATCGCCGAGACCGGCAAAGAGGTGCGCGGCCAACTCGAGGAGCTGCGGTCCCTCGAGCTGATCTATGAGAAGGCGATGCACCCCGAGCTCGCATACATGTTCAAGCACGCGTTGACCCACGATGTCGCCTACGACAGCATCCTCATCGATCGCCGAAAGTTCCTGCACCGCACGATCGGCCTCGCGATTGAGGAGCTCTATGCAGACCGCCTCGCGGAGCACTTCGAGACCCTGGCGCTTCATTTTGAGCGTGGAGAAGACTGGGAGCGCGCGCTTACATACCACGAGCTCGCGGCCGAAAAGGCCGAGGCAGCCTACGCCACGCACGCCGTCGTGCACCACTGTCGTCATGCGCTCGCGATCTCCGAGCGCCTCGGTGCCACGATCGACGATGAGCGCCGACAACGAATCGAAGACAAGCGTGGTCTCGCGCACTTCTACTTGAGCGAGTTTCACGATTCGGCCGACGCCTACCTGCGCGCAGCGAGTCTTAGTAGAGATCCTGGGCTCCAAGCAAAACATCTTGCCCTCGCGGGTCACAGCGACACATGGGGTCACCGCTACGAATCTGCACGCTCCTCCCTCAATTCGGCCCTCGCGCTTGCAAGGCGAGAGGGCATCCGGGGGGTCGAGGCTTTGACCCTGTGCTTTGACTCCTTCTACGCCAGCACCGTACTGGGGGACATCGGCGGCCACGAGAAAGACGGACTTCGTGCCCTCGCGATTGCCCGAGAGGCAGGAAGCGAAGAAGCGGCCGCCGTCGCGAACTTCATCCTGTGCGAGGTCTCTGAGTGGACCGGCAAATATGAGCAGTCCATTGCCTTCGGTACGGAAGCACGCGAGGTCGCGCGTCGCCTCCGTCTCGCGCACGTCCTCGTGTGGTCGATGTGGTTTTTGGGGAAGGCGGCCTGTTGCCTGGGGGACTATACGCGTGCCCTCAACTGGCTGGGAGAGGCGCACGCCATCACAGAGCGAATCGGGGACCGCGCGTGGCGGACACGGCTCCTCAACACCTTGGGCTGGTGTTACGCAGAGCTTGGGGACGATGCCCGGGCTCGCGAATACAACGGGCGTGCCTGCGTGATCGCGCGTGAGCTCGGGGATCCGGAGATCATCACGAACGGGGAAATCAATCTGGCGATCAATGACCTGAACCTCGGAGAGCACGAGCGCGCCGCCGACGCATTTGAGAGGCTGCAGGCGGAGGTGGAGACTCGCCAGGATCCTTGGATGCGATGGCGCTATGCATTGCACCTCGACCACGGACTCGGGCGCGTGGCCCTCGCACGAAAAGACCCGGAGCGCGCTCTCGCGTACGCCGAGCGCGAACTCGCCGGGGCGCTCAGCCATCAGGCGCCAAAGATGGAAGCACGCGCCCTTGGCCTCCGCGGCGCAGCGCTCCTGCTCGAGGACCAGCGCGACGAAGCCGAAGCGACGCTCTTGCGAGCGATCGCCGTGGCGGACCGCATCGCCTATCCGCGCGCCTCCTGGAACGCCCTTCACCTCCTGGCCGATCTCGAGCGGCGCAGGGGCCAGAGCGACAGCGCGGAGGCACACCTGGCGCGGGCAGCGGATCTGCGCCGCCGCGTGGCAGATGCGTTGCCCGACGCGGTGCTTCGCCGCGTCCTTTGGGAGACCTCGGACCTTAAGCGCTGAGCCTGCAGGATTCTCCCGCGCGGGGGTGTGATCCCCCATGGCACGCTGGGTTCGCGTACCGACTGCCATGGGGGTGGGGACGGGGCGCGCGCGGCCGCCCACCGGCTCCAGGGCACCGCAGCACCTCGAGCGCAGCTACGCGTTGCCCGGGTCGCTATTGGCGCGATCGAGATCGAGCTGCAGCTCTTGATGAACTCTGTCATTGACCAAGCCGCGGTCGCGCAGCGACGAGGAGCGCGTCGGTCTTCGCCTGATAGACCGCTCGCCGTACGTCGCCCGTGACCGCGAGCCGGCGTAGCGCCTCGGTGCGCGCCATTTCATCCTCCGACTGAAGTGACGCGAGCTGATCCGACATTGCATCGCGCAATCGATAGACGGCGATCGGGCAACTCTCCTCGGAGCAGAAGGCGTCGAGGCGCGCGATCCCCGCCGAGAGCATGGCTTGGCGCGCGCGGCGGACCTCGAGTTCCGTGGGGTCGGCGTCGGAGAGGCCAAGGTGCCGTACCAGAGGCAGGAGCGTGAGCCCCTGACCGATTAGGGTCACCACGATCACCACGAGGGTGCAGGCGATGATCTCTGCGCGTCCGGGAAAGGGTGCGCCGTCCCGGAGGAGGGCCGGAATGGACAGTGCAGCCGCCAGCGACACGGCACCGCGAACGCCGCACCAGGCGACGAGACCGACGGCGCGAACATCGGGATAGCCGCCCTCGCGCTCGCGCAGTCGCCGCGAGAGCGAGAGCGACAACCCTCTGTGCCAGAAACGACACGAACCCGATGACGCCGAGCACCAGGATGACGGTCGGAAGGAAGTCGCTGACCCACGGAGTATGGCAGCTCTTCTCGACCCGACATGGGCCGCTCGAAATTTGGCAGGTTCACGGCGACGAGGGGCGAGGCCCCGCTTTGAGCGTGTGGGTCCGTACTCTTCGGTGCGGCGCCGCGCAGACTACGAGACCGGGAGGTACGCCTACAGCGCGTTCACTTTCGAGAAGAGTGCGACAAGACCTTCGGCCCTCGTGGACACCTCACCCGCTTCGGGTGTGAAGGCCGAACTACTCCGCCACATTCGCTGCCAGAGCTTCTACCACCGAAATATTCTTCAGAAGCTCGGGGGAGAAGCCGTGCCGCTTTTGCAAATAGTTCGGGCTGTTGTACGAAACCCAGACCGTTCTCTGACCGTCCTCCCAGACCAAGATCTTGAGAGGGAGGTCGATCGCGCTGCTCGGAGCCGCCAGCATGAGGGGTGTGCCGGCCTTCGGGCTGCCGAAGATGAGGAGCTTGGTAGGAGGCATCTTCATTCCCACCTTTTCTGCTTCTCCGCTGTGGTCGACCAGCGCGAACAGGGTTACGCCCTTCGCCTGCAAAATTCCCTTGAGCCGCTCCATCGTCACGTCTACCGAGTGATTGCTGGGCTTGCTCATGATCCCGTTGTTTGCGGTTGAGGCCACGGATACTCCCTCCTCCTTTCCCGAATACGAGTGTGCAAAGCCGCGGACGGATGCCAGGTAGACCACCATCGCGAGGCCTACCAAGGCCAGGAACAGGGCGATCGCAACGGCCTGCGCAGAAGAGCGGGAATATCTGCGCTCACCGCGTTCCAGTTCTCGAACCAGTCGAGCGTGCTGCCAGCCTGAAACGAGATGGACGAGCACGCCCGCCAAAATCAGCGCCGTACCGAACCAGAGCGAAAGCCCGTAGGATCGTAGTGAAGGCGCGTGCTCGGCGATCTCGAATTCCTGGAGGAAGAGCCCAAAACGTGCCACCACAAAGCCGAACCCCATCAGTGCCAATCCAGTGCGAACCCATGCCAGGAGAGTTCGCTCCGCAGCCAGGTAATCCCGCAGCTCTCCGCCTTGCGTACTCCGAGTTTCGTTCACGCTCTCCGCCTCGTTTCTATCTCCGATCGAAGGACGCCGGTTTCAATGCTCGCTCGACTCCGGGACGTGGGTACGGCTCAAATGGCCGGCGGCCTTCTCAGCGGACCACCCACACAGGACAATGGGCATACCGAAGAACGCGTTCGGAGACGAAGCCCAGCATCCAACGGGTGAGCGTCGTCTTTCCGCGCCGGCCCATGACGATGAGATCGCCGCGCTCGCGCTCAGCGAGACGGACGATCTGTTCGGCCGGATGTCCCACCTCCACGGTAGCCCGCACAGCAACCCCACGTCGTGCGGCCTCGTTCCGCAGCTTTGCGAAGGCCTCCTCGTAGTGTTCCCGGGCGCGTCCGCCAGGAACCAAGTGCTTTCCACGGCAAACGTCCTAGGAGGTCTTTGGAGGAGAGGCCTGGGTCGTGGAACCTCCCGGTGCGTACTTCAACACCCGCACCTTCTCCATCGTGACGAGTCCTCCGGTGACCATCTCATCGAGGATTGCGGTGAGCTGCTCCATGCGATCCTCCGAATCGACGATCTCAATCACGATAGGTAGATCTTCGGAAAGTCGGAGAATCCGCGCGGTGTGGAGGATGCTGCGCGCCCCGAATCCCGCGACCCCATGGAACATGGTGGCACCCGCGAAATGCTCGCGACGCAGGCGTTCCAAGAGGGCAGAGGGGAGCGACTGATGGTGCCATTTGTCATGCTCACCAATGAACACGCGCACCAGAACCTGCTCGCCGCTGAGGACGCGCATGCCTTCCTCCGTGGAACGGGAAGCCCGTTCGTTACCCACCCACCCACAGCTCGCCCGCTGCGAGGCCGAGAATCCCCGCCAAAAAGCACCCCAGGACCGTGCCTCCGAGATTGAGTGCAGCGAGGTGCCATACCCCCTCCTGCATCAGATTCAGCGTCTCATAGTTGAACGTGGAATAGGTGGTGAGGCCGCCCATGACGCCCGTGGTCAGGAAGATGCGTGTCGTGGGTGAGATCAGGGTCGAGGTCAGGCCCACGTGCATGATGAGCCCGATCAGGAACGAGCCCGCCACATTGACAGTGAGCGTGCCGAAGGGGAACTCAGGCCCCAGAAACTGGAGCGCTGCCTGAGAGACCAGGTATCGAGCGCCTCCGCCGAGCGCACTTCCCAGACATACCCAGAGGAACCGGTCCATCCGCTTCGCCTCCGCGTTCGGAGCTACCGGAGGAGGGGGCCGGCTTCGGCACACTCCTACAGCGCCTTAGTGGCTGCCGCAGGAGTCATCGGCCGTCGGGAGAGACGGCGGTTCTCGGCGGACTCCACCGCCATCACACGCGCGGAGAGTATTGACCGCACACGCCTGCGTCAACCGCGCGCCGGCGACCCACCGCGTCTGCATCGGACGCGTTGAAGAACTCCCAGCTTCCTCCCTCCAGCACTGTGCTTCGCCTGTGGGGCGCGCTTGTCTTGCCGAGCGGTTTCGCGCACGGCGAGCGCGCGTGTCCTCCCATGAAGGCGATTGGCTTCCCGGGCGGGGGCCACGATAGACTGGAGGCACGCGGAGCGGCTTTTCCGAACGCAGTCAGAGACCTTCTCGAACGGTTCAGCATCTAACATCGGCACCATGAGCGCACCGGTCGCTCAGCTGGCTTTCTGATGCCGCGCAACACGAAGTGCAGACGATTCTCTGGGACGGAGGTTTGCTTCCCATCGTGAAAACCTTCCGCGGGTCTCGGAGACCCTCGCGGAAAGTCGCTCACCATCCGGGTCTGGTCCGTCACGCCTTCGCTCGGAGGTCCTCATGTCCCTTCGACCTGTGAAGCGGCTGGTGAAAGCAAAGCCGGCCCTGGAAGGCGCAGGGGTGCATCTGCAACGCGCGTTCGGCTTCGGCAACACCTCCGACTTCGATCCCTTTCTTCTCCTCGACGACTTTCGCAATGATGTTCCAGCGGACTACCTGGCTGGTTTTCCCTGGCATCCGCATCGCGGCATCGAGACCATCACGTATGTCCTCGCGGGAAGCGTCGAGCACGGCGACAGCATGGGGAACAGCGGTGCCATTGCGGCGGGAGATGTCCAGTGGATGACGGCGGGGAGCGGGATCATCCA
>Ga0187780_10004324_pt1 | contig 10669 bp, 6 predicted proteins | sample 1015_Q2_SP10_20__FD_132429 | JGI IMG/M metagenome (GOLD analysis project Ga0187780, IMG submission 132429) | Tropical peat soil microbial communities from peatlands in Department of Meta, Colombia - 1015_Q2_SP10_20_MG | ecosystem: Environmental > Terrestrial > Soil > Wetlands > Peat | place...
AAAGAAATGGCTTCGAAATTCTTGTCTTCCCTTCAGGTTTGCGCGTCCCTGGCAAGCTCTTTCTTGAAGTTTCTCTCCGAGAACAAAAGCAGTGCAGCAACTACCCCGATGACGATTGCAGCGAAGATTGAAAGAACAAAAAATTCGTCGCTACCGTGGCTTGCTAATCCCGTCATTGTTGTGGCGGTTGGCGCGGCGATCACGGCTGGAGCAGCGGTTGGAGCGGGAACAGTGGTCGGAGCTGGCGTTTCAGCGTTACCCGACTCAGTGCCGAAATTCGCAGTCGGACTAGGCACCGGAGTCGTTATATTCAAGTAGTAAGCTGGCGAAGGTTGAGGCGACGCTTGATTTTGAGTAGAGGCTTGAGGCGAAATTGGCAAGTAATTTGCAGTTGCGGCAAGCGAGAGAACTAGGGCAACTGCAAGAATAGGTGCCAACAGTATTTTCCAGTTCACCCTGTCACAACCATAAGTGAATGCTTCTTTCAACCCCAATTAAACGGTGCGAACCGTTATTTAATGTTATATTTTAGGTTGAGTGTTCTAACCTTTCGAACGTTAGTTTGAGGCGGTTTTTGGGGTAGTTCTTAAATCGTTGCATGCTGCTTTCTCAAGGATTGTGGTCGGCTTTGGCTGCTGAAGAGCCTAAAGAAGTGCTTAGAGGCACTACGTTGGAAGTCTATCGTTTCCTGCTGAAGAGCAACAAACCAGTAGGAACGCGTGAGCTTCAGCGCGCGCTGGGCTTAAGCAGCCCCTCCGTTGCCACGTATCACCTGTCGAAGCTGGAGGATGCGGGACTCCTGAAACGAGAGGGCGGAGGCTTCACCGTCAGCAAGTTCCTTCTGGAAAACAGCGTCAAAGTCAACCGTTTTTTGGTGCCTAGGTACTTTTTTTATGCGGTCTTCGCAATTGCAGCACTCGCCGTCGAATTAACGCTGATGATGCCGACAGAAGTGACCCGTGAATACGCATTTTCGGTGGCTGTGACGAGCATTTTGGCGATCTTCTGCGTCTTTGAAACAGTCAAGACCTGGCAAAGAGGTAATCTATAAATCGGCTCTGCTTGATTCGCACTCTAACCCTTAAGCAGCCCCCTCGTCTGAAACAATACTAAGAAACCCAAGAGATCAGCTAACTACGGTTTGACCATCAGTTCCATGGCATAGATGCGCCCTGACGGGAGCTACCTTGCCTAAATCAATGTTTAAGGGGAATGTTTTGGTAGATCAAACTTGCCGCTTCCCTGTAAATCGAACATGGAACTACTCTGATCTTATCTTTTGTATTGAAGCTTTTAGGTTAGTTAACTTTAAACACTGCTGTAGATAATAGGGTAACTTACCAATTTGACGATTAGGGGGAAGGGTTTATGGTGCGTCAGCCACCGCTTCGCGCACGCGGCGTAAAAGTTCTTAAAGCTGTTTCTTCACCGCTCAGGCTGCAAATCCTCAACTTGCTATTCGAAAGAAGCGCACTAAGCTACACAGAACTCATAAACGCGTTAAAAATGAACCCTAGCCGCGATGCGGGCAGGTTTGCCTATCATCTTAAGTTCATGCTCAAAGCAGAGTTGGTTGAGGCGGATGTTGAAGCAAAAAAATATTACCTTACCGACCTAGGCAAAATGGTTCTAGACGTCGCTGACCGCGTAGAGAAAAAGGCGGTTAAACCGCGAGGCATGCTGGTCCGAACGTCGCATTTGACGCTGGAAGAGTTCGACGCTAATAAGATTGCGAATTCGCTGATTAAGGAGGCGAAGGTGCCCGCTGAGTTGGCGCAGAAAGCAGCGAAGGAAGCTGAGAAACGCCTGATTAAGTCTAAAACGAAATACCTTACGGCCGCGTTGATTAGGGAGGTCGTGAACGGCATCCTGATCGAGAAGGGATACGAGGAGTATCGCCATAAGCTCACCCGCGTCGGAATGCCAGTCCACGAGGTAACCACGGCCGTCGAAGCCAAGGATCAACCTTCTGCTTCGGCGTCTTTGGTTACGAGGGCGGGGGAAGCCGTCTTGGAAGAATATACTCTGCTCAACATTTTCCCAAGAGACATCGCTGACGCACACCTTTCGGGCGCCATTCACGTCGGTGGTTTGGGCAGCTGGATAATAAAGCCGGACGAAGTCAATCATGACCTACGGTTTTTCCTGCAGAACGGACTCAAACTGGATAACCCAATGATGGCGTCGATCGAGCCGCCTTGCGATTTTGAGTCAGCACTCGCCTTAGGATTGGATGTTCTTCTGCATGCTGAGAAAGAAATTAATCGAACCCAAACGTACGGTTACTTCAACGTTTTTTTGGCGCCTTACGCGAAAGGCGTCGAGACGGGGAGACTTAAGGAACATCTCCGTTTATTCATCTTAAGCCTTAACCAGCTTGCAGAAGCAACTTTGACACTTCAACTTTGCGTCCCGAAGTCGACCGCGGATAAAGAAGCCGTTGGTCCTTCTGGGAAGATATGCGGAAAATATGGCGACTACGCCACGGAAAGCCAGATGTTGGCGTCTTTGGTTCTTGAAGTGTTTTCAGAGGAGGGCGCCAAAAAACCCCTGCTCAACCCTAAATTAATCATGAAAGTGGGCAAGGAAAGTTTCGGGGATGACAGCGCGAAGGGTCTTCTTATCCGCGCTCATCAGTTGACCTCCGAAAAGGGACCAATCTACTTCGTTAGTGCGTCGAGGAAAGAAAACGAAAACGCTTTCTACTCGTCCACGGGAGCTAAGCTCGCAGCTGACTTGACCGGCGACTGGGAAACCGACACTTTACGCACAGGTTCTCTCGGATGTGTAACGATTAACATGCCAAGGATAGCCTTGGAGTGCGAGAAAGACAAAAACAAGTTTTTCGACCTCATAAGGGAACGATTCGAACTTGCCGCTAGAGCATTGGCAATAAAAAGCAACGTGCTTAAGCAGTTTGGCAGAAACAGCTTGCCTTTTCTTCTGAAGAATGGCAGAGGCGACGTCTACTTTAGGTTGGAAAACAGCTCTCGAATAATTAATTTGGCTGGGTTCCGCGAAGCAGTGGAAGCTTTTACTGAAAAGGGCGTGAACTCGGAGGAGGCACGCAGTTTTTCCGCAGAGGTTATTCAAAGTGTCTTGGCTTTCAAGCAGAAGATCGGCAGAAAATATGGCAAACGCCTATATCCTGTGATGATTGCCAACGCTGAAGCCGCGGAAAGATTGGCACAATTAGATATTGAGAGGTTTGGCGTGGCTAAGGTAAAGTTTTCGGGGACAAGAGAGAAACCATATTACTCCACAACTAGGAGGTTCCAGGCTAAGGCAGTCGGCGAAACCTTGTCGTTGGCGACCGAGCAGCTGGAGACGGCCCAGAAAATGAAGGGATTGAATGCGGGAGGAGTTTTGGACATCATCGAGTTGGAAACCACTGATTACAAGCCTGAAGCGCTGATGGATTTGACCCGACGCCTGATTGAAAGCCAATCGTTGGAGTTCTTCACATATAATGTCATATTCAGCTACTGCGACAACTGTAGGAGAAGCTGGTTCGGAACTCTTCACAAATGCCCATCATGTGGCTCCATGAGCATGTTGGCGACTTTTGACCGGTTCGCTTCAGCCTGAAACTTCTCGTTTTGGCGCATGATTTTACTTAAGGAAAAAAATTGGTAACCACAAAAAAAGGAAGGGATGTTATGTTTAGTTGCTTTATAGCTTTTTTCTGCTGACAACGAGCAATATGGCTGCGCCGATGATGATTATCACGATTATGATTGCGATGCCTATGTACATGAGGCCGTTCTGTGTGGCTAAGCCATTGAGTGGCGTTGCTGTCGGCGGGGCTGTTGCTGCTGGTGTGCCCGCATAGATTTGTGTTTCCGCGGAGGATGGGTAGTAACCATTTGTGCCTAAGAAGTTAGCGTATATCGTATAGTTGCCGGCGATGTCTGGTGTCCACGTTAGGCTGTAGGTGCCGCTCTGGTCGGTCGTTGCCGTGCCGATTACCCTGTAGTTGTTGTTGGAGTCCAAGACAGCAATCTGTACTGGTACTCCCGTGAAAGTGGTTGGTTCTACTTGTTGCTGGTAAACGTAGCCCATCCATGCTTCCATGCTTGAGTCAGAAGCGCATGGTACACCGTTTGGAAAGTCTGCTTTTTGTTCTGTTTGCTGAGTTCCAGCGGAAACGTCCATCACTGTTCCTTTTATCACGATCGGTGTGGAAGTTGACACACCAACATCGGGTGCCGTGACCGTTGTTGCGCTGGGCCCTTGGCCTACATTGTAGATTTGGTCGTCATAACCGTTGAAGAATGTTGCGAAGCCATCTGCGATAGCGAAACTGGTGCCGGTGAATGAACCTGATACGTAAGCTGAAAGTTGCCAGAGCTGTTGACCCGTGGTTGCGTTAAGAGCTTCTGCGGTTGCACCTTTGTAAATCGGGTCTGTGATAGTGTGTTCAACTGTTACGTCGTATATTACTCCGTTTCCAATAGCCATTATGAAGCTTGGGTAATCACCATAGAAGGTGTTTAATCCAGCGTTTGTGCTGTTGCCTGGTCCGCCGTTGCCGTAGGTCCATGCAATGTTGCCGGTCGTGTCGTTGTAAGCATAGCATATGCCTGAGAATGAGCTGCTGTAAAGGAAGCCGTAGGCTGTTTCACCTGCCAATGTTCCTGGTCCAGGACTGCCATAGTAGTCGAAGGCTGCTTGAGGTGCACTTGGACCCCATATTTGATTGCCATTGGCCATGCTGTATGCGACCCATTGCAGTGTTTCCCTGTAATTCAAAAGGAAGACATTCGTCTGGAAGTCAGCTGGACCTTGTACTACAGTGATGTTGCCTGCCGGTGGGTTATATGTTTGCATCCAAAGTATTTGTCCAAATGTAGCGTGACTTGGATTAACGTCTACAGCAAAGTATGTAAAGGGTGTTTGTGGTGTGCCTGCTCCGGTTGCGGCGAAACCGCCTGGCAGAGTACCGTTTCTGCAAAGTAGTATGTCGTCATAGCTAGCGGCAACAACTGAAGGTGTTACAGCCATGTTGTTATGCCAAGATATCGATGTGTTCCAGTCGTAGGTGGTCAATGAATCTTGATTGATAGTACTGATAGCGGTAGTTGTTGATCCTGCTGCTAAGGCACCGGAATTCATTGGAACGTTTGCATTTACGGTTAGCGAGGAGCCATATGGTACCGCGTTACTTGTTCCTGCTGGGGCGCCGGGCGGTAGTGTGCCGGATCCGCCAGTGATCGGAATAGGATATGTTGAAGTGATGAGTCCATTGGACGCGTTTACGATTGAGGGTACTAGGCTTCCGCCGCCAGTGTAGGGGTTGATGTCGTATTGCCAAAGTTTTGATGAGTTCCATTCGCTCAGATACCAGTTTGGATTCGCTGTAGTACCTAAATTGGTCATGACGTACCTTAGCTGTTCACCGCTTGGACCTGCTACTGAAGTGCCGGTTGGAACGCCTGTTACATTGAACAATTGTTGTCCTGTGTATGCATCAAATGCTCTGGCGAAACTGCTTGTGAACAGTATTGGAGGGAAGACTCCGTGTTCGTCAGGGTCCCAAAGGTTGTAGATGTAAGCGAATGATAGTGAAGGTACTTGTGAGCTGCTCCAAAGGACCTGCCCAGTTTGTAGGTTTTCGCAAACTGTTGGTCCGCCGCTTGGTTCAGAGAATGACACTGGCTCGGTGAAGAATAGGTATCCATCTACGATTATGGGGTTCACGAATCTTTGGTCGTAAGCAGAGCCCTCGAAATAACCGACTCCTTGTGATGCTGGTGCAAAGATCGTTGTTTGTTGTCCTGAGACACCGAATGAGCCTCCGACGATTCCACCCATTTCAAGCGGTTGTGTCCACATAATGTGTGAAGTTAAGGGTCCCACGCCGTCTGGATGGAACAATAACTCAGTCGGACCTACGGAGCCGCTGTACCCTGCTGAACCTGAACCTAGCCAGTTTGATGAAATCGCGTACCAGTTTGTGTTTTCACCGTATATCGGCCGAGTCCAGTAAGCTGTTGGCAGAGGTTCACTCGTTATGGCTGCAGGTATCGGTGTTGTCTGGACAGTAACCGTAGTTGATGCGCTGCTTGGCTCATAATAGTCACCTAAGATTGACGATAGTTCGTAGCCGTCACCGTTTGCACCATATACTTGTCCTGGGAAAGAGAAGATAAGGGTGTATGTGCCAACCATACTGGCGGTAAAACTTGTTTCTTGTGCTGATGTTGAGTCTGAAATAACTGCAAAAATCGTTGTCGTTGGCGAACCACTTGGCGGTACAACTGTTAAGTTGTAGTTGTGGAATCTCCATGTATTTGATAACAATGCTGCACTAGCTGTTGAACCGTTAGTGGAGACAGCGGCACTTGATCCGCCCGCTGCTCCGTATACCATGTCAAGCCACATGTAAACTTGTATTGTCTGACCGACGCCAATAGGGTTAGGTGTTGCAGTGATGTAGGCGTATGTAGGAATGTTCCAGGAAGGTGTGTGAGCGTTTGCTGCGGGTAACAGTACTAGAGGTGCTCCCATTGATACAGTTAATATTGCTGCAATCAGAATTGCTATAGTTTTATTTTTTGTAGTTTGCATTCTTTTTCTTTTCTCCATCATGTTTTTTAGGGAAAGGACTGAGTAAGATGATTACTCCTTCCGAACCCTCAGCAAGGTTGACTCTTTTAGTTTAAATAATTTGGGTATGTTTTTCTTTTTCAAGAGAATAATGATTTTGAATTACTGATGCATTAGAGTGTACAAAGTTGGACGTTTAAAAGATATTGATTTCTCAAATAGTACATATGAATGAAATTTCGAATATTTAGACTTGAAAAGATCTTGCTCTCCTTTGATTCGCAGTTTGGAATTAGTAATTCTTTGAATTTGGTTATTTTATGGCTCCGAGAACGAGTGCAAGGAGCGCCATTCTTACGACGACACCATTGCAAACCTGCATGAAGTATCGAGCCTGCGGTGTGCAGTCAACTTCAGGGGCGATTTCATCCAAGCGGGGAAGTGGATGCATCACTATCATGTCTTTCTTCGCGTTCTTTAACGTTTTCTGGTCAATTCGATACGCGCCCTTCACTTTGGCGTATTCTGCCGCGTCTGGAAACCGTTCCTTCTGGATTCGCGTTACATACAACACGTCGATCTGGGGCAATGCACCTTCCAGCGTCGCGTCTTCAGTTACGGAAATCTTTGCTCTTACTGGGTCAAGCACGTCTTTACGCATGCGCAGGCTGTCAGGCGAAATCAAGAAGAGCTCGATGTTATAGTATGCAAGTGCGTAGGCAAGTGAGTGGACCGTCCTTCCGTAACGCAGGTCGCCCAGTATTCCTACCCTTAACCCATCAATCTTGCCTTTTTCTTTCCGTATCGTGTATAGATCAGTTAGCGCCTGCGTGGGATGCTCTTCAGCACCTGTGCCTCCATTGATTATCGGAACCTTGGAGAACTCGGCAGCCATCTTGGCGGCACCTTCTAATCCGTGCCTTAGCGCTATCACGTCAGCATAGTTCTCGACTGTGCATATAGTATCTGCAAGGTTTTCGCCCTTCTTTACCGAGGCGATGTCGGCATCTGCGAAACCGATGTTGCCTCCTCCGAGTTTAAGCATCGCCGATTCGAAGCTGAGGCGAGTACGGGTGCTTGGTTCGTAGAAAAGGGTGGCAAGTATCTTTCCTTTAAGCATGTCTGAACCCTTTTTGGCGATTGATTCCATAGATTCGCTTTTGTCCAAGATGTAGTCGATTTCTTTTCGAGAGAAGTCTTCTATTGATATGATGTCTCTTCCTTGAAACTCCAATCGGGGCACCTAAACCAAGAAGCGGTTTACTGCTAAATATAATTTCCCTTCAGCGCTGGCAATCATCTAATCTGATTTGAGTTGGCTTGGCGGCTTAAACGTTCTTATAATCAAACTTTCAGAGTATGCTTTTGAGGATAAGTGTTGATTGAATTCTCGGTCGGGACAGGCGGATGGGCATACTTCAACATCCCAAAAAAGTCTGCGCTCAAAGCGTACAGCGAAATATTCAATTTTGTGGAGGTTAACAATACATTTTATCAATATCCAGCCTCTGAAATGGTTGAAAAATGGCGAAGAGTTGTCCCGAAAGAGTTCACTTTCTCCGTGCGATCTCACCGAGATCTAACCCATAAAATCGGCTTGAGGGCCGTGGATGAGGCCTACGAAGTGTTTTACAGGATGAAGACCTACCTTGGTATTCTTCAAACCCCACTTTTAGTGCTGGAAACCCCCGCAAGTTACATTGTAAGCCGCGAAACAAGAGATTTCTTTTCCACCCTGAATTTGAAAGGCGTCAGGCTTGTCTGGGAGTACAGGGCCATGATGAATGAAAACGTGGTTAATCTGATGCAGGATTTTAACATGATTCAAAGTGTGGATTTGTCATGGCAAAAACCGAGCTACAGAATGGATGTGACTTACTCAAGGCTTTTCGGGAAGGGGCATCAGAACATCTACCAATTCACCGACACCGAACTTTTGGAGGTACAGCAAAGTGCTGAAGAAACATGCTCAAACAAAGTTTTCATGGCTTTCCATGGGTTAAGAATGAACACCGATGCCCTACGGTTTCAACAGCATTTGCTGACTGGGACTTTTCCACCTGCAACATTGGCGACTGGAGTGGATTCAGCGAAGGCTGTCTTAGCAGAAGACGCCTCTTTCCCATCTTCAAAATCCCACCTGATCGAAAAACAAGGGTGGAAAGTCATCGACGTAAAACCCGGCAAAACCGCACATCTGTCAGACTTCCTAAGACGATTACCAGACAAAAACTACAGCGACTTAGAGGAAGTCGTTAAAGAATTGGAGGCTGTTATCTGAACCAAGACAACATAAGACTGGGGACTTGCGGTTGGAGCTACAAAGAATGGGAAGGAAACTTCTATGAGAAGAGCGGCGGGAAAAGCAAACTCAGAGCTTACTCAGGGGTGTTTAGCACCGCGGAGATAGATTCAACATTCTACCGAAACCCGTCGCGAGGCACCGTTATGGGCTGGATAAAGTATTCTCCGAGCGATTTTGTCTTTACAGCGAAACTGCCAAAAACAATAACCCATGACAAAGCATTAGGGTTGAAAGAGGATGTAAAGGCTGATCTAAGCGTCTTCTTGGATTTAATGCAACCCCTGCAACTAAGCGGAAAACTGGCTTGCTTACTTATTCAACTGCCTCCGAAGTACGGCTATAATCCAGATAACCTTGAGAACTTCTTTCGACTACTTGACCCAACGTTCAAATATGCAGTGGAGTTCCGCAATTCGAGTTGGCTCAGCGATGACACGTGGAGGCTACTGAAGAAGTACGAGGTTGCGTACACCGTCGTTGACGAACCGCTCCTTCCGCCAGAAATACATTTGACAACTGATTTTGCATATTTCCGCTGGCACGGTAAGGCGAAAAAATCTGGTTTGACTACAGTTACAGCAAAAATGAGCTGGATAGCTGGGTTCCGAAGGTTTTGGAGACATCGAAAAGGGTCAAGACTGTCTATGGCTACTTTAACAATCATTATCACGGTTACGCCCCTGAAAACTGTCTTCAACTTATCGAAAAGTTGGGTTTAATGACTAAAGAGCAGAAAAAGGCAAGAGAAAAAAACTTGACAAAACAGTCCCAGTTAGCCGCCTTCTTTAAATGAAAAAAAAGGTATCCCGCTTACCCTTTCGGCATGTTAATGCTTATATGCTTTTGTTGTTGCAAAGCGCCTGCAACACAATTTTAATAATGACAAGTTAGCACTACATCTTCAAGCTACAAAGCAAAAAACTCTGAGTTGTTTTTTATGGAATCAATGTTGGAAAGAATCAACAAACGTGGAAAACCTAAAGAAATTCTCAGCACCAGAGACTATATGCCAAGAGTATATGATGTAAGGGCTCCCTGTCAGTGGCTTGAGCATTGCTACGACGGCAAATGCCCAGCATTCACAAGAATCAACGGCAACTATTATTGTGCCCGAGCAAACCAAATTCATAGCTAAGCAGCTTCATTTTGAGATTTCCGCCGTTTCTTGCATCGACTGGAGTACGTTAATTTCGCAGCATTAGCTCGTTAACATGGCCAATGCTTCCTTAACAACAGCAACCGACTTGGCAAAGCGCTCTTTTGACTCGTCGGACAGGTCGAGCTCTATCACTTTTTCAACGCCTCCTTTACCGAGAATCACGGGCACACCGATCGAAACCTCCGAGAACCCGTATTCTCCGTCAAGGCATGTTGACACGCTCATCACCCTGTTTCTTCCAGTTACGATGGCGTCAGCCGTGATGGCTATAGCTGCGCCGGGAGCGTAGATTGTTGAGCCCTTCAACTTTATAACGTCTAGACCGGAGTTCACAGTTAAATTTACGATTTTTTCGATCTGATTCTTCGTTAGAAAGTTTGTTATTGGTATCCCCGAAACCGCTGCGTATTCGACAAGTGGAACCATCGAATCACCATGTTCCCCGATCACCAAGGCAGTTGTGTCTTCTCTTGAAACATTGAGTTCGTTAGCGATGTAGGTTCGGAAACGCATCGTGTCGAGGTCATTTCCCATTCCAAATAGGCGATTCCTTGGGAAACCTGATTCTTGGAAGGCGACGTAAGTCATCACATCCATGGGGTTTGTCACAATCATAAGTTTACAATCTGTCGCATACTTTACCACTTCTTTGATGA
>Ga0187780_10004326_pt1 | contig 10667 bp, 10 predicted proteins | sample 1015_Q2_SP10_20__FD_132429 | JGI IMG/M metagenome (GOLD analysis project Ga0187780, IMG submission 132429) | Tropical peat soil microbial communities from peatlands in Department of Meta, Colombia - 1015_Q2_SP10_20_MG | ecosystem: Environmental > Terrestrial > Soil > Wetlands > Peat | place...
ACCCGCTCGCCCAGCTCCTCCGCCCCGCTCGCGCGCCCGATCTCCCGCTCGGTCTCCCGGGCGGTCCGGCGGATGCGCTCCTCCGCCCTGCGGAACCGGACGAGGCTACGGTCCAGCGTCCCGCGGCCGAAGGCGCGCTCGACCAGCTCGCGCTCGAACTCACCGAGCCCCGGAGGACGGAGCTCCCGGGTCTCGAGGCGGAGATGGCGGCCGACCGTCGCGCTGGCGCGGACGACCTTGAGCTCGGCGCGCCGCCGGTCGCGTTCCGGCTTCGTCTGCCCGTGCGGGTTGACGAGCGAAGCGCGGTGGAAGGCGACCTCCAGGATCTCCTGTGCCACGGAGCCCGGCACCGTAGAGGCGGCCGAGCCCTCACGCCGCGACGGTCGACGTCGGGAGGGAGCCATCGCGCGCGGGAGGGAACCGGAGGGGAAGAAGGCGAGCGGCGTCGGCCCGGTCCGGGCCTGCGCCGTGCGACGGTCAAGCTCGGTCGATAGAACTGATTTATCTCCGGCCCCGCTCGGTAGACCCGGGCGAGGGTTTTGGTCCGCTGGATCTCCGACGAAGTGGGGGAGGAGGCCGCGCTCCTCGAGGTGCTGGGCCTCGCCTCGGTCGACGAGCTGTTCCGCGACGTGCCGAGGAAGGCCCGCCTGGGCCGGATGGGCGTCGGGCCCTCCCGCGAGGAACCCGAGGTCGTCGCGGAGGTCGACAAGCTCCTCGAGCGGAACCGCCCGTTGGGCCGGTTCGCGAACTTCCTGGGGGGCCGCATCGCCTGCCGTTACAGCCCGGCCGCCGTCGACGCGATCGTCTCGCGCAGCGAGTTCTACACCGCCTACACGCCCTATCAGGCCGAGGCCAGCCAGGGGATGCTGCGGACCCTGTTCGAGTTCCAGAGCCTCTGGGTCGAGCTCACCGGCTTGGATGTCGCCAACGCGTCGCTCTACGACGGAGCGAGCGCGGCGGGCGAGGCGCTCCTGTTCTGTCGGCGGCTCCACGAGGGCCGGCGGTTCCTCGTTCCGGCGAGCCTGCCGTGGGAGGAGCGGAGCGTCCTCGCGAACTATGCGAGCGGGCCGGGCCTCGTGGTCGAGGAGATCCCGTACGACGCCCGCACCGGGCGGCTCGACCTCGACTTCGTCCGCCAGGCGGTCTCCGCCCACGACGTCTTCGGGCTGCTCGCCGACGTGCCGAACGGCTTCGGGGCGCTGGACGAGCATCTTTTCGAGCTGAAGTCCACCCTCGGGGACGTACCGCTGGCCGTCGCCGCGGACCCGCTCTCCCTCAGCGTCCTCGAGCCCCCCGGGGCCTATGGGGCCGACGTCGTCGTCGGCGAAGGCCAGGGGTTCGGCATCCCGCCCTCGTTCGGCGGCCCGCTCCTGGGCCTGTTCGCATGCCGGCGCGAGCACGCCCGCCAGGCGCCCGGAAGGATCGTCGGCGCGACGGTCGACGCCTACGGACGGCCGGCGTACACGTTGACGCTCCAGACGCGGGAGCAGCACATCCGACGCAGCAAGGCCACGTCCAACATCTGCACGAACGAGTCGCTCATGGCCCTCGCGTTCGTCGTTTACGCGAGCGTCGTCGGCCCGAAAGGCCTAGCGAGCCTCCAGAGCTCCCTCGCGGAGAAGGCTCGCACCCTCGCCTCGGCCCTCGGTTCGGTCGAGGGGATCCGGTCGCCCCGCTTCGAGGCCCCGTACCTCGGGGAGTTCACGATCGAGCTCACGCGGGGGACCGCGGCGGGGTTCCTCGACCGCTTGCGGCGGCGCAAGGTCCTCGGGGGCCATCCGCTCGCGGACCCACGCCCGGGCACCCCTGCCGGGCCAGAGCGCGTCCTGGTCGCTCCCGCGGAGTCGGTCGGGGAGAAGGAGATCGCGCGGTACGCCGCCGCCGCGAAGGCGTGGGCCGCCGCCCCGGGAGGCCGATGACGTACCGCCAGGCGCGATGGGACGAGCCGCCGATCTGGGACCTCGCGCACGCGCACGCGCCCGAGCCGGCCCCGGCGATCCCCGGGGTCCCCGAGAGGTTCCGCCGCCGGGAGGCGTTGCGGTGGCCGGAGCTGAGCGAGCCGACCGTCGTCCGCCATTACACCCGGCTCTCGCAGATGAACTACGGGATCGATAGCGGGGTCTACCCGCTCGGCTCCTGCACGATGAAGTACAACCCGAAGGTCTCCGAGCTCCTCGCCCGCCGGCCCGGGGCCGCCCAGGTCCACCCGTACCAGCCGGAGGCGACGGTGCAGGGCTCGCTCGAGATCACCTGGCGTCTCGAGAAGCTCCTCGCAAAGATCACGGGCTTCCACGAGGTCTCGCTCCAGCCAGCGGCGGGGGCGCAGGGGGAGTACACCTCGCTCCTGATGGTCCGGGCCCACTACCGCGACCTCGGCGAGATCGACCGGCGCACCGAGGTGCTCCTGCCGGACACCGCCCACGGCACCAACCCCGCCTCCGCGGCGATGGCCGGCTTCGTCACGCGGGAGATCCCCTCCAAGAACGGCTGCGTCGACCTCGCGGCGCTCCGCACGGCGCTCTCGGACCGGACGGCCTGCTTCATGCTCACGAACCCCAACACCGCCGGCCTGTTCGAGGGAGAGATCCTCGAGATCGCCGAAGCGGTCCACGCGGCCGGGGCGATGCTCTACTACGACGGGGCCAACCTGAACGCGATCCTCGGGGTGACGAACCCGGGCCGGATGGGCTTCGACATCGCCCACCTGAACCTGCACAAGACGTTCGCGACGCCCCACGGCGGCGGCGGCCCCGGCGCCGGCGTCCTCGGCGCGGGCGAGACGCTCGCCCCGTACCTACCGGTGCCGCGGGTCGCGAAGGTCGGCCGGAAGTTCCGTCTCGACTACGACCGTCCGAAGTCGATCGGGAAGATCAAGACCGCCTACGGCAACTTCGGCCTCGACCTGCGCGCCTACGCCTACATCCTCGCCCACGGCGAGGAGGGGCTCCGGCACGTCGCGCGGCGCGCGGTCCTGAACTCGAACTACCTCGCGGCCCGTTTGGGCCGGCGGCTCCCCCGGCCGTTCCGCCCGCTCGTCAAGCACGAGTTCGTCCTCTCGGGGACCCCCCTGAAGGAGCGTGGGGTCCGGACCCTCGACCTCGCCAAGCGGCTCCTGGACGAGGGCGTCCACGCCCCTACCGTCTACTTCCCGACGCTCGTCGAGGAGGCGCTGATGATCGAGGTCCCCGAGACGGAGTCCAAGCGCGAGCTGGACGAGTTCGCGGCGGCGGTCGAGCGGGCGCTGGACGACAGCCCCGAGCACCTGAAGGCTGCGCCGACCTCCTGTTCGGTCGGGCGGATCGACGAGGTGCGGGCCGCGCGGGAGCCGGTCCTCTCGTGGAAGGACCTGCGCGCGGCCTCCGCAAAGGTTGAAACCCCGTAGCCCGTTCGCGCGCCCATGAAGGAACGGGTGCGCAAGGTCTTCGCGAGCCTCGACCCGTCGGTCGATGCCTTGGTCGTCGCCAACGCCACCGACCCCCACCTCGATCAGAGCTTCTTCTACCTCTTCGACGTGCCCAGCGGCCTGTTCGAGGGCTCGGTCGCCATCGCGCGCCGTTCGGGCGAGCTCGAGCTGTTCACCTCCCCTCTCGAGGCGCAGAGCGCGGAGGAGGCGGCGAAGCGCGACCGGTCGGTGAAGGTCTCGACCGTCGAGCGGGACGGGACCGACCCCGTCCTCGCCCGGGCCCTGGACGGCGCGAAGACCGTCGCCCTCAACTTCGCCGAGCTGACGCACGCCTGGTTCGAGCGGATCGACAAGGCCAAGCCGGGGACGACCTGGATCGACGGCTCCGCCGCGATCCGCAAGGCCCGGGCGACCAAGGACGCGGCGGAGCTCGAGCGCCTGCGCCGGGCCGCCGAGATCGGCTCGAAGGTCGGCGCCGAGATCCCGTCGCTCCTGCGCCGGGGGATCACCGAGCTCGAGCTTGCGGCGGAGATCGAGTACCGCATGAACCGCTACGGGGCGAGCGGGCGGTCGTTCTCCACGATCGTCGCCTTCGGCCCCCACGGGGCGGAGCCGCACTATCAACCCGGACCGACCCGGCTCGAGCCCGGGGTCTCGATCGTCTGCGATTACGGCGCCTTCTACCAGCGCTACGCCAGCGACATCACCCGCTCGTTCCGCTTCGGGCCGACCGACGCCGAGATGCGACGAGTCCACGAGACCGTCGAGAAAGCCCAGCAGGCGGCGCTCGACGCGATCCGTCCGGGGGTCCCCGCGAAGGAGGTCCACCTCGCCGCGGCGAAGGTCATCGATGCCTCTCCGTTCAAGGGCCGCCTCATCCATGGGGTCGGCCACTCGATCGGCCTCGCCGTCCACGACGGCTGGCACTACGGCCCGAAGGTCGACGATCCGTTGGAGGAGGGGATGGTCTTCACCGTCGAGCCCGGGATCTACCTTCCGGGAAAGGGCGGGGTCCGGATCGAGGACGACGTGGTCGTGACGCGGCACGGGTTCGAGTTCCTCTCGACCACGCCACGCGGCTACCTCGAGGTCGCGGCGTGAGGTTCGGCGTCCTGACCGGCGGCGGGGACTGTCCCGGGCTCAACCCGGCGGTCCGCGCGGTCGTGCGTCGGGCCGCCGCGAAGGGCCACAGTACGGTCGGCTTCCTGGACGGCTGGAAGGGGCTGCGGGACGACCGCGCTCGTCCCCTCTCGGCGGTGGACGTCCAGGGGCTGGAGGGGCGCGGGGGGACGTTCCTCGGCACCTCCCGGACGAACCCGTTCGGGACCGAGGACGACGCGGCGAAGGTCCTTGCGACGCTCGGGCGCCAGGGGATCGACGTCCTGGTCGCGATCGGCGGCGACGACACGCTCTCCGCCGCGCGCGAGCTCCACCGTCGCGGCCGGAAGGTGGTCGGGGTGCCGAAGACGATGGACAACGACGTCGAGGGGACCGACTGGACGTTCGGTTTCCACTCGTCGGTCGCCGTCGCGGTCGACGCGCTCGAACGTCTGCGCGACACCGCTTCGAGCCATCACCGCGCGATCGTGCTCGAGGTGATGGGCCGGGACGCCGGCTGGGTGGCGCTCGCCACCGGGCTCGCCGGGGGCGCGGACGCGACCCTGGTCCCGGAGGAGCCGTACGACGAGGCGGCCCTGCTCGCGAAGGTGCGGCGGGCCGTGGGGGCCAGGGGCTGCGCCCTGGTCGTGGTGAGCGAGGGGGTCGACCTGGGGCTCCGGGCCGGGGCGACCGGGGCGAAGGACGAGTTCGGCCACGAGCTTCTGGGGGAGCGGGGCGCCGGCGCCGAGCTCGCCCGCCGCATCACGGAGGCGACCGGAACGGAGAGCCGCAGCGCCCAGATCGGCCACATCCAGCGAGGGGGGGCGCCGGAGCTGTTCGACCGTATCCTCGCGACCCGCCTCGGGGCGGCGGCGGTCGACCTGGCCCTCGCGGGACGGACCGGGGAGGTCGCCGTCCTCCGAGGCCGGGAGGTGACCGGGATCCCGTTCGACGAGGCCCTGCGAGGGACCCGCGCGGTCAGCCCCGACTGGCTCGACCTTCTGCACACGTTCGACGCCTAGGGGCTGGCTCCGTGAGGGTCCGCGCGCTCTGGTGGGAGGACGGCGCCCTCGCGCTGGTCGACCAGCGCGAGCTCCCGGGCCGCATGGTCGTCCGGCGGGTGCGCACCGTCCCGCAGGTCGCGGAGGCGATCCGCACGATGGTCGTCCGCGGCGCGCCCGCGATCGGGGTCGCGGCCGCCTACGGCATGGCGCTCGCCGCCCGGTCCGGCGTAGCACGCACCCGGGCCGCGAAGCTCCTGAGGGCGACCCGGCCGACGGCCGTCGACCTCTTCGCAGGGATCGAGACGGTCGACCGCGCTTGGGCGCGGGGCGACGACCCCCTGGGAGCGGCGGAGAGCTACCGCGAGCGGGTGGTGGAGGAGTGCCGCCGGATCGGCGAGGCCGGCGCCCCTCTCCTGCGGAGGGCGCACGGCGTCCTGACCCACTGCAACGCCGGGGCGCTCGCCACCGTCGAGTGGGGGACGGCGCTCGCCCCGATCCGGGTCGCCCGGGACCGGGGCGCCGACCTTTTCGTCTACGTCGACGAGACGCGGCCGCTCCTTCAGGGCGCGCGCCTCACGGCCTGGGAGCTCGCACGGGAGCACATCCCGCACGCGGTCATCGCCGACAACGCGGCCGGCCACTACCTCGCCAGCGGGGATATCGACGTGGTGATCGTCGGCGCCGACCGGATCGCCCGCAACGGCGACTTCGCGAACAAGATCGGCACCTACGAGAAGGCCGTCGTGGCCCGGGAGAACGGCGTGCCGTTCTACGTCGCAGCCCCGTGGACGACCTTCGACGCCCGGCGGGCGGACGGGCGGGCGATCCCGGTCGAGGAGCGCAGCCCCCTCGAGGTGCTCGAGCTCGCCGGCCACCGGCTCGCGCCCCGGGGGAGCGACGCCCGCAACCCCGCCTTCGACGTCACGCCGGCCCGTTTCGTCCGCGGTTTCGTGACCCCGGACGGGGTCGTGCCTCCGGCGAAGATCCCCGAAGCGTTGCGCCGCCGCACCGCGGTGGTGGCCGGCCCGTAGCCCGGCGCCTTCCCGGGTTCCCCTACTGGGGGATCAGGGGCTGGCCGAGCAGGAGCTCGGCGTCGCGCAGCATCGCCCCGACGTTCGCGGAGACGTTGACCCCGAGGTGGTGCAGGGCGAGCACGAGGCCCAAGACGGCCACGACGGAAACGAACCAGCCCGTGGCCACGCTCGTCGATTTCATCGACGCACCGCTGGGGCGTTGGCCGGGAGGTCGTACAAATACGTCCGGGTCCACGGGCAGGGCACGGGGACCGCTCCGGCGAGCCGGTGCGCCCCGAACGCGCACGCGGGCGTTCGGGCGGGACGACCGGCGCGCGGGCGACGGCTCCGCCCCCGGGCCGCTGCGGCGTGGCCGGTAAGGTTCATAGCATGGGGAGGATAGGGCGGCGGGCGTGCCCTGGTAGTCTAGTGGTCTAGGATCTAGGTCTGTCGAGCCTGGGACTCGGGTTCGAACGTCCGAAGGCGTCCCTTCGGACCGGAACTCCCGACCAGGGCGCCCCTCCCTCCCCCGACCCGTCCGGGTTATCCTCGCCGCGGTTCTCCTCGGGGATCGTGAGCGGCGGGAAGCGCGTCGGCCGCGACCGGCCCACCAGCAACGTCGCCCAGATCGTCGGCGATGCGCTGCGCGGGATGACCGAGAAGCGGCTGTTCGAGCTCGTGCGCGCCGAGCCGGTGCCGCAGCACCTTGCGATCATCATGGACGGCAACCGGCGCTTCGCGCGGTCCCACGGCCTCGGGATCAAGGACGGTCACGCACGGGGCCGCGACACGTTGGAAGCGCTGCTGAACTGGTGCCTCGAGCTCGAGATCCGGATCCTGACCGTCTACGCGCTCTCGACCGAGAACCTGCTGCGGTCCTCCGAGGAGCTCGACGGCCTCATGGACCTCTTTGACCACGCCCTACGGGACATCGCGACCGACGAGCGCGTCCACCGCAACCGGATCCGGGTCCGAGTGATCGGCAACCGGACCCTCCTGCCGCCCCGGGTCCAGGAGGCAGTCGCCCTCGCGGAGGAGGCCACACGGGGCTACGATGCCTACCGCTACAACGTCGCCCTCGGCTACGGCGGCCGCGACGAGATCGTCGAGGCGATCCGGGCGCTCGCGCGCGAGGTCCGGGCCGGCACGCTCGAGCCGGAGGCGATCGATTCCGAGAGGGTCGCCCGCCACCTCTACACGGCGGACCTTCCGGACCCGGACCTCATCCTGCGGACGAGCGGCGAGGAGCGGATCTCCAACTTCCTGCTCTGGCAGTCCGCCTACAGCGAGCTCGTCTTCTCGGACGTGCTGTGGCCGGGGCTCACCCGGCTCGAGTTCCTCCGGGCGATCCGGACCTTCCAGCAACGTCGCCGGCGCTACGGGGAGTAGGCCCGTCCTCCCCCAAAGGGCGGTACCCCAGGCGGCGGAGCTCCCCGGGGATCAGGAACACGAGCCCGGCGACCACCCAGACCACCCCGACGATCAGGAACGCCGAGTCGGGCCCGTAGTCCGCGATCAGGAACGCGCCCCCGAGCTGGGCGGCCGGCATGATCGCAACGCTGCCGAGGTTGTCGACGCCGTAGTAGCGGCCCTGGATGTGCGACGGCACGAGGAGCTGGGCCGCGCTCAGCCAGGCGGTGCCGGCGAAGCCGCCGAGCGCCCCGAGGGCGAACAGGGCGACCACGCCGACCGGGAACGACGGCCAGAGGGCGAGCGCGATGACCACGGCCCCCGAGGCGGCCCCGTACGGGACGGTCCACGCCACCCCCGCCCACCCGACCGCCCCGGTACGGCCGACCAGCAGCGCCCCGATGGCCGTGCCGGCGGTCTCGGCCGCGAGCAGGAAGGCGTACTCGAGCGCGTTCCCGTGGAGCGAGAGGGTCGCGAAGAAAACGAGGAACGTGGCGACGATCGTGAAACAGAAGTTGAAGAACGCGGCCGAGATCGTGAGCTGCAGGAATCCCTTCGCGCTCCAGAGCCAGCGGAACCCACCGGCGAGGTCGGAGAGGTACGAGGGGAGGTGGGAGCGCTTCGTCACGGGCGCCGCGGGGACGAGCCGCATGCCGGTCAGGAGGACCGCCGAGAGCGCGAAGGTCGCCGCGTTCGCGCCCAGCCCCCATACCGGGCCGACGGTCACGAGCAGCACGCCCGCGATCGCCGAGCCGACGAACTGCAGCGCCGAGCGGCTCGACCGGACGAGGCCGTTCGCGTTCGGAACGCTCTCCGCCGGGACGAGGCTGGGGACGAGCGCCTGCTCCGCCGGGCTGAAGACCGTGGTGAACGCGCCCACCACCGCGTAGGCGGCCAGCAACGAGAGGAGATCGAACCCGACCAGGGAAAGCTCCGCCGTCACCGCCCCCAGCGCGAGGGCTCGTGCGACGTCCGAGCCGATCATCAGCCGGCGACGATCGTAGCGGTCGACGAGGGTACCCCCGAAGACGCTGAACACGAGCGAGGCAGCGACCCACGACACCCCCAGCAGGCCCACGTCGAGCGCCGAGTGGGTCCGCAGGGCGACGAGCCAGACGAGGCAGACCCCGGCGATCGCCGACCCTGCGACCGATCCGAGGCCGGCCGAGAAGACCCTCAGGTAGTTCGCGTTGCGGAAGAGACCGCGGTAGGACGACGCCCCCGGCTGGACCATGTGCGGACGTTGCGGTGGAGGACGCGGCCCACTTGGCGTTCGCGTACTCGGGAGTGGTCGCCGCCTTCGGAACCGCGGCGGGCCGAGTGAGGCTTCGAGCCCCCCGATGCCAAGACCGCTCCGCGCAGCGGATGTACCGGACCTCGCTCCCCAGGCGATGACCCAACGCCCCTCTTCTTCGGAGGACCTCAGGCTGTGGACCGCGGTGGACCGCTACTTCGGCTCGCGGCTCGGGGACTCGGATCCCGACCTCGAGGCCGCGTTGAGGGCGAGCGAGGAGGCGGGCCTTCCGCCGATCCAGGTCTCCCCCCTCCAAGGGAAGCTTCTCCATCTGCTCGCGCGGCTATCGGGGGCCCGCCGGATCCTCGAGATCGGGACCCTGGGAGGCTACAGCACGATCTGGCTCGCCCGGGCCGTCCCTCCCGACGGGACGGTGCTGACCCTGGAACGGGAGCCTCGGCACGCTGCGGTCGCCCGGGCGAACTTCGCACGAGCCGGCGTGACGGACCGGGTCGAACTCCGCCTCGGCCCCGCGCTCGATAGCCTGGCCGGTCTCGCGAAGGAGCACGCTCCCCCCTTCGACATGGTGTTCGTGGACGCGGACAAGGAGGAGTACCCCGAGTACCTCGAGCGCTCCCTCGGCCTCTGCCGCCCGGGCTCGCTCGTTGTCGCGGACAACGTGGTCCGCCGCGGGGATGTGGCCGACGACCGCTCTCTCGATCCGGCCGTCCAGGGGGTCCGACGGATGACCGAGCGTCTCGCACGGGACCCCCGGTGGATGGCGACCGCCGTGCAGACGGTCGGGCTGAAGGGCTACGACGGTTTTGTCCTGGCCGTGGTGGTCCGGCCCGCTTCGTAAGGGGTCCCCCCGCGGCCCCACCCAACGCGCGCATCGGCGGTCCGACCGGCCGAGGGCTCCGCTAGGTGGGAGCATGCGCGGGGCAACATAACCTGATAAACCCTGAGGACGCCTTTGAGGGAGGAGCGGGGAGGGCGTGAGCGCGTCGGCCAAACCGAGGCTGGCGTCCCGGGTCGCGATTGGGACCGAGCGATGCCGGTGTGGGACCCCGCTCTCCCCCGGGTCCCCGGCCTACACCCTCGAAGGGGTCCCTGACCTCGTTGCCTCGCTCGTCCTCGGCCGGACGTTCTGCAGCGTGGGCTGCGTCCGAGCGTTCCTCCTCGAGACGATGGAGACGTTCGAGTCGGCCTGGATCCACTCGGTGGTCCTCGACGCTCTCGCCGTGACGGAGGCGCTCCGGTTGGTCTACTTCTACACGGCGACCGAGAGGGAAGCGTTCGACACGGCGTCCCCCCCGGCGCGGCTCTGAGGCGGCCGCCGCGGCGGGCGTCTACCTGCCTCTCCCCCCACACCCTCCCGAACGGGGGCGGAGCGCGTGGTCCGTAGTGGAACGGCTCGGCTTTCTTTAAATACAACCGCATTTCTACCTCGCGCGACAGCCGAGAGTACTCTCGGAGGACAGAACGATCCTGACAGGACAGACCCC
>Ga0187780_10004327_pt1 | contig 10666 bp, 6 predicted proteins | sample 1015_Q2_SP10_20__FD_132429 | JGI IMG/M metagenome (GOLD analysis project Ga0187780, IMG submission 132429) | Tropical peat soil microbial communities from peatlands in Department of Meta, Colombia - 1015_Q2_SP10_20_MG | ecosystem: Environmental > Terrestrial > Soil > Wetlands > Peat | place...
GACGGTTTGTAGTTGTAAAACACCGGTAGATGCCCCACGGATCGCGGAAACGTAATCGGCAATTTTCCGCCGGGGTTATAGTCACCAAACAGCACGTCAGCCACTGCTCGCCCTGTCTCCTGACCGAGGTACCAGCATTCATAAATAACCGGAACATTCTCGTTCACGGTATTGATCGACAGCGGGCGGCCGTTAAATAGAAACACGATAACCGGCTTGCCCGTCGCCACCATGGCTTTCACGAGTTCGTCCTGTCTGCCGATCAGATCGAGATTGGCGCGATCTCCCATGTGCTGCAGAGACCATGCTTCTCGTGAAGTCTGCTCGTTCCCGCCGATAGCCAGTACGATAACGTCGGCCTTATTCGCCACCTCCACAGCCTCCGCAATTTGCTTGCGATCTTCTTCCGGATCGCTGGGCACGACTTCATCCTGGTTCCACGAGCCGCCGATGGTGATTTTGCAGCCCTCGCTGTAGAAAACCTTCGCTCGTTTCCCTACTTTCTCCATAATTCCGTCGAGCACCGTCACATCATGTTTCGGCGCCCCACTGTATCCGCCTAACAGACTGCGGTTCGCATTCGGGCCAATCACCGCAATAGTTTTGATTTTGTTCAAATCCAGCGGCGCGACCCCATTCTCATTCTTCAGCAGAGTAATCGCTTCGTGAGCCGCTTTCAGCGCCAGCTCGCGGTGTGCATCGCAACCAGCCATGCGTTCCGCTTCGGTTGGGTCGACGTATGGATCATCAAACAGCCCCATTTCAAATTTCCAGAAAAGCATCGGCGCAATCAGCTCGTCGAGTTCCTTTTCCTTCAGCTCCCGCTTTCGCACCAATTCGGCAAGATGCAAGTAGCAGTCCGGGTCTGGCAACTCGATATTTACGCCCGCCCGCACAGCCTGTGTGCAGGAATCCAGTTTGTCCTTCGCTACAAAATGCCCGTGCGTCTCTGGCCTGTAACCAAGCTCCCAGATCGCAAAGTAGTCGGACACGAGAAATCCCTCAAAGCCCCACTCCTTGCGCAGCAGGTCTCTTAGCAGCCATTTGTTCTTGTGCGAGGGCACGCCATCGATTTCGTTGTACGACGGCATCACGCTGATCGCTCCAGCGTGCTTCAGCACTTCTCTGAAGGTGTAGAGAAAAGTCTCGCGCAGCACGCGCAACGACACATTTGCAGGTGCGCAATTCATGCCCGATTCCGGCTGTCCGTGGCCGACAAAATGCTTCAACGTGGCCATCAGGCGTTTCTTATCCTTGAATTTTCCGTCTCCCTGGAATCCCCGAACGGCTGCGATGCCCAACCGTGAAACTAAGTACGGATCTTCGCCATACGTTTCTTCCACGCGGCCCCAGCGCGGCTCGCGAGCCACGTCCACCACCGGTGTTAGCGCCTGATGAGCTCCTCGTAGCCGCGCTTCCAGGGCGGTCATCGTAAAAAGCGATTCCACCAATTCAGGGTTGAATGTCGCGCCCAATGCGATAGGTTGGGGGAAGCTCGTGCCATCCACGGCCGCGTGCCCGTGCAGGCACTCCTCGTGAAAAACCACCGGAATCCCCAGGCGGCTTTCTTCTATAAAAAACTTCTGAATCGCGTTTGTCAGTTCTGCCATGCCCCGGGCGTTCTTGCCTTTTCCCGCGTCGCTCGGGCGCCCCACTTGACCGGGCGCGCAGCCGTTTGCGAATGCCTTCTTCGCTTTCTCGTGATCGAAATTGCCCTCGGCATCAACCAGTTTGTCGGCCTTCTCTCTCCAGATGCACACCATCTGTGCGGCCTTTTCTTGCAGTGTCATCCGGCTCAGCAGATCCTTCACTCGTCGTGCAGAAGGAAGGCTTGCGTTCTTGTATGGCGGCAGCTTGCTGTTCTTCCTTGATTTAGCTGCATGTTGGCTCTTCATGTTTTCCGTTCCTCCGCATTGTTTTCTTTCATGCACGCGACACGGGAACTCCTGTGTCCGCTAGAAAAATGACTCGTAAGGCGAGCGAATGGAGCCAGTAAGACCGGGCACGTGAGCGCCAGGACAGGCTGGGCGAATTTCAAGTGCACCTCCTGGCAGAAAAATCAATTTTTTGAATTCTTGCAATGCGCTGGGCAAATGATACTATAGTTTTGCCGTTAACGTACACGGTCCTGTTTTTCTTCCGCCTGGCCGTGCGTTTGAAGGCTGCCGGGTTTCCCGTAGTGCAAGCTTGCGCCGTTTCCTTCCGCGTGGGTCTTCGCTCCTTGCACGGTTACTTTGGGAACCAAACGGCCGGAATAAACTTCTTGAACTGGCAACTCGATCCTCGTCCGGGAGATCCCAATGAACAGCGATAGTGTCCTCCATCCAAGACCAGAACATAAATTCTCATTTGGTCTTTGGACCCTCGGCAACCGCGGCCGTGACCCCTTTGGTGATTTTGTCCGTCCTGTGATCTCCCCTGTCGATATCGTCGGCATGCTTGCCGAAATTGGCGCATGGGGGGTCAATCTCCACGACAATGACTTGGTCCCCATTGATGCTACCCCGGCCCAGCGGGATGCCATCGTGAAAGAGTTTCGGCAGGCCTGCCAGCGTAATGGCCTTGTCGTGCCTATGGCCACCGTATCGTTGTTTTTTCATCCTGTCTTTCGAGATGGCGCTTTCACCGCGAATGATCCGGAGGTTCGAGCTTTCGCGTTGCAGAAGACACTTCGCGCCATGGACCTCGGCGCAGAACTCGGCGCCAAAATCTTTGTTCTCTGGGGAGGCCGCGAAGGTGTCGAAACGGACGCTTGTCGCCGTCCTGACGAAGCTGTAAAGCGTCTGCGCGAAGCGGTCAACTACCTCTGCGAATACAGCATTGACCAGAACTACGGCTACCGCTTCGCCTTGGAAGCCAAACCCAATGAGCCCCGCGCCGATATTTACATGGCCACCACCGGCCACTACCTCGGCTTCATCTCTACTCTTGATCATCCGGAGATGGTGGGCGTCAACCCTGAATTCGCCCACGAGACCATGGCTGGCCTGAATTTCCTTCATGGCGTCGCTCAGGCTTGGGAAGCGGGCAAACTCTTCCACATCGATTTGAATGACCAGATGCCCGGCCGCTACGATCAGGACCTTCGATTTGGTTCCGCGAATATCAAAGCCTCGTTCTGGCTCGTGAAGTTCCTCGAAGACGTTGGCTACGAAGGTCCCCGTCATTTCGACGCCCATGCCTATCGCACCGAAGACTGCCAGGGTGTGAAGGATTTCGCCCGCGGCTGCATGCGTACCTACCTGATCCTCAAAGAAAAAGCGGCTCATTGGAATCAGGACAGGGAAATTCAATCCATTCTTAAAGAAATCTCCGGCAATGGAGCGCACATCCCCGGCATGGGACCTTTCTCCAAGGCCGGAGTCAAATCCCTCTTGGCTCATCCTTTTGATCTGGACGCCATTCTGCGCAAACGCCTGCCGTACGAGCGCCTGGATCAACTCACAATAGACGTCCTCGCCGGAGTTCGGTAAGTTCAGCGCTCCTTCGAGTCTCCACAAGATCGTGCAACCGAATAAGGTGCAGCTGTCTTATTTTGCTAAGATCTATTTCTCTGTGCGAACGGTGGAGGCGAAATGGACTTCATTCACGATGATTTCCTGTTGAACTCGGCCTCCGCCCGCCGTCTGTACCATGGCTATGCCGCGTCGCAGCCGATTCTCGACTTCCATTCGCATCTTCCCCCTCGTGACATCGCCGAAGACCGCCGCTTCCGCGACCTCTTCGAAATCTGGCTCGAAGGTGATCACTACAAATGGCGTGCTATGCGCGCCAATGGAATTGCGGAGCGCTTCTGCACCGGGGATGCGTCCCCTTACGAGAAGTTTCTGGCCTGGGCTCAAACGGTTCCAGCCACCATGCGGAATCCGCTTTATCACTGGACCCACCTGGAACTGAAGCGCTACTTCGGCGTGGGGGTGCTACTGAATGAAAACTCGGCAAAAAATGTCTGGGATTCTGCCAACGCCCAGCTCCAGACCGGCGATTTGACCGCGCGGGGGATTCTGAGGAAATTCAACGTCAAAGTTCTTTGCACTGTCGACGATCCTTGCGACGATCTAAAGCATCATCAGGCCATCGCTGCCTCCGAAGCCAAATTTAAAGTTCTTCCGACCTTCCGCCCCGACGGTGCCTTTTGGGTCCACACTCCTGCTGACTTCAATGCCTGGATACGCCGGCTAGAAGCCGCCGCTAACCTGGGTGTCGCTACCCTCCGCGATTTCCTCGATGCCCTCAAACGCAGGCACCACGATTTCCACTCCAGCGGTTGTCGCCTCTCGGATCATGGTTTGAACTACTGCTTCGCCGTCCCATGCAGCGAGCAGCGGGCTTCTACCATCTTTGCCAAGGCACGTGCCGGTCATGCCGCAAACGACGAAGAAGCGGACCAGTTCGCTTCTTACCTTTTGCTTTTCCTCGGCCGTCTCGACGCGGAGAAAGGCTGGACCAAGCAACTCCATCTCGGCGCTTTGCGCAACGTCAACTCGCGCATGTTCCACGATCTCGGCCGCGACAAAGGGTTCGATAACATAGGAGACTGGCCACAGGTCTCAGCCCTATGCTCTTTCTTTGATCAGCTAGACAAAGAAAACTCTCTGCCCAAAACAATCGTCTACAACGCCAATCCCACGGACAATTACGCCATCGCAACTGCTGTCGGCAGCTTTCAAGGAGGGCCCGTGGCCGGCAAAATCCAGTTCGGCAGTGGTTGGTGGTTCCTCGATCAAAAAGAAGCCATCGAATGGCAGATCAACGCGCTCTCCCACACGGGCTTGCTCTCTCGCTTTATCGGCATGCTGACCGATTCCCGTTCCTTCATGTCCTTTCCCCGACACGAGTACTTCCGCCGCATTCTGTGCAATCTAGTTGGAGAAGACGTGGAAAAGGGCGACCTCCCCAACGATGAGCCGCTTATCGGCGCCATGGTCCAAAACATCTGTTTCCATAACGCCCACCAATACCTGAATTTGGGCGTGTAGCGCAGACGCCCCCCCCACGCCCCCTATCTGTTAGCTCTTTGGGTCGCGTCACCAGTCTCACCAACTATGCATCGTCCCATCGAGTTTCCGATTAGTCGGCAAATACGCCCGCTGATACGGATAACGCCCCGCCAATTTCTCATCAATATCCACGCCCAGGCCTGGCGCTTCTCCCGGATGCATGTACCCATCCTCAAACGAATACACGTGAGGAAAAACGGCATCCGTCTCCGCTGTGTGCGGCATATATTCCTGAATCCCAAAATTGTGCACGCTCAAATCAAAATGCAGAGCCGCCGCCATGCACACAGGGCTCAAATCTGTCGCGCCGTGAGAACCAGTCTGCACGTGGTACATCTCCGCTAGGTTTGCGATTCTCCGCAGATGCGTAATCCCGCCCGCGTGAACCACTGACGTGCGGATATAGTCGATCAACTGTTCCTGAATCAACGCCTGGCAGTCATAAATGCTGTTGAATACCTCACCGACGGCGATTGGCGTCGTAGTGTGCTGCCGGATGATTCGGAATCCCTCCTGCAATTCGGCAGGCACGGGATCTTCCATCCAAAACAAATGAGCCAGCTCCAGTTCTTTGCCCAGCCGCGCTGCTTCGATTGGTGTTAGCCGGTGATGTACATCGTGCAACAGGTGCAGGTCGGGCCCGAACTCCTTCCGCAGCCTGGCGAAAAGTTGTGGCACGAAATTCAAATAAAGTTCAGACGACCATTGATTCTCCGGCGGCGCATCCTTTTCCGCAGGCTCATAGTGCGTCCCTTTGTGGCCAACACCATATGTGCTCGCGAGCCCCGGAATCCCAGATTGCGCTCGAATCGCCTTGTAGCCGTGCTTGACGTACTTCCCAACGGCCTCCACCGTCTCCTCGATGTTGCCGCCGCTTGCGTGCCCGTACACCAGCACCCCATCGCGAGACGCCCCGCCGAGCAACTGATACAACGGCACGTTCAAGCTCTTCGCTTTGATATCCCACAACGCGGTGTCTACTGCTCCGATCGCGGTCATCGTCACCGGACCTCGCCGCCAGTACGCTCCCTTGTATAGATACTGCCAGGTGTCCTCAATGCGCCGCGCATCTCGTCCGCGAAGTAGCGGAAGAACGTGCTCGCTCAAGTAGCTCGCAACCGCCAGTTCGCGCCCATTTAGCGTCGCGTCGCCGAGCCCCGAAACCCCTTCCTCCGTGGTGATCTTCACCGTGACGAAGTTTCTTCCGGGGCAGCAAATGATCACCTTTGCGTCCACAATTCGCATTGCTCGTCTCTCCTCAAACTTTTCAGAAGAGCACTCTATCACCAATCTCGAGAGCGCCACGTGATCCTCATCGCGGTGAGCCAGCCTGTCTCGCTCACCACTGATCTCACTCTCCGTCAAACTCAAAGGGCATTGCACGTACAACGAAAAGCCCCTAAGGGGCGTCTCACTTTTTTGACATCGATAGCGTAGCTACGGTATTTTTTGTTCGCGGTGGCAGACGCACTTTTCTTGCCTCGCTTTAAAGCCAAACTTTATGATTACTGTCCAACAACTCACGAAAAGGTACGCCCGCAACACGGCAGTTGACCACATCTCTTTCGAGGTCGGCAAAGGGCAGATCGTTGGTTTCCTCGGCCCCAACGGCGCAGGAAAAACCACGACCATGCGCATGTTAACCTGCTTTCTGCCGCCTACTTCCGGCACAGCCAACGTCGCTGGTTTCGATGTTCTGGAAAAGCCTCTCGAGGTGAAGCGTCGTATCGGCTATCTGCCGGAGACTCCGCCCCTATATCCCGAGATGCGTACCGACGAATATTTGGGTTTTGTCGGCAAAATCAAAGGTCTGCGCGGCTCGGAGCTCTCCAAGCGTATTGATTTTGTCCTCGATCGCTGCGCGGTTGCCGACGTAAAAGATAAGGTTCTGGGCAAGCTTTCCAAAGGGTATCGCCAGCGTGTCGGTCTTGCACAGGCAATCATCCACAATCCCGATGTGCTGATTCTTGATGAGCCAACCGCCGGTCTCGACCCCAAGCAGATCAACGAAACGCGTGACCTCATCAAAAGCCTCGCGGGCGACCACACCATCATTCTCAGCACTCACATCCTTCCGGAAGTCGAGCAGACCTGCCAGCAGGTCATCATCATCAACAAGGGCAAGCTCGTCGCTACGGACTCCGTCAACAACCTCCAGAATCGCGCTCGCGGGGCCGGTTCCGTCCTAGTGGAGGTTGCTGGCCGCAATGGCGTGCTCGAATCGGCCCAGGTTCAGCGCCGTCTGGAACAAGTACCCGGCGTCAGCCGCGTGCTTTTCAAGCACGCCGGAGACAATCGCTCCACCTTCGAAGTCGAAGGCAAAAACGATCGCGCTATCCGTGGCGATCTCGCCCGCGCCATCGTCGAATCCGGCTGGGACCTGAACGAATTACGCACTGCCGCCATCAGCCTTGAGGAAATCTTCCTGGAGCTCACCAGTTCCGATGAAGCAAACGCGGCCTCTTCAGGATCCACTACAACGGGAACCGAAGCCGCCAACGAGGCCAAGGGGTAAAACCTAAATGAGAAATGTTTGGATCATTTGCCGCAAAGAACTGAACAGCTACTTTGTCTCACCGATCGCCTATATCCTGTTGGCGATCTTTGCGATTGTTTTCGGCTACTTCTTCTGGAACTCGGTCGGCTATTTCATCTTCGCCGGCATGGAAGCACAAATGCGCGGCAGCATGTTTCCGATGAACATAAACGAACAGGTGATACGCCCTCTGATCTCCAACGTAGCCGTCATTGGCCTTTTCCTGATTCCTCTTATTTCTATGAGGCTGTTCGCGGAGGAGAAGCGCGCGGGGACCTTCGAGCTCCTCGCTACCTCGCCGGTTCGGGATTTCGCCGTGATATTCGGGAAATGGCTGGCGGCTGTCCTCCTCTACGGAGGAATGCTGCTTGTCAGTGCCATCAATTTTGCCTGGCTGTTTCGCTATGGCAACCCGGACTGGAAGCCCTTGGCCATTTCGTATCTGGGTCTTCTCCTGCAAGCGGGGTTTATGCTTGCTATAGGGACGTTCATCTCCTCGCTCACCCGCAATCAGATTATTGCCGGTGCCGTCACCTTTGCCGCTTGTTTGCTCCTCTGGGTTCTGGGTTGGGTGAGCGAATATGATTCCACGCCGGTGGCGCGCGTCATGTCCTACCTTTCGATCCCCATTCATTTCGAATCGTTTGAGAAGGGTTTGTTTTCGTTAAAGGATGCCGTGTTTTTTGTCAGCGCCATTTTCCTGGGCCTTTTTCTAACGGCACGGTCGATCGAATCCCTTCGGTGGAGATCGTAAATGAACGCCCAGTTGCTCCAGAGCCGCCAAACGAAATACCTCTCCTACCTGGTCATCTACGTTGCAGTCGTCCTAACGATTCTCGTTATCCTGAACGTTCTTGCCGACCGCTACAACAAGTCCTACGACACGACTTCGAACAAGCGTTACAGCCTTTCTCCACAGACGGAGAAAATCGTCAAAGGCCTGAAGCAGCCCGCCACCATTACTTACTACGATCAGAGCACTCGATTTTCCCAGGCCAAGGACACACTCGATCAATACGCCAATCTTTCTCCCAAAGTGCATGTCGAGTATGTAGACCCTGACAAAAAGCCGGAACTCGCCCGCGCTGCCGGAGTCAAGGAATACGGTACCGCCATCGTCCAGATTGGAGATCGCAAGGAAGCGGCCCGAAGCATAACCGAAGAAGGCATCACCGGGGCCTTTATCCGCGACCTCAAGTCCAATACGCGCACCGTTTGTTTCGTTGAAGGCAGTGGTGAACACGCCATCGAGGATACGGACCGCGGCGGTTACTCCCACTTTAAGGACCTTTTGGGCAAGGATGACTACCAATCGAAATCTATTAACCTCGTGACGAAAGCCGAAGTACCCAGCGATTGCACTGTCCTTGTCCTTGCCGGGCCCGATGCGGATTACCAGCAGCCGGAAACCGATGCGATCAAAAAATATGTCGAGGACGGTGGCCGCGCCTTTGTCATGCTGGATCCGCCACTCAAGCTCGGCCATAGCGAAATTGCCGAAAATGACGCCCTAATCAAAGTGCTGGAAGGCTGGGGCGTCACTCCTCAAAAAGACCTGATTATCGACATGAATCCGATCGGCCAGATCGCTGGCCTCGGTCCTCAAGTCGCCTTGGTGACGAGTTACGACTCGCACGCCATCGTCAACGATATGACCCGTCGCGTCACCGGCTTCCCGCTAGCCCGCTCGCTTGAAACTAAGAATGGCGACAAGACCAGCGTCCAGAAGCTCTTCAGCACCTCTGACTCGAGCCTTGCCACAACCAAGCTCGATAGCCCCGCGATAAACCCCGCCGATCCCAGGAACATCAAGGGTCCTTTAGTCATTGCCGTAGCGGGAACCTACAACACCGGCAAGGAAAACTCTGAGGGCCGTTTTGTCGTGATTGGCAGCTCCCTTTGGGCTGCAAACTCTTTCCTCGGCTTCAATGGGAATCGTGACCTCGCGATGAACGCCGTCAACTGGCTCGCTTCGGATGAAGATCTGATCTCCATCCGTCCCAAAGAGCCTGAGGATCGTCACATCACCCTGACCAGGGCGCAACTGAGCTGGCTCAAGCTCACCAGCCAGTTTCTTCTGCCGCTTCTCGTGATTTTTGTCGGGATTTCCGTCTGGTGGCGGCGTCGTTAGCCGCGCCGGAACTTTCCAGGCGTTTGGGATCAAAATCATGAAACTGCGTGGTCTTCTTATCGCCGCCGTCGTTCTTGCGGTTCTTGTGGGTGCTCTCTACTGGTCGAATCATCACAAGTCGGACCAAGACTTGTCAGTAAAGGCTCCACCCGACGCGCCGCCCAAAATCCTAACCCTGAATCAGCCCGATATCACGCGGCTGAGTATCGAACACAAGGACCAGCCGCAGTTAGATCTCTCCCGCAACGATTCAGGTGGCTGGCAAATCACAGCGCCCCAGCCGCTCGCAGCGGACCAGGAGGCGGTTTCCAGCCTTCTCTCCGCACTCTCTTCTCTCAAGTCCGACCGTTTGCTTGAGGACAAGGCTTCCGACCTTTCTTCCTACGGCCTGAGCGCTCCGGCACTCCAGGTTGAAGTCACTCTCAAAGGGAACAAGACGCAAAAACTCCTTGTCGGTGACCAGACTCCCGCTGGCAGCGATTACTACGTCATGCTCGTGGGTGATCCACGCCTCTTCACTTTGGGCAGCTACGACAAGACTCGTCTGGACAAATCTGCTGCCGATTTGCGCGACAAGCGTCTTCTTACCCTCGACTTCGACAAAGTCAGCCAGATTGAGCTTATCGGCCAGCAGTCCGGCAAAAAGCAAGACATCACCTTCGCTCGCGACAAAGACGCATGGCAGATTCTCAAGCCCACCCCGTTGCGCGCCGACCTCGAACAGGTCGATGCCTTGGTCCGCTCTCTCCGTGAGGCCAGGATCGAAACGCCTTCGGACATGGACGACACGAAGGCCGCCGCCAGCTTCCGCTCGGCGAGCTCTTTTGCCATCGCAAAAGTCACCGGTTCCTCCGGCACCCAGGAACTAGAAATTCGCAAGGTCAAAGACGATTACTTCGCCAAGTCTTCCGCTCTCTCCGGGATCTACAAAGTGCCATCTTCTCTAGGCCCCAATCTCGACAAGTCCCTCGATGCTTTCCGAAACAGGAAGCTTTTTGA
>Ga0187780_10004328_pt1 | contig 10664 bp, 13 predicted proteins | sample 1015_Q2_SP10_20__FD_132429 | JGI IMG/M metagenome (GOLD analysis project Ga0187780, IMG submission 132429) | Tropical peat soil microbial communities from peatlands in Department of Meta, Colombia - 1015_Q2_SP10_20_MG | ecosystem: Environmental > Terrestrial > Soil > Wetlands > Peat | place...
CGGATACGTCAGCATCCCGAAGGCGAATTCGCAGGGCACCACCGCCGCGACCAAGTCCGGCAACTAAATCTAGTTCGACGAGCCGGCGAATTCCGCCGCAGCACGGAAAGCGGGCAGAGTCATGCCCGCTTTTTCTTTGGACGGTTGTCCAGTCCGCGGTGAAATTCCGCTAAACTGAGTGCTGCCTTTGCGGGGTCTTGCTTGCGGCAAACTTCCAGCGTCCTCTACATCGCGGTGGATTCCCTGCTTCCCACACGCGGGAGAGCCGTTTCCGGCTTCGATGAATTCACCGCGGCTCTCGATCAAGAAGGCATTCCCGCCGTTTGGCTGACGAGCCGCTCGCGGCTTCAGTTTGACGAACCACGCAGGAAACTGGGCCATCGGCATCCTTTCATTGCCGAAGGCGGTTGCGGAGTCTATCTTCCCGAGGACTATTTTCACTTGCGCCCGGAAACGGCTACGGGACGCACCGCAAAATCGACAACGCTTCGCCTGGGGCGCTTCACCTGCCTTCCGATTGCGGAACCTCTGCCCGCAGCCGCGGAAGCGCTGGAGGCTCTTTCTCGGGATACCGGCGTCCCCATCGTGACGCTGCGTTCGCTTTCGCCTCGCGAACTCGCGCAGAATACCGGCTTACCGCAGCGGGAAGCGGAATTAGCGCGGCAACGCGACTTCGATGAGGTTTTCTTCTTTGCCGGCGCCTCGGAGCCGGAGATTCGGCAATTCGTGACGGAGGGACGCGCACGCAGGCTCGATTTTCGCCAACATGGGGCGCTATGGTCCACTGCGGTGAGCGCGAGCGCACAGCGTTGCATCCGCGAGCTTTCCAAGCTGTATGACCGCGCGCTGCATCATCACGCCGGCTCGGTGGGAATTGCCACTGGGGAAGCGGCCTCGACAGTATTACCCTTTTGCGATCGGTCGATTCTATTGGAGGAACGGCTGCCGGAAATAGCGTCAGAAGGAGAACCGAAGCGGGCGCGCACCATTCGGGTACCACTGCATTCCCCGGACGTTTGGGAACAGGTGCTCGACACGGTCTGTGCCCGAGCTTAGAGGGCGTGGAAAAATGTTGCACACTTCCGAGTCCGAAGGCACACAGATTCAATGCATGCTCGTGCGCGAAATTAGGAATGTCTGGGCAAAACCCGTGTTTTCCGCGTGATAAGAATCATGGGAAATTCCCAAGCAGATGGTGGTAGGATTGCACGCTCAAAACGTGACAGGCCGTGTGTCCCCGCTGGCTGTTGGCACGAATTGCGAGACGAGTACTAGGAGACCTCTAACTATGGAATGGATTCGCCGCGCTTTTCGCATTCCAGCTAGCGAGTCGCATGTAGGCTTTATGCTAGTTCTTTGCCTGCTCATTATGAGCGCCATGTCGGTCGCCCTGGTCTGGCAAGCGGAAATTATCGCCAGCCAACGCGAAGCGATCCGTTGGCTGGAGCAACTGAAACTGGGCGGCTGAGAGCCTAGGATCGTTTTCCCGCCCAGCGCATTCCCCTTTGAAAGCGCCGTCTTTTCGCAGCGCGCAGTGACTCGTACTTGGTGCGCTTCTCAGTGCAGGGAAGGAACGCGCAAAGACTCCACGGCTGCCTCATCCCCCCTCGCGACTTTCCTTTGATTGTGATTGAATAGGGGCACAGGGGATTTTGCAGGACTGGGGGAGATCTCCGATGAAACGTAGTTTCGCTGTACTGTTTCTTACTGCCGCTGCGCTGCTGTTTCCGGCGCAGCACCCGGCAGCCGCACAAACCACCACGAAGGTCAAAGCGAATCCGCAAACACAAGCCAATAGCGCGGCCTCTGCGCACGACCGGCATCACCGCCGGCACAGCAACGGCAGGCGCCATCACCACCACCACAGGTCTTCCACGAAACACTAAATCGAAATTTCTTTGGGAAAAAGTAAAAGGGGGAACCAGGCGGTTCCCCCTTTTACCAATTTGCTGTGTCGACTCGGAAGCGCGCGAAATGCACGTATGTTTCACGAGCGACAGCGCACCGCAAAAGCGGTGTGATCAGCCGTGTTGCAGCTCTAAGCCCGGTGGAGTCATATTCCCTCCGGAGCTCAGCGAGCTCACACCTTGCTTGTACTCCTCGGATCAGCAGAATGCAAGCGAAGACTTGGAGAAAAATTGAGTGACGGAATTACTTCCGTCTGTGCGCGTGGTTACTTAATGAAGAGCGTTTCGCGCAACTGGTCGCGTCCCACAAACGATTTCACGGTGCGGTAGCGCCCGAAAAGATCCTGGATTTCCCGGTTTTGATAAACACGTTGCGGCGGGCAGACCATCGAGGACGAAACAACCTGCAGCGTATTGGAATCGACAACCCGATAGCGCTGGAAACCCTCAGGCTTCTTGCTGTGAAACATCGCAAAAACCACGCCGCCGGGCCGCAGCAATTCCGTAAGATTGCCAACGATTTTTTTGACCAAGGTGGGCTCGATATAATCGAGCAAATCCCACAAGAGCACGGCGTCGAAAGAGACTCGCGGATATTGCAGGTTTTCCTGCAGAAAGCGCGCGGCGCGGCCGCTAGGAGTCATATCCAGGGATTCCCGGGCATTGGCGTCGTCGCGCAGGCGAGTTTCTTCTTCGGTGAGAAAGGTCTTCCAGGAACGGAGCAAGTCTTCCGAAGAAACACGGAAGCCGCGCTCAATGAAAAAACTGAGGGTGGTCTGCCAAGCCGGACCGAGGTCGAGAAGCGTGCCGCGGCCCAAGCCATCCAGGTTCCACAGGAACTCTTTCAATCCGTTGGAAAGGCGGTTGGTTTCGAGAGGCTCCGGAGGGCGAGGCGTGCCAATCGCGGGCACCCCCACATTAGGGGTGCGCGGGCGTGAATTCGAATAAATGCTGCGGGAGACTTCGCGGCTCAGTCCGCTTCCAACGCCAATCCCAAGTTTGTGAAGGAAGCTCATGGATTAATCTGCCGCCGTCCCAGAATTCAGTTCCGGAGCCGAGGTAGCAGTGGAGGCAGTCGCTGCGGGGATAGTCTCAGGGGACTTGGCGGATAGTTTGCCGGCTTCGACTTTGCCGCGCAACAAAGCGCCGTCCTCGATGGCCAAGCGCCCGGTCTGCACTTCGCCGGTGATCTGGCCGGTGCTCCAGACCTGGAGCTTGTCGCGAGCCGTGATTCTTCCTTCGACTTTACCGCGCACAATAATCTCGCGCGCGTTCAAATCCGCTTTGACGGTGCCGTTCGGCCCGACCGTCAAACAACAATTTGTGGTGAGATTCAGTTTTCCTTCGACCAAGCCATCCACGAAAAGGTCTTCGTTTCCCGTGACTTCACCCTTGATGCGAATTCCTTGACTGATGCAAGCGGCTGCGCGCGGAGAAACCGGAAGTGAAAATGAAGATGCAGCGGAAGCGCTCGGCGCAGCAACAGCAGGAGAAGCAGCAGGAAGTTGAGAAGTTGAACCCTCAGAAACAACTTGGGGCTTCGCGTCTTCTTTTTTCCACATCCGACACCTCGACAAGCGGAGAATTGTCGCTACCACAACATCGCAGGGCTGGTCGGGAGGCTGCGACTTGAGAGGGTGAAGATAGTACAGGACTTAGCAGGAGTAAACAAGAATGGCGGGTAGCAAATATGGGGTGTTTCGTGAAAAGCTATACTATCCCTAGTGGAATTAGTGCTCTCAATTCCACAATTCCTAGGGTACGCTCGGATTACTCACTGCCATGTCGGAGTTCCCAGAAGGCCACAAGCATGCCGGCGAACTCTCGCATTAACTCTTTGATGGACTTACGCTTTTCCCACCAAAGCTCAGGGTTGAAGTCACCGTCGCGAGCGCTGGCGACGCGAGTCTCTATGCCCTGTGGAAAAACCCGCCGAAAAATGTAGCGAGCGCGTCGAGTGTGATAATTCGACGTGACGACGATAACTTTGCGCCATTTCTTGCTTTTGGCGAGCTTAGCAAGCGCTTCCGCTTCTTCTTTGGTGCTGTCGGCGTCTTGGGCGAAGCGCAAAATTTTGTCCTTGGGCACTCCACGCTCGATCAAATCGTGCTCCATCAGTTCGGCGATGCCGGCATTGGGGCGGAGACGCCTGCCGCTAGCCACAACCAGAGGCGCGTCTCCTTCGCGAAATAATTCGGCCGCGCGCGTGGCGCGATCCGCGTAGAAATTGTCATCACTGAGAACAATCAGCGCGTCGGATTTCTCGAGAGGATCTTCGACAATCCAGGATTCCGCAGCGAAACGGAAGATGGGGTGCCGGACCATGTAGAGAACGGCACAAAAAACAACGATGCCCAGCAGAACAATCAAGTTCACGAGGATACCGCCCTGCTGTTTTCTTCTCGCGAACCGCAGGGTCATGAATTGGGGTCCAAAGACCGGAGCGTCGCGGCGGCCTGCTCGGGCAATTCGGAGTTGAAGTAGATCTCTTTGATGCTGTAAGACTTGCTGCGTTTTTCGACGATGGGAAGGATTTCGATGTGCCAATGATAATCGTCGGGCAGGGTCTTCCAATAACCGGCCATTTCCCCTTTTTTATTCTTGGTGCCCGGCGCCGTATGGACCACCAGATGAAACGCGGGCGCGACTCTCTCCAAACGGCGCAGGACTCTGCCTAAGAGGGCGCCCAGTTGCCTGCGATTGGCGCCCGGCCGCGGCTGCTCGAAGAGATGATTGTGGCGGCGGTGCATGAGCCAGATTTCGTAGGGCACGCGGGAAGCGTACGGGCAGATGGCGTAATAGTCGCCCTGCACGTCGACGATGCGCTTTCCCTGCTTTTCCTCCTGGCGGACCATGTCGCAGAAGATGCAACGTTCCTTTTCCTTGAACCATTCGTGGGCTGATTGCAACTCGTACTTGATGCGGCGGGGCACGAAGATCGTAGCGGTGACCTGAGAATGGGGGTGGGGCCACTCTTCGCCGGCCAGCGCGCCCTGGTTCTTGAAAACGCTGATGTATTTGAAGCGCGCGTCTTTCTTTAGATCCGCAATACGGGAGGCCCAGACCCATAGCACGCGCTCGATCTCTTCGTCACTGAATTGGGACATGCGGCGATCGTGCCGGGGCGATTCGACCACGACTTCATGAGCGCCTAAGGCTCCCATTTTGTCGTACATTCCCTCGGCAAGGCGCGCAGGCTCGCTCTCCACGCGATAGAGCGGCTCAGGATGCGGAATCACGCGGACTTGCGAAGGGCCTTCGGTGGGCCAGGTAAAAATTGTTGAGATCTTATCGAGTTTTGCGGGTTCAAGCGGGCACTCTTCGGGAGTTTCGGCAATCAGCTCTCTTTGTCCCAGGATGACCCAGCTCTGAGTGATGGGATCTTTACGAAGTTCCATGCATTTACTTTAGCGGGTATAGCGCGCGGGCGTCGGACCTTGCTCGAGCCGATGGCGGTCCCAGATGGCGCCTTCCCGGGTGAAGTAAGCCATTTCGAAATCCTGCGTCAGCTCGAGAGCATCGGTAGGGCAGGCATCTTCACAAAGGCCGCAAAACATGCAGCGGGAAGTGTCATACGTGAAGTGGGTAAGGACCTTTCTGCGCGTGGCGTCGTCACGCTCCCACCCGACGACAATGAGATTTTCCGGGCAGGCCAGGGCGCAAAGATTGCAGCCGATACAGAGGGTTTCGCCGGTTTCGGGATTGTTGTTCAGGCGCGGCGCACCGCGGTAGCGTTCCGCCACCATGGGGCGCTCAAGGGGATATTGCTCGGTGACTATCTCTCTCGGATTTTGCGTCCGGAAAGTGACAGCGAGGCCCTTGATGAAATCAACTTGAAACAGCCGTTCCAGCAGTTCCCGCATGAGGGGTAGTTTGTTTCCCCGGGTGGGAATTGTCAAGCAATGTGCTAGCAGGTTTCCAAATGGTTCCCGGGTGTTTCGCCTTGCGGCGTTCGGCCATGACCGCGTGTTATGCTGAAATTCAATGATAGATAGCGACAGTGCATTTATGCAGGAAGCGCTGAAGGAAGCGCGCGCGGCCGCCGCCGCAGGGGAAATACCTATCGGTGCAGTTTTGGTGCAGGAAGGAAAGATCATTGCACGCTCGGGAAACCGCACGATCCGCGATTGCGACCCGACAGCGCACGCCGAGATGATTGTGCTACGAGAAGGGGCAAGGGTCTTGGGCAACTACCGCTTAGCGGGAACGACCCTGTACGTGACGATTGAGCCGTGCAGCATGTGCGCGGGGGCGATGATTCAGGCGCGGGTTCCGCGATTGGTCTATGGCGCCGACGACCCAAAGGGCGGCGCGGTGCGAACCTGCTTTCAGATTCTGTCGGACGAGCGGCTTAACCATCAGGTGGAAGTCACGTACGGAGTGCTGGCGGAAGAGTGTGCAGCGGTCATTCAGGGTTTCTTCGCGGAGCGCCGGTAGCCAGGTTTGCCTGCCTGGCCCGCGACGTTCGGCACACCCAATATCCCGCCTTTACTCTCCGAAAGTGGCCGATTGCCGAAGAATCCACGGCTTTGCTACGATTAAAGAAGGAACCACTGCGGAGAGGTGACTGAGTGGTTGAAAGTACTCGCCTCGAAAGCGAGCGTGCGGGAAACCGTACCGTGGGTTCGAATCCCACCCTCTCCGCCATACCCTCGTTGATTCAATTGCCCTTACGGATGCCTGCACTGGCTTTCTGAGTCTGCTTGTGACGGTTTTGGACCTGAACTGGACCTAATAACGCTAGCTTAGTGAAGCATGGTGGTCCCCCCGAGCTTCCAATCAGCCCAACTTGCGTTCCGCTTTCACTATTTGACAGAGCTTAGCGGCCTATGCGCATCTCTGGTGTCCGGCCCTGATCCCGGCTGACGCTGCTTTGAACGCTCTCGAAGTTTTCGTCCTAGCAGGAGACTAAGGTTTATTACAAGGAGGCTCATCAACAATATCAGTAGTAAGAACTTTAATTTGACTGACCATCCAAAATAGCAAGTAAAAAAGACGACACCTAATTCGCACTTGTAAAGGCGATGAGGTCGCGTTTTCGATCATCCATCGCTCCCCTCTCTTTCTCATGGATTTTCTGGCTTTGCTTCTTCAGGTGTCCAGGTTTGGGAATTCTGGGTGAGCCCTTCATCGGATGACATGGATGGAAAGGCCAAGCCTAAGGTTTTTCCAGGATCTATCCGCTGTATAGACAGGGGCCTTTAACTCAAGGGCCAGAGCTAGACAGGCCCGATCACCCAACGATAAACCAAGCGGGCGCGTAACTGATACCAGGTTTCCGTAGACCCTTGCATGGTCCGCAGAGAAAGCCACGGCTTCGCGAATAGGACTAAGCGTGGCTTCCCACGCGTCCTGCGGAGTAAGGCCGCGGTCAACAAGCTTGCTTTGCACTTCAGCGAGATTGACGGTACTGCTGGCTGCGGCGCTGAGGAGTTGAGGAGTTAATTTGTCGGAACCTGATTCGCGGTTCAGCACGGTCAGGAGTGCCGAGGCGTCAAGCACGATCCTATTCATTCTTGGCTGCCTCGCGCCGCTCTGCAATCAGTTCATCCACCAAGGAGGTTCCCGGCTTTAAGTGTTTGCGGACCAGGCGCTGGGCGCGCTCGATGCGGCGCTTCAAAGTGGTGATCCGCAATTCGTCATTTTCAAGCCGCAGAACTACTTCGTCGCCTGCGCTGATGCCAAGGGCCTTGCGGAAAGGTGCGGGAATGACGACGCGTCCATTTTGGTTGACTTTCAATCGAGCTTCCGAAGCCATGTCACACTCTCCATTTTATGACACAATTATAACATTGTGTCATGAATAGGGCAAAGTGACAGAAAAGGGCCTTGGAAGCCGAGTACGGGAACTACGCAGTTTCAGAAGTGGCAGCTTGCGGCGCCGCGCTTCTGCAAATACTTCTGATGATATTCCTCGGCGCGGTAAAAAGGACCGGCGGGAACAATCTCCGTGGCAATGGGGCGGCGAAACTTGCCGCTGGCTTCGAGGCCCGCGCGGGACTTTTGGGCAGTTTCTTCCTGCTCAGGCGAATGAAAGAAAATCGCCGTGCGGTATTGGGTGCCCGCGTCCGGCCCCTGGCGGTTGACTTGCGTCGGGTCATGAAGATTCCAGAAAGCGTCCAACAACTGTGAAAATGTGACTTTCGCCGGATCGAAAGTGACTTGGACAACCTCGGCGTGACCGGTTTCGTCAGTGCAAACGTCGCGATAGGTGGGATTCTCGGTATGTCCGCCGCTGTAACCGACCGCCGTCTCGATGACTCCCGGAACGCGCTGGAACGCCGCCTCGACGCCCCAGAAGCATCCTGCGCCAAACGTGGCAATCTCAGTCATAAACATCTCCCTACCTGGAAACTCTTACGGATGCGCAACCGGAAATAAGATGTTCTGCCTGGCTTTTGGGTTACAGAAAAAGGGCTAAGATGCTTTCTTCTTTGGCGGAGCGGCAAGGGATTTCAGTTTGTCGAGAGCCATGGCCTTATAGGGGCTGTTCACGGAAGCGGCTTGCGTGAACGCGTCTTTGGCTTCGGCATTGCGCTTCAGATTGAGCAGCGCGAATCCCAAGCGATACTGGTTTTGCGCATAGCTCGCGTCGTCTGGCTTTAACAGGGGCGACGCGGCCTTCAAGTTTTCCACCGCCTGCGCATCGTCCTTTTTCCCGATGTTCACCTGCCCCAAAGAACTCAGCGCCAAGCCTTTCTGGAGCGCTTTTTGCTGCGCCCACTGCTGGTCGGTCAGGTTTTCGGGCTTCTGCGCGGTGGCCAACAAAGAAATCGCCTTCTTGGCAAAAGCGGCAGCCATATCGAGCTGGTCCACTTTGTCACAGTAATAGTCGGAGAGCAAAAGCAACATGCCGAGATTGTTGGGGTCCTTAGCCAGCAGCCCGTTGGCGACCTCCAGCATCTTTGGCGTATTCTGCGCCTGCTGGTAGGCTGTTGCGGCAACGCCGAGCGCCTGGACCGCGTAAGGGGAATCGGGGAAAATCGCCGCAAACTTCACGAGCATCGGTGCGCGCTTTGCCGGGTCTCTGGCTTGATACACGCCGTTTAGAACCAACTGCTGGACGTAGGTGTAGTTGTCCTTGTTGGCCTCGAGCGTGCGGGCTTTTTGCTCGGCCCAGACGGCATCGGAAGTTCCGGCGGGCACAGCCGAGGCTTTGAAGCGTTGCATAATGGCGCTGGAGGTCTCGCCGTAGGAGATAAGCTTGCCCACGTCGCCTTTTTCCGCGGCGGCACGGACCATGTTGACGGCATTCTGAAAATTGTCGCGATCAAGAGCAAAAACTTTTTCGCCGTATTCGAACACCTTGTCGTAATTCTTTTGTCCGAGGTAGTAGTCCACGAAAAGACCGTAGGCCAGCAGCGGATAGTCGCCCTCTTTGCCTGGCCCATCGACGAATTGTTGGATGAGCTCAAGCTTTTTTGCCGGATCAGTAGTGGCGTTGATTTCCGCGAGCGCGTGGTCCGCCTCCGAGCCTGCTTGCACCGGAACGTATTTGCCAATTTGCTGCGCGAACGCCGGAGTTTCCAAAACCCAAAGGAAAAGGAGAGCGCTAAACAGCCAACGAATTGTTCGCATGAGAGACCTCCTCTGGCCCGGAATGGATGGGCCAGCCACCGGAGCGGATGGAGAGTTGATTGCATCTTAGTGCCACGCTCCGTGCCAGGCAAATGAAATTGTTTTGCTGCCCCGATGCCAGAGGCTGGGTTGACGGGTGTCCGGTTTTCGCGAGACGATGGAAAATTGCGAAGGGGGAAGGAATGGATCTAGGGCTAACGGGGCGCGTGGCAATCGTCGCGGCGGCAAGCAAAGGACTTGGGCGAGCTGTTGCCGAAGAACTCGCGCGGGAAGGCGCCCACGTGGCGATCTGCGCGCGGACTGAGGAGACTTTGGCTGCGACCGCGGCGCAAATTGAAAAGTCAACGGGCCGTGAAGTGTTCCACCGTGCTTTGGATGTAACTGATTCTAAGGCAGTTACAGCATTTGTTAGCACTGTGGAAGAACGCCACGGCCGCATCGATATTTGCGTCACCAATTCCGGCGGACCTCCGTCTAAACCATTCAGAGACACGCATCCCGATGAGTGGCGGGCTGCTGTCGACCAGCTTCTGATGAGCACGGTCTTTTTCGCCAAGGAAACTCTGCCACGCATGCAGAAGAACAAGTGGGGACGTCTGATTACCATCACTTCCTCTGCAGTCAAGCAGCCGGTGGATGGCCTGCTACTGTCGAATTCGGTGCGCGCCGCTGTGACCGGCCTGGCGCGGACGCTGGCGAATGATTACGCGGCCCACGGCATTACTGTGAATAACGTCTGCCCGGGCTTTACGCGCACGGCGCGCCTGGATGGTCTTGCTGCGACGATTTCGGCACGCACCGGCTTCAAGCCGGAAAAAGTTTTCACCGGGTGGGAACGGGAAATCCCGGCGGGCCGATTGGGGACGCCGCAGGAATTTGCAGCCGTTGTTGCATTTCTTGCTTCTGAGCGCGCCAGCTACATCACGGGCACTTCTATCGCTGTTGATGGCGGGCTGGTGCGGAGTCTTCTCTAACTTGCGATGAGCTCGCCGACGCGACGACTCGAATTGACGCTGCTTCCGGAACGCTACGCGATTTCGCGGCTTGCTGCCAACGCGCCGATTCCCGCCTGGGCTACGGAAGGGCCGTTCTTCTCGGTGACGCGGACTGGAGATGAGCTTTCGATTGTTTGTGAACTTGCGCGGGTTCCCGTGGGAGTGCAGTCACAGCCGGGTTGGC
>Ga0187780_10004329_pt1 | contig 10661 bp, 9 predicted proteins | sample 1015_Q2_SP10_20__FD_132429 | JGI IMG/M metagenome (GOLD analysis project Ga0187780, IMG submission 132429) | Tropical peat soil microbial communities from peatlands in Department of Meta, Colombia - 1015_Q2_SP10_20_MG | ecosystem: Environmental > Terrestrial > Soil > Wetlands > Peat | place...
ACCCAGGTACTGGATCCCGATGTTGATATTGAGGCGCAGCCCGCTTTCGGTTATTGGCTTGCGCGGTTGGAAATCGAGCAGGTCGAGCGCGCGCACCTTCACGTCGGTGCGCTGGCGCTGGATTTGGTTTGGCCCTTTCATGACCCGGTCGAAAGTTTCTCGCGCCACCGCCACCAACCCGGGGTGAGCTACCCAGGTGCCGTCGTGGCCATCGTTGACTTCGCGCTCCTTGTCGGCACGCACCCTGGCGATCGCCTGTTCATTGGCGCGCGCATCGTTCTTGATGGGGATTTGAGCTGCCATCCCGCCCATTGCAAACGTGCCGCGCCGGTGACAGGTCTTAATCAGCAGCAGCGAGTAGGCGCGCATGAATGGCGAGGTCATGGTTACCAGCGCGCGATCCGCCAAGACAAAGTCGGGCCGATTGCGCAGCTTCTTAATGCAGCTAAAGATGTAATCCCAGCGCCCGCAGTTGAGGCCGGCCGAATGCGCGCGCAGCTCATAGAGGATCTCGTCCATTTCGAATGCGGCGGGGATGGTCTCGATCAAAACGGTAGCTTTGATCGTGCCCCGCGGCACGCCGAGTTCATTCTGGGAAAGCACAAAGGCATCGTTCCACAAGCGCGCCTCGAGGTGCGACTCCATCTTGGGCAGATAGAGGTAGGTCCCCGATCCTTTGGCTAGGCGAGCGGCCGCGTTGTGGAAGACGTACAGTCCGAAGTCGAACAACGAGCCCGATATCGGCTGTCCGTCGACCAGCAGGTGCTTCTCAAGCAAGTGCCAGCCGCGCGGGCGGACCAGCAACGTCGCGGTCTTATCGTTGAGCTTGTAGTGCTTGCCCTCCGGACTGGAAAACGTAATCGTGCCGCGGACCGCATCGCGCACGTTGATCTGGCCCTGGATTTGGTTGTCCCAGGTGGGCGTGCTCGAGTCCTCGAAGTCGGCCATGAACATGTTGGCCCCGGAATTGAGCGCGTTGATCACCATCTTGCGGTCGGTGGGACCAGTGATCTCCACGCGGCGGTCCTGCAGATCAGCGGGAACCGGAGCCACCTGCCAGTCCGCTTGGCGTATTGCGCGCGTGTCGCCAAGAAAGTCTAGCCTGCCGGCATCGAACTCGCGCTGACGCGCCACGCGACGATCCATAAGCTCGCGTCGGCGCGCTTCGAAGCTGCGGTGCAGCTTGGCCAAAAAGCTTACCGCTTCGAAAGTCAGCATTTCAGCGTATTCGGAAGTCATTCTCCCCAGGATCTGCACGCCATCCGGCAGCCCTTGCTCCCGCTTCATAAGTGCCTCGCCTATCGGTGTAACGCGAAATTGTCGCACAAAAGAGTCGATGCACCGTGTGAGGGCCGACCGCTTCTAAATGTGCGCGCATGTGCGAGGGATTCGACCAAGGTATCGATCGTCTCATGGGATTGTTCCATCGAGAGAGCCGCTCGCCCAAGCACGGCGTGCCACCATGTGTTGGTGCAGGCTGTCTGTGCAGCCTAACCGCGAGCGAGGACCCAGCCTCTGGCGCTCCCATCGGCATCGCGCAGACGCTGTATGACGCGTTGCAACAAAGCGGCCTCTGTGCGACCATTTCGTGTTAGCTCGGCCCGGTCCCGGAGAGCGCGACCAGGGCTTATTTTTGCGACGCAAGGAGCGGAGCGAGTCGTTGCGTCGTCGTGGATGTGTCGCCACGACCGTTGATGTAACATCCGCGTTTTTTCAGAAGCATCGCGCGCGGTATGAGCCGCGTTGCGTAAGCGAAAGGGAGCCATGTACCAACATATTCGGGTGCCGACGCAAGGCGAGAAGATCACCGTCAACCAAGATTTCTCGCTCAACGTTCCGGCCCGTCCGATCCTGCCCTTCATCGAAGGCGACGGCACGGGAGTCGACATCACGCCGGTGATGAAGAAGGTCGTGGACGCCGCGGTTGACATCGCGTATGGCGGCAAGCGGCGGATCCAGTGGATGGAGATGTACGCTGGGGAAAAGGCTTGCAAGGTGTACGGCGAGAACGTCTGGCTACCGGACGAAACGCTCGAGGCGGCCCGCGAGTTCGTCGTCTCGATCAAAGGACCGCTCACCACACCAGTTGGCGGCGGAATTCGCTCGATCAACGTTGCCCTGCGTCAGCAACTCGACTTGTACGTGTGTCTGCGGCCAGTGCGCTACTTCCGGGGTGTGCCCAGTCCGCTTAAGCAGCCCGAAAAGACCGACATGGTGATCTTCCGCGAGAATTCGGAGGACATCTACGCTGGCATCGAGTGGCAGGCCCAGACCGAGGCGGCGAACAAAGTGATCAAGTTCCTGATCGAAGACATGGGCGTGAAAAAAATTCGCTTCCCACAATCCTCTGGCATCGGCATCAAGCCGGTGTCGCGCGAGGGCACGGAGCGGTTAGTGCGCAAGGCTATCCAGTACGCTATTGCCAATCGGCGCCGGTCGGTAACTTTGGTGCACAAGGGCAACATTATGAAGTTCACCGAAGGCGCATTCCGCGATTGGGGCTACGCTTTGGCGCAGAGCGAGTTTGGCGGTCAGTTGCTAGAAGGCGGTCCCTGGCTCAAGCTGCCGAGCGGCGTTGTGGTGAAGGATGTCATCGCGGACGCCTTTCTCCAACAGATCCTGCTGCGACCCGAAGACTACGATGTAATCGCCACGCTCAATCTTAACGGAGACTACATCTCCGACGCCTTGGCTGCGCAGGTGGGCGGGATTGGAATCGCGCCCGGCGCGAACACCAGCGATTCGGTTGCGATGTTCGAGGCGACGCACGGCACTGCACCCAAGTACGCCGGCAAGGACTACGTCAACCCCGGCTCATTAATCCTCTCGGCCGAGATGATGCTGCGCCACATGGGTTGGGTTGAAAGTGCCGAGTTGATCATCTCATCTATGGAGAAGACCATTGGCGAACGAGTGGTCACGTATGACTTTGCTCGCCTGATGCAAGGCGCGACGCAGGTGTCCTGCTCTGGGTTCGGCAGTGCGATGGTCGAGCGGATGAAGATGAAGCAAGCGTGAGCAACCTGTCCCCCGGGCGCAGCTTCCTCAATGGGAGCGTGCACCGCCAAGGTTCCGATCGTAGCGCGCGAGTCCTGTTCGGCCCGCGCATCGCTCCGAGCAGCGGACCCGCGCGTCGCGATATACCGAGCGAACCGTAAGGCGTCAGGCAGCGCACGGGAAACAAAAACCCGCCTTTTGGGCGGGTTCGGATTATTCTTCTGGGGCGCAGCGGGTTGGCGCTGCGCCGGCAAATCCTAACGTTTCCTCTGAATCCCCTGACTCACAACTCCTGGTGGACGATCGAATCGGTCGGGAGTGTTTACTCAGGCGGCCTGGATGTTCGAAGCCTGCTTGCCCTTGGGGCCTTGCGTTACCTCGAACGAGACCTTCTGGCCTTCTTTGAGAGTCTTGAAACCGCTCATGTTGATGGCAGAAAAATGGGCAAACAGATCTTCGCCCCCATCGTCGGGAGTGATGAAGCCATAGCCCTTAGAGTCGTTAAACCACTTTACCGTACCAGTCGCCATACACCCTTTCCTCGTAATAGACACGGGCCGGAAACCCGTCGACTGTTTGAGTTTCAAGACCGTTCGCGGCACACCGGCATTGCGACTGCACAGCTGAAACCGGCTTGAAAACAAACGCCGATCCTCTTTTTAGGCTATTGTGATGCCGAAGTCAAGGAATTAGGCGCGGCCAGCCACCGGTACGCAAAATGCTTGGCTATGTACTTGTAAATTTCTCGTTTATGCGCAAAATTAGCGCTACGGGAATCTTCGGTCTGGCACGGCGTTTCGATAGAGTCCATGGCTAGCGGGAACCGCGACGGCGCTCTGCTGGAAACCCAGAAGAGCAAAGTAAAGCCGCCGCCCATGTACCAAGTGGTGCTGCTCAACGACGACTACACTCCCATGGATTTCGTCGTCTCGGTGCTGCAGACCATCTTCACCATGAGTCGTGAGCAGGCAACTCAGATCATGCTCAAGGTGCACAAGGAAGGCATGGGAGTGTGCGGCGTGTATCCGAAGGACATCGCGGCGACCAAAGTGGAGCAGGTTATCTCGTTCTCGCGCAAGCACGAGCATCCGCTCCAGTGCGTGATGGAAGAAACGTGAGGCCAATGCGGCGGTAGAATGCAAGTGTTGCGTGGACGGGTAAAAGGAATCGTATGATCGCGCAGGAGCTCGAAGTCAGCCTGCACATGGCCTTCATGGACGCTCGGCAAAAGCGCCACGAGTTCATCACCGTGGAGCACCTGCTGCTCGCGTTGCTGGACAATCCATCGGCCTCCGAGGTTTTGCGCGCCTGCGCCGCCAACATCGAGGAGCTGCGCAAGCTTCTCACCGAGTTCATCAATGAGCACACTCCGATTGTCACCGGCGACGAGGTGGACACGCAGCCCACCTTAGGGTTCCAGCGCGTAATTCAACGCGCCATCCTGCACGTGCAGTCCTCGGGAAAAAAGGAGGTCACCGGGGCCAATGTGTTGGTGGCGATCTTCGGCGAAAAGGACTCACACGCGGTCTACTTCCTGCATCAAAAGGGGGTTACGCGCCTGGATGTGGTCAACTATATCTCGCACGGGATCAGCAAAGTCCCGCAGACCGGGCCGTCCAAGCAGCAAGAAAGCGAAGCTGAGGGAGACCAGGAGCAGGCCCAGGGCGGTGCGCTCGAGACCTACACGATGAATCTGAACGCGCTCGCGCTGTCCGGCAAGATCGACCCGCTGATCGGGCGCGAGCGCGAGCTGGAGCGGGTGGTACAAACTCTGTGCCGGCGTCGAAAGAACAATCCGCTGCTGGTGGGCGAGGCCGGTGTGGGTAAGACTGCCATTGCCGAGGGCTTGGCGCGGCGCATCATCGAGGGCAGCGTTCCCGAAATCCTGGCGCGCTCTCAGGTCTATGCATTGGACATGGGCGCTTTGCTGGCCGGTACCAAATATCGCGGCGACTTTGAGCAGCGGCTGAAGGCCGTCCTCAAGCAATTGCTGGACAATCCCAACGCAATCCTGTTCATCGACGAGATCCATACCCTGATTGGGGCCGGCGCGGCATCGGGCGGTACGCTGGACGCTTCCAACCTGCTCAAACCGGCGTTGTCCACCGGCCAGCTTAAGTGCATCGGCGCAACGACGTACACCGAGTACCGCGGGATCTTCGAGAAAGACCACGCTTTGTCGCGTCGCTTTCAAAAGATCGATGTGGTCGAGCCCAGCGTGCAGGAGACCGTCGAAATCCTGCGCGGCTTAAAGAGCCGTTTCGAGGCGCATCACGGAGTGCGCTATACGACCTCGGCGCTCACGTCCGCGGCCGAGTTGTCGGCTCGCTACATCAACGATCGGCATCTGCCAGACAAGGCCATCGACGTAATCGATGAGGCGGGTGCGGCGCAGCGTATCTTGCCCAAGTCTCGCCAGCGCCGCGTGATAACCAAACACGAGATCGAAGAGATCATCGCCAAAATCGCGCGCATCCCGCCGCACAACGTGTCCTCGAACGACCGCAGCAAACTGCGCAACCTGGACCGCGATCTGAAGTCCGTGGTCTTCGGCCAGGACAAGGCGATCGATGCGCTATCGGCTTCCATCAAGATGGCGCGCAGCGGGCTTGGCAATCCGCAGAAGCCGATTGGCTGCTTTTTATTCTCCGGCCCCACCGGTGTGGGCAAGACCGAGGTCGCACGCCAGCTCGCCTACATCATGGGCGTGGAGCTGATCCGATTTGACATGTCCGAGTACATGGAGCGGCATGCGGTATCGCGGTTGATTGGGGCGCCGCCCGGCTACGTCGGGTTCGACCAAGGCGGGCTGCTGACCGAGGCGATCACCAAACATCCGTATTCAGTTCTTCTGCTCGACGAGATCGAGAAGGCACATCCGGACATCTTCAATATCCTGCTCCAGGTGATGGACCACGGAACACTGACCGATAACAACGGGCGCAAGGCCGATTTCCGCAATGTGGTTCTGATCATGACCACCAACGCGGGGGCCGAGTCGCTGATCAAAAGCACGATGGGCTTCACACCATCGCAGTCCGTGGGCGACGAGCTGCAGGACATCAAGCGCATGTTCACCCCGGAGTTCCGCAACCGCTTGGACGCCACCATCTCGTTCGCGCCACTGAGCCACGAGGTCATTTTGCGGGTCGTGGACAAGTTCCTGATGCAGCTCGAGGACCAGCTGCATGAGAAAAAGGTGGAGGTGAGCTTTACTCAGGCCTTGAAGGACTATTTGGCCAAACGAGGGTTCGACCCGCTGATGGGTGCGCGCCCCATGTCGCGCCTGATCCAGGACACCATCCGTCGCGCGTTAGCGGACGAGCTCCTGTTCGGGAAGCTTGCCGCCGGCGGCAAGATCACGGTGGACGTGGACGCCGATGGCAAGGTCCAATTAGAGTTCGGTCCCCTGGAAGAGACTCCCGAGGTGAGCGTCGCCTCCTGAGTCAAGCGGCGCGAGACAGGTTCAGCGACGGGCAGGGGGACCTGCCCGTTTTTCTTGCTCCGCCTGCGCCCTAGCGCACAGCGGCGAGTCTGCCGCGTGGGGCGGGAGGCCATCGCCACCAGCTGAGCAGCGCCACCAGCGCGAAAGCAAGATAAACCAGCGTGAACACCCAGTTCGGGAAATCCCAGAACAAGACACTCTGCACCCAGCGCGCCACAAACCCCAGATCGTGACCCGATTGCGCGCGCAACCAATCCTCGATCACGGTGAGCGGGCAGCTCAGGCCGACCAACGCTTCCGCTGCGACCAGCGCGACTGCCACCAGATGCACTAGGCGGAACCAGAAGTGACGCACCCAGCGCCAGCCTTGCCAGGCACCGATCCAGATGAGGGCAAGGCCTCCAACGACGAATGCGACGTAAGCGGCATGCAGGCCAAGGGTCAGGTCGGCCAGAAGCGTGCTGCCCGAACCCAGGTCCATTCAGCCCTTTGCCACGGGGCGCGACGCATCTGCGACCCACTCGCTCCAGGAGCCTGGATATAGCCGCGAGCCTTTGAGTCCGGCGATCTCCATTGCCAACAGATTGCTGCAGGCGCTCACACCGGAGCCGCACTGATGAACAACCTGTTCGGGTTTAACGGGGCCTAAAAGCTCTAGGAATGCCTGCCTCAGCTCCTCCTCCGCCTTAAAGCGTCCATCGGCTGCCAGATTGTCCTTGAACGGCCGGTTGCGCGCGCCAGGTATGTGACCCGCGACTGGATCAATCGGCTCCGCCTGCCCGCGGAAGCGCTCGTTGGCCCGCGCGTCCAGTACGACGACGGAAGCGTCGCCGAGGTGCGACAATACGAAGCCGACGTCCACCCATATGGGCAGCGGCACGTTCGCAAACGAGGTCGCTTTGATCTTTGGCGGCTCGGATGTAACCGGAAGCCCAGCTCTGACCCAGCCCTCCCACCCGCCGTCGAGCACCGCTGAGCGCTCGTGCCCGACCCAGCGCAGCATCCACCACAGGCGTGCCGAAGCGGAGCCTGCCGCGAAATCGTAGGCCACCACTTGCTTTGCGCGGTCGACGCCATTGCGACCAAGCCAGGCCATAAAGGCCTCTGGGTCGGGAAGCGGGTGGCGGCCGTTGCGCCCGTTCTTCGGGCCGGCGAGATCGTGCTCGCTATGCGCGAAGCGCGCCCCGGGCAGGTGCGACTGCGCATAGGCCCGCGCACCGGCTTCAGGGTTCAACAGCTCGTGCCGGCAGTCAAAAATGACCAGGCTTGGATCGCCCAGGTTGCGATGTAACTGCTGTGCCGAAACAATGGTCCGATAGTCCATGGGGCCGGGATCCAAAAGTTTTGTCAGGTCGCCGCTGACTCCAGCCACCCGCGGGCCAGCGTCTCCTCGTCGAAGACGCGAATCTCAGCATCTACGAACAGCTGAGACAACCAGGCGCTCCAGGCGACCCACTCAGCTGCGCTGAGCAGCGCGATGCGCCCTACGTCGTGACTGTGGCTGCGGGTGAACTTGATGTCCTCCCACACCACGTCTACGGTGTAACCGAGCATGTCGCGCAAGTCGATAAGCAGGTCAAAGCGTCCCGCCTTGTTCAGCTGCTCGACGACTTCGCTTTCGAAGCGCTGGTAATCGGCGAGGGTCAGTTCGCCGAAGACTCCAACCACGACCAAACGCCCCTCGCGTTGGATGGAAATCATTCGGGCTCGCCAAACGCGCAGGCGAAAAGGGTTAACATGGTGCGCGACAACTCAGGGGCGTCCGGCTCAACGAGCTGCCTGCAGCTCCGGCTCGATGTGGCGCCGCAGGTACTCGTGGAAATGGAGCAGCCCATCCTCGGAAGGGGACTGGTACGGACCGTGCATTTCGATTCCTTCGCGGTACAGCGTCCCCCGTCCGTCGTGCATGAGCTGACAGATTTCGCCGTCTTCCTGGGCGCTCTCGTTGTAGGCCTCCAGGTGCAATTCCACGAGTTCGCGCTCGAACAGGGCCACTTCTTCTGGGTAGTAAAACTCGACGACGTTTACGCACTTCTCGGGGCCGCGTGGACGGATCGTGCTCACGACCAGGCAGAACGGATACCACTCGAGCATGACGTTTGGGTAGTAGCACGACCATACGGTGCCGTACTTAGGCATCTCGCCGCCGGTATAGCGGAGCAGCGCCTCGATGTAGCGACCGTAGACCGGCGAGCCGGCTTTGGTCAAGTTCTGATAGATACCCATCTGCTGAATGCTCCAGCGATTGCCGAACTCCCAGCGGTACGCGGCTGGATCGACGAACTTGCCCAAGCCAGGATGGAAAGGGCCGACGTGATACAGCTCCAAGTAGACCTCCATGAACGACTTCCAGTTATAGTTGTATTCGGTGATGTCGACGCGCTCGAGCACGCGGCCGGTGAAGTCATAGTCGTCGGCCAAGCTGAAACCGGCGAGGTCTTCGGCTGGATCGCGCGGGCCAGTGAAGAGCAGCCCATTCCAGTCCGACATGGGTGTGCGCGCCAAATCCAGGCACGGGTTGTCGGCAAATTCGGGGGCTCCAAGCAACTTGCCCTTTAGATCGTAAGTCCAGCGGTGGACGGGGCACACGAGGTTGGCCGCGTTGCCTCGCCCCTTGAGGATGATCGCCTGTCGATGGCGACAGACGTTGGACAGCAGTTCAATGCCAGAGTCGCCGCGCACCAACGCCTTGCCGTTGCCCATCCACTCGAGCGCGTAATAGTCGCCAGCGTTGGGCACCATCAACGCGTGGCCGACGTAGCCGGATCCAGCGGCGAACAGTGTACGCTGCTCGATGTGCGCGATGGCTGGGTCGAAATACCAACTCACCGGGAGCTGCGTCGGCCTCCTGGTGAGCGTCGTAATGGCTGCCAGATCCGTCATAGCTATTCTCAAACTCCGTTCCGATCGCGTTTCGGTGACGCGTTTTGTTGAGGTCGCGCTGTGCCTAAATTGACCCGCCCCATCAGGATGCGCTATTTTTGCACGTTTTAGCCATCTCCCAGCCACCGCTTGTCTGAAGCATGCCCAAGCCTCAAATGCCCGGTCCGCGCGCGCCCGACCCCGCCGCACCGCGGCCAGATATGACCTCCGCCCCAGTCGCTCCAGTTGGCGGTCAGTCGGCCGCCCCGGCACCAGACGATGTGTCGTCGGGCACAAGCGCCGAATCTCCTAGTCCAGCGAGCGCCGGTTTCGAGCAGGCGGTGGCCGAACTCGAGACGATAGTCGCGCGGATGGAATCAGGGGAGCTCACGCTCGAGCAATCACTTGCCGCGTATAAGCGGGGCGCAGCGCTGCTGCACTATTGCCAATTGGCGCTCAAAGACGCGCAGCAACAAGTGAGGGTGCTCGAATCGGGTGTGCTGCGTGACTTCCCGGGCGCTGACGAAGACGGCCGATAAGGTGAAGCGAGCTCATATCCGCGCTTTGCAGCCAGCGTTTAGCGGCGGCAACCCCCGCTTCTGGGCAGCGACGTGCTGCGCTCGGCACACTCGAGGTGGCTGTCTATCGTGGTCGTGAACGAGTCGGCTGAGTTTGCGGAGTGGATGCGCGAGCATCAGGTCCGCGTAGAGGCGATTCTGGAACAAATCTTGCCCTTGCCGACGATTGCGCCGACCCGATTGCACGAGGCGATGCGCTATGCGGTCTTGGGTGGAGGCAAGCGTGTTCGTGCGCTGCTTGCCTTTGCCGCAGGCGAAGTTGCGCTCGCTCGGCGCGAATCGGTTGGCGTCGCGGCCGCAGCGGTAGAGCTCATCCATGCTTACTCCCTGGTACACGACGATCTCCCGTGCATGGACGACGATAGCTTGCGGCGCGGCAAGCCCACTTGCCACATCGCATTCGATGAGGCCACGGCGCTGCTGGTCGGGGACAGTTTGCAGAGCCTGGCATTTCAAGTGCTGAGCCAGCGCCCGTGGGTATGCGCCCCGGAGCGGCAGTTGGAGATGGTACGCACGCTCGCCGCGGCTGCGGGATCGCGCGGAATGGCCGGCGGACAGGCCATCGACCTCGCCAGCGTTGGCATGGAGTTGAGTCTTCCCGAGCTTGAGTTCATGCACATCCACAAAACCGGGGCACTGATCCGGGCCGCGGTGCTGCTGGGCGCAGCCTGTGGTGAGGGGTTGGACGCCGAGGCTCACGCTCACTTGGACCGCTTTGCCAAGTTCTCAGGCCTGGCATTTCAAGTGGTCGATGATCTGCTCGACGTGGAGGCGAGCAC
>Ga0187780_10004330_pt1 | contig 10659 bp, 6 predicted proteins | sample 1015_Q2_SP10_20__FD_132429 | JGI IMG/M metagenome (GOLD analysis project Ga0187780, IMG submission 132429) | Tropical peat soil microbial communities from peatlands in Department of Meta, Colombia - 1015_Q2_SP10_20_MG | ecosystem: Environmental > Terrestrial > Soil > Wetlands > Peat | place...
CGTTTCTGTTCAAGATTCGGAAGCCCGAGACCTTCGACGATCAGTTCCGCGAGTTCCTCCATAGTGATTTCTGCTTCGTAGTAGTCGTAGCCTGCTTCTTTACCTGCTTCGCCCTTTTTACCTCTACCTGGTCTGGGTTCCTGGGCAACTACATCTCCGACTTTACTCTTCCCATTGCCCTCACCCGCATGCTGCTGACGACCAGGATCATAGCGAAAACGATACTCATCGAGGGAGCGAATTGGTACCCTGACTACCTTCTTGCCATCGGAGAGAATAATGCTTTCCTCGCTGACAATATCACCTAAATTTTTCTTTATAGCTTCGCGAATTTTCTCTTTGTGGCGTTCCTGGTCAACCTGGCCCTTGCGGTGTAATGACCAGTCGTGTTGAGAGACCGACATGGAACAAACTCCTTCCAGTTGAGCAATGGTTTGATAGCTAGCTCTCGCGACCGCGAAACCCACGCATTATTGCCATCAACCTGATCCTGGCAACCGGCCGGCGAGAGAAGTGGTGTATTACATCCCCAACCATTATCGATTCAACAAGCTACCTGTATAGCGTAAGATCTCGTTTGCGCAAACATGGCAATATCCATGCTCCGCCATCAAGCGGTTCACGACATCATTTATCTTACGGAGTTGCTCTTTGTCAGGAGTGCGAGTTGAAGTAGTGATTTTTACAACATCACGCAGGTCGGCGAAGAGCTTTTTCTCGATTGCTTCCTTGAGGCGTTCGTGGCTGGTGTACTCAAAGGTCTGCCCTCTACGTGCCAGCGATGAGATACGAATGAGAATTTCCTCGCGGAAGGATTTCTTAGCATTTTCGGTGATGCCAATTTGCTCTTCAATCGAACGCATTAATTGCTCGTCAGGTTCCATCTCCTCGTCAGTTATGGGGTCACGCAATTTTGTTTTATTACAGTAGGCTTCAACATTGTCAAGATAGTTATTCAACAGTGTGCGCGCCGACTCTTCATATGAATAGACAAAAGCCCGTTGAACTTCTTTTTTTGCCATCTCATCGTATTCTTTACGCGCTTCCTGGATGAAATTCAGATAGCGCTCTCGCTCTTCACGAGTAATACTGGTATGCTGATCCAATCCATCACGCAAAGCACGGAGAGCATCTATCGGATTAATGCAAGTCGTATTCTGCTTGACGAGCGCACTAGAGAGGCGATTAATGACATACCGTGGGGAAATGCCATCCATGCCCTCGCGAATGGCTTCATCCTGTAATTCTTTGATATCTTTCTGCTTGAAGTCTTCGATATCTTCACCATCATACAGCTTCAACTTCTTCATCGGGCTCATACCGGCCTTCTTTGATGGTTCGAGGCGTGTAAGGATAGCGAAAATACTAGCTATGCGTAAAGTATAAGGGGCAATATGCACGTTCTGTAAGGCACTCTGCTTGAGTAGTTTTTCGTAGATCTTCACCTCGTCCGATGCACGCAGGTTATAGGGTACTTTGACAAGAATGATGCGGTCCTGCAAAGCTTCCGACTTTTTATTGCCAACGAATGACTGGTATTCATGCTCATTTGTGTGGCTGACAACAACTTCATCGGCATAGATCATGCTAAAACGACCAGTTTTGATATTCTGTTCCTGGCTGAGAGTGAGCAGCACATAGAGGAACTTCTCATCGGTTTTCAGCATTTCTACAAATTCCATGATACCCCGATTTGCGATATTCAGTTCACCATCAAAGCGATAGGCTCGCGGATCGCTTTCAACCCCAACTTCACCAATGGTAGAGAGGTCAATACCGCCCACAAGTTCGCTGATATCTTGACTTTTGGGGTCTGATGGAGTGAAGGTGCCAACCCCCACACGATATTTCTCGCTGAAAGCGAGTCGTTTAACAGGTACATCTTCAATATGCCCGGTGTATTGAGTATCCACCATATAGCGACAATGGGGACAGAGATCGCCTTCAATATACAGACCGAACTCTTTCTCGACATCCGCACGCAAATCATTAGGTATGAGGTGAAGTGGCTCTTCATGCATAGGACAATCCTTGATGGAGTAAAGAGCACCTTCATTCGTGCGGCTATAATCTTCCAATCCGCGTTTGATCAAGTAGACGATGGTTGATTTACCCCCACCGACAGGTCCCATAAGCAACAGGATGCGCTTACGAACTTCCAGACGTTGAGCAGCGGAGTGGAAATATTCGACGATCTGTTGCAGAGGCTTCTCGATACCGAAGATTTCATCGCTAAAAAAGTTAAAGAGCGTTTCGCCTGTTCGACTTGTCCCAACGCCTGCATCCATAATCATATGATAAATGCGCTCATGAGCAAGACGGGTTACTTCTTGTTTTTTGGTGGCAATTTCAAAATACTGTGCGAAAGTACCTTCCCACTGTAATTCACGTTCCCGATCTCTATATTCCTCTAACCGCTTTACCAGATCCATAGGTCACCCTCTCTGTTCTATGCCGTTAGACTGATTTTGCTAACTGCTGGGATAATATACTTGATAAGATGAATAGATAAAAAAGAGACTATGCATGGTTCTCTCGAACTCGAAGATGCATTTATCAAAAGGGCTGGTTTCTTGCTCGACATGCGAGGCGGAAAACCAGCCCTTACCATTTAGTACCAAACGGGATGTGAACTTCTCGACGAATCGAGATTCTGAACCAGCCCTTTTTTTAATAACACCAAGCGGGAGATAAACTCCCCAATGTTTCAATTTGGTCCCATTCCCCGAAATAGACGAGAGACGAAACCTACAAATATATACGTAACCTTTGCTGGTAATTGTAGCATACAGCACAGATAGTTGTGTGTCAAGAGCAAACAGAGTATGAAATGTTGCTCCAACCACTTTAATATGTATACGAATGAAATCGCAAATTAGTTCTAATTATTACACCTACATCTCCATCACCAATACCAAAGACGGTCATAAGAGCAATTACTGGACGGGAATTGGGGAAACTATATTGAACCATACACCCATTACACTACCTTTCTCAAAGAACCCTGAACATGTAATGATGTATCAAATAGTCTTATTTGCTATGCCTTGATTCATTTGTGTGCTATACTAGCGAAAATGTCAACTGAAGAATAATGCGGAGTACCATCACGTTGCGACATGAGCACATCAAAGAGACTCGCACACTACACTTACAACTTCGGAAAGAATGCGAGCTACAAGCGGAGGTAGTGCTGTGATGAATATAAATAGTAGCGGACCTCATATTCTCCTTTTCGAACGAGATCAACATCTTACAACATTGCTCGTCAGCGAGTTCCAGCTGGCTGGCTTTGAATGTCATCCTGCTCGTACGGCAGTAGAAGTTTTCGATGCAATCGCGCGCAATCCTATACGGTTAGTTTTGGTAAATTTAGCTCAGCCAGCAGCAAGCCGGCGTGAGTTCTGGGTGGCGCTGGATACTCAGAGAAGAGGTCGTGGGGTACAAGTTCTAACATTCCGTAGTATGAATATTGCCGGATATGGTTCTGATGATTCTGATGATTCCTCCCGTATAGTCCTTACCGATATAGAAGTAGATGGCATGGTGGGAATAATGAATCTGGTCGATGCAGTACGTTCGCGCATTCCTGGACCAATTACAGGCTCATTCTCGCAAATAGCTGCTGCGGCTGGAGCGGGTACACAAGACTCGGCAACCCAGACTACAGCTTCTTTATCGATGCAATCAACCAATCCTTCTTTGGCGACAGCTCCCACTGCGAACTCAACTGCATTTGGAAGCGTTAAACCTGCAGGAACGAATAGGATTGCTAAATCGGCATCTGGTTTTACAGACAAGATTCGAGCTGTAATTTATCCGAGCAGTAGGAATTCTTCAACTCAATCGGAATCAAAGCGGGTATCGAATAATCCTGAGAACAAGGTTTCGACTCAGCAGGCTATTGATACCCAGAGTAGATCGATGAAGCCGCAGGAAATGCAAAATTCTAGAGAAAATGCTCTACCGCAGATCAATAATGAAGAAAGGACACAAAGACAAACCCCACAGAATATACCTCCCACTTCCGAGCATTCATTGAGAACAACAGTGCGACAAGAACAAGAGTCAGGATTGGCTCAATTATCACGAATGGTACACGAGAGTCTTCTGACTGAAACCGGGGATTCCTCTGATTTGAACATTCTAAAGAGACCCACCTCCTCACTTGCTGAACCAGTAGAGCAACAAGCTCAAGCACAGACGAATCAAATTCACAATAATGCAGACAATACAAACGCGCAAAATGCTGTGTCACAGCAAACTCAACTGACCGGCGCCAATACAATAAGTGCGCTTCCTTTACGCGCCTCACCCATTGAGGATATACCAATTGAACGAGGGCAAGGGCACAGAAACACATATGTTGGAACTCAATCATTCCGATCAGAAAATGTAGTAACAGGAGCATCAACCGTTTCCAATTCCTCTCCTGTTTCGCTTTCAATGCCTGGTACGATTTCTGCACCACAAGAAGAAATATCGCCAGGCAGGACTGACTTGCAAAATGTTAAAGAAGCAGATTACACAACTCAGTCTGGAGAAGAAGAGGTTATAGCAAACGTCATTGCTGAAACACCAGGATTGAGCCTGAAGAAAACACAAAATCAATCGCCATCTACAGATGCCACATCTGATGATACGCTGCTAGATATTGTACAAAGTCTTCCTCCTATGTCCTCTTTGCCAGCACCACAAACTCAACCCGGCACGCCTGTTCTTAGCGGACGAGCTACCCGTTCATTAGGCAGTGTATTACTTGAAGGCCAGCTTGTTCCACAGCATCGCCTCGAGGTTGCGCAGCGCATTCAGCGTATGTTACGTGGAGTAGATATGAATTATCAACTTGGTGAAATTTTGCTTATGTTCAAACTTCTGACACCTGATCAATTGTTAGCTGCGAGTCTGGTTAGCTATGGCTTAATCTCAACAGCACAGATCAGCGCACTTGGGCGAATCCGGCAGGAATTACACTCAATTGGTTTGGAATATGATCTGGAGAGTCTATTGGTACTCTTCCGCATTCTTACTCCAGAACAGTTACGTGAGGTGCGTGCAAGTTGGATAGGTTAAGCAAACAGATCAGTTTGTATCTCCAACAATCCGTTCAATTTTTGCACCTAGATCTCGTAATTTAAGATGAAGGCCTTCGTAACCACGCTCGATATGTTCGATGCCATACACTTGTGAAAGACCATTGGCACTGAGCGCTGCCAGGATGTAGGAACATCCAGCTCGAATATCGGGAATGTCCAGGACTGTGGCTCTCAGGGGAGTTGGTCCTCGAACTAAGCAGCTATGAAAGTATTGCTTCTCACGGAAGCGACAGGTCACTTCACCTAAGCATTTGGTATACTGCTCAAGGTGTGCCCCCATCTCAGCAAGTGCTGACGTGTAACCAAAGCGATCCTCATAAATAGTTTCATGTATGACCGATAGGCCGTCAGCCTGTGTTAATAACACGGTAAAAGGTTGTTGCCAATCAGTCATAAAGCCCGGATGAACATCGGTTTCCAGCGCTATAGGGGGAGGAGGACGGTCATCGCCAATAAAACGAATACCTTCATCGTCAATGTCGAACAGCAGGTGCATCTTTGACAAAGTATTCAAGAATGTCAGCAATGTTTCTTGTTGTGCGCCTTCAAGATACACATTGCCTTTCGTCAAATAAGCTGCAATTGCTAAAGAAACGGCCTCATTGCGATCGCTCAAAAGTGTATGTATAGCTCCATGCAAGCGATCTACACCTTCAATTACGATTCTCCGATCAACTTTCATTTCGATGATGGCGCCCATTTTTTGCAGAAATTTGATTAAGTCGATAATTTCTGGCTCCAACGCCGCATTTTCGATAATGGTAACACCTTTGGCAAGGGAGGCAGTGATCAGAAAATTCTCAGTAGCCATAACACTAGGGAATGGAAGATGAATTGTTGCACCGTGAAGACCTGCTGGTGAGCTAAAGTGGTAACGTTCCTCCTGCTCCTCGACCTTTGCCCCCATCAACTCCAGCCCGTCGATGTGAAAATTAATTGGTCTTGCGCCAATACGATCACCACCAGGCTTAGGAATATCAGCTTCGCCACAACGATGTAAAAGTGGTCCAACTGAAATGATAGCCATGCGATTCAAGCCACCAACCTCGCTTGAGACGATGGGACAATGAACCTCAGGGGTGCTTATGGTGAGCGTATGATCTACGAGTTCCACTCGCGATCCGACATCAAGGCAGAGCGACAGGGTCAAATACATATCACCAAGAAGAGGCACATTACGCAAAACACAGAGATCATCGGTTAGAAGCGTTGAAACAATTAATTTGGTAACAGCGTTTTTAGCACCGCTAATACGAACTTGCCCAAAGAGAGGGTTACCACCTTCAATTAAATAATAAGGAGCAGAAGTATTCATGAATATCCTTAAGATTTTCTAGCATTTCCGGGAGCCTCCCATAACCAACGCAACGCATTGAAGCGCGAGGGGGGCGAAATAACATATTTAGGCGCAATCAATTGTGCTCTTACATTCTCGTTATTATCAAGCAGGTCAAGAAAATGATTAACACTTTGTGCGACACCTTCCACCATAAGATAGCCAGAAGGTTTCACAGCATCCCCTACCAAATAGAGACCTTGAACTGGTGTAATTGACGGTACATCAGCGCCCTGTGCTAAACGATTGACCGGCCATTCTCCGCGATAGACACTCATGGTAAGGATTCGACAATGCTGCTCAAAAGTTTCTCCAAACATCATCCGTAAGTCGGCGAGCGCCAGGCGCTTCTCCTCCTCGATATCTTCACTCTGAATGACCTGGTGGCTGATAAGTAAATGCTTTCCAGGGGGAGCCAGTTTCGCATCAAAGTTTGTTGGCTGGACTAAACCTGCAATACGCTGTGTATCCAGGCAATACATGATGCCTTTGTGAGGAATCAGAGAAACATCACTCAGTACATGCACCTTCAGTCCAATTGCTTCATGGGCGGAATCTGAACGAATCGAGTGTTTGGCCTGTTGTTTCAACACCTCGTTCTGTTTTATCTGCCGGTTGTGGAGCAACCCATCTGTGGAACGCGGACCAACGTCGCTGACGACAAGTGGCGCTAAAAGGAGCGATTCCTCATTATTCGCCTTATCGCGGGTGCGCACACCTATTACCTGATTTTTCTCTTGTAAAATTTGCATCACATCGCAATGCAGAAGTAGATCACCTCCACGTTCAAGAATCCATTGTTCTAATTCCCTGGTCAGGGCGCCACAACCACCTTCCACTACACCAGGAGCACCAAAACGCAGCATATTCTTCGTTGTTTTAATGACTTCTTCAGCGCTTACCTGGCTGAGTTCCAAACTCAAGGCAAAGCGGGAGATACACGCGAAGAAAGCAGTGAGTTCACGATTTCGTTTTACATCAATGTATCGATCAAGCCATTGATCAAAAGGAACGTTACGTTGTTCTTTAGGTAGAGGACGTAAGAACATGAAATAGCCTACGCGGGCAAACCAAAAGAATTGACGTGGGCCAAAAACGTTGTAAAGCCCTAACAAACCGCGCGAGGGAATCTGCTTGCCGCGGACATGAAATGAACCGAATATATCAGCATCAAAAAAGTGGTGTGGTACGCGCAGACGACGCAACATGCGTGCAAGAACACCACTACTTCCGAAAGGGATCATATGCACGGCGCCAGTGCTAATTTGGGCTCCCTGAAAAGTTTTTGCTGTGAATCGACCACCACTATGTGGTAGTCGCTCTACAATTGCTATTCGCTTGCCACGCTGTAATAACTGTGCTGCGCTGAGCAGACCTCCCAACCCTGCTCCAATGATGATGACATCATAGTGTTGTTCAGGCATGAAATTATCCGGTGTACCCCTTGCAGGGAAACCCCTTAGGATTACCCTGCAAGAGACGGGGATTGGTCGTGGAAACCCACAAGTTATTTATCCTCTCCAAGTAGACTGCGCAAGAGGCTTGTGCATTCTGCGAGAGTGTTAAGCACATTCTGATGAATCTGGAATACTTTGTTTAACTCACGAGCTTTACGAGCAAGCCTGGTAACATACTCGATATCACGAGGGTTATTCATGACATCTTCCATTAATTGTATCAATTGAGTCCATTCCAATTGCTCACGATTTCGAGCTACATCAGCGATGGTACTATCCATGCGCTCTGATACGCGTCGCACACCTTCGCGAAGCTGATTGGAGGTTTGAGCAATGTCTGCTTCGTGATTGCGCATGGATTCTTGCGTAGCATTCAGTTGCACTTGCAAAGACGATACCTGTCCATCCAGTGTAGCGAGAGCAGCCATCAATGGCGCTACATCCGGAAGTGCAGGCTGAGGCAAATTTGTGAGGCGACTGAATGTAACTTCCGAACTGGATTCTGAAGCCGTGGGAGAAACGGGAACTACTGGTTCAGGAGGTTCTTTCACTTTAGGAACACTTTCCGGTTGAACATCGTTCGAAGTAGTGGGAGCTACAGGTTCTGGTAAAACACCGGCACTGCTTGCTGAATCGCCGCCATTCATAGAGCGCGTGCTAAAATCATCATTTGATGAAGTCGTAATTAACTCATCCTCGCGAGTTCGATACGTGATATCGGCGAAGTCAGGGGGATTAACTGTAATAGTCGGCATACTTTCTATATCTACGCCAGGCGAAGAAGACGCAAAAGCCTTAAACACCAGTTCATGCTCACCAATACCTATATGATCCCCATCCTGAAGAGTACGAGGGGTCATCTCCTCAAGCTGCTGTCCATTCACAAACGTTCCATTAGCGCTCCGCTCGTCAAGAATAACGTATTTGCCATTTTCGTAATTGATAGTCGCATGGCGACGTGATGTCAGCTTATCTTTGGAGAGTAATATGTCGCTGGTAGGAGCGCGGCCAATACTCGTTTCGGACTTCTCAAGAGTATACTCTTGCAGAACCTCGCCGGTGTCTGTTCGTAAGATCAGACGCGCAGGATGTTCGACTTTATCCAAGATAGCCTGAGCTACGGGAGCAGAAGAACTGGGAGAGGCCGAAGTATCTTTAGGAGATACTGGGGGGTCCATGGTTGTTTTTTCGATGGGCATTTGATGTTCATCTCCTCTCCACTCATTCCCCTGAAGAGATGAAGATGATTCTGAGACAGGGGATTCCCAATCATCAGTAGCTGGAAGCGTAGCGTCTCCTCCATAGAGTGGTTGAGCCTCCTGCGGCGAGGGAGTTGAAGGAACCAGACGGTTGCCACAGTTTAAGCAAAAGTTATCTCCAGGCCGAGTTTCAGCGCTACAGTAGGGGCATTTATCCATAATTGATATTCCTCCCATTGCTGGCATGTTGAAATGAAATGCGTACTACTCGCACACCTAATGCCATTATATCAGAACCAGATGTTGAGCGTCGAGTGAATTACAACGAACAACAATATAACGTACAATACTACACCTATATTCATACACGAACCATAGTTTTCAAGTGATCAACAGGGTTATGTCCAGGAAAACGCTCTATGAACATCGAATTTGATCCACTTTAAATCAATGAGTACTAAAGTACCTCCTAACGCACTCGTCCGTCAACCTCCCAATTAAGAGGCAGGTATCCAGGATACATTCGGTTGTAAATTATTGAAAATCTGCCGCAAGCGATCTGTACTACCTCGCGCAGAAATGACAATATTGGTCGTATCTTTTACTCCGGAACATAAGAGAAGAGATACCTCCTGAGTTTTACTGGGAGTGACTACAGGTGTCCCAGCTTTTTGTGTATTGTTCGCTTGAGGTGTTACCTCATTCGAGGTGTTACATTGAAATGCTATATTTTGTGAGATCAATGGCGCTTCGGAAAGTGAGAGCGCACTATGATCAGGTAGCAAATATCCAATTGTAAAACTTCCTCCAATAATAGGATCATGAATAGTTGCCTGAGCATTGACGAGACAAGTATCTCCTGGAAGAGTAGGAGGCAAGTAGACAGTAAAGCCAAGGCCCGCTTCGACCTCAGACCAATCAGCAATAGTCCTGGGTGTACCAGGAGCAGCAGTTTCTGTTGGAGTAATAGTACTCCCCACAGCAGTTGTTGCGGTTATGCTCGGAGTACCAGTTGTTGTAGTTGTCGAGGTTATTGCTGGAATTGCGCTAGCAGTCGTGGCGGGTGTTACGGCTCCTTCATCGCGAAACAGCATTGATGGTTTCGCACACCAATGAAGTTTCGCAACTGCCAGCTCAGATGGCGTTGCCGTAGCTGTAGAAGAGGTTTGACTGCTACCAAATGAAAATGGAGTTGTACAGGCAGCTAGAAATAAATTTGAAAGGATGAGAAAAGTAGCTAGAAGTAAGCATGCAAATCTACCTGGAGAGTGCAATAAATAAGACAATATCCGAGATATAATCATATAATCTCCTAATATTCCAGTTCATACATCTGGAAAGTTGCGAATAGCTTGAACAAATCGAGACTCCTGGAAAGCGGTAAACTCGAATGCTCTTAATAGCCTAGTATATAGCAAATGAAAAGATTTTCCTATGAAATAGTTCTCACTTTTCAACCAAAAAAGGACTTTACAGCGTTTTGATTTAATGCTACTATTACCCACTGCATCATTGAAATTTAAACGGATGGCCAGTCCGTTCTGTATAAATCGGTATAAGAAATTAGTCTA
>Ga0187780_10004331_pt1 | contig 10658 bp, 6 predicted proteins | sample 1015_Q2_SP10_20__FD_132429 | JGI IMG/M metagenome (GOLD analysis project Ga0187780, IMG submission 132429) | Tropical peat soil microbial communities from peatlands in Department of Meta, Colombia - 1015_Q2_SP10_20_MG | ecosystem: Environmental > Terrestrial > Soil > Wetlands > Peat | place...
CACCGGCGAGGCAGAACGATTTCTTTCTGTCGTCGTGATAGCGACGCCCTGCCCACTCCTTTTGGCGATTCCCACAGCCATCATTGGCGCAATTTCGTTGGCCGCGCGCCGCGCCATCATCATCAGAAATCCCGCGGTGCTTGAGCAGATTGAAAAGTGCGAGACGCTCATCTTCGATAAGACCGGCACGCTCACCTACGGCCGGCCCAAGCTCACCAAGGTGCTCTGCGCGAAGGGTTTCAAACGTGAGCGGGTGCTGCAATTAGCCGCCAGCCTGGAGCAGTATTCCAAGCACCCGCTAGCCAGCGCGATTGTCCACGAAGCGCTGGCTGAAGGCATCGGCTCTTTGCCGGCCGAGCAAATCAGCGAGCACCCCGGCGAAGGTTTGCGCGGAACTGTCGCTGGGCGGAAAGTGCAAATCACCGGCCGCCGCAAAGTTGATGCGCAGACACTGCCGCTCCCGCCGCTCGAAAGCGGCTTGGAATGCCTGGTGTTTGTTGACGGAAAGTATGCTGCGGCAATCCGCTTTCACGACGCGCCGCGAAAAGAGAGCGCCTCCTTCATTCAACATCTCCGGCCAAGACATGCTGTGGCCAAGGTGATGCTGGTCTCCGGCGATCGCGAGTCTGAGGTGCACTATCTCGCCGAAAGCGTGGGCATCAGCGAAGTCCACGCGGGAAAAAGCCCGGAAGAAAAGGTGGTCATCGTGAAAGAGGAGACCAGCAAGGCGCGCACGCTGTTCGTCGGCGATGGGATCAACGATGCGCCGGCGCTGATGGCGGCTACCGTGGGAGTCGCGTTTGGCTCGCACCACGACATCACGGTGGAAGCCGCCGACGCTGTGGTGTTGGAACCGGCGCTAGAGAAAATCGACGAATTGATGCACATTGGCCGCCGCATGAGGCGCATCGCGTTGCAGAGTGCGCTCGGCGGGATGGCCGCCAGCCTCGTGGGCATGATTGCAGCGGCGTTTGGTTACTTGCCGCCAATCGCGGGCGCGGTAGGACAAGAGGTAATTGATTTGCTTGCCGTATTGAATGCCGTACGTGTCGCGCTGCCTACGGAAGAGCTACAGGATTTTTGATTTGAAGGACGATATTTCTCTTCAGGGCTTGCCGCTCGTGCTCGATGGCTTTTGCGCAGGAGGTTGCTGCGTTGTCGCAGCCGGTTGTTGCGTCGTTTGAGCCGGCGGCTGCGCCGTGTTTAAAATCGAATTGAAGTCTGGATGTGTCGCGGGCATCTGGCCGCTCGTGCCGCCAGTGGCTGGATGGCCCGGAGGCAAAGCTCCGCCGCCAGGGGCAGGGTGCTGCATTCCACCGGACGGCTGACCCTTAATCACAACCCACTCATTGCCCTGCTTCTGCATTTGATAGACAAGTTGCATCGGCGGAGCGTTGGGATCGCCGTTCTTCGCGCGAATGTCCACGTTCGCTTCGGCCTTATCGCCATTCACCGTTGCCTGCGTCACCAACACCGTCATGTTGTTCACGTTCAACCCGTTCATTCCCGCAAGGTGCTTCACGACGCCGTCGCGAATGGCATCCTTCTCGTCCGTTTTCGATTTGCATCCACCGGTAAGGAGCAGAAGCACACCCAGAAATGTCGCCAGCAATGACCTGTTCATCCGAAATTCCTTTCGCACACGATGAAATAAGCTGGAAGTTCAGTCGCTTTTGATGGTAGCGCACCCATTTGCAGAATGCGAACGTCGCGCGAACGAGTTTTAAGCATGAAAACACAATGTCTTACGGCTCCGGAACACATGTTTCAAAAAAACATTACCGTTGGGACACAAATCGTACTACGTTGTGACTCCTATCACGCGCTCCCGTGCGTTGTATCCCTGCCGCAATTCGCGTTTCCCTCTATTGTATAAGTGGAACAATTTGCGATTCGCTTAAAGGAGTGTTCATGGGCGTTCTTACTCTTGCCGCTGTACCTGCCGAGGATCAACTTTTCATTGATAAAATCATTCGCAGGCGCCTTGGCCGCCCCGGCGCGTTGCTCGGGATCCTCGAAGAAGTGCAGGCACACCACCCGCAAAAATACCTGCCGCTGGACGTGCTTCGCTATATCGCCACGAAAACTGAGATTACTTTCTCGAAAATCTATAGCGTGGCGACGTTCTACGCGCTCTTCAATCTCCAGCCGCAGGGAGAGCATTCCATTTGCATCTGCCGCGGCACGGCTTGCCACACGCGCGGCTCGCGCAACTTATTGCAGAGCGTTCTCCTGGACTTGAACCTGGAGCTTCCCGCTGACGACGGCAGCAACAACGCGGATAAAATTCTGCTGACCACGGCGGACAAGAAGTTCACGGTGCGCACGGTCGCATGCTTCGGGCAATGCGCCTTGGCGCCCGTCGTTGAGGTAAATCACCGCATCTGCGGCCACGTCTCTGAGCGCACGCTGCAGCGGGAAATCCAAGCTGTGCGCACCGGAGAGTGAGCCATGCCACGAATCCAGGACATCGGAGAATTTAGTACTGTCCGCGAAGCGGGCCTCGCCAAACTTCTGCCCGCGGTCCCGCGGATTGCCATCGGCATGGGCACGTGCGGACGAGGGAACGGGGCGGAAGCGTTGTATCACGCCCTGGCAGGACAGATTCAGAGCGGCGGCATGAGCGTCTTCCTCGCGCCGGTGGGATGTTTCGGCGCGTGCTTCCAGGAGCCCATGGTCAACGTGCGCCTGCCGGGAAGCCCCTTGCTGATGTTGCGCGAGGTGGAAGCCAACGACGCGCCACGCATTCTCCAGGATATTTCCAACGGCAAGGTCAGCCCCGACCTGATTGCCTGCAAGATCGAGGAGTGGGACCACATCACCGCGCGGGTGAAGTACGGGCAGGGCTATCGCGACGTGCCATCGTGGGATGAAACCCCCTTCTTCAAGAAGCAGAAGAAAATTGTGCTTCGGAACTGCGGCCTTCTTAATCCCGATGACATCGAGGAGTACATCGCCGTCGGCGGCTATCAGGCCTTATATAAGGTGCTCATTGATGGCCGGCCGGAAGCCGTAGTCGAAATGATTAAGGCCGCGCGGCTTCGCGGGCGCGGCGGCGCGGGCTATCCCACCGGCAACAAGTGGGAATTCCTGGCAAGAGCCAAGGCCGAACACAAGTACATCATCTGCAATGCGGACGAAGGCGATCCCGGCGCGTACATGAACCGCAACGAGATTGAGAGCGATCCGCACGCGCTGCTCGAAGGAATGATTATCGGCGCGTATGCCATGGGCGCAACGGAGGGAATCATTTACGTGCGCGCCGAGTATCCCTTGGCTGTGCACCGGTTGGAGCGCGCGATCGAGCAGGCCCGCGAGTACGGCATGCTCGGAGAGAATATTCTCGGCCGGGGCTTCCATTTTGACATTGCGCTTGTGGAAGGCGCCGGCGCTTTCGTCTGCGGCGAGGAAACCGCCCTCATCGCTTCACTCGAAGGCGAAGCGGGGAGACCTCGCCCGCGGCCACCGTTCCCCGCAGCAAAGGGGCTGTTTGGCTATCCTACGAACATCAACAACGTCGAGACCTGGTACAACGTCGCACCCATCATCATGCGCGGGCCTGCGTGGTTCACGGAAACGGGAAGCCCGAAGAGCTCCGGCACAAAAGTCTTCTCACTCGTGGGAAAAGTGCAGAACACCGGCCTGGTCGAAATGCCTCTCGGCACGCCACTAAAGACTTTCGTCTATGACATTGGCGAAGGCACCGGGGGCGGGCGGCAGATCAAGGCCATTCAGACCGGCGGCCCTTCGGGTGGCTGCATTCCGCATGAGATGTTTGACACTCCCGTGGATTACGAGAGCCTCGCACAACTCGGCTCCATCATGGGCTCCGGCGGCATGGTGGTGATGGACGAAGACAACTGCATGGTGGACGTCGCGCGCTACTTCATCGAGTTCACACACTCCGAATCTTGCGGCAAGTGCGTTCCCTGCCGCGTGGGCTTGAACAAGAGCCTGCGGATTCTCAATCGCGTCACGGAAGGCGCCGGAACCGAGCATCACCTGGAGCTGCTCAGCGAGCTTAGCCGCTACATTCGCGAATGTTCCTTGTGCGGCCTCGGCCAGACCGCACCGAATCCGGTCCTCACCACGCTGCGCCACTTCCGCAACGAATTCGAAGACCACATCCTGGCGCGGCGCTGCCCCGCGGGGGTTTGCGAAGAACTGGCGCTCTCGCCCTGCGAGAATAGCTGCCCCTTGCACATGAACATCCCTCGCTTCCTGCAACTTTTCAAAGAGGGGCGGCTGGAAGATGCGTTTCTGTCGGTGATCATGGACAACCCGCTGCCCTCCTCGACAGGCCGCGTTTGCCAGCACCCTTGCGACAACCGCTGCCGCCGCGGCACTCTCGATCAATCCGTAAACATGCGTGAGGTTCACCGCTTTATCGCCGATTCCATTTTTGAGTCCGACCGGTATGAAGCCATGGTTCAGGCGATTCTTTCGCACAAGCTCGATCCCACAGGACGCAAGATCGCCATCGTGGGTTCCGGCCCGGCAGGTCATACCGCCGCGTTTTACCTAGCCATGCTGGGCCACGACGTGACGGTATATGACAACGGTTCCGAGGCGGGCGGCATGTTGCGCTTCGCTCTGCCGGAATACCGCTTGCCGAAAACCATCCTACGCCGCGAGATCGAACTGGTCGAACGTCTCGGGGTCAAGTTCAAGCTCAACACCCGGGTAGGCTCTGACGTGCCGCTGAGCGACCTCGAAGACAATTTCGACATGATCTTTCTGTCAATTGGAACCTGGAAGGAATCCAAAGCTTCCCAGCCAGGAACGGAACTGAAGGGAGTGCTTCCCGCGCTGCACTTCCTGGAAGCCGTCGCCTCCGGGCACGAAGTTCCTCTGGGGCGGCGCGTCGTGGTCATTGGCGGTGGCAACGCGGCGATCGATTCCGCGCGCACCGCATTGCGGAGGGGCGCGGACGTCACCGTGGTCTATCGCCGCGAGCACAAAGACATGCCCGCCATTGAGGAAGAAACACACGCTGCCAAGGAAGAAGGCGCGAAGTTCCTGTTCCTCGCCGCGCCGCACCGGATTATTGGCGACGCGAAGGGCAACGTCAAAGCCATCGAGCTTGCGAAAACGCGCCTGGGTGAATTTGACAAGTCCGGCCGCCGCAAGCCGATCACCACAGACGAGATTCAACGCCTCGAATGCGACACCGTGATTTATGCGATAGGCGAGAGCGTTGACATGGACTTTGCCCGTGCCTCCGGTCTCAAGCTGAAGGAATCCGGAACCATCGTAGTGAATCGCTACACGCTCGAGACGAGCCGTCCGCGCTTCTTCGCGGGGGGCGACGTCGTCAGCGGCGCTTCCAACGTCTCGAACGCCATGGCCTATGGCAAGCAGGCGGCGCGCAATATCGACCGCCAGCTCATGGAAGCGGACCGCTGGAACAAGATCTTCCCTGAATTTGAATACGAACAAAGTCCGCCGGATGAACCAAGCCCTAGCCGCCGGCATACCGGCTCCACGCTACCCGTGAGCGCCTGCGTGCGCTCGTTTAACGAAGTCGTGCTCGGCTTGAACTCCGAGCAAACTCACGACGAAGCATGTCGCTGCCTCCGCTGCGACGTGGTCGTGGCCAACCCGAGTTGAGAAGGAGCAGCCCTTGGCAAAGAAAAAGCTGTCAATACGAATCGATGGAGAACTGATCAGCGCCGAGGAAGGGCAGACCATTCTTCAGGCCGCCAAGGCCAACGGCAAGTACATTCCCACGCTGTGTGCGTTGGACGGCTTGACCCCGGTCGGTGCTTGCCGCATTTGCCTCGTGGAGGTAGCGGGCAGCGACCGGCTCTTCCCCGCATGTACCACGCCGATTCAGGAAGGCATGGCCATCATCACCAACTCGCAGAGACTGGCCCGCTATCGCCGCATGACGCTCGAACTGCTCTTCATCGAACGGAATCACGTCTGCTCGGTTTGCGTCTCCAATGGCCATTGCGAACTGCAGGCAATGGCTACTGCCGTCGGCCTCGATACGGTGGGGTTCGCTTACCATTACCCAAAGCTGCCGCTGGATCTATCGCATCCGCGCTTCACTCTCGACCACAACCGATGCATCTTGTGCACCCGCTGCGTGCGAGTCTGCGCGGAGCTGGAGGGCGCGCACGTTTGGGAGCTCACCTCGCGCGGGATTCACGCGCGCATTGTGAGCGACATGAATGACCGATGGGCGCAGGCTGCGAGTTGCACAAGCTGCGGCAAATGCGTGCACGCCTGCCCGACAGGCGCCCTTGCCGAAAAGGGTTGGGCCGTCGAGGAGATGGTGAAAAAGGTAGATACCGTCACCAATCTCTTGCACAAGCGAGGAGTTCAGGCATGAACAAAGCAAAAGTGGCAACGGTCTGGCTCGACGGCTGCTCCGGATGTCACATGTCGCTTCTGGACATGGACGCCGCAATCATCTCCCTGGCGCGCAAGATTGATCTGGTTTACGGTCCGCTCGTGGATGCGCAGGAATTTCCCGAGGGCGTGGACGTGGTGCTCGTCGAAGGCGCCGTCAGTTCACAGGAGGACCTCAACAAGCTTCACAAAATTCGCCAGCGCAGCCACGTCCTCGTCTCGCTGGGCGACTGTGCAGTCACCGGCAACGTCCCGGCGATGCGAAACTCTGTCCCTGTCTCCAGGCTGCTGCATAGAATTTACGTTGACGGCGCGCAAGAAGGAAAAACGGTTCCCGTGGACCGCGTTCCCACGCTTCTGAAGCAGGCGCGGCCGCTTCGCGAATTTGTAAAAGTTGACTTCTATTTGCCCGGGTGTCCTCCGCCTTCCAAGGCGATCGCGTCGTTCATCACCGACTTGCTGGAGGGGCGAAAGAGCGAGGCCAGTTCCAAGGTGAAATTTGGATAAGGAGCGCGCAATGAAGCGCATCACCATCGATCCCGTGAGCCGCATCGAAGGCCACGCAAAGATCACGATTCATTTGAATGAGGAAGGCCAGGTTGCGGGAACGGAGTTCCACGTCACGCAGGTCCGTGGCTTCGAGAAATTCACGGAGGGCCGTCCGTTTTACGAAATGCCAGGCATCACGGCGCGCATTTGCGGGATTTGCCCCATCAGCCACTCGCTCGCGTCTTCCAAGGCCTGCGACGCCATCATGGCTCTTCGCCTGCCTCCCGCGGCGAAGAAGCTGCGCGAACTTGTGCACTTTGCCCAGATTGTGCAGTCGCATGCGCTGAGTTTTTTCTATCTCTCGTCACCGGATCTTTTGTTAGGGATGGATTCCGACCCTGCGGCACGCAACGTTCTGGGCGTCATCGCGGAGCACCCCGAGATGGCGCGCGATGGGATTGAACTGCGTAAGTTCGGCCTGCAATTGATCGAGGGCTTGGCGGAGGAACGCGTGCACCCTTCGTGGATCGTCCCGGGCGGCGTGGCTACGCCTTTTCCGGCTACCGCGCGCGATCATGCGCTAGCAGCTCTTCCCGCCGCTTCTGAGATTGCTGAGCGCACTCTGCGTTTTTTCAAGTCTGTCGTGGACAATTACAAGGAGCAGATCGAGTTCTTCGGCTCGTTCCCGACGATGTACGCCGGCCTCGTTGATGCCGGCGGAAATTTGCAGCTTTACGATGGTGGCTTGCGTTTCCGCGGCACGAATGGCGAAATCGTGCAGGACCACATCGCACCGGAAGATTACGCCAACTGGATCGGCGAAGCGAGTCTGCGTGAATCCTATCTCAAGGCGCCGTATTTCAAGCCTCGCGGCTTTCCCGCCGGCATCTATCGCGTGGGGCCGCTCGGACGGCTGAACGCCGCCGATCGCTGCGGCACGCCCAAAGCCGACGCGGAGTTTCGCGAATTCCACGAGCGTTTTGGCGCGGTCGCGCAAAGCGCGTTCCATTACCATTACGCCCGTCTCATCGAAATCGTGTTCGCACTTGAACGAATCGAATCCCTCTTGAACGATCCACAAATTCTCGATTCGCAGGTTCGAGCAACGGCCGGGGTCAACTCGCTCGAGGGCGTGGGCATGATCGAAGCGCCGCGCGGCACTTTGATTCATCACTACAAGGTCAATCCCGAAGGCGCCATCACTTGGGCCAACCTGATCGTCGCTACAGGCCACAACAATCTGGCTATGGGGCAAAGCGTCAATCAGGTGAGCAAGCATTTCATTGATGGCACGAAATTGAATGAAGGCATGCTAAACCATGTCTCTGCGGTCGTACGTGCTTACGACCCGTGCCTGAGCTGCTCAACCCACGCGATCGGGGTGCCCGCTCTTCAAATCCGCTTGGTGGATGCCGCGGGCAAGCTTCTGGATCAACTCACGACCGATTGAGTGCCGCCTCAGGGGTGCGGAGAAACGGGCAGTCCGCGTTCTTGGTGCTTTAGCGGACTAACTTCACACCGAAGAGGTTTCTAACTGGCAACCCAGTCGGAAAATCCTTTAGAATTGATGCAACACACTTTTCGTCGGGGCGTAGCGCAGCCTGGTAGCGCGCCTGCCTTGGGCGCAGGAGGTCCCCGGTTCAAATCCGGGCGCCCCGACCACTAAGGCCCACTAACCATGCTCATTTCAAACGTGTCTTCTCGTCTTCGCTCTATTTCTCTGATTTGTCTCTTGTCCCTCGCACTCTCTCCCGCGCTTTTCGCACAATGGCTTCCGCTTAACCCCGTGAAAAGCGTTGAACCGCAACCCGATGGCGCATTGTTCGTCCTGGAAAACGGCTTCCTGCGCTTTCAGGTCTGCTCCGATTCGATTGTTCAGGTCGTGTACTCGCTGGAGCGAAAGGTGCCCGAGCGGACTGACTTTCTGGTCGAGAAGAAGACGTGGCCAAAAGCCGAGTTCTCGCTGAATACGGACGACCCGAAGAGCATTTCGCTTTCGACCGCTTCCGTGAAGATAGTGGTCCAACGCGCGGACAGCTCCGTGCTGTTCCAGGATTCCACCGGCCACACGCTCACGCAGGAGAACACGCGCACATTGACGCGCACCGAAGTGAACGGAGAAAAAACTCTTCACTCCGAGCGCTTCACAAATATGTGGGACACCCAGGAAGCGTTTTACGGCCTCGGTCAACACCAATCCGGCGTACTCAATTATCGCGGCGAATCGGTGAACATCGGTCAGGACAATACCAACATTTCTGTTCCGGTCCTGCTTTCCAGCAACGGCTACGGCATCTTCTGGAACAACGGCTCGCGCAGCCGCTTCAACAATCGCTTCGTCCACTCCCTCTACATCAGTTCCGAAGTCGCCGACTCCATCGACTACTACTTCCTCTACGGCCCGGACTTCGACAAGATTATCGCCGGCTACCGCGAACTCACCGGCCAGGCCCCGCTCTTCGGCAAGTGGGCCTACGGCTACTGGCAGTGCAAGAACAAGTACAACACCCAGGAAGAACTCCTTGCCATCGCCCACAAATACCGTGAACTCCATATTCCTCTCGACAATATCGTTCAGGACTGGTTCTGGTGGGTTACCATGGGCGATCCCGTGTTCGACGCCAAACGGTACCCCGACCCCAAAGGCATGGTGGCCGACCTCCACAAGAACAATGTCCACCTGATGATTTCGGTTTGGCCTTACTTCCGGCCTCACCCCGACGATTCCAATGTGCCGGATCCGATCTATCAGGATATGGAGAAGCGCGGCTTCTTCATCGCCAAGACCGTGTCGCCTAGCTTTCACCCCACGAGCCAGGCGCTCTACGACGCGTTCAATCCCGAAGCGCGGAAATACTATTGGAAGTTGATGAACGACGCGCTTTTCAAGATTGGCCTGGATGCGTGGTGGCTGGATACCACTGAGCCCGAAACCGAAGGCCTGGAAACCAATCTCCTCGTCACACACAAAACCGCGCTCGGCAATGGCGCGCGGTACGCCAACGAATTTCCGCTTCTCACCACCACCGGCGTTTACGAAGGCCAGCGCGCTGCCTCGGACCAGAAGCGCGTTTTCATCCTGTCCCGTTCCGGCTACGCGGGAGTTCAGCGCAATTCTGTAACCGTCTGGTCTGGCGACGTTGATCCCAACTGGGAGACCTTTCGCCGCCAAATTCCCGCAGGGCTGAATATGTCGGCCTCTGGAGTTCCCTACTGGACTACGGACATTGGTGGCTTCGTGGTGGCGAACCCGGATAATCCGCGGTATCGCGAACTTTACATCCGATGGTTCCAGTTTGGCGCGTTCTGTCCGGTCTTCCGCGCGCACGGCACTCGCACGACAAACCAGAATGAAATCTGGTCCTACGGGCCCGAAGCGCAGAAAATCTTGACCGCGTACGACCAGTTGCGCTATCGCCTGATGCCTTACATCTATTCCGTCGCCTGGAAAACCACCAGCGAGGGCTACACCCCCATGCGGCCTCTGGTAATGGATTTCCGGACCGACATGCGGGCACAGAACATTGCCGACCAATATCTGTTCGGACCCGCAATCCTCGTGAATCCAGTGACGGACCCCGGCGCCACCTCGCGCCATGTCTATTTGCCGGACGCAACCTGGTACGACTTTTGGACGGGCGCAACAACAAAGGGTGCTCGCGCGATTGAGGCAGCCGCGCCGATTGACCGCATGCCTCTCTTCGTTCGCGCTGGGTCCATCCTGCCGCTCGGTCCGGACATCGAGTTCGCTGCGGAAAAGCCGGCCGACCCCATCGAGGTTCGCGTCTATCGCGGCGCAAATGGCGCTTTCA
>Ga0187780_10004332_pt1 | contig 10657 bp, 13 predicted proteins | sample 1015_Q2_SP10_20__FD_132429 | JGI IMG/M metagenome (GOLD analysis project Ga0187780, IMG submission 132429) | Tropical peat soil microbial communities from peatlands in Department of Meta, Colombia - 1015_Q2_SP10_20_MG | ecosystem: Environmental > Terrestrial > Soil > Wetlands > Peat | place...
CGCCTGGCCCGGCGCTACGACTGCATGATCCTCGCGCTCGAGCACCCGGGCGGGCACGCCTACTACGTCGAGTGCGGCGCGACCGTCTACCGGTGCGGCGTCGAGCCCGGCGGGCGCCCCTCGCTGGTCGCCCTGGCCGCACCGCCGAACGACCTCACCTACCACGTGTCGTCGCTCCCTTCGGCGTCCTGAGCCGCGTCGGGCGTCCTACACTTCGGCAGGAGCGCCGGGAAGCCTGGTCGGCACGTCGACCGTGCGCGGGAGGGCCGGCAATGGGCGGTGAGGTGTTGGCCACGGGCGCGCCGGTCGCGCTCACCACCGTCGTGTTCGCGGCCGGCGCCACGGTCAGCCTGGTCGCCAGTGCCGTGCTCGTGACGCGCCTCGAGCGTGTCGGCGGGATGCTCGGGCTGTCCGAGGCCATGCTGGGCATGACCGCCGCGCTGGCGGCCAATGCCCCCGAGATCACCTCCGCCACCACCGCGTTGGCGCGCGGCGAGCACACCATCGGGGTCGGGGTGGTGCTGGGCTCGAACGTGTTCAACCTTGCCGCCCTCTTAGGCCTGAGCGCGCTGATCGCCGGCCGGATCCCCCTGCACCGCCGGGTGATCCTCCTGGCGGGCACGATCGCCATGTGGTTGGCGGTCGTCTCGGTCGCCACGGTCGCCGGCGTGCCACCGGTCGCGGGCCTGCTCCTGGCGCTGGTGGTGTTCGTCCCCTACGTCGTGCTGTCGGCGATCTCGCTCGTCACCATGGCCCGACTGCCGCTGCCCTGGCGGGTGATCCGCTGGATCCACCGTGCCATCGTCGAGGAGGAGAGCGAACTGCTCGAGGCGATCAACCCGGAGCCCGGTGACCGACGTGACGTCCTGCTGGCCGCGGCCGCGCTGGTGGTGGTGATCGTGGCCAGCATCGCCATGGAGCGCTCCGCCTCGTCGCTCGGCGCGCATTTCGGACTGTCGCAGATCGTCGTCGGCGGCGTGGTGCTCGCCGCGGTGACCAGCCTCCCCAACGCGGTGGCCGCCGTCTATCTCGGCATGCGCGGCCGCGGGTCGGCCGTCCTCAGCGAGGCGATGAATTCGAACAACCTCAACGTCGTCCTCGGGTTGCTCGTCCCCGGCGCCATCCTCGGGCTGGGACACGTCGGCTCGCCCGAGTACGTCGCGGCCGCCTGGTACGCAGGGCTCACATTGGTGGCGCTGCTCATGGCTTTCGCGGGGAGCGGGCTCCGGCGCTCGTCGGGAACCGTGATCGTCGTCGGCTACGCGGCGTTCGTCTTGGCCGTCGTCATCCGCTGACCACCGGTCACCGAGCGGCGGTCACCGGCGACCGGCCCCGGTAGGATGCGCGCATCGTCACGGATCCCACCCCTCGGGCCTCGATCGTCGTCCTCGGCTGGCGCTCCGCCCCGCGACTGATGGGATGCCTGGCCGCGATCCGGGACAGCCGCCCGGCCACGGCCTACGAGATCATCGTGTCGCTCAACGATCCTGCGCCGGGTCTCGAGGAGGAGATCGCCGCCGCGGACCCGGAGGTGCGGGTGACGTCGTCATCGGTCAACCGAGGGTTCGCCGGCGGCTGCAACCGCGGGGCGTCGCTCGCCGTGGGTGAGTACATCGTGTTGCTCAACGACGACACCGAGGTGGAGCCCGGGTGGCTCGACGCGCTCGTCACCACGGCAGATTCGCAGCCCAGCGCCGGCGCGGTGGGCAGCCTCGTCCTCGCCGCCGACGGCACGGTCGAGAGCGCCGGTTCGGTCGTCTGGCGCGACGGCTCCACTGCCCACGTCAGCGAGGCGCTGCTCCCCGACCCCGACGTCCTGTACCGGCCCCGGCGGACGGACTTCTGCACCGCCGCGTCCCTCCTGGTGCGCAAGCGCGTCTGGGACGAGCTCGGAGGCTTCGACGAGCGCTACTACCCCGCATACGTCGAGGACGTCGACCTGTGCTTCCGGATCGCCGCGCTCGGGCTCGAGGTCCGCTACGAGCCCCGCTCGCGCGTCCGCCACCGTGCCGGTTCGTCGCGCAGCGACCGCTACGGGGACTTCCTGTGGCAGCGGAACCTCCCCTTCTTCGCCTCTCGGTTCAAGGACGAGCTTGCCCACCAGGAGTGGTGGGGGCCCGACGACCCCGGGGCCATGGCCCGGGCGGTGGCGGCCGCCGATCGGGGCACCGCGCGGCCCGAGCCGACGGGCGACCCGACCTCGCTCGTGGCGGCGTCGTTCGGCGACGAGCACTTCCTCGCCGCCGAGCGGGACGTGCTGCGCGACTACGCGGACTACCTCGAGGACCGGCTCGAGGAGCTGGAGGGCGAGCTGGCGCAGCTCGACGACCTGCGGGCGCGCCTCCGCGACCTCCAGGGGTCGACGACCTGGCGGCTCACCGCGCCGCTGCGCTCGGTCGGCGGATGGTGGCGTCGTTCGCGCCACGCCGGCCGCTGAACCGGCACACCAGGCCTCGCAGGTCGCCGTCCTCGTCGGCGAGCCGGACGTCCTCGTCGAATCCCGCCCCGAGGAGGCAGGGTTCGAGGATCGACGCCTGGTCCCCGCCGAGCTCGATGCACAGCGAGCCGCCGGGACGCAGCCAGGACGACGCCTCGGCGACCACGCGCTCGAGGACCTCGGTGCCGCCCGTCCCGCCGTCGAGGGCGCGCCGGGGCTCGTACGCCCGGACGTCGCGGGGGAGGAGGTGCATCTCGTCTGCGGGCACGTAGGGCGCCACGGCGCACATCACGTCCACCGCGCCGGCGAGCGACGCGGGCAGGCCCGAGGTGAGGTCGCCCTCGAAGACCTCGACACCGTTCGCCCGGGCGCACGCCACAGCGACGGGGTCGATCTCGGTCGCCAGCACCCTGGCCGCCGGCCGGGCGCGCCTGAGGACCGCCGCGATCGCCCCGGACCCCGTGCACAGGTCGACCGCCACCCCGGTGTCGGGAAGGCGGGCCGACGCCTCGTGCACCAGGGGCTGGCTCTGCCATCGGGGGACGTAGACGCCGGCGCGGACGAGAACTCGCTCGCCGCAGAAGCGCACGGCGCCGGTCAGCCAGGCGAGGGGCTCGCCCGTGCAACGGCGCCGGACCAGCTCCTCGAGGCGGGACCGGTCCCCACCGGCCGCGTCGAGCAGTTCGGCCGCCTCCTCCTCCGCGGCGATGCACCCCGCCGCCCTGAGTGCCTCGGTCGCCCTGGCCCGGCCATCGTCGGTCATCACCGCACCAGTTCAGCCCACCGCGCCCCTCGCATGCAGAGGATCACAGGATCGGACACGCTGGGGCCGACGGACGAACTCGAAGGGAGCGGACGATGGCGCTGCACCACCGGGCGGTACTGAGCGACGAGGTGCTCGATTCGGTCTATGCCGGAGCGAATCTGTCCAGCCCGTTGCCCAAGTACCGCTTCCCCGAGGGCGAGCGCCAGTCCCGCGAGGCCTTCCAGCTCGTGTCGGACGAGCTGCTCCTCGACGGCAACGCCCGCCAGAACCTGGCGACGTTCTGCCAGACCTGGGAGGAGCCCGAGGTCCACGCGCTCATGGACCTGGCCATCGACAAGAACCAGATCGACAAGGACGAGTACCCGCAGACTGCGGAGATCGAGCGTCGCTGTGTCCACATGCTCGCCGACCTGTGGCATGCGCCGGAGGCGGCAAACACGGTGGGCACCTCGGCCATCGGGTCGTCCGAGGCGTGCATGCTCGGCGGCATGGCGGCCAAGTGGCGCTGGCGCGCCAAGCGACGTGCGGAGGGCAAGCCGGCAGACAACCCCAACATGGTGTGCGGCCCCGTCCAGGTCGTCTGGCACAAGTTCGCCCGGTACTGGGACATCGAGGTGCGAGAGGTGCCGATGGCACCCGGCCGCTACTGCATGGACGTCGAGAGCATGCTCGAGCGGGTGGACGAGGACACCATCTTCGTCGTGCCCACGTTCGGGGTCACCTATACCGGCGCCTACGAACCGGTGATGGAGCTCTCCGACGCCCTCGACGACCTCCAGCGGCGCACGGGGCTGGACGTCGACCTCCACGTCGACGGTGCCAGCGGCGCGTTCCTGGCGCCGTTCTGCGCCCCGGAGGTGCTCTTCGACTTCCGGGTGCCGAGGGTCAAGTCGATCAGCACCTCCGGTCACAAGTTCGGGCTCGCGCCCCTGGGGGTGGGATGGATCGTGTGGCGGGACGCGGCCGAGCTGCCCGACGACCTCATCTTCCACGTGAACTACCTCGGCGGGGACATGCCCGTGTTCCAGATCAACTTCTCGCGTCCCGCGGGCCAGATCATCGCCCAGTACTACGACTTCGTCCGGCTCGGGCGCGGCGGCTATCGCCGGGTGCACCAGGCCTCGTACGACACCGGGCGGTACCTGGCTGGCGAGATCGAGAGACTCGGGCCTTTCGAGCTGCTGTGCGACAGCAACCCGTCGACGGGCATCCCGTCGGTGGCGTGGCGGATCGCCGAGGGCGCCGATCCGGGGTACTCGCTCTTCGACCTGGCCGACCGCCTCCGTGTCCGCGGGTGGCAGGTGCCGGCGTACACGCTCACCGGGTCGGTCTCCGACGTGCCGGTCCAGCGGATCCTCGTTCGCCAGGGCGTGACCCGGGACCTGGCCGAGATCCTCCTCGACGACCTCCGGACCGCCGTCGCCCACTTCGAGGAGCACCCGGTGACCGTGGGGATGCGCGCCGAGGAGGCGGGCGGATTCAGCCACCTGTGATCGTGACCGTGGCCGTGTAGGGAGTGAGAGAGCGGAGGGCAGATGATCTGGGTCGTCGGAGGGGGAGTCATCTACCTCGTGCTCATGGTGACACTCGGCATCATGTCGGTCCGCAAGGGCCACTGGGTGATGTTCCTCGTCGGGATCTTCATCCCCATCTTCTGGCTGATCGGGGCGCTGCTGCCCCGTCGGGTTTGACGACGCCGTGCCCGGGGAGACTCATAGCCATCCAGGTGAAGGGGGTTTGCCGATGTATGCACGTCTGGTCAGGTTCTCGCTTGGTCCGGGGAGTGAGACGACTGCGCGAGAACTCGCCGACGAACTCGCACCGCTCATCTCGGTCCAACCAGGCTGTCAGGACGTGACGGTCTTCGGGGACCACGGCGCAGGCGAGTACGGGATCTACGTGCTCTGGGACACCCAGGAACATGCGGACACCGCTGCCGGTGTGGTCCGCCCCCGTCTCAACGAGCATCTCGCTGGGAAGGTCTCGGCACCACCCGAGACCAGGTTGTTCGAGGTGCTCTGGTCGAAGTAGGCCGCACTCGCCGACGGGCCCGGTCCCGTCCCTCGGTCAATGGACCACCAGCACCCGTTGCTTGGCCAGGTGGAGGACGCCCTGGGCGACGCTGCCGAGCACGAACGCGGACACCGCCGAGCGGCCTCGGGACCCCATGACGATGGCGTCGGCGCCGAAGTCGGTTGCTGCCACAACGATCTGGTGGGCGATACGCCCCGTTTCGGCGGTGCGGATCTGCACCGAGACCGGAACCCCGATCTCCTCGAACCGGTTGGCCGCCTTCTCCAGGAGCACGCCGATCTCGCTCTCGTCCTCGGCCTCCAACAGGTCGCCGGAGAACCCCAGGACCACCTTCTTGACGTGCAGCACGAGGATCTCGGCGCCCGAGAGGCGGGCCAGGTCACAGGCCACGTCCACCGCCCGATCCGAGTGCTCCGATTGGTCGACCGCCACCAGCAGCTTCTCGAACATGGCAGCCCTCCCTGCAAGATCTCCTCTTTGGAGCCTCAACCCGGCACCGAAGACCAAGTAGGGCCGAAAGACCCGGTGCGTCGATGCTGGACGCCGACGGGCTGCTCAGTCCCCTACGTGGGGTTGGTTGGCGAACGCCAGGACGGTGGCGAGCGCCGTGATCACACCGAAGGCGAGCCAGGGGACCGCAACACCGACCACGAGGTCGACCACGACGGAGAGCACCCAGATGGCCGCCATGCCCAGGGCCACCCGTCCCAGCGTGGCCCAAGCAACCCGGCGACGGGCATGGCGCCGTTCTCGTCGCCACACCGGCCCCAGGACCTCGTCCACTTCACGGCGAAGGTGCTCCTCGGCGGCGGCCATGTCCATGCTCCTCGGACCGGTATACGCCCGAGGCGGCAGGGGGCGAAAGGGCACCGGCGGGATTCGGGACCAACGGCCCATCACTGGCGGCCAAGGGCCCGAGCCGGAGCAGAGGAGTCCACCGTGCGCACGTTGCAGTTCCGTGACGCCCTAGGCATTGCCCCCGGCCCGGTGCAAGGCTGCCGATGGCGGACTCTGGAGGGTGCTCAGCCGACGCTGCCTTCGGGCGGCGATCGAGAGGAGGAGACATGGCTGGACTGACCGCGAAGAATGCCGACCGCCCCGACGAGGTTCGGCAGATGAAGGACGGCAAAGGACGCCTCGAACTCGTCGACCTCGGTTCCGGGCTGGTGGCCCGAGCGACCTTCGAGCCTGGATGGCGCTGGTCGGAGCACGTCAAGCCCATGGCAGGGACCGAAAGCTGCCAGGCCGCCCATGTCGGCTACGTCATCTCCGGGCGCATGAAGATCGTCATGGACGATGGCGAAGAGATCGAGATCGGACCGGGCGATTTCATGACGGCCGACCCCGGCCACGATGCCTGGATCATCGGCGACGAGCCGTGCGTGATCGTCGACTGGCAGGGCATGGCCGATTACGCCAAGGGCTGACGATGCCCTACGGCACGATCATGATCGGGAAGCTCAAGACCCCCGGCACCGGCCGAGCCGTGGCAGACGCCGCTCGGAAATGGGAAGAGCGGGAGGTCCCGGGGTTTCAGAGCAGCGCCACGCTCCTGAGCGATGACGGAACGACGGTCGTCTCCTGCGTGAGCTTCGAATCCAAGGAGACCTACCTCGCCCTGGCCGATCACCCCGACCAAGACGAGTGGTGGCAGTCCGTCATGGCACCGATGTTCGATGGAGACCCGCAGTGGATCGACGGAGAATGGGCCGGGTAGCAGACCTGCCGCCTCGGGCCAAAGCACCTGAACCCATGAGGAGGGCCTGATATGACACCAGCCAGACAGCCTCGCAACGCCCGGCTCATCGAATCGATCGACCATGTCGAGAAGGCCTCACTTGAAGCAGTGCGGCGGTTTCTCGACACCGTTGACGAGGCGTTTCCCCATCTGAGCGACGAGAAGCCACGGCGCAAGATCATCGACTCGGCCTTCGAGATGACCGAGCACTTGGTTGCATCGGCCACCCGATTCGCCCAGGACATCGTCAACATCAGCCAGCGGGCGGTCAGCGAGTCCGAGGGAAAGCCCGCTGGATCGACCAAGAAGGCTCCGGCAAGAACGGCCAAGGCGACCAGCTCGGCGAAGAAGGCGCGGGCAGCGAAGAAGACGACGAAGCAGGCGCGCGCCTCCTCCCGCTAGCAGGGAGCGCCGGAGAGCGGCTAGGGCAGGGGACGCCGAGTCTTGCGCATCACGACGACCAGCTCTTCCATGGCCCCTTGCAAGGCCGACAGGTCGGGTTCGGCTCCCAGATCCGTGGCCCCTCGGAAGGCGACGAGCTCCTCGGCCACCCGGACCGCCTTGGCGCTCACGGCGACCGACGGCAGGTCCGCGGTCTTGGGATCCGTCAACATGCGGGACAGCGCCCGCAAGCCCTCGACGGGGGCGGCGTTCGTGTAGCGGTCGTCCTCGCAAACCCGCTGGTACCAGGCCACCAGGCCGTTGAGTCCCCGGAGCAGGCGCTCGAACGGGGCGAAAAGCGGTAACGCGCACACCGACCGGCGACAGCGACCGAGCGACGCCATGGCGATCCGCACCGTGGCGTCGGGCGGAGGCGGGCAGTCGGGGTCGGAAACGCCGACATGAGGTCGAAGGAGATCCTCCATCACGGCCTCCCTCCCTGCCGGGTCGGTCAATTCGACCCACTTTGGAACGTGGCTCGCTCGAGCGAGCCGGTGCAGGGTCGAAGGACCAGTTACCGGCCAGTAGTCCCTCCGGCCGGAGAGGGCGCGCACCTGACCATCGGGCGGCCCAGCCGCAGGCGGGCGGCCGACACTGTGTGCTCCACAGGTCATGGGCATCAGACGCAACATCCCTTTCAGGAGCATCAACGAGTCGCACTGCCGATCGGGGTGAAGGGGCCATGTCCCCTACTGGCGTGCCGCCATTGGGCGTATCGAGAACGGTAAGGATGTCCTCGGATCGAGCGGGCGCAGGAGGTCACAGGGCGATGGATCGACTCGGCGGGCTCGACACGGCCTTCCTCTACTGCGAGACCCCGGGCATGCACATGCACGCCTGTGGCCTGGTGCTGCTCGACCCCGGCCCGATGCGCTCCGACGAGGTCTACGAGCGCATCCGTGCCTTGCTCCTCGGAGCCATGCCGAACGTGCCGTTGATGGGGAAGCGTCCAGCCGCTCCGCCCCTCGGCATCGGCCGGCCGTTCTGGGTCGACGACGTGGACTTCGACCTCGATCACCACCTCCATCGGATCCATCTTCGGCGTCCGGGCGACCACAGGGCGTTGGCCGATCTCGTGGGACAGATCGCGAGCGTGCCCCTCCACCACGATCGCCCGCTGTGGGAGGTCTGGTTGGTCGAAGGGCTGGCCGACGGGCGTCTCGCCCTCCTGGCCAAGATCCATCATGCAGCGATCGACGGCATCGCGGCGATCGGGATCATGGGCCAGCTGTTCGACCTCGAGCCCGAGTCGTCGTCGAGCCGGTCTCGGGCGGTCGCCTGGCTTCCCGAACGCCGCCCTGGTCAGTTGAGGATGCTCGGCGGTGCCCTTGGCGACCTGCTGAGCGCACCTTTCGGACTTGCCCGGTTGCTTCCCGCGACCGCCCTCCGGGTTGGCTCGACCGCAATTCGCTTCCGATCCGGTGGCCGAGACCGCTCGAAGCAGGCAGCCCCCTTCCGTGCCCCGCGCGCCTCGTTCAATGCCACAGTCACGGCGAGCCGCTCGGTCGCGTTCCGTGACGTCTCGATGACGGATGTGAAGCGGGTCAAAGAGGCATACGGAGTGAAGGTCAACGACGTCCTGACTGCGATCGTCGGAGGAGCCCTTCGTCGATACCTTGCAGGCCGCGGGGAGCTTCCCGACCGGTCGCTGATCGCCGCCGAGCCGGTGTCGGTCCACGATCGTGGCGTCGGGCTGGCCGGCGCCACCCGGCTCTCCGTGATGTTCTCGACCCTGGCGACCGACGTCGCGGACCCCGTTGCGCGGCTCCGGACGATCGCCGCTGCCAACGTCCGGAGCAAGGGGGTCACCGATGCGGTCGGCGCTGACACCCTGATGCACTGGTCGCAGTATGTGTGGCCACTCGGATACGCGCTCGGCGCGCGTCTATATGCATGGCTTCGTCTGGCCGATCGGCATCCGGTCGTGCACAACCTGCTGGTCTCCAACGTGCCGGGACCGCCGGTCGCCCTCTACCTGGCGGGGGCGCGCGCGACCGGCATCTACCCGTTCGGTCCCATCTTCGACGGCGCCGGTCTCAACGTGACCGCCATGTCGTCGGGCGACCACGTCGGCTTCGGCGTGATCGCGTGCCCCGATCTCGTGCCCGATGTGTGGCAGATCGCCGACGCCCTCCCTCTGGCACTCGATGAGCTAGTCGAGTCATCGGCGCGAGGGGTTCGTCGACGGGCCGCTGCTCAGAAAGGACCGACGTCGGCCGCAAGGTCATCGGGCCACTGAGACCCGACCGCAACAAGGTCTCCGATGTCTCGCGAGAGCAACCCATGCCTCGGTCCGAGCAGCCGCGTCTCCCAGCTGCCGAGGAGGGGGCTTTGCGCCGTTCTTCTCGATATCCGCTCGGTCGTTCTTGTCAACCGGACAATCGGCAGATCGGTTTGTCCGATTGCCCTGGATCCGTCGCCCCGTGGCCTGTGGGGTTCGACCATCGCGCTTGGCTTCCCCCAGCAAGCAGAAGCTCGAGACAGCATCTCACCAGGGAGGATGTTTACCGTGGTCGACCGGGAAGCGGCCGCCGGCGATGGCGACCAGGTCGCGCAGGTGCACGTCACGCGCCTGGCGCCGGGCGGCGGCGTCGGGGTTGTTCTTGGGTACGAGCAGGCGCAAGCCCTGCGGGTGGATCCGGAAGCGCAGAGGGGTCTCCAAGTGCAAGGCCTCACCGTCGATGCCGGCGAACGCCTTGCCGGATCGGGAACGGACCTCGAAGGCGTCGGCCGTGAACTCATAGACGTGGCCGCTCTTGGCGCGGTGGGCGAGCGCCAGGCTCACGACCTGCGCCGCTTGGGCGCCGGTCGTGGCGGTCACGGCGAAGACGCCGAGTAACCCACTGTCGAGGCGGCGCCGCTGCGACACGTCGAGCGACGCCCCGAGCACGTACGGGTTGTTCGAGACCATGACCAGGAAGGCGCCGTCGACCTCCGTCCCCTCGGGTGCGGAGAACTGCAAGTCGAAGGGCTCCTCGGTCCGGCCGAGCAGCTCGGGCAGCAGCCGCCGGGTCGTGTCGGACTTCGCCTCCCGGTAGCCGGGCTCCTGGACGATCGTGGCATAGGCACCCAGCGACACGTCGTTCACGAAGAAGCGATCGTTGACTGTCGCGTAGTCCACTCGTCGCTCCATGGCGTCCCGGTAGGCGTACACGCTCTGTCGAGGATCGTCTCGGTCGAGCCCGAGGTCCAGGGCGAAGTGGTTGCGGGTACCGGCGGACACGCACACGAAGGGGAGGTC
>Ga0187780_10004333_pt1 | contig 10655 bp, 14 predicted proteins | sample 1015_Q2_SP10_20__FD_132429 | JGI IMG/M metagenome (GOLD analysis project Ga0187780, IMG submission 132429) | Tropical peat soil microbial communities from peatlands in Department of Meta, Colombia - 1015_Q2_SP10_20_MG | ecosystem: Environmental > Terrestrial > Soil > Wetlands > Peat | place...
GGGCGGTTGCAGCAACCACTCTCCTGGCGGCAAATGCAACGAATTGCCTACGAGGATCGCTTCGCAGCCAAAGAGGAGTCGAACGCATGACGCAGCCGTTCATCGATACGGATGTCATTATCCGTTTCCTGACAGGAGATGATCCAAAAAAGCAAGCTGCAGCAACACGCCTGTTCGAACAGATCGAGCAAGGGCTCCTTACCGTTCAAGCTCCCGATACAGTCATCGCTGACGCCGTCTATGTCCTTGCTTCACCTCGGCTGTACCACCTTCCACGGAGAGATATCCAGGAGATGCTTACCACCCTCGTTCGCCTTCCGCAGTTTCAGGTCCAAAACCGTTGGAGTGTCTTACGGGCGCTTGATGTGTATGCTATCACAAAGCTCGATTTTGGTGATGCACTGATTATCGCTTCGATGGAACAACAAGGCTCGCAGCTTCTCTACTCCTACGACACCGACTTTGACCATCTTCAAGGCATTACTCGACATGAGCCTTGACCTCGTGGCGATGATGCAAAAAAGGTGGGCCGCCAACTGAGGAGTAATTCTGTAAGCCCTAAGGTATGCAGAAGATCAAGAGGATGCACACATGCATGACGTCCTATCATGACCGCTGAATCCAGGAAGGAAGAGCAAACAGATGAGCCAGGGGCACCAGCATCACCTCCTGCGGTTAGCTGACGGGCGTACGCTCGGCTTTGCCGCCTATGACAGCCCGCGAGGCCCCGCGGCGTTGCATTTTCATGCGGCGGGCAGTTCCCGTTTGGAGCACCCGGTTGCCCACACCGCTGTTACTCTCCCTGCCGTTCGTCTCCTGGTAGTCGACCGTCCAGGTCATGGCCTGTCGTCTTTTCAGCCGCGGCGCGCTTTGCTCGATTGGGCGGCTGACGTGGAGCGGTTGGCCGATTACCTGGGTCTCGAGCAGTTTGCCGTGACCGGATGGTCGGCGGGTGGTCCCTACGAGCTGGCCTGCGCCTTTGCGCTGCCCGAGCGGATCAAGGCGGCGGCGCTGCTCTGTGGAGGGGCACCCCTGGAGTATCCAGGAGCGTTGCGAGGACTGCCTCTGCCCAACCGGATTCTGGCCTGATCAGCACGCTATTTCCCCTGGCTGGTCTATCAACAACGACGCCCGCTGGGCAGGGTGATAACCGGTGGGCCAGCGCGCACCCTGCGACTGCTCAAAGCCACGTTGCCCGAGGTGGATCAAGAATTTTTGAAGCAGAGCGAGGTGGCAGAGATGATCCTGAGCGCCTTGCGTGAAGGCTATCGACAGGGAGCGCGCGGTCCGGCACAGGATGATGTCATCACGCGGCAACAGTGAGGATTTGACCTGGGGAAGATTGGGGTGCGCGTCGATATCTGGCAAGGCGGACAGGACTTGAATGTCCCCAGGCATGCTGGGGAGTATTTGCGAGCGACGCTGCCAGCCACCCGCTCTTTCTTCCTTCCCAAAGCTGGACATTTCTCGCTGCTCTCGCACTGGAACGAGATGCTGACGCGACTGATGGAATGAAATCCGGAGGAGATCTTCGCTTTTTATGGTCTTTCCGGCATATTCCGCGCTGTACTGGCTACTTGGATCATCCGTTCAAAAACAAGCCCTTCGAGACGGAGAAAAATCTCCTTGGCCTTCTTGCAAACACAGGGTGGTTGGTGTAGAATCCGAAGTCGTCACCAGCATCCTCATGCTCGAACGACACTATTCTCAGATGATGGAGAAGTTTCTTGTATGGGTCGTGTTTTCACCACTCTCCAGCGGCTGAAGGATGGCTGCTTGGAGGCACTCCACTCTCGCTTAGCTCGTTGGACCAAACCCCTGAGGACCTCCTTGATGCTGCAAACCCTGGCCGACCTTGGCCGAAGCAATTCTAAACTGGTCGCAGAAAATGCCCTCTTGCGACAACAACTGATCATCCTCAAGCGACAGGTGAAACAGCCAGCGTTCACGAGGACCGATCGCATCCTCCTCGTCCTGCTGACCAGGATGGTTCGGACGTGGCAGCAGGCCCTCGAGATTGTGCAACCAGACACCCTGCTGCACTGGCATCGGGAGCTCTTTCGCTGGTATTGGAAGCGTAAGTCAAAGGCTTCTTCTCACAAGCCCAGGGTCGCCGAGGAAACCATTGCCTTGATCAGGCAGATGGCCAAGGACAATCGACTCTGGGGTGCTGAAACTGGGCCTGCGTGTATGCAAGCGCACCATCCAGAAATACATGCGAGGAGCTCGCACAAAGCCTCCACGAGGGCAAAAGTGGAGCGCGTTTCTGCGCAACCACGCCGCGCAGGTCTGGGCCTGCGACTTCCTCCAAGTCACCGATCTGTTCTTTCGGCCGCTCGCGGGCCTTCTTCCTCATTGAATTAAAGTCTAGGAAGGTGATCCACGTGGGCGTCACGCGTTCTCCGAGTGATGTCTGGGTGGCGCAACAACTCCGGGAAGCCACGCCCTATGGACAAGCACCGAAATATTTGATTCGGGATAACGACAGCAAATTTGGGCCCAGCTTTGCTCGGGTGGCGACAACCAGCGGCATCAAGTTTCTCAAGACGCCCTATCACGCTCCCCGAGCCAATACCATCTGTGAACGCTTCTTGAGGAGCGTCCGACAAGAATGTCTGGACCACATGTTGATCCTGCATGAGAAACAACTCCAACGAATGCTCAATGGCTATGTCGCCTACTTCAATCGGGCACGGCCGTATCAAGGCATTGGGCAGCAGATCCCTGACTTCTCTGAATCATCTCATGCCGCTCCATAAAAAGGATCCAAAGTGGTAGCTGTTCCGATTTTAGCCGGTCTGCACCATGACTACCGAAAGGGGGCGTAACGAGGAAACCTCTGCACCGACCATACTGGAGTGAGTCAAGGAGCGCCAGAAGGTCATCGTCGGATGTCCAGATTCCTGGAAAGAAGACCTCTGGCCCTGCATCTAGATGGATTCCAAGAGCGCATGCTGCCAGAATGTCTGCGTAGTGCCTGCCCGATGGAGTTTTCTTCTCGCCATCCAGCCTGACCAACCGATTCCCCTTGTTCCTCCATCGAGTTCCGTGCCATATGAGAAGAAGGTTGGGTAGCTGAAGTCGGCCTTGTTGCTAACGGATGTGCCAAGGGTCTCGTACAGCTGTGACAGGAATGCTCACTCAATCGCGCAGAATCGGCCAATTACCAGAACGGATGTCCTAAGTAGCCATTACAGGACCTGTCGAATTATCCACCATGTCCCATGGGAGCACCTTCTATGAAACCAGGATACTCACGTAGTTATCCGGTAACGAACAGCCACTATACATCCTGACCAATAAGTCCTCCTGGTTCGTTACCGTCACAGTCTTTGAGCCACAGAACATGACTAGTGACCTAGCTCCCGTTGATAAATCTTGCCGGATGGGTTTGGGATGCCCATTGGCATCCAGGACACCAATAGGCCAGTAATAGCCCACTGAGACGAAATCTTTGCCAGTAAAATAGAAGAACGGAATCTTATACCTCATCGCGGTCTGCACATCGGTAATGAGGGTTAAAATGTGCGAAACAGCCACCTGGTAGCTATTATAAGGATCAATACCGCATCCCTTAAAGCAACCTGTTCCTTCCACTACCCACAAATGCTTCCCCAGTGCTCCACTATTTAAGTCAACGCCGAACTGCTGTGCCCAGAAGAGGAAGAGGCCATAAAGGCTATTCACACTCGCATCTGGATAGCCATTATGCCAGCTATCAATCAGGCCCAGGGTTTGTGTATGCCAATCCCAGTGACCACCAGGATGCACTATTGTATTCATGGCATCCTGCATTTGGTTGAGGTAATATGCCTGATCTACCAGCGGCTGATAATCTACTCCCCCAACATGTGGATCGAGCGAACCAAGTAGAACCGGGATATCTGAGCGCACCGCGTGCACAGCACGCTCGCAAAGATCATAAAACTTAGCGAAGTTTGTTGGTGGAATGTAGAGAAAGGCGACGGAGGGGTCCTGCTTCATTTCCTCGTTTCCACATTGCACGGCATCAGCCCCGCCTTGTGCAGCATCCTTAAGAGGTGCTGTATTATACAGGCGGGAATCATTTGGTCCCTGGCACAGAGTGAGCAAGACACGAATACCTTGCCGATGATAGTCCTGCACGGTTTTCTGGAGTACACTCCCTTTGAGATTACCCCAACCGCAGCTTGGATAACCCAGGCGCACCCAGGAAATGCCAGGATAGGAGGTCTGCGGATCGGCCTGTATCCCTAGAATTTGTGAAGATGGCACTGTTGCTAATGTTGGTATAGGGGTTGGAGTTGGCGTCGGTGAAGGGGTTGGAGTCGGCGTATGAGTGGCGACAGCTGTTGGAATTGCCCGCTCTGGAGAGGACGCACAAGAGACGACAAAAGCTACAATTAAACTGACAATGAGTACATCGGAGATGATATGAATGACGGGCCTGCCAATCGATACATGTTGTGGATTCATCACCTTTTATCCCCCTTGGCATAGGTATTAAATTTTTATGTCGGGATCATGCTACTAGCTTATACTATATTATAGGTGTTTAGACTAATTGAAGCCAAAAGGTAAGCCTCCTTCTGAGGGCAGACCTAAAAGAGTAATATTCTGAAAAACAAAGAAGCATTACTCCTGCAAATTTTGGAATTATGCAGCTCTTACGCAACTTCGATACTCCCTTGAAAAAGGGGATCGCCGAGAGTGGAGGTGCCGAGGGTACAAGAAGCTAAGCCGACCGACACATACGGTCGTCGGCGAGAGACGACCTGGCTTGCGTTCCTGCCGCAAGCTACATGGCTGGAGAGATCGGCTCTAACTTCACCTCATAGCCCAGCTTCTCTAAGCGGCGCACGAGTCGCTTCTGGACCGCTTGCCGATCCCATACATCGAAGTAATTGCCTCCCAGTTCCTCATAGTCTTTGTCTTGCGACAAGAGCTGGTAGATAATCACCAACGAGGTATGGCCCACCGCAATGGTGGCCTTCTTGCCTCCGCGCCGCAGGGCCAGTCGCTGATACTGGGTCGCGAGGTAGCAGTCCTTGCAGTGTATGGCAGCATGAGCGGCCTCCACCCAGGCGGAGCGCAGGAAGCCGACTGCCTTTGCGCGTCTTGCCGCTCAAACGCTTCCCTGCTGTACTGGCTACTTGGATCATCCGTTCAAAAATAAGCACGTCCAGACGGAGAAAGATCGTCATTCCCTGCTTGCAAACACAGGCGGGTCGGTGTAGAATCAGACGTCGTCGATAGCATCCTCATGCTCGAACGACAATACTCTTACGTGATGGAGAAGCTTCTCGTATGACTGGTGTTGTGACCCCACTCCTGCGGCTCTTGGATGGCTGCCGGTATACACTCTCCGCTCGCTTGACTCGTTGGACCAAACCGCTCACTTCCTCCTTGCCGCTGCAAACGCTGGCCGACCTTGGCCGGAGCAAGTCCGAGCTGGTGGCGGAAAATACCCTCTTGCGCCAGCAACTCATCATCCTCAAGCGGCAGGTGAAACGACCTGCATGTACGAAAACCGATCGACTGCTCCTCGTCCTATTGGCTAGGCTGGTTCGCACCTGGAAACAGGCTCTGTTCATCGTGCAGCCAGATACCCTGCTCCGCTGGCATCGAGAGCTCTTTCGCTTGTACTGGAAGCGCAAGTCCAAGACGACTTCTCATACGCCGAGGGTCGCGGCCGAAACGATTGCCTTGATTAGAGAGATGGCGACGAACAATCGGCTCTGGGGCGCTGAAAGGATTCGGGGGGAATTATTGAAATTGGGCATTTGGGTTTGCAAACGTACGATTCAGAAGTATATGAGAGGAGTTCGCCCACGCCAGCCAAGAGGTCAAAAGTGGAGCACGTTTCTCCGCAACCACGCTGCACAGGTCTGGGCGTGCGACTTCTTGCAGGTCACCGATCTCTTCTTTCGACCGCTCGCGGGCCTTCTTCCTCATCGAATTGAAGTCAAGGAAGGTGATCCACGTGGGCGTCACGCGTTCTCCGACTGATACCTGGGTGGCGCAACAACTGCGAGAAGCGACCCCGTATGGGCTCGCATCCAAGTACCTGATTCGTGATAACGATAGCAAGTTTGGACCTTGCTTTGCTCGTGTGGCGAAAACGAGCACGATCAAGATCCTCAAAACGCCGGTTCATGCCCCACGAGCCAATGCCATCTGCGAGCGCTTCTTGCGGAGCGTCAGACAGGAATGCCTGGACCGTCTGCTGATCCTGCAAGAGAAGCAGTTTGAGCGTGTCCTTCAGGCGTGTGTGGTGTACTTTAACCAGGCACGGCCTCATCAAGGCATCCAGCAACAGATCCCCCAACAGCGCCGATCGGTTCCTTGCGCTCAGGATGCAGGCAAGAAGGTGATCGCTCGTCCGATCATGGGTGGTTTACACCACGACTACCGTTGGGCGGCCTGAAGCGAAACCACATGTGAAAGCATCCAGCTGATGGACAAGGTCCATCCTGCTGATAGCTCATGGCTGAAGAGGTCTGTGGCAGGCCTCTCCTGCCACCTTTGCAGGCCTGTCCTCTTGGTCCGCTGCCCAAACACGCGTGGTTTCTCTGGTATATGAGAACTCTTCCCCTGCAATTTCGATGACTAAGCCCCACTTGATAACCAGAAAGATGCGAGCGGTGAAAGCCCAAGGGTCCTCTTTCTCGAACGGATGATCCAAGTAGCCAATACAGGTTTGAATGAGCGAAAGATAAGCTTGTAATCAACGGCAACATGCCATCTGGACTTGTAATTATAGAAAGTATGACTTGGGTGGACTTTCGTGTTTCCGATTCTCATCCTATATCACTGAACATATGCTTACTCTGGCAGTTTTAATAAGTTTGTTTCTCAATCTCTGTTTTTCGAGCTTGAAGCTCAACCAGTCTTTTCTTCAGTTCGGCCATTTCCTTTTCGATCTTCCTTAATTCTGTTTGATTTTTCCACTTTCGGAAATAATCCACACCAAGTTCTTCTATGATGTATTTTTCAAGCTGACTCCGTAAAATCCTAAGATACGGATTACCCCAGATAGAACCTTCTCGGTATTCAAGTTTCCCAGCTTGTATACCTTTCACAATGAATTCCCGCTCCACACCATATTCCTTCTCAGCAGTTACGTCACTAAGAGTTCCTCCTTTTCGATTCCACTCACCAAATTCTGCCATAGTTCTCCTTCTTATCTTCTTAGAGATACCGTACCGAAAGGTGTGTAACGATGTAGAATGAGAAGGTTCTAAACCAAGACAGGCCTGGTTTCCGGACTTTTCTGCTCTATGCCACTACACACCATTCGTTCTGGCATCGAGTTAGAATTATGCCTATACTCATTCTATGTTATCGACGTTTTAACCAACAAGAGCAGAAACGGCGCACAACTTTACCAGCGATCCGTTGCCACAATGGGATGGCATCGCAGCAACGGCGCAAGCTCGCACAGTTGGATCGCTGCCACCTCCACGCTGGTTTGGTCCGAGCGGATGCGCTGCTTTTCGAGCACCGCCGTCCAACTGCTGAGCTGCCCTGGCAGGAGGACGACCGTCGAAAATTGCCAGCCAGAGCTGATCGGCTTGCTGCTTTCCGGCAGGTTCGCCTTGTACACTACCGTGCTATCAGGCGAGGTCTTCGACTGCGGGCGCTCGTGACTTCTGGCATCGATATCCAACAACAACGTTCCTCCTCGCTTGGCCGCAGCAGATACGCGGGCAAACACTCCGCGTAAGCGGTTCTGGTCAATGCGTCCATCTTCGAACGCCTCATACAGACTCCCCCAGCGACGTTCGAAAAATGGCGAGAGCGACAATTCAGGAAACGAGTGGGTATGCGTCTCGGGAAGCCTCGCATCTACCGTATTGAACAAGGCGTCAGCCGCTCGAGGGAAACACCCGTACACCGACGTTCCGAAAGCCTTGCAATGTGTTAAGGTTCATCTGAGGAATGCTCCCGTATTGGATTTACCAGAACATTACTCGCTTGGGCACTCCTTTGTAAAGAGGACTGCCCACATGTCTCATTTAGTTTAAACGTCAATCATCAAGGGTGGTGCGTGTTTTTGTATTCGCTGCCTGATTTTCTTTCTGCAGACGAAGAGACCATGTCATCCCTTTGCCTGCCAATTTATGAAGTGGAGGTTTGCTTGTTCTCAAAATTTTGCTCATGTATTTCTTTGTGACGGCAATGCAAGAGGGAAGGCTGATAGCCTTGGCACAGGTCTCCGATTTTGGGAACGGATGTCCAAAGTAGCCAGCACAACAAAAAAACTTGCCAAAAAAGGCCAGAAAGGATACAGTAGTAGCATCACAGCAACATAGCTCATACTTGCCTCGACAGGAGATTCAAGCAGAGTGGGAAGAAGTATGTCGAAAAAATCAAAGCGAGCAAAGCAATCAAAGCTGGCTAAACAATCAAGGCCAATGAAACAATTACAACAAAGAGCATCGATACCATCTCAGATACGCGACCAGTTTGTGAATCGTGCCCAGTATGCCAAAGAGCAAATGCTCTTAGGTGATTTTGTAAGCTGCGTTCGCACCTGTGAACCACTGCTCAACTCCTTGCCCTGGCATTCAGAGCTGCGTCTTGAGGTACTCGCTTTGCTGGGACTAGCACATGGCATGCTGAAACATTATCAGCAGAGCTACGATGTTTTCAGCGAAGCGATCACTATCGATCCCACAATAGCCGAGTTCTGGCACAATCGTGGCCTTGCGTGTCACTATATGGCGCGTCCTGGTGAAGCAGTGCGGAATTTTGAGCGTGCAGTTGAACTCTCGAAGAACGATACAAGCGAAATGAGCCGCAAGTTTGCTGTGGAATTGGAGGTGGGTCGTCAGGAGCTTCAAGAAGCTATGCAGGCGCACGAAACGGATATCACATTCGAGCAATATATGGAAAGGGAGGAGTGCTTCACACAGGCACTGCGTCTGGTGAGGCAAGAAAAATGGCAAGAGGCCGAACTGCTGTTCCGACAACTCACCGAGACGGGGAGCCGCGTACCGTCGTACTGGGGGAACCTGGGGGTCAGTCTGATGATGCAATTCCGTTATGATGAGGCGGAAGGAGCGCTCAAGCAAGCCATTGCAATTGAGCCAGACTATCTCATTGCTCGTGATAACTTGAAGAAGTTGCCGGAAATTCGACGCTCAAAGAGACCTATAGAGCATAAACTGATCAATCCGTCTCGGGAGGAGGATGTCAAACAGTCTCTGGTCCTTTATCAGAAGGATGAGGAGGGTAAAGTTACCTCCGGTACTATCATTGAGAAGGTTGGACATACTGTGACAAGCACCTGGAGACAGCTTGGAAAACAACGCCCACTCTATGACTTCTTTCTGAACACGTACCAGGATACACGTTTTACCACCTGTCCACATTGTAAGGGCAAGACTCGATCCCGCAAGTTTTCCCTGGTCGTGAATGTGAACCCCAAACATGCCATCATAGTGGACAAGATATGCCGTTTCTGCAATGCCTGTGATCTGTTGATTGTTCACCAGGATCAACTAGAAGAGCAACTTGCCACCGAATTCATGACCATCAACCCGGAGGTCATTGGCAATGACTATCAAGTAATAGGAACGCTCGATAGAGCGGAGTGGAACCAGGGCAAGCAAGATCCATTGTCTGTTGAGCGAGTGATAGAATACCTGCACGATTTCAATGAAGTTGTCTCGTTTGAGCGAGTGCCTGTGGGAAAGTAACGTTTGGAACAGTCGAAGGAGCATTTGATACCTGTACTGGTTATGTGAGATATCCGTTCCAATACATATGCGCTGACGATGAGCTTCACCCATATCTTTTCCTCTTTATCCACATAAAGGGCAAGCTTTTCCACATTTTTCTTTGCCCTCTTCTTTTAGAACGGATATCCCAAGTAGCCAGTACAATGGATTCGAATCACTTTCCGGGTATCACTTCCAGGCCGAGATGCTCTCTAAGCTTGACTTTGTACATTTCCAACCTACTAACAAAGTGCTACCGACCACCGCTCAAGAGTCGAGCGGGGCACTAAAACCACACCGGGATCGGTAGGTGATGTGGGAAAAGTCCCATGCCCCCAGAGAGCTCGCCTGACAGCTGCGAGCACATCCCGAAAGGTGGCGGTCTGCTTGCGATACCAGGCGGCTTGAGCGACAGGAACCTGCCCATCGGGGTGCAACGCCCGCCCAAAGAGTGTCACCAGGCTGTAGAGGCCAAAGAGCAGCGGGGTCGAGCGTGCAATCGCCAGGTCTGACCACTGCCGTTGCGTCTCGATGCCTATATGGGCACGACTCTCCTCAAAGGTCACCTCCAGGCTCCAGCGCTTCATGAAATCGCGGATGATCTGTTCTGCTGTCTGGGTGGGGTCAGTGGAAAAGATGGCTTTGGGGGGACGCTTGCCCAGTGGATCCCGCGTGAGGGCCCAGCGAATGGGTAGCGGATCCGATCCGTAGCGATACCACAGGGCAGTGCCGGTGCAGATCTCGAGGGTGCGCTCTCCTTGGCCATACCAGTCCAGGGTGAGCTTCTGCCAGACCGTTTCCGGGTCCTGTAAGACCTGTTCCAGTGCTGGCAGGCGTGTGCCGACGACTCGCGGACGGCCAATCGTGTGCGGGGTGCGTGCGGGAGGTGGCTCATGGAGCACTGCGTCCAAGCGGCCCGTTGTGATCAAGGTCACCCGCTGATGCTGGGCA
>Ga0187780_10004334_pt1 | contig 10653 bp, 10 predicted proteins | sample 1015_Q2_SP10_20__FD_132429 | JGI IMG/M metagenome (GOLD analysis project Ga0187780, IMG submission 132429) | Tropical peat soil microbial communities from peatlands in Department of Meta, Colombia - 1015_Q2_SP10_20_MG | ecosystem: Environmental > Terrestrial > Soil > Wetlands > Peat | place...
ACGCGCGCCGCCCGCCGCGAGTCGTGGAGCAGCATCAACGCGAGCAGTCCGAGCACCTCGGGCTCGTCCGGCATCGACACCGCGAGGAGCTTCCCGAGTCGGATCGCCTCGTCGCAGAGCTCGCCGCGAACATGCTCTTCCCCGCTCGTCGCGGCATAGCCCTCGTTGAAGACGAGGTAGAGCACGGCCAGCACGGCTCGAAGGCGATCGGGCAGCAGATGGTCCGGCGGGACGCGAAACGGGATCCCGGCGGCGCGGATCCTGTGCTTCGCGCGGACGAGCCGCTGAGCCATCGCCGGCTCGGCGACGAGGAACGCCCGGGAGATCTCCGCCGTCGTGAGGCCCCCGACCTCGCGAAGCGTGAGTGCGACCTGCGCCTCGACCGCGAGCGCCGGGTGACAGCACGTGAAGACGAGCGCGAGCCGGTCGTCCGGGATCGCGCTCACCTCGCCCGCCTCCGTCGGCAGCTGCGCGAGCCGGCCGAGGAGCTCGACCTTGCGCGAGAGCGTCTGCTCGCGCCGGATCCGGTCGATCGCGCGGTTCCGCGCCGTCGTGACGATCCAGGCTCCCGGGTTGGCGGGCGTGCCGTCTCGCGCCCAGGTCGCGACCGCGGTCGCGAACGCCTCCTGCACCGCTTCCTCGGCGAGGTCGAAGTCGCCGAGGACGCGGATGAGGATCGAGACGGCACGGCCCCACTCTTCCCGGAAGGCGCGGGCGACTGCGTCTATGCAGCGGCCTCCGGCACCGTGACGTCGAGGACGGGCCGGATCTCGAGCGAGCCGTGCTGCGCCGCGGGGACGAGCGCGGCAAGCCGGATTGCCTCGTCGAGATCGGGCAGCTCGACCAGGAAGACGCCGCCGATCACCTCCTTCGTCTCGGCGTACGGGCCGTCCGTGACGATCGTCCGGCCGTCGCGGATCTTGACGACCTTCGCCTCGCCGGCCGCTTCGAGCTCCATCCCGCCGGCGTTCGGATCCGCCTTCTTCAGCTCGTCGAAGAGCGCATACCACCGCGGCAGGTCCTCCGCGCGTCCCGCCGCCTTCTCCTCGTCGGTCATCGAGTCCCAGGAGCTCTGGTCCGTGTAGATGAGCAGTGCGTATCTCACAGGTGACCCTCCTCGGGATCGCGGTGGACGGCTCGGACCTCGATCGCGCCGTACCGAGCGGCGGGGATGCCCGCGGCCCAGTCGCACGCCTCCTCGATCGAGTCGCACTCGAAGACGAAGTAGCCGCCGAGCGCCTCCTTCACCTCTGCGTAGGGGCCGTCGACGACGAGCGTCTGCCGGTCGCGGAGGCGGACGGTCGTCGCGGCACCCGACGAGGCGAGCCGGTCGCCGTCGATCATCACGCCGGCCGCGCGTGCCTTGGCCGCGAACGACATGTAGTCGGCGATCACACCGTCGCGGACGTCGTCGTCCAGTGCGTCCCACGCGGCCTCGTCGCTGTGGATCAGTGCCAGGTACTGCACGTGACCTCCTTTGGGCTGATTGCACCACTACGACGAACGGCAGGGCTCGAAATCGACACCTCGGCCCCGTTCACGTCCGCGCAACCATCCGTTCGAGCAGGGCGTGGGCGCCTGCCTTGTCGAGATGCTCGTTCAGATTGCCGCACTTCGGGCTCTGGACGCAGGACGGGCAACCGCTGAGGCACGGGCAGCCCGCGAGCAGGCGCGCGGTGTCGGCGACCCAGCCGTCGAAGCGGTCGAAGCCGCGCTCGGTGAGGCCGACTCCGCCCGCGTGCCCGTCGTAGACGAAGATCGTCGGGAGGCCCGTCTGGAAGTGGACGTTGGTCGAGAGGCCGCCGAGATCCCAGCGGTCGCACATCGCCCAGAGGGGGAGGAGCGCGATCAGCGAGTGCTCTGCTGCGTGCAGGGCGCCGATCAGCGCCGGCATCTCCTCCGACCCCGCGAGCAGCTCGCCGTCCGGGCAGAACCAGATCGCCTCCGTCTCGAAGGTCGTCGTCGGCAACGTGAGCGGGACGGTCTCGAGCGTCGAGCCGTCTGCGATCGCCTTCCGCTGGTACGCGACGACCTGCTCCGTTACGGAGACGCGACCGAAGCTGAGCTCCACGCCGGCTCGCCGCGCGCCGCGAAGCGGTTCCTCGATCGCCGTCTCGGTCTCCTTGCGGACCTGCGTGTACCAGTCGACGCTCTCACGGTGGACGAGAGCGACCCGTGACTCGTGGTCGAGGCTCGTCACGAGGTACTGCTCGCCGAGGTGGAGGTAGACCGCACCGTCGTGCACGGTCGAGTACGCGCGCTCGCGCTCGACGAGGCCGAGCACCGAGCCGCTCGCGGTGTCGACGAGCGTGAACGCCTCCTGGTCGCCCGAGCGGAGCGAGATCCGCGCCGCAGGGTAGTCGCGCCCCTTCCAGACGTATCCGGCCTGGGTGGATTCGAGCTCGGGGAGCTCGGCCGCCCGCTCGAGGGCCTCGGGCCCGAGAACGGCTGCGTCGTCGGAGGAGAGCGGCGCTTCGTAGGCTGCTGCGAGCACGTGCGGGTCGAGGATCCGCGGGCTCGTGTGGTCGAGGATCGCGGCCTCCGTCTGGCGCGCGAGCAGCGCCTCGGGCTCCCGCGCGAAGAACTGGTCGAGCGCGTCCTCGCTCGCTATCAGCACCGCGAGCCCTCGGCTCCGCCGCCCCGCCCTGCCCCACTGCTGCCGGAGCGAGGCGACCGTCCCCGGGAAGCCGACCGAGATCGCGCAGTCGAGCGTCCCGATGTCGATCCCGAGCTCGAGCGCGTCGGTCGCGGAGACGCCGAGCAGCTCCCCCTCGACCAGGCGGCGCTCGATCTCCCGCCGCTGCGCCGGCGTGTAGCCGGCTCGGTACGGCGCGAGCCGCGCCGCGGTGGCCGAGTCGACGCGCTCGGCCGTGAAGCGGTGGATCAGCTCGGCCGCCTTCCTGCTCTTCGCGAAGCAGATCGTGCGAAGTCCCTTGGTGACGAGCTGCGACATCAGAAGCGATGCCTCGCCAAGGGCGCTCGCACGCTGGCCCAGCTCGGCGTCGACGAGCGGAGGGTTCCAGATCACGATCTCCCGCTCTGCCCGCGGGGCGCCGTCGCGGTCGACAACCGTCGCCGGAGCCCCGGTGAGGGAGATCGCGAGCTCGCCCGGATTCGCGATCGTCGCCGACGTGAGCAGGAACTGGGGCTCGGTCCCGTAGCTGCCGGCGAGCCGGCGGAGCCGCCGCAGGACGTTCGCGACGTGCGAGCCGAACACGCCTCGGTAGACGTGCGCCTCGTCGATCACGACGTAGCGGAGGTTCGTGAGGACGTCGCCCCAGCGGTCGTGGTGCGGGAGCAGTCCGACGTGGAGCATGTCGGGGTTCGTGAGGATGATGTTCGCCCACTTGCGGATCTGCCAGCGCCGCTCCGACTCGGTGTCACCGTCGTAGATCGCGGGGCGGAGCCGGTTCAGGCGGAAGGCGGCGAGCGCACGAGCCTGGTCCTGCGCGAGCGCCTTCGTCGGATAGACGTAGAGGGCGCGGGCTTTCGGGTCGGCAGCGATGGCCGAGAGCACAGGCAGGTTGAACGCGACCGACTTGCCGGACGCGGTGCCGGTCGTGACGACGACGTGCTCGCGCCGGCGAACCGCGTCCCATGCGTCGCGCTGGTGCGAGAAGAGCTCGGTGATGCCGTTCCCGAGGAGCGCCGAGACGACGAGCGGGTCGAGGTCGTCCGGGAGCCGCTCCGTGCGACCGACGCTGCCGGGCTCCGACCCGCAGTACGCGACCTCCTCGCCGGTGAGGAGGTCGCTCCAAGGCGTGGGAGGCGAGTGGGCGGCGCTCAGCTGCGCGGCCCTGCCGGTCGGAACCCGGCACACGAGAGGTTCAGCGCCGCGATCGCGTTGCCCGAGAGCTCGGCGTACGCGGTGTGCTCGTTCTCCTGCCAGCCCTTCGCCGGGTCGCGCCCACGAAAGCGGTAGCGGATCCGCGTCCGGTCGGCGACGGGCTCCGTCTCCGCGGCGAGCAGTTCGAAGTCGTCGAGCCCCGCGAGCCAGAACCGGTACTGATCGGCGATCTCACGTGGCCCCTGCCGCTCGCGAAGTCGATGCGGCGTCAGTGCCCGGAGGACGGCGTCGGGGGCGAAGCAGCCCTCGATCCGTGCAAAGTCCCGGTTGCCGATGCCGTCCAGGAGGTCGGCGGGTGCGGTCTGCTCCACGCGCTCGACGGTAGCACCCGCCGGCGGCTACCCCTCGGCGAGGAAAGGCCCGAAGACGCGCTCGAAATGCGCCTTCGGGCGAGCGCCCACGACCGTCGCGCGGGGCTCGCCGCTCACGAACAGGATCACCGTCGGCAGCGAGAGGACGTCATAGCGAGAGCCGACCGCGACGTTCTCGTCGAGGTTCAGCCTGACGAGGCGGAGGCGACCGCACTGTTCCGCCTCGAGCTCCTCGAGAATGCGCCCGACCGTGCGGCACGGCCTGCACCACGGCGCCCAGAAGTCGACGACGACGGGGAGCTCCTCGCCGAGGACCTCCTCGGCGAAGGTCGAGTCGGTGACGTCCACCGCAGCCACGCTACAGCTCGCCGCGCAATGCCCGGAGACGGAGAACCGGCACCTGCCTCATCGCCTCGAGCACGATCGCGCCGCTCATCTTCGACTCGCCGACGCGGCGATCCGCGAACGTGATCGGCAGCTCCTCGACCCGGAAGCCTGCGCGGATCGCCCGGTACGTCCCCTCGATCTGGAACCCGTAGCCGCGCGTGCGGATCGCATCCACGTCGATCGTCTGCAGAACGTGCCGCTTGAAGCACTTGAAGCCGCCGGTGAGGTCGCGCACGCGGACACCCAGGATGACGCGCGCGTAGAACGAGCCGCCGCGGGAGACGATCCGGCGCCCGAGCCCCCAGTTGACGGTGCCGCCGCCCTCGACCCAGCGCGAGCCGAGCGCGACGTCGGCACCCGACTCACACGCCCCGATCAGACGCGGCACGTCCTTCGGGTCGTGGGAGAAGTCGCAGTCCATCTCGAGCACGAAGTCGGCGCCGGTCGCGAGGGCTCGGTGGAAGCCGGCGACGTACGCGGCGCCGATTCCGTCCTTCTTCGGCCGGTGGAGCACGTCGAGCCACGGCAGCTCCTGCCGCAGCTCGTCCGCGAGGGCGCCCGTCCCGTCCGGGGAGGCGTCGTCGATCACGAGCACCCGGTCGCGCGTCGCATCGATCACCTCGCCGAGAGCCCGCACGAGGGGCTCGAGGTTCTCTCGCTCGTTGTACGTCGGCACACAGACGACTGCGCGGAGCTGGCCCGGCATCGTCTGATCTTGCCCTCTCGCCCTGCCGGCCGCGGACCGAACGTGTACGGCGGGCAGGTGGGCTGGGTTCGGCTCGATCGCGCCTCCGTATGATCGGCGGGTGCCGACGACGCTGCCGAGGAACGCCGAGCTCGCCGACCAGCTCGACCTGCTCGCCGACCTGTCCGAGCTCCTCGGCGAGCAGGGCTTCCGGGTGATCGCCTACCGGCGAGCGGCGACGCGGATCCGCGAGACGCCCGGCTCGGTGGCCGAGATGGCGCTCGCGGGGACGGCGAAAGACCTCCCCGGCATCGGCCGGACGATCGAGGAGAAGCTTGTCGAGGTCGTCGAGAAGGGCGAGATGTCGGCCGTCGCCAAGCGACGGGCCGAGGTGCCCGAGGAGCTCGTCACGTTCCTCCGCCTCCCCGGGCTCGGCCCGAAGACCGCCGCGCGCATCTGGCGCGAGCTCGGGATCTCGACGCTCGGCGCGCTGCGGGAGGCAGCAGAGGCCGAGCGCCTGCGGGGCCTGCCCGGGCTCGGCGCGCGCTCGGAGGAGAAGATCCTCGAGGCGCTGCGCAAGGGGATCGGTGACGACGCGCCGCGGCGGACGCCGCTCGGCGTCGGCCTGCCCGCCGTGCTCGAAGCAGCCGCCGCGCTGCGGGCACACCCCGCGGCGATCCGGGTGTCCGAGGCGGGGAGCGTGCGCCGCCGCCGCGAGACGTTCCGCGACCTCGACCTGATCGCGACCGCGACCGACCCGGCGGCGCTGACGGGCGCGTTCGTCGCGCTCCCGTTCGTTGCCGAGGTCGTCGCCCATGGCGACACGAAGGCGACGGTGATCTCCGGGAACGGCCTTCGCTTCGACTTGCGTGTCGTCCCGCCGGAGAGCTACGGGAACCTCCTGCAGCACTTCACCGGCTCGAAGGACCACAACGTCGCACTCCGCGAGGCTGCGGTGCGGCAAGGGCTGTCCGTCTCCGAGTACGGGATCACGACCGTGGAGACCGGCGCCGTCTTCACGGCGCAGACGGAGGAGGAGGTCTATGCATACCTCGGCTACGAGTTCATCCCGCCCGAGCTGCGGGAGAACTCCGGCGAGCTCGAGGCCGCGCGCGAGGGCCGGCTGCCTGCTCTGATCGAGCTCTCCGACCTGCGCGGCGACCTGCACAGCCATTCGACGTGGTCGGCCGACGGGAAGAGCTCGCTCGAGGAGATGGCGCTCGCAGCCCGTGCTCGCGGCTACGCCTACCTCGCGGTGACCGACCACTCGCACTACCTGCGAGACGGCAGGCTCGAGCTGCAGGCCGCGCAGATCGAGGGTCTGAACGAGGAGCTGGCGCCGTTCCGGTTGCTGCGAGGGATCGAGGCCAACATCAGGGCCGACGGCAATCTCGACGTCTCCGACGAGACGCTCGCAGGGCTCGACTGGGTCGTCGCCTCGCTCCACACCTCCTTCGACCGCAATCCCACCGAGCGTGTCGTCGCGGCGATCGAGAACCCGCACGTCGACTGCATCGGCCATCTGACGGGCCGGCGGCTCTCTCGCCGCGATGGCGCGGACGTCGACGTCGAGCAGGTCGTCGAGCGCGCCGCCGCGACCGGGACCGCGCTCGAGATCAACTCGCAGCCCGACCGGCTCGACCTGCGCGACACGCACGCGCGACTGGCAGGTGAGGCGGGCGTGCGGATCTGCGTCGACAGCGACGCCCATTCGACGGCCGCGCTCGGGTATGTCGAGCTCGGCGTCGCGCAGGCGCGCCGCGCCTGGCTGACGAAGAAGCAGGTGCTGAACACGCAGACGCTGAGCCGCGTGCTGAAGGCGGCGCGGTGAGCTTCCGGGAAGACGGCGCCGCGGCGCTCGACTGGGTCGCGTCCTACCTGGAGCACGTGCGCGAGTACCCGGTGCTCGCACAGGTCGCTCCCGGCGACGTCCGCGCCGCGCTGCCCGCGGCTCCTCCCGAGACGGCCGAGCCGTTCTCCGCGCTGCTCGCCGACCTCGACGCCGTGCTGATGCCCGGCATCACGCACTGGCAGAGCCCGCGCTACTTCGCCTACTTCGCGACGACCGCCTCCGAGCCGGGGATCCTCGCCGAGCTGCTGATCGCCGGCCTCAACCAGATCGGGATCCTCTGGCGCGCGTCGCCCGCGCTGCAGGAGCTCGAGGAGGTCACGCTCGACTGGCTGCGCCAGCTCTTCGGGCTGCCGGACCCTCTCCACGGTCAGCTCGAGGAAGCTGCCTCGATGAGCACCTTGACCGCGCTTGCGGCCGCGCGAGCGGCCCGGTCCGACCGTCGCGTGGTCGTCTGCTCGGAGCACGCGCACTCGTCGGTCGACAAGGCGGCCCGCCTGCTCGAGCTCGAGCTGCGGAAAACCCCGGCAGACGAGGCGTACCGTCTTCGACCTGAGCAGCTCGACCTGTCCGGCGCGTGCGCGGTCGTCGCCACGATCGGGACGACGGGCTCCACCTCGGTCGACCCCGTTCCCGCGATCGCCGACGCGTGCGAGGCGGACGGTGTCTGGCTCCACGTCGACGCCGCCTACGCGGGGTCGGCAGCGGTCTGTCCGGAGCTGCGGCCGCTGTTCGCAGGCTGGGAGCGCGCCGACTCGATCGTCGTCAACCCGCACAAGTGGCTGTTCGTGCCGCAGGGGTGCTCGGTCTTCTGGACACGCCGCCCCGACGACGTGCGAAACGCGTTCAGCCTCGTGCCCGAGTACCTCCGCGTCAGCGAGGGGGTGGCGAGCCTGAGCGAGTACTCGCAGGTGCTCGGGCGCGGGTTTCGCGCCCTCAAGCTGTGGGCCGTGCTCCGCTGCTACGGACGAGAAGGGCTGCAGGCGATCCTCCGGGAGCACGTCCGGCTGGCCGCACTCTTCGAGGAGTGGGTCGCTGCCGAACCGGGGTGGGAGCTCTGCGCGCCGCGGCCGTTCTCGCTCGTCTGCTTCCGGCTCGAGGGCGCCGACGACCGCAACGAGGAGCTGCTGGGGCGCGTCAACGCGAGCGGCGAGATCTTCGTCTCGCACACGAAGCTCGACGGGCGCTTCGTGCTCCGCTTCGCCGTCGGTAACGCGCGCACGACCGAGGACGACGTGCGGCTCGCGTGGGACGTGCTCCGCCGCGAGGCGGCGCAGGTCTAGCCTGCGGGGATCACCGGAAGCCAGACACGGGAGGCGGCGAGCTCACGGCCGGTGCCGACCGGCCCGGCGTTCGGCACGCCGACGATCGTTCCGGCGGCGAGGAGACCGCGACGAGGGATCGCCCTGTTCCAGCCGCGCAGCGCCGAGAGCTTCGCGGTCCGGGAGCTGTTCACGAGCGTCGCACGGAGTGAGAAGCAGGGGTTCGCGACACACCGGACGCCGGTGTCGACGACGAGCCAGATCGGTTTCGCGCTCGGCGCCGTTGTGGTCGAACGCCACACGGTGCTTGCCACGAGGCGGTCCTCGGCAGGAAGGCCGTTCTGCGCCGGCACCGTCGTGAGCGTTCCGGCGACGAGCACCTGGTCGAAGGTCAGTCGCCGCTGGAGCTGCGCCCACTGCGCCGGGAGGAGCACGCGGGACGTGTCGATCTCGAGCGCATGGCACGCCGGGCGGGCGGTTCCGTCGGCGCAGGTCGTCCGCGTCCGGTTCACCTCGCTCGCGAAGTAGCCGCCACAGAGAGGGCTGGGGCACAGCCGTGGATCGGGACGCAGCCGGTAGACGATCGAAGGGGCTGGCCGCCCAGCCGGCGCGCCCGCTGCGAGCCCCAGGACGAGGGCGAGGATGGCGACGAGAATCGCCGAGCCCGGGCGCCGAGCGACCACGCTGAGCCGAGGCTACCGCGAACGTTTCCGGCGAGGGGCGACCCAGAGCTCGCCCGGTGCGATAGCGTGGCTCCGGACCAGTTCACTGGCTGAAGGGAGATCGAGTGGTCGCCAGGAGCAAGCGGAAGTGGTATGCGCTGGGGCTGCTCTGCACGACGCAGTTCCTCGTGGTACTCGACATCGCGATCGTCAACGTCGCGCTGCCGTCGATCCAGCAGGATCTCCACTTCACGCAGGAGAGCCTGCAGTGGGTGATCAGCGCCTACGCGCTCGTCTTCGGCGGCTTCCTCCTGCTCGGCGGACGGATGGCCGACCTGCTCGGCCGCCGCCGGGTCTTCTTCGCCGGCCTGATCGTCTTCACGCTCGGCTCGCTGCTCTGCGGTCTCTCCTGGAACGAGCCGTCGCTCATCTCCTCGCGCGCCTTCCAGGGCCTCGGCGCGGCGCTGATCACGCCGTCCGCGCTCTCGATCCTCACGACGACGTTCGCTGAGGGCCGCGAGCGGAACATCGCGCTCGGCGCCTGGGGCGCGGTCGGAGGGGTCGGCGCGGCGGCCGGCGTGCTGATGGGCGGGATCCTCACCGACCTGCTCTCGTGGAGCTGGATCTTCTTCGTCAACGTCCCGGTCGGCGCGGCGGCGCTCGTGCTCACACCCGTGCTCCTGAACGAGAGCCGCGACCTGAAGGTGAAGTCGTTCGACGCGCTCGGGGCGATCCTCGTCACCTCGGGCCTCGTGCTGCTCGTGCTCGCGATCACGAAGGGACACGACTGGGGTTGGGGCTCAGGTCGAACCGTGGGCGTGTTCGTGGTCTCCGCGGTGCTCCTCGTGTCGTTCGTCGTCTGGGAGGCGCGGCAGGCCGAGCCGCTCATGCCGCTCTCGATCTTCCGGCTGCGCACCCTGGCGGCCGCCAACGTCGCGGGGCTGATCCTCGGCACAGCGCTGTTCGCGATGTTCCTGATGCTGACGCTCTACATGCAGCAGGTGCTCCACTACTCGCCGCTCAAGACCGGCGTCGCCTACCTCGCGGTGGCGGGTACCGCCATCCTCTGGGCGAACGTCGCCGCACAGGTCGTGAACCGCGTCGGCGTGAAGCCCGCGCTCGTCTTCGGCATGGTGATGATGACGATCGGGCTGCTCCTCTTCACGCGCGTCTCGGTCGGAGGGTCGTACGTCGCGGATCTGCTTCCCGGCTTCCTGGTCATCGGCCTCGGGATCCCGTTCTCCTTCATCCCGATCACGATCGCCGCGGTCGCAGGAACGAAGCCGGAGGAGGCGGGGCTCGCGTCCGGGCTGATCAACACCTCGCAGCAGGTCGGCGGCGCTCTCGGCATCGCCGTGCTCTCGACGATCGCGACTTCTGGGCTGCCGTTCCACCGTGCTCCCACGGCGCAGGAGCTGACGCACGGGTTCCAGAACGCGTTCTGGGTGGGCGTCGGCGTGAGCGCGGTCGGAATCCTGGTCTCGGTGCTGCTCGTGCGCCGGGGCGACACCGCGCCGCAGGCGGTGCTGGAGGAGCCGGCCTCCGAGATCGTCTGAGCCGCTCCCGTCGGCAGGACCCGTTCCTAGGATGAGGGGTGTGCTGTCGTCGCGGCTCGCCCGGCTCGTTGCGATCGGGCTGGTCGCCGGGCTG
>Ga0187780_10004335_pt1 | contig 10651 bp, 11 predicted proteins | sample 1015_Q2_SP10_20__FD_132429 | JGI IMG/M metagenome (GOLD analysis project Ga0187780, IMG submission 132429) | Tropical peat soil microbial communities from peatlands in Department of Meta, Colombia - 1015_Q2_SP10_20_MG | ecosystem: Environmental > Terrestrial > Soil > Wetlands > Peat | place...
GCCGGGGCGCGCGCCGCCGGGCACCGTCACTTCAATCCGCGTCGTCGACAGGACCTTGAACTCCGCCCTCAGCGTCCCCAGTTCGACCGTGCTGACCGCACCGAGTGCGCTGCCCTGGACCGTCACCGTGCTGCCGGTTATGCCGGAGCTCGGCGTGAAGCTCGTCAGCTTCGGAGCTTCGGTCAGACTCGCCGGCGGCGAGAACGCGCCGAGGCCGATCGGGCTGCCCACCCCCGAGGGACCGTCAAAGCCGACCGCCGCCTGGCAGGAGGTGGCCGTCCCGCAGCTGCCGTCGCTACCGGAGACGACATCGAATAGAGCGGCGCTTTCGCCGGCGTGCGAGTAGAGCGTCGCTGCCGGGAAGGCGACGCGGCGGGCGCCGCCCGCGAGGGCGAACTCGGCGGCGACGATCGGGGAGGCGACCGAGGTACCGCCGAAGGCTGTCCAGCCGGTCGGCGCGCCGTTGCCTTCAGGCGTGCTATCGAAGATGTCCACACCGGTCTTCGGGCTGCCGACCGCCGCGACGTCGGCGACAGAGCGCGCTTCGCCGCAGCCCGTAGCCGAGAAGCCCGCGACGCTCAGCTGCCAGGCGGGCGCTTCGAAGATCTGGCTGCAGCCGCTGCCGCTCCCTTCCCAGACGCTGCTATTGAAATGTTCGCCTTCCTTGGTCAGCGCCGTGCCGCCCACGGCGATCACGTCGGGGGAGTCCGGCGGGAAGTCGGCGGTCGCCGGCTCTCCCTTGCAGCTTTGGTTGAGATATCCGCAGTCGCCGGAGCTGGCTGTGATGACCACCCCAGGGTGGTCGTAGTCGGCGCCGAGTTCTTCGAACAGGCTCGCGATCGCGGGTTCCTCGGGGCTGTCGTAGGAGTTGCTGACCTCGGTCGCGCCCGCTTGCACCGCGGTGTTGACAGCCGCGGCAAGTTCATTGATCGCTTCGCCGTTCGCCTCGACCAGCAGGATGTGGCAGCTCTGGCAGATCGCGTGCGCCATCTGCACGTCGATCGAGATCTCACCCGCCCACGCACCGTTCTCGGCGGGCAGCGGGCTGGCCTTGCCTTCCTGGTCGAGCTTGCGAAAGCAGCCATTCGCGGCCGTGCACGACGGCAGGCCGAACTGCTGGTCGAACACACCCAGGTCGGCTTCCGCGGTGGGGTCGTCAAAGGCGTCCACCACCGCGACCGTCTGCTTCGACGAGGCCGTCGTTTCGGTCGGAAGCGCGTAGGCCGCGTGCAGATCCTGAGGCGTCAGGAACCCGGCCAGCGGCGTGGGCTGTTCGACCGCGGGCACAGCCTGTGCGGCCGTGCCTTCACCGGCGCTCGCGCTGGGGTGCGCTGCAAGCTGCGCCGACGCGGGCGCGCCAGTCACCAGCCTGATCGCCGCGCATCTCGCCGCCAACGGACGCGGCGTGCCGCACACGACCTGCGCCTGGTAGCCGGCTGTCGGCTGCACAGCGAGGGCCGACGCACTCCCGCCCGCACCCAGCACGAAGGCCGTGAGCAGCACGAACGCGGCCGCCCTCAAGATGCGCACCAAACCCCCACCCTCCCCACAGCGAGGCCCTCTCCCCATCGCGCAATCGTATCGCTGCGCAGGCCGCTTGTCGACAGTTAGCCACCGTGCGACGCTCTTGCTCTCAAGCTCGGTTGACACGTGCCCGTCCCTCGCCGTGCACTGCGGCGCTCCAGCGCCGGCTGTCCTAGCCGCGCCTAGGTTTCCCTGATCGCACTACGGGTAGTTCGAGGTTGCCGAACGTAACGCGATCGTGATCGCGCGGTGTTGGAAGCTCGTGAACAAGCAGCGTGCAAAAAGGTTGAGTTGCTCTACATAGACAACGCGTCAGACCTCGATCACACTGGCGGTGAGGACGCCGTCGCGCTGGTCAGCGTGGGCGGGGAACTTGACTACGGCGCGACTCCACAGCTGAGGCGACGCCTGTTCGCGAGCATCGATCGTGGCGGCCGCCATCTGGTGCTCGATCTCTCGAACGTCACATTCATCGACTCGCTCGCGATCGGCACGCTGATCGCCGCCCGCGCGAGGCTTCGTGAAGTAGGCGGTGGCTCATTGCGCGTGGTCTGCGCTGGTCACAACGAGCAGGTGCTGCGGATGTTCGACATCGTCAGCGTCGCTGAACTGATCGAGCTTCACCCCTCGCGCACGGAGGCGCTCGCCGCAGCCAACAAGGTTCGGCGCACACAAGACTCCGCGGCGTTCGCGTGCGTGGCGCAAGCAGCACCTACGGTGCGCTTGGCCGGCCGACGATCTATCCCAGCGCAGACGGCGGCGCGTCGCTACACCGACGAATCCGCCGACGCGCGCATCGCCGCGCACGGCACGAACTCCAGCCTGCTTCGGCGATACGCCGTCGACGAGCTGGCGTAAGCGCACAAGGCGCGTCGCGAAGCCTGCGCCCGCAACTCGCACCCCGACGGCGTGTTCATGCGTACGGAACCGGAAGGGCTAAAGCACTACGGGTCACAACCGGTTTCCACCGTGTCAACCAGGAGGAATTCAATGCGTGTCAAGCGCAGGGCTCTCGCAGTAGTTGCCGTTCTCGGCCTGGCCTCGCTGGGCCTTCCGAGCCTCGCCTCGGCGCTGCCTACGGTCACGTTCAAAGCGAAGGCCGTCCCGATTCGCGGCTTCCCGCACACCGGCAACATCCTCGGCGCCGGCGCAGCACTTGAAGCTGAATACACGATCGAAGGCACCGAATACCTCGGCTCGCCGCCACCGTTGATCGGCGTCAACTTCTACCTACCCAAGGGCTCGGTGCTGCACTCGACCGGCTTTCCGACCTGCAGCGAAGAAGTGGTCAAGCAGTCGGGTCCGATCGCCTGCCCGAAAGGCTCTCACGCGGGTCCTGTCGGCATGGCGCTTGGCTTCGTCAGCCTCGGCGGCGAACGCGTCCAAGAGCCCGCGGAAATCTTCTCCTTCTACAAGCCCGGCGGCGGCTTGATCTTCCTCACCGTCGGCCACTCGCCGGTGTCGCTGGAAATCCTCTCGCCCGGCCACTACGTCAACCTGGGCGGCGCCAAAGGCTACGGACCGGAGTTGATCACCGACGTGCCTGAGATCGCGAGCCTGCCCGGCGCGCCGTTCGCGTCGGTCAAGACGATCAAGGTCACGGCCGGCTCGGCGATCAAGTCGCACGGCAAGACCATCTACTACGGCCGAGTGCCGAAGAAGTGCCCGAAGGGCGGCTTCCCGCTGAGGACGGAGCTGACGTTCGCCGAAAACGGCGAAGAATCAAAACCAGTGACCGTTACCAAGACCTACAAGGCGCCGTGTCCGCGCAAGTAGCTCAACCCTGAAACAACTGTGGGCGGTCCCACGGTCTCCGGGCCGCCCACGCATCATGTCGCCCCCTGTGGCCCTGGGGTGGCAGCGGGCGGGTCCGAAGAGCCTCTCGGGCCCGCCCTTCGCTTGTGAGCGGGGGGCGCAGGCGTCGTCGAGCCCAGTAGCGCTTTCACTCCCGCTCGCCCCCACAGGAGGTAGGCGGGGAGGACCGGCGTAGACGATGCCGCCTACTTGAGGGGATCCGTGATCGGGCCAGGCAGACGCTTGTAGACGGCAAAGAAGTCACGGTCGTCGGGAACCAGATAGCGATCGGGCGACTGGTTCGGCTGAGGCTCGACCATCTGCGGGATGAGCTCGTTGTGGTGCGTGTAGGCGATCAGCGTGTGCCAGTCGGGGTTGATGTCGAACTCCATGGCCCGCACGGCGCCGATGTGTTGGAGGATCTTCGCGATGCTGATGACCGTCTGGCCTTCGGCCGCGACGAACATGAGGTTGCCGCGACGGTCTATGCCGACGCCGGTGCGCCAGACCCGGGTGACGCCGCCGAGTGTGAACCCCCATTCCGGGCTGTTCGGATCTTCGTTCAACTCGGGGTTGAGGCGTCCGTTCCAGACGATCGGAGCAAGGCTCTGGCGGGCCCATGCGACGTCCGGTCCAGCGTTCGCGCCGCCGCTCCACCTGACGATCTCGACCCGACCGTCCCGATACCCGAGCAGTGTGGCTTTGCCGTCTTTGAGCGGCTCGTTGACGTGGCCGTTGACGTTCGAGCCGTTTTCGCCGTCTTCGTAGGTGAAGCCGCCGTTGAAGGTGGCGAGCAGGCGCCAGCGCTGGCTGTAGGGCACCATCATCGGCCCACGGAGGGCCGCGTTCGGCGGCTCGTAGCGGCCCGGGTAGTAGGCGATCGCGGTGCGTGTGTGGTCAAACCAGGCCGCGTAGGCGAGCAGCTCCGGATATTCGGCTTCGGGACGGAAGGTCGTCACCAGTACCGGTGGGCCGCCGTCGACCGACGGCGCTGCCGGTTTCCAGACTCCTTCGCCGGGCAGCCGGTGAACGAACACCGGCTTGATCGGCGGTGGCCAGGCCGCGACCTCCCTGCGTCGCTGCAAGCTCAGCCCGACTACCGGCAGACTCTTCGGCGCCCGCCCGCCCTTCTTCGGTGCGTTCGCGCTGTAGTAGACGTGCTCGATCTCGTCGACCAGCGAGTTGCCGAACGGCACCTCTGCCCTGACCCACTCGACGCTGCGCGCCCCGAACCGCATGCTCGTCGGCTCCAGCATCCAGATCGCGTACGAGACGATCGCCCAGCAGATCAGGCCGAGGATGGGCATCGCGAACAACAGGCGTCGCCGTCGCCGTCGGCGCCTGGCGGTGGCCTCGCGCCGACGCGCGCGGCGTGCCGCAAGGCGGACGAGCGAATCGGATCCACTTGCCGAGTCAACCGCATCCGGCGAATCGGCCACGCCCGCACGAGTGCCATCACCGACACCGTCAGTCATCTCGTACAGCCCACCGCGTCCGCCCTGGTTGTGCTCGCGCCTGCACCTCCCCACCGTACCCCCGCGGGCATAAGAGGACCACTAGCGTGGAGTGAGAATGCCCTCATCGACTTCGCCGGCGCGGGGTAGCGGCCCCGTGCCCGCCACCGAGCCAAACACTACCGCGCCCGAGCGCACCCACCACGCCGATGATTGAGACAATGCTAGTAAGTAGAGTGCGAACGCGCACATCCCGATGCCTGATCCGAAGGCTCCACAAGCAGCGATTCGGGGCCAAAGACGACTTCGACACAATGTAGTGTATTTCGCGCTACAGTGCTTGTGTGGCGTCAGCTCCTAATCCTCTATCGCTCCGCCTCGGACGGGACGGGTTGAGCGCGCTCGATGAGATTGCAAGACGGCGAGGCTTGAGTCGCGCTGAGGCAGCACGACAGGCGATCACCGAGACGGCCCTGCGTGAGCGTACGCGCGGCGGACTCGCAGCGGAGGCGAGGCGCCTGATGCAGGATGATCTCTATGTGCGAGAAGCGCGAGAGGTCGCAGACCTGATGGAGACGCTGCGTGGTCCGTGGTGATGTCCACCGAATCAAGCTCCCAGGCAAACGCGGTCACGTTCAGCAGGGTCGCCGCTATGCGGTGATCGTCCAAGCCGACGATCTGCTTTCCCTCTCTACGGTCGTCATCTGCCCAACGTCGCGCTCAGCGTTCTCAGCCAGCTTTCATCCAGAGATCACGGTCGAAGACGAGTCAACACAGGTTCTCTGCGAGATGGTTGGTGCTGTCGACGCCCGCGCGCTCGGTGAGCGAGCTGGACACCTGGCGCATGACGAGCTGCGCGCCGTCGAGGACGCGCTACTGCTCGTCCTCGAGCTGCCCTGATGACCTGAGCGGCGCACGCTAGCAAGCTGCGACCGGGGCCCGCTGAGCATGGTCGACGCGTGAGGCATCCCAGCGGCACAAGTTTCGAACAACTTCCTCCTACAGGCCAAAAACGGGGAGTTCGGGACGACCTGCGAACCTGGAGAAGACCTTGGAACGGGCGCTTGAGGCCCTGATGGAGCCGGGAGGTCGGGAGACCCGCCGCCGAGCGGCGGAGGCGATTCGACGATCGCCAGCTCGCTGATCATCGCGATGGTGCGCGGAGCGAAATCGTCCCGCATGAGGCGGTGCGTGCCATAGGCGCTCTATGCTGTTCATCGTGGCCAATCACAAGCGGAGGCGACCCAAGCAGCGCCGCGCCGGCTGCCTCCTATGCAAGCCACACAAGCTGCAGGCGCGGAAGAAGGCCGAACGCAGAAGTAGGGATCGAGACGCCTTGATGCACGAGTTGCGTGCGACGTCGGATCAGGTCTGTTAGGCCGGCGCACGGTAGGGCGGTCGGTCACGACCGGACGGTAGGGTTCTGCGCCTGGTCCGCGGGCTTCGCTACGGTGTCGCCATGGTCGCCCAGGATGTCATCGAGGCCGCAGGACGGACGCTGGCGAGCGTCGCTGACGATCCCGTAAAGATCGTGCTATTCGGCTCGCGGGCACGCGGTGATGCTGGGCCGGACAGCGATTTCGACTTTCTCGTCGTAGAGCGCGACCCTCGTGACCGTCATGCCGAGATGGTGCGCCTTGGCCGTGCGCTTCGTCCGCTCAGGATGCCGTTCGATGTCGTTGTCGTCAGCGAGCGCTACGCCCAAGACTGGGGGGACGTAGAGGGCACGATGGTGCACGCCGCGCTGACCGAGGGCCGAGTGCTGCATGCCGCGGCATAACCGGCTTGACTTGGCGCGGGTGCTACTCGCGAGGGCCGTAGATGATGAGACGCTGGTGCGGAAGGTCAGCTCGGATGCCGACGTGGCCGACGCAATCGTCGGCTTTCACGCGCAGCAGGCCGCCGAGAAGCTGATCAAGGCCGTGCTGGCCGCTCGTGATGTGACGTTCGTAAAGAGCCATGCTCTGAGCTATCTCATCGGCTTGGTCGAAGAGCACGACATCATGGCCCCGGAGGAGCTTGCCGAGGCTGATCTGCTTTCGCCGTGGGCAGTCGAGTTCCGCTACGAGGGTGAGGAGCCACCTGCCTTGGACCGATCTGCATCCCTTGCCCTCGTCGAACAGCTGAGGATGTGGACCGAAAGCGAGATCAAGGCCGCTACAGACCAGCCATCAGAACCCGACCAGCGAAAACCGTCAGGGGACCAGCCGGAGTAGACCGCACCCGATCGTCTGGCGGGGCCTTCGGGTTCGTACATGAAGCACCAGGGCCATGTCCGGTCGATCGGCACTTATCGGCTTCGCGAAGCCAAGAACCGCCCGCGAAGATGGGCAACGGAGAGGGCGGGATTCGAACCCGCGATGGAGTTTGATCCCCATACTCGCTTAGCAGGCGAGTGCCTTCAGCCACTCGGCCACCTCTCCCTGGGATTGGGATGCCTCAGTGTAGAGCCTGCGGTCTAGACTTTCCCAATGGCGCTTCCGCCTGGTCCTAGAGCCCCGGGCCTCGTCAACATCCTGCGCTTCGGCCGCAGACCCCTGCAGCTGCTCGATCAATGGCGGGCGCGCTACGGCGATGTGTTCACGGTACGCATGTCCGGCTTCGGCACGGGCGTCTACGTCGCCGATCCCGACGCCATTCGAGAACTGTTCACGGGCGATCAGTCTGACCTTCGCGCCGGCGAGGCCAACTCGTTCATGGAGCCCGTGCTGGGACCAAGCTCGGTGCTCGTGCTCGACGGACGCGAGCACCTCCGTCAACGCAAGCTCCTGCTGCCACCATTTCAGGGATCGCGCGTGGCCGCGTTTCGCGATGTGATCCGCGACGTTGCCGAGCGCGAGATCGCGACCTGGCAGCCCGGCATGCAGTTGGTGCTACGCGAGCGCATGCGCTCGCTCACCTTCGAGGTGATCTGTCGCGCGGTGTTCGGCGTCACGCAGCCCGAGCGTGTCGCGCGACTGCGCGAGCGGCTGGTCGCCGTGATCGACAGCAGCCCGATCTTCCTGATCGCGCCTGTTACGCGTACGGACCTCGGCCCGTTCAGCCCGGGCGGTCGCTTCGTGCGTCGCCTGCGCGCCGCCGACGCCGTGCTGTATGAGGAAATCGCGCGGCGCCGCGATGCGCCCGACCTCGAGCAGCGCTCAGACGTGCTCTCGCTGCTGATGTGCGCACGCGACGAGCAGGGCCGCGCGATGACCGACGCCGAATTGCGCGACGAGCTGTTCACGATGCTCGGCGCCGGGCACGAGACGACCGCCACCGGCCTCGCCTTCGCGCTCGAGTTGCTGCTGCGCAACCCGGCCGTGCTGGCACGGTTGCGCGAAGAGCTCGAAGGCGACGACGATTCCTATCTCGATGCCGTTGTCAAAGAGACTCTGCGGCTGCGCCCGGTGATCGACGCCGCCGAGCCAACGCTCACCGTGCCGCGCACGGTCGCCGGCTGGGAGCTTCCCGCCGGCGTCAAGGTGTATCCGGCGATCGCGCTCGTACATCTGCGGGAGGACCTCTACCCCCGGGCGCGCGAGTTCCGGCCCGAGCGCTTCCTCGAGGACGGAGCCGAGTCCTACTCGTGGTTGCCGTTCGGCGGCGGAATCCGGCGCTGCATCGGTGCCGCGCTCGCCCATGCCGAGATGGCCGAGGTGCTGCGCGTCGCCGTGCCGCAGGTGAAGCTTCGATCGCTGCGCGAGCGACCCGACCCGGTCGTCCTACGCGGAATCACGCTCGCGCCAAAGCACGGCGTACACGTGGCCGTTGAGTCGCTCGCGCCCGCGACTCGTCCCTACATCACCGCCAGCGTCTCATAGACGTCCACGCTACCGCCCGCGGCAAGCACCGGGCAGCCCTTCGCGAGCTCCGTCGCGGCCGCAAGGCTGTCGGCCTGCAGAATCGAGTAGCCGCCGAGGCCCGAGCTCACCCCCTGACCAACCGCGCCTGCGCTGTCCAGCGATGCGGACGGCCCGAATGGTGCGCCGGGCTCGACGATCGCCTCGCCGAGCTGGCCGAACCATGCGCCCCATTTGGCCATCTGTTCCTGCCGTTCGGCATCGGTATCGGCCATGCGGCCGCCGACGTATGCGAGCACATACTTTCCCATCGTCACTAGCTCCTTTCGTGGTGGTGGCGGGCATTCCGCCGCCCCTGTTGTTGTTGGGGGTCAGCTGCCGTCGCGCTCGTCGAAGATGCGACGCGCGAGATTCTCAAGCGAGCCCTGCCATCCGGCGGTGTGGCGTTCGCGCGACTCCTCCGACGCCAGCCCGATGTGCTCGAGCACGACCGTCGTGGCGTCGCCGTCGGCGCGAAACTCGACCGTCACGAGACTCACGTGTCCCGGGTGCAGACCTTCGCTTCCTTCCCAGCACCACGTGTACACGAGGCGGCGCGGCCGGTCGATCTCGCGGTACTCGCCGCCCACGACGTGCACGTGTCCGGTCTCGTCGTCACGCATGCGCAGCACGTAGCGCCCACCGACGCGCAGGTCGACATCACAACCAGGCGAGTCCCACGTCGGGCGCGCTGCCCACCAGCGTTCAAGCACCTCAGGGTTCGTCCACGCGTCAAAAAAGGCCTCCGGCGCCGCGGCGAAAGTGTGCTCGAGTCGCAGCGTGGTGACCTCGCCGGCGCTGCTCAAGTTTGTCCCTCGCGCGATCCAGTCCGCTGGTGGGCGAGGTACTCCTCAACGACGGCGAACTTGCGCTCCCAGATCGAACGCTGGTCGCTCATCCACGCATGCGCGTCCCGCAGCGGCTGCTCGGCGAGGCGCAGCCTATGCGTGCGCCCATCGACAACGCGCACGATCGCGCCAGCCTCCTCGAGCACGCGCAGATGCTTGCTGATAGCCGGCTTTGAAACGGGGAAGTCGCGCGTCGCCTCGCCGACCGTCAGCTCGCGTCCGGCCAAGCGCTCGATGATGCCACGCCGGATCGGGTGCGCGCACGCGGCAAACGAGCGGTCGAGTTGCGCTTGGTTAGCCATCAGGTTAACAATCGTACACGACTCAGCGGCACGGTGCGTGGACCTATCCGCGCGCCAACCGCCCGTGGCGCCCCGCGCGCCACTCGATCATCCCGTCCGGCGCCTCAGACGCCGGCGTACCGGACCTTGCCGGCGTTGTCGAGCTCGCGCACACTGAACGGATGGGTGCTCACGCTGCCGTGGACCATCGCCGTGCATCGGAATGCCAATCCAGCCTGCTGCAGCACCTCCGACGGGCAGGACACGGTCGCATCGATGTGCCTCTGGCTCAGGATCGAAGCCTCGATCGCGCGCTCGACTTTGGGGATGTTCAAGGCAACCAGCGGTCGTCGATCGCGAAAACGCACGGCGCCGCGGCCATCGATCTCGGTCACGGTCACGGGGTAGGCACCCACATCGAGCAGCGCGGAGCAGACGAACACGTGCCCGGCCTGCTCGGGCACCATCGCCGGACAGACCACACGCGTATGCAGATCGTGCTCACTGAGAATCGCGCGCTCGATCGCGCGCTGGACCTTCGCGTCATCGAGGCGTCGCGCAGTCGAGCCACACGCCGACGCGCTCACAATCGCGAACAGCGCCGCGACAGTCACGCTGCCCGCCCGCCAGACGCCGACACGCGCCGGAGCGCCCCCAACCATCGCCTCAACCAATCACCGTGACATACAGCAGGGCTTTCGCGGCCGGCGCGCTGGTGAACACCAATTCGATCGCTTTTGCGCTGATCGCCTTTACTTTGTAGCCGCCAGGCGATTCGAGTTCGCCGGGTTCTTCGCCTTGACTGGCCTGCACGCTGACGTTGACCAGCCGGGTTTCGAGATCGTGTTCGATCACCCATTCTTTTTTCACGCCGTTGCCGACGAGCGCCGCGGCCACCTTGCGCGCCGGCGATGCCGCGGCCACCGAGA
>Ga0187780_10004336_pt1 | contig 10649 bp, 12 predicted proteins | sample 1015_Q2_SP10_20__FD_132429 | JGI IMG/M metagenome (GOLD analysis project Ga0187780, IMG submission 132429) | Tropical peat soil microbial communities from peatlands in Department of Meta, Colombia - 1015_Q2_SP10_20_MG | ecosystem: Environmental > Terrestrial > Soil > Wetlands > Peat | place...
CATAGCTCCCTCTGAGACTCCACGACATCGAGGATCACCTCCACTAGGAAAGGGCGATTCTCCGACTTCGCCCGGGGCGCGTCAACCCGGCGCTCGACTGCCCGAATCCGGACCAGCATCGAGCGCGCTCAGTGCTGGCTAGCCCCATTCCCGTATTGCCGATCCGACGAGAGCCCAGATCACCACGAAACACGCTGCCGGTTCTGAGAAAGACCGGCCTCTCGAAGCTCGCGGCAGCGAAAGAAAGTGCCGCTTAGCCAGCCGAAGCAGTCGTCGGCTCGAATCCGCGCCGCCGCTACCGACGCTGCTGGTTGGCCGGCAAAGCACGCGCCCAAACGCTGGCTTGGAGCGAAGGCGCTATGCCGCGACGAGCTCCTCGGCGGCCCGCGTCCAGCGATCGCTCACCTGCCGGAGGATCTCGATCATCGCCGCCGCGGGCCGCGGCCGATATCCGGCCGGCAGCGCGGCGAGGATCGGACGCGTCAGTTTGCCTGATCCGAGCGTCGAGATGTGCACGGTGCGCGACGCGCCGCGGGCCACCATCTCTGGCACCGGCGCGACCCCGACGCCCGCCGCGACGAACCCCAGGATCGCCGTGTAGTCATCGTTGTGGAACGCGATCTGCGGCTCAAACCCGGCGCTGTGGCAGGCTCGGATGAATCGCTCGGCGTCCGGGCAGGCCGTGGTGGTCCCCAGCATCCACCGCTCGTCCTTGAGCTCGCTCAGCGCAATCCGCTTGCGTCGCGCCAGCCGATGCTCCCGCGGCAGGGCGAGGAGCATCGGCTCGTCGAACAAGTGCACTCCCTCGATCTCAGGCACACCCAACAGGTCTGGGTCGTTGCAGAGCGCCAGGTCGAGCTCGCCGCTGCGCAGCAGCGGCAGCACGCCCGACGGGTCGATCATCGATACCGACAGCTCGATCCCCGGCAGCCGCTTGCGGAACTCGGCGATCGCGAGCGGCATGATCGTGGCCGCGGCCGAGGTCAGGGTCGACATCCGCAGCCGGCCCGCCTGCATCCCGAGCAACTCGTTCAGCTCGGCCTCGGCATCCTCCAAGCGCCCGAGGACCGCCTCCGCGTGCCCGACGAGCAACTCGCCGGCGTCGGTGAGACGCGCTCCCCCCGGCCCGCGCTTCACGAGTGTCGCGCCGGTCTCGCGCTCCAACAGCGCGATCTGCCGCGAGATCGCGGGCTGCGTGTACGCGAGCGCGTCCGCCGCTCGGGAGAAAGAACCGTGCCGCGCGACCTCGCGCAGGACCAGCAGGCGCTTGACATCAAGCATAACGTCAACTTATATCGCATCCAGCCAAACTCTATTTGTGTTTATGGGTCCCGAGGGTGATCCTTCAGCGCATGCTCTCCCACCCAACCCACCCGATCACGATCCGCCCTGCGTACGCCGAGGACGAGGTCGCAGTCAGGCGGCTGGCCGCACTCGACAGCGCGCCGGTCCCGTGCGGGGCACTCATGCTCGCCGAGGTCGACGGCGAGCTGCGCGTGGCTGTATCCGCCGACGGCCGCAAGGCGATCGCCGACCCCTTCCACCGCACGCTCGAACTGGTCGCGCTCGTGCGCGAATACGTCACCCGCACCGCCGCTGCGGCATCAAGCTAAACCAAAGCATCGACCCGCCCGACTCGACCTCCGCCGCCCGCTCAAGAGACAACACGAGACTGCAACACCCGATCGACGAACGCGGGCGCAAGACACGGCGATTCCGAGGCCCGGGGTGGGACGACTCCCCGACGTTACGGCTCGGCCCGAGCCGCGCTTCTCCTCTCCCAGAAGGAATCAGCAGTCTCGGTCGACACGAGCGAGACTCTCGCTGTTGAGCAAGACCAGCAATCTCGAGATCGGCTCCCCCCGAGACCGATGCTTTCCCAGATTGCGCAAGAGCTCCCGATCCTCGGCGACGCCTGTGGAATGGACGAGGCGCGGAAGTCCGCATCGAGGCTCGAGCGACGGCCGCTTTCCGAGGAAGCGGGAGCTGTGACAGTCGGCAGCCCGGCGGTCGCTACGGGACGGTGGCGCCGGCGTGTCGGTTCCGGCTGTCGACACGATCGGATTGCCAGTGCGACCGGCGGCGTTCTCGCTCCACGTGGTTGCCGGGAAGACTTGCGGCGGAGTGGACCGAGCTCAACCGCTCCGAGGGTGCGCTCTTCTTCGTGGCGAGGCAGAGCTTCTTGGAACGCCTCCAGGTTGTCGGGAGTGAACACACAGCGTCGGCTGCGGGGCGGCGCTCGCCGAGCTCAAGGAACCGGGGCTCTGTCTTGGAGGCTCCACGGTCGCGGCGTCGAGGTCCGCGAGGCTGATCTGCGCGGCGGCTGCTTCCCGGGCGGGACCGGGTCAGGGTTGGGAAGGGTGTTGGCGAGGTAGTCGGCGAAGAGCGGGTCGGTGATTGTCCATTCTCCGCGGCCGGTGCCGCGGCTGACGATGCCGGCGCCGGCGAGCGCGTCGAGTGCGCGGCGGACGGTCTTTGACTCGAGGTTGCGATATGTCGGGGTTGCGTATGCGAGGTTGGTCAGGACCCGCAGTGCGCCGGGTCCGAGCCGCCGCGTGCCCAGGAGTGCGTCGGCGTGGCGTGCGCGTTCGGCTGCCATCGCGCCTTGGTAGCCGCGTTCGGCGGCGGCGAGGTCGAGGCGCTGTGCGTCGTGCTCGACGAGCGCCACGTGTGCCTGCTGGGCGATCAGCATCGTGGAGCGCGGGTGGCCGCGGCCGTCTGTGACGATGCGCTCGAGCGCGTCGGGGTCCGCATGGATTTGGTCCTCGGTGAAGCGTGTGGCGAGCCCGCCACGCCATTCTGGTGCTGTGATCGGGGTGAGATCGTGGAATCCGCCGAACCCATACAGGGCTCGTTGGCGGTTGGTGAACAGGTCGCGCATGAGGTGCTCGACGCTGCCGGCGAACAGGCAGGTGACGCGGGGTGAGGCGGCGAGGATCTCGCGCAGCTCCTTGGCGATTCGCTGTCCGTCCCCGTAGTCGCCGTTGGTGAGCTCCTGGAGTTCGTCGATGAACAGCATGAGCGGCCGGTCGTCGCGCTCAGCGATCGTTTGGAGCACGCGCAGCGCTGCGAGCAGCGCACCGTGCGGATCGCGTGCCGCAAGCCCGGGGTGCAGCGCGAGCCCGACGCCATCTCCCAGCTCGGTCTGGGCCTTGACCGACAGCGTCAGCGCCGCGCCCTTGAGCACCGCCTCGCCGCCCGCCCGCACCCGTTCGATCAGGCGAGCTAGGGGACCGCGGTTCGCGAGGGTCTGCTGCGCCATGCGCTCGGCGAGCGAAGGACTGCTGGTCAGCTCGAACAGGCTCAGCGCGACCGCGTACGCGCCGGCGCTGGCGAGCCTGGCGATCACCGCGTTGCAGACGGTGCTCTTGAGCTTGTGGCAGATGTGCCCTACGGCGCCGGTTCGCCCGGTCCGGCTGATCCGGGGGACCCGGACCGCACGGAGCTGTAGTGCGTTTCGCGCTACAATCGCGTTATGGCTACAGCTCCTTCACCGCTCTCCCTACGCCTCGGACCCGATGGTCTGAGCGCGCTCGACGAAATTGCCCGACGCCGAGGGATCTCTCGCGCCGAAGCCGCCCGCCAAGCCATCGCTGAGACGGCGGAGCGCGAGCGCCGCCGAGGTGGACTGGCCGCCGAAGCGCGCCGGCTGATGGCCGACGATGCATATGTCAAGGAGGCACTCGAGGTCGCTGGCCTGATGGAGCAACTGCGTGGTACGCGGTGATGTCCACGCGATCACGCTGCCGCGAGGACGCGGCCGTGTCCAACACGGCCGTCGGTTCGCCGTGATCGTCCAGGCCGACGACCTGCTAGCGCTATCAACCGTGGTGATCTGCCCGACCTCGACGAGCGCGCCACCCGCAAGCTTCCACCCGGAGATCGATCTTTACGGCGAGCCCACCCGCGTGCTCTGCGAGATGGTCGGCGTGATCGACGCTCGCAACCTCGGCAATCAGGCCGCGCACCTCGGCTGCGACGAACTACGAGCTGTCGACGACGCGCTCCTACTCGTGCTGGGGCTCCAGTAAGGCCGGAACGACCCTGTCGGACTCGTGCTCCGCGGCAGCAGCCGCTTCTGCTCCGAGCCGCCCAGCAACCCTGGCCGCCCGGGCGACCGAGCAGGCGAGCCAGCGTGTCCAGCGCGGCCGACAGCGCATGCGTCAACCGTCTGGGCTCAGATCTACCCTGTTGCTCGTGCTTCCACCGAGCGGTGTGGCCAAGATTCAACACCTCTGCAAGGCGCGTGTGCCTCCAGAGGCGCGCGAGCACGTTCGAGTCGAACTCGAGCACGAGCGCCAAGCGGTGAACATTGTCGAGCGCCGGCCGCCGTGGCGCGAGGACTACGGACCCGACTGGCCGCCGATGCCGATCGCGCGGCTGCGCTATGTCGCATCCAAGCGTCTTTGGACCCTGTACTACCACCGCCACACAGGGCGCTGGGAACGCTATCCGCTGCTCGGGCCGTCTCGCCGCGTGAGCGATCTGCTCAGCGAGATCGCGGAAGACCCGATTTGCGTGTTCTGGGGCTGATCGCCGAGCCACCAGGAACGCCCCCGTTGTCGCGACTTCCGCTTCCTGTCGGCGGACCGCCGATGCGGAAGGGTTGCCGGCCTTGAGCCCGTGGCTGTCCGAGTGCCGCTGGAACGGGACTGGTGGGTGTCGAGGAGCGTCGTGTTTGCCTGGAAGCGGTGACGGCGGCGCGCAGCTTGTCGAAGTCCTTGAGCATTCGGTTGTTCGTTCTCTGCGCGTCGCGACGGAGTCCGCTGGCTGTCCGGGTCAGCTCCTTGTAGGCATCCTGCCCGCCGCGTCCCATGTCCTTGGCGAGCAGCGAAAGCGCCTCGCCGACGTCCTCGAGGAGCTGTTAGACGCGGGCGATCCGGCGCTCAACCTCGCGGCGGGTGGCGGGTGGCGGGTGTCGCAGACGCCGGGGCGCGTTTAGTCGAGCGGGTCGCGGGCGTACGGGTTGTCGACTTTTGGCTGCGGGCATGGGTGTCTCCAATCGAGTCTTGATTGAGCGCGTAGGCTTCGTGCGGGCGGTAGGGCATTGCCAATTGATGGGCAGCGTTCGCGGGAGGGGCAGGGGCGAGTCGTTATGCGCGTCGCGGCGCTAGGCGGAGCGCCAGCCCTGACCGTCGCGCTTGACCTGGCCCTCTGTGAAGCGAGCCGGGGCAGCACCCGGTACAGGTAGTTGGGCTGGACCTTCATGGCGTCAGCGAGCTGCGAGATGGTGATCCCAGGTTGCGCCTGAACCAACTCCAGCGCCTGAGTCGCGCGCCGGTGAGCGCCCGTGCGGCCTGAAGACGCGTCGCCTGCTCCGTCGGTTCACGAAGCCGCTCATCGATCTCTCTCACCGTGCTGTCGACAGGGCAACAGCCTCAACCTCACTCGGGTCCAGATTCGAGGTGACGCGTCAGCAGGGCACTGCTATGACACAAACGGCAGTGACCGGTCACCTCTGCAAGATTCCTTGCGCTAGCTAGCGATCGGGCAGCATGAGCTGCATTGAGCGTCTGCCCCGAGGCTGGCGTTGATCTGGCCAACCCACCGCTTCGACATCGCCGGGGTCCCTGTGCGTCGGGATCCCAAGCGTAAACCCCGGTCTCGAGCTATCCGTCACGCTCTGCCGGCTGCTGGCGACCGAGCCGGGGCGAGTGTCCGCTGCTCGCCCGGAGATCGCCCGCCAGCCTCGATCCCGGCGGCCGACCGCCGTCATCGCCTCTCTCTCCGCCGAGAGGTCTCACGCAAGTCGCGCCCCGTTGGTGGGGGTGTCCTCGGCGAGGACGCGCCCCTGGCATGGAGGAATAAGCTGTGTCGCGAGCGGCGCGATCACCCGATCGATGCTGGCCGTGAGCAACCACACGCGAGGAGAGCAAATGCGACAGATGACGCTCGGCTGTTATGTCAGGCGCCCGGGCCGCAAGCCGGGCGTTCGCGAGCACACTCAGAGCGCGGTCGCGTCGAGCAAGAGCGCGTACCAACGGATGAACAAGGCGAAATCCCCCGCCGCGGCGCTGAACGATAAGAAGGTTCGCCGGGATCTTCAACGCGCGTGGGGCTCCGCCGCAGCCGCAACAGCGCTCGTCCTCAGCACGCCGCCGAGGATGCGAACGCGCGATGCGCTGGCACTCGGCGCGACGCTCTCGGCGCTGCTGATCGCCCTCGGCGTCTTTTTCGCTCGCAGCGAAAAGCGCCGCTCTAAGCTCCAAGGCAAGCAATCCGAGCGGATCGAGGAGCCCGAGAGCGAGCAGGCTCCCGCGAGCACACTGGATCCCGCCCCGCTCGCCCCCACCGAGCCGTCCGGCGATCAGCTCGGATGAGTCGATCACTCTAACTAATAGGCAAACGGCCGCCGCACCGCTCGCTGTCTGGCCACCGATCCGGGGGCACAAACACGAGACGGCGTCCGAGAGCAGCGGCGTTGCCATAGCTGCCGAGGCGACAGAGCAGAACCGGACCGTGTGGGTGGGGACGGTTCTGAGATCGACGACTCGACAGCGCCGCGCGCCGACGCGGCGAAGGCGGCCCGCTCGAGCACGCGGCCGATGTCTTCTCGCTCGCGGATCAGCAGCGCGGGGTCGCACAACATTGGCCGATCGGCTCGGCTGGCCAGGGATATCCAGCCAGCAATCCGGTGCGTCCAGCGTGGGCGACGCTGCGAGCAGCGGCGCGAGCCTCGCGCCTCACCGAACCCGAATCCGCTGCGGCTAGCGGCCGCACGCGGAGCGGAGGCGGTGGCAATGCTCCGCCTCCGCTTCGGGTCCTGTCGACACGCGCCGATGTCGACTAGGGTGCGGCGCCCACGCCGTGGACCTCATGCTTGAGGTGGCGCCGGGCTTCCGCCTCGACCTGGTGCTTCCAGTGCAGCGTCGCCCACTCGGGGACCGTGGCGCCCTCCTTGCCCTCGGTGCGCACTGTGCGACGCCTCGTCGCGGCAGAGACCACGTCGACCGTCTGACGTCGTCGCGGACGCCTGTTGCGGCTGTAGTCGGACATGGTCAACTCCCTTCACTTAACTCCTCTACGGTGACGCGGCGCCGTGGTGCCCGCATCCGTGCCGCGCCGCCATCTGCGTCCGTAGTCTCCACAGGTCCGTCCGTCACGTGAATGGCGCCGCGCCCGGTGGGTGGCCAGACGGCCATGACGACTTCGACAAAGACCGAGCCAGCTGACCAGCTCGGATCCGACCAGCCGGTACTTCTGCTTGCCGCCCTCGGCCACCGAAGGGCAGTCGTGATTCGACTCCCGTGGCGGCGACGAAGCGGCAGAGCTGTGTTTTGCAGCGCGGCGACGACAGGGCAAGCAGCTGGCTCGAAGCTTCAGCGTCGCTGTTGGGCGAGGCGGAACTGATGATGCCTAGGTGTCGGGCGTAGGGTGTGAGGGTGGGCGACAGGCGTTCGCGGCGGCTCCGCGAGCGTCGGAAACTTCATCGGGCCGCGCTGGTACGCGCCCACCCTAGTCGACGCGCGGCCGCGTGGTCGCGGGAGCGTCGCCTCGAGTAGTGACATCGGCAGCCCTTGACGTCGAGCACGCGCAGCCGGAGGGTGTCGATCCGCAGCTGGTAGCCGACCCTGGGCATCGGTTTGAGTCGCGCTCATCGGCGCGATCGGGGTGGTGATGCCGGGTTGGCGATGCCGCAGTTCGTTTGCAGCGGGTTAGCGACCCCGGTCGCTGCTGCGTGTGGAAAACCACGTAGCGGCTGAGCAGCTTCGCCGCGGGACGCAGAGCGTATCTCCCCGATTGTGGGGTCCGTGCGCGCTGTGAGACTGGCGGTGTTCCACCAGACGGCTAGCGAGAAAGGTTGCGTGACGGTCGAGATGTTGACCTCGATGCGTGAGTTGAACAGGCGGAGTGCTGAGGGGTCCGTGTCTGGCTGCTTTGGTGCCGGAGCGAGGACCGGGTGTTCGTCGCGGCCAGCGACCACAAGACGGGCGAGGCGTTCTCGGTCGAGGTTCCTGATGTGGTTCAGGCGTTTGCGGTGTTTGAGCATCCGTACGGTTACGCCGGCTAGCGTCGCGGCCGTGCTGGCGCTGGCGGCGATGTCGCCGTCGCTCGCGTGGGCCGCGGGCTGGGTCGGGCGATCGCTGCCTGCTCCGCGCGGCTCCGCGGACAGTGTGCTGATGGGCGTGTCGTGCGTCTCGGCGCAGCATTGCGTGGCGGTCGGAGGTCCCGACGACAGCCCCGGCGCGGTCCTGGTCGAGCGGTGGAACGGCACTCGCTGGTCGATCGAGGCCGTTCGGCAGCCAGCTGGCACCGAGCAGGGTCTCCTGAGGGCGGTTTCGTGTACGCCCAGCAGCGCTTGTCTGGCCGTGGGAGCCACCCGGGCACGCACGGGAGCGTGGTCGGGGCTGGTCGAGCGCCTGGCTGCAGGCCGCTGGTCGTTCGCGGCGGCGCGGAAGCGTGCTTGGTGGGCGGCGAGCTGGCTTGACGCCGTATCGTGCACCACGCCGAGCGCGTGCATGGCAGTCGGCCGCTACGAAGATCGCGCTGGTGTGTCGTTCCCCCTGGCCGAGCGGTGGGACGGCTCGCGGTGGCACATCCAGCCCGCCGGGCGGATTCCTTACGGCGAGCTCGAGGGCGTGTCTTGCACATCGGCGCACTCGTGCACCGCCGTCGGCACGGACGTCTCCTCACAGCTGATCGAGCGCTGGGACGGCAGGCGGTGGTCGATGGTTACAGCCCCGGGCACCGGATCGGATGAGACGTCCCTCCGGGCGATCTCGTGCACCGCGGGCAGGGCCTGCACGGCCGTCGGCGAGTCGGTGATCGTCGACGTGGCCAGCTTCCCCTTGGCGGAGCGGTGGAACGGCATCACGTGGAGCAGGCAGCTACCGGTGAGGCCGCAGGTGGGAGATCTGGATGGCGTCTCCTGCGGTTCGCAAACGTCCTGCACGGCGGTCGGCGCGGGTGAGCTCATCGAGCGATGGAACGGCCAGCGCTGGTCGGTACAGCAGCCAGCGAACGGGACGCCAGAGGAGACTCTCTACGGCGTCTCCTGCCTGTCGGCGAAGGTCTGCACCGCCGTGGGATCGACGATCGACTCGGCCGGCCGAGAGGTTCCGCTCGCCCAGACGCTCGGCTGATCCGCGCCGCGGTGCACGCACCAGCAGACCTACCTTCCGCCGAAGGCCGCGTTTGTCGCATCCGAACGCGGACACGGCGATCACGCCGTCGATGGTCCCCTCGGTCTCGCAGCACGCCGGGCGCAGCTGCTGACTAGGCTAGGTAAGCTCGCGTTTGCCGTCTGAGGCGAATTGCGCAAGCGCGCCGCAGATGGCGAAGTGGCCTCGTCCCCCAAGGGGGACGTCGACCTATCCGCCACGCGCTTCCGCTTCCCCGAACCACCGGCGGCCTCAACGCGGGCACTGGGACAGCCGTCTACTTCTCCTTCAGCATCACCAGGCGGCGAAGCAGCGGCAAATCTCTGACGGCTCGCTCGGCGACAAACGAGAAGTGCGAGGTTGCCACCTGGCTCGGGAGAATCGAATCGTCGGGCAATGGAGTCGACCCGGGCCGGTCCGCACGATCGCCACTTCGCCGAAGCGAAGCGCGGCGCCAGGCAACGCGATGGCGATAGCGATCGCGCCGGAGAGCGGCAACTGCAGGTCCGCGTCGACCGTCTGACCCCCGGGACCGTCGTCGTCGACATGACGTGCCTTGCTAGGGCAACGCCAAGTATCGGCGAGTAGGCGAGTGCTGCTGGTGCTCGTCATCAGCGGGTCTAATGATCGACTGTGCGGCCTGAAGGGCGGTCGCCACGACAAGCCTCCGCGCCGGTCGGCAGGACCGGCGGGCCCTCGCCGCTACCCCTCAATGAGCGCGAGTAGGTTGTCGTCGGGGTCTTTGAACCAAGCGCTCCTGGTGCCGCCGATCACCGCGATCCCTTTCTGGTCAGTCTTGAGCGGCGGCTCGTCGTAGCGCTCGAACACAACGCCGGTAGCTGTCAGCTCGTCGACGACTGCATCAAGATCGTCCACCGTCCAGCCGGCGACCGTCGCTTCAGATCCTCGGGCGCGCCCCGAGGTTGGGAAGACATGGAGCGTCGTCTCCTCCCCGCACTGATAAGTGCGGCCGCCGTCGGGATCATCACCTTGCGCGTACAGGCCAAGCCTGCCCTCGTAGAAGTCCTTGGCGCGATTCATGTCAGAAACCGCAATTGCTGCGCCCACCTTGTAGTTGCCCAACGACATCGCCGAATCCTCCTGACTTGAACTGGCCCGGTCTCGCCGCCGGGTGCCAGCCTAGTCTCGCCGACCCCGTGCGACAGTTCAACGACTATCACTGCGACCACCGTCTGGCTCCACGCCCGCCACGACTGCGCAACTGCCGAATCTCAAGGGTGCGTGCTGTCCGACCTCGGACCCCTGTCGGTTGCCGGGAACGCTGGCGATCAGTGGTCGATCTTCGCGGTCGATCTCGTCTCGTTCCGCGGGGCGGGTGAGGACAGTCGTGACGGCGTGCGGAACGGTCGCGGCGGCCTGTGGTGTGGATATCAGGGAGCTCGCTCTCACGCCGTGAGCCACGTCCGGTCCGATCCGCTGGGGCGGCCGCGGTTGCGTCGCAGGACGCCGACGAGGTCGCGCGTGAACGGTCGCTGCATCGAGGCCGCCGGCGCCGGCATCAGTCTCGCCAACGCGCCGGCACGCGAC